>Ga0081455_10001289_pt1 | contig 31161 bp, 29 predicted proteins | sample TabmetS3T2R1_FD_70207 | JGI IMG/M metagenome (GOLD analysis project Ga0081455, IMG submission 70207) | Tabebuia heterophylla rhizosphere microbial communities from the University of Puerto Rico - S3T2R1 | ecosystem: Host-associated > Plants > Roots > Rhizosphere ... | reverse complement strand
CACGCTGCGGGGCGAGGTGGCCATCGCCGGAGTCGGCGAGACGACCTACTACAAGCACGGCAAGGCGCCGGTCTCCGAGTTCAAGCTCGCCCTGCAGGCGATCCTGGCCGCCTGCGAGGATGCCGGCATCGATCCGCGCCGCATCGACGGCTTCGCCTCCTATTCCAACGACCGCAACGATCCGTCGCGGATCGCGGCAGCGCTCGGCCTGCCGGCGCTGCGTTTCTCCAACATGAACTGGGGCGGCGGCGGAGGCGGGGGCTCTGCGGCGGTCGGCAATGCGGCCGCAGCGGTGGCCTGCGGCATGGCGAACTGCGTCGTGGTGTTCCGGGCCCTCGCGCAGGGTCAGTTCCAGCGCTTTGGCGCGGCGCCTCCGGGCGGCACGGCGACGGGCGAGATGGCGCTCAATGCGCCCTACGGCGTGATGTCGCCCGGCCAGCGCTACGCCATGCGGGCCATGCGCTTCCTGCACGAGAACAGGATCGCACCCTCCGCGCAGCGGGCGATCGCGCTTGCCTCCTATCACCACGCCCAGGCCAATCCGCGCGCTGTCATGCATGGCCGGCCGCTCACCGCCGAGGCCTACAACGCTTCGCGCTGGATCGTGGAACCGTGGCGGCTGTTCGACTGCTGCATGGAGAACGATGGCGCGGCGGCGCTGATCATCGTACCGGCTGAGGAGGCGCGCGATCTGCGCCAGCCGCCGGCCTATCTGCTGGGATCGGCGCAGGGGTCGGAATATCGCAATGGCGCTCGCGGCCACAATGCGCCGCTCTACGCCACCTCGAGCTTCACGACGGTGGCGCCGCAACTCTACGAGATGGCGGGCGTGAAGCCTGCCGACGTCGATGTGGTGCAGAGCTATGAGAACTTCACCGGCGGCGTCCTGATGGGCCTGATCGAGCATGGCCTCTTCAAAGCTGAAGAAGCGAACGAATTCCTGACCCGCGAGAACCTGATCGCGCCCACCGGCAAGCTGCCGCTCAACACATCGGGCGGCAATCTTGCCGAGTGCTACATGCACGGCCTCGAATTGCAGGTCGAGGCGGTGCGGCAGCTGCGCGGACAGTCGACCTCGCAGGTGCCCGATGCCGAGGTTTCGATGGTGATCTCGGGTCCGATGGTGACGCCGGTTTCGAGCATGATCCTCGGCACGGGAGCAACGCTATGAGCTATCTGCCGAAGGGCTTGCCTGCGCCGGTGCCGGAGAATGACGGCCTCGACAAACCCTACTGGGAAGGAGTGCGACGCGGCGAGCTTTTAGTCCAGCGCTGCCGCAAATGCGGCACGTTCCAGTGGGGGCCGGAGTGGATCTGCCATAAGTGCCTAGGCTTCGATCTCGACTGGCACAAGGTGTCGGGCAAGGGGCGCATCTACAGCTGGGAGCGGCCCTGGCATCCGGTGCATCCGGCGCTGAAGGACCATGGTCCCTACATCGTCGTTCTCGTCGAGCTGCCGGATGCCGGCAATGTGCGCATGCTGGGCAACCTGCTGGGCGATGCACGGCAGGAGGTGAAGATTGGCACTGAGGTCGAGGCGGTGTTCGAGCCGCATGACGACGCCAAGCCGCCGTTCACCCTGGTGCAGTGGAAGCTCGCTTCGCCTCGGTGACAGCGCGGAGATAAGAGAGCACCAGCCGCACCAGCTCGTCCTCGAACGCGCGGCTCTTGAAGAATGGCTGCTCCTCCAGCACGGCGGCGCGGATCGTGCCCATCAACGCGCGCGAGACGACGAAGATCTGCTCCTGGTCGAGGTTGGCGAACACGCGCTGCTCGCCGACATGCTCGCCGGCCCGGGTGATGAAGGCCGCGATGGGGGCGAGCAGGTCGCTCGGACCCTGTGACAAGACCGCCTGCACCACGGCGCGGCGCGCGCGAAGCCGGCCTTCAAACGCGCCGACGATCGCCCGTACCATGGCCCGCACGCGGCTTTCGACCGACGAGTCGATCTCGCCTTTCAGCGCCCGCGCCACGCGCGCCAGGGCTGCCTGCAGCTCGCGCTCCGCCAGGGTGCGCAGGACCGCGTTCTTGTCGGCGAAGTACTGGTAGAGCGTGCCAATGCTCACCCCGGCGCGCTCGGCCACGGCGTTGGTGGTGAAGGCGGCGAGCCCGCCCGCTTCCAGAATCTGAGCCGTCGCCTCCAGAATCGCAGCCACGGTTTCCCCGGCGCGCGCCTGCCGCGGCTTTCTTCTTTTTATTTCAATGGTTTGCCGGGTGCCTGCCATGTCCCGAAGCCGTTGTCCGAAGGCGAGTACAAAACATGAGTAATACTCATATATTCAAAAGCGTCGAACGGAAAGGAGCTTTTCCATGGAAACGCTCGGCACGCTTTCTCTCATCCTCGCGCCTGTGGTCCTGGGCTCGGCCCTGATCGAGGGCCTGTGGCTGTCTCGGACGCGCAAGGAACGCTACGACTGGAAGGCGTCGGTAACCTCGCTGGCCGATCTCGTGGTGCGCAAGCTCCTCTTGTTCGTTCCCTATAGCCTCGCCGCACCGGTCTTCGCCTGGGCCTACGGGCATCGGCTGTTTACCTTCTACCTCGACGATGTCGGTTCGGCGTTGCTGCTCTTCATCGGACTCGAGCTCTGCTACTACGGCTACCATCGCGTCAGCCACACAGTGCGCTGGTTCTGGAACACGCATTCGGTCCATCATTCGCCGAACCAGTTCAATCTGTCGGCGGCGTATCGGCTGGGCTGGCTGGGTAAGTTCACCGGCGCGACGATCTTCTTCACGCCGCTCGCCCTGCTGGGCTTCGAGCCCACGACGATCCTTTCGGCACTGTTCCTGAACCTGCTCTATCAATTCTGGCTACATGCCGACTGGATCCCCAAGCTCGGCTGGCTGGAATTTGTTCTGAACACGCCCTCGAGCCACCGTGTCCATCATGCGCGCAATCCCGAGTATCTCGACGCCAATTACGGCGGCGTGCTGATCGTGTTCGACCGGCTGTTCGGCACTTACGTCGAAGAGCGGGCGGACGTGCCTTGCGACTACGGCCTGGTGACCCGGGTGACGACGCACAATCCCCTGCTGATCAACCTGCAGCCTTGGCTTGGGCTCGCCAAGGATCTGGCAAGCGCGCGGTCTTTCGACGAGGTGTGGGGCTACCTGTTCGCCCCTCCGGGCTGGCGTCCGAACGGACAGGGTCTGACCACCGCGGAACTGCGCGCACGCGGCACTCTCGTTCACCCGGAGCCGGCACACACCTGAAGCTTCTGCCTGATGCGCTAAAAAGAAAACGCCGCGGCGAGAGCCGCGGCGTTTTGCAATCACGCTTTCGATTGAACTGAGTATCAGTAATAGCGCCTCTGCGGCGTCGTGGCCGCACCAGCACCAGCGCCTACGGCACCGCCGATCAGCGCTCCTGGCAAAACGCCAAGACCGGTCACGCCGCCGATGACGGCACCGGAGCCCGCGCCGATCGCACCGCCGGTCACGGCACGCTGGCCCCAGGTATCACCGCATGCGGTGACACCGACCAGAATGGCAGCGAGCGCGATATATTTGGTCATAAAAGAATGACTCCCCTTGCTGTGACCCGTTCAGAGTTACGTGCGGGTATGGCGCAAATATGTCTGAAATCCGCCATTTCGCAGGGCTCGATCCACAGCGCCTGCCGTCGATCGAACCGCAACGCAGCTCCGTGTCAGTAATAGTAGCGACGTGGCGTCGTCGCTGCACCAATGCCGGCGCCGGCCGCACCGCCGATCAGGGCACCTGCCAGTGGATTGAATCCGGTCGCCGCGCCCAGCAATGCGCCCGAGCCGGCACCGATCGCACCGCCGGTCACCGCGCGCTGGCCCCATGTGTCGCCACAGGCACTCGCGGTGAGGAGAATGGCCAGAAGAGCGAAATATTTGCGCATGACAACCCCGTTGGCTTGCGAAGGCCAGTTGTCGGCCTTCCCAACGTGATACGAGTGCAATTGAGGCGAAAAGTCGGCGCTCTACAGCGCCTCAGGTCACGCGTTGGGTCTGGGCAAATGCCATGTAGAGCTCGTGCGCCTGGCGGGCGATCGGGCCGGGCTGCAGATCGCGGCTTTCGTAGCGGCTCACGGGCTGCACCTTGCCGGCGTTGCCGGTGGTGAATATCTCGTCGGCGTCGTCGAGCTCTGCGATCGTGATCGTGCGCTCGTCGACCCGCAGACCCGCATTGCGCAGGAGCTTGACCGTGCGGTTGCGCGTGATGCCCGCGAGAAAGGTGCCGTTGGGGATCGGCGTTGCAACGACGCTATCCTTGGCGAGGAAGATATTCGAGCTGCAGGTCTCGGCGACGTTTCCAACAGCATCGAGCACGACGCCGTTCTGGAAGCCGCGCTTCAGCATCTCCGCCACACCGCGAGAGGAATTGGGATAGAGGCAGCTTGCCTTGGCGTCGGTCGGTGCACTCTCCGGCGTCGGCCGGCGGATCGAGCGGCAGAGGCCGAGCGTCAACGGCGTGCCGGCGCGCATTGGCGAGACGTAGATGCAAAGCAGGAACTGCGTCGAATCCGGATCGACTGTGATCGGCCCTGCGCCACCCTTGGCGGCCCAGAACATGGGCCGCACATAGAGTTCGGCCTTGGGACCGAAGCGCCGTACACCTTCATGCATCAGCGCCAGGATTTCCGGTGCGGTCTTGGTCGGCTTCAGTCCTAGCGAGCGCGCCGAGCGGACCACTCGTTCGGCATGCAAGTCAAGATCGGGGCCACAGCCCTCGAAGGCGCGCCCTCCGTCGAACACCATCGAACCCAGCCAGAAGGCGTGATCGCGTGGCCCCAGGATCGCCGGGTTGCCTTCATGCCACGTGCCATTCCAGTAGGTGAGCGTGTCCATCTGTTCCTCATCCGCGCAACGCGGCGGGAATAGCAGACCAAAGCCCGTCCCGACCAGTCTCGTGGTCCGACTATCGGCTAATGTCGAGGAATAAAAAAGCTAGGTCGCTCGCTAACTAGCGCCGATGCATCCACGGCTCATCGAGCAATTGGGGAGAGCGCCGCAACGTCGCCCAGGACTGCTCGATCGGACGCAGGCGGCTGCGCGCCCGCGTCCAACGGGAAAGGTCATGGGAGAGACCCGATGGCTCCGAGCGATGCAGCATCAGGCGGGCCGATACATTCGGTTCGATGGCGAGAAGCGGCGCCGGCCGGCCGCGTTCGAAAGCGGTGCTTCGATAGCGATTGGATGTCATGCCGGATCAACTCCCTTGCGGACGTTTGGTTGCTGCGCCGACATGGCCAGAAAAAGGCTGCGGGACGGCGCAAATACCCCAATCCGCTCGGGCACGGCTGGCGATTCCGGCCCGTACCTCCAGGACGGTGGCACCAATGCTGCCAATGCCAGGAGGCAAGTCATGATGATGCGTTCCTTGATCACCGTTCTTGCCGCCGCCGCGATTTCGACGCCGGCGGTGGTCGCTCCGGCGCTCTTCACGCCGGCCACGGCCCAGGCCAGCATGAATATCGGCGTGACGATCGGCTCACCGCCACCGGCTCCCGTCTATGAGGCTGTTCCCGGGCCACGACCGGGCTACGCCTGGGCACCGGGTTACTGGCGCTGGGACGGCGGTCGCCATGTCTGGTCGCCCGGTTACTGGATGGCCGAGCGTCGCGGCTATCACTGGGTGCCGGATCGTTGGGCCCACGTCGATCACGGTTGGCACCACGAACGCGGCCATTGGGACCACGATCGGGATCATCACCACGGCTAGCGATGGATGATGTGGCAGAGGGAAGCGGGGCGCCATCGCCCCGCTTTCTTTTGGTCCACGGACGCGGGCTGGCGCTATCATGTCGCGCCCTTGTGGTGGTGCGACGCGCTGCCCAGGCCCGGAGGAAAGACCATGACTGCTCCCATCGCCCTTCGCCTGCACAAGAACGACAATGTCGTCGTGGCGCGGATGGACATTCTGCCCGGCACCGATGTCGAGGGCGACGTCGTGGCCGCCACGCGCATTCCACCGGGACACAAGATCCTGACGCGCGCGGTGAAGAAGGGCGAGCCGCTGCGCAAGTACAATCAGATCATCGGCTTTGCGACCGACGACCTGGCACCCGGCACGCACATCCATACGCACAACTGCGCCATGGGCGATTTCGAGCGCGACTACGCTTTTTGTGCCGATGCCCACCCGACCGATTTCATTCGGACGGAGGAGCAGGCCACCTTCCAGGGGTATCGACGTCCCGACGGGCGGGCAGCCACACGCAACTATATTGGCATTGTCACGACCGTGAATTGTTCGGCGGCGACGAGCCGCATGATTGCGGCCAAGCTTGAGCCGTTGCTGGGCGACTTCTCCAACATCGACGGCGTCGTGCCGCTCACCCATGGCGGCGGCTGCGGCATGGCCGCGTCGGGTCTCGAGATGGATGTGCTGCGGCGCACGCTGGCGGGCTATGCACGCCATCCCAACATGGCGGCTGTCGTTGTTTTGGGCCTCGGTTGCGAAGCCAATCAGATCTCAGGGCTAATGAATGCAGAAGGTCTCAAGGAAGGACCCAAGCTCATTCCCATGGCCATCCAGGACGAGGGCGGTGTCGCGAGGACAGTCATGCGTGCCGTCGGCTTTCTGAAGGAGCTGCTGCCTGAAGCGAACGAGGTAGAGCGCGAGGCGATCCCAGCCAGCGAGCTGATCCTGGCGCTGCAATGCGGTGGCTCGGACGGGTATTCCGGCATTTCGGCCAATCCAGCCCTGGGCGCCGCCGTCGATCTCCTGGTGAGGAACGGTGGCACGGCAGTCCTGTCCGAGACTCCGGAAATTTATGGCGCCGAGCATTTGCTGACGCGTCGGGCGACCTCCCGGGATGTCGGCGAAAAACTTGTCCGTAGAATCAAGTGGTGGGAGGAGCATTGCGCGCGGACTGGCGGGGAGATGAACAACAATCCTTCTCCCGGCAACAAGGCGGGCGGCCTGACCACGATCCTTGAGAAATCCTTGGGTGCAGTTGCGAAGGGCGGGACCACGAACCTGGTCGAGGTCTACGAATATGCCCAGCCCATCACGGCAAAGGGATTCGTCTACATGGATTCGCCTGGCTACGATCCTGTCTCTGCGACAGGCCAGGTCGCCGGCGGAGCGAATGTTCTTTGCTTCACAACCGGTCGCGGCAGCGTGTTCGGCTGCAAGCCGACGCCGTCACTCAAGCTCGCGACGAATACCTCACTTTTCCGGCGCATGACGGATGACATGGATATCAATTGCGGTGCAATCGTCGACGGGGAGGAGGGCATCCTGGAGAGCGGCAAGAAGATATTTGAACTCATTCTGAAAACAGCTTCTGGCCAGAAGACAAAGTCGGAATTGCTGGGAATTGGGGACGATGAGTTCGAACCTTGGAAAATCGGTGCAACAATGTGACGGCTGGAGCGTTTGGGAGAAGCGACCTTGACTTGGCGGCCCCAGACTTCCATATGCCCCAGCACGACTTACGAAATTGGTCCTGCTTTGGCAGCCCAGCCCTTAGCGGCGCATGGACTTGCACCAACGAGCTGTTTCCCAAGTTCTCTGAGTTGCCGCAGATCGATGCACGCGAGCGCACCGACTGCGCGGTTTGTGTGCTCGCCAGGCTAGCTAAGGAGAAAGTAATGCCGACAGGTACCGTGAAGTGGTTCAATGCCACTAAGGGGTTCGGGTTCATCCAGCCGTCCGAGGGCGGCAAGGACGTGTTTGTTCATATCAGTGCCGTCGAGCGCTCGGGTTTGAACGGGCTGAACGAAGGCCAGAAGATCAGCTACGAGATCGCGACCGAGCGTGGTCGCTCGGCAGCTGTCAACCTCAAGACCGCGGACTGATCTTTCCGACAGTGAACGGTAGACGGCGGTGCCAGCGATGGCGCCGCCGTTGTCGTTTTTGAGGGGTCGTTTTGGCGGGCGAACGGTGCGTCGTGTCCGTCCTTGAGGCCCGCCGCTTTCGCGGTGAACATGTCTTGCTGGGAGAGCAAGACATCATGCCGACGGACCTGCATTACCTTTCGCTCGATGACGTGGCACGGCGGCTCAAGGCGCGCACTCTTTCATCGGTCGAGGTGACGCGCGCGATGCTCGACCGGATTGCCAAGGTCGATGGCAATCTGAAGAGCTATGCCACGGTGACACCCGACCGTGCTCTCGCCGATGCGGCGGCACGCGACGCCGAATCCGCCTCAGGCAAATTGCGCGGTCCGCTCCATGGCGTGCCGGTCGCCGTCAAGGATCTCTGCAATACGACGGGCGTGCCGACGGCCGCGGGAATGGCGATCCACCGCCATAACGTTCCCGACCGGGATGCCACGGTCGTCGCGCGGCTCAAGGCCGCAGGCGCGGTGATCCTCGGTAAGTTGCAGATGACCGAAGGCGCGTTCGGCGCCCATCACCCGACCATTCCAGCGCCCATCAATCCCTGGAATGCAGCCTATTGGACCGGTGTTTCGTCGTCGGGCTCGGGCGTCGCGACGGCCGCGGGCCTCTGCTACGCCTCGTTGGGATCGGACACCGGCGGCTCGATCCGCTTTCCATCCACCATGAATGGCTTGTCAGGGCTGAAGCCAACGTGGGGCCGCGTCAGCCGCGCCGGCGTCTTTCCGCTTGCCGAGTCGCTTGACCACATCGGCCCCATGACGCGTAGCGCACTCGATTGCGCGTGGATCATGGGGGTGATCGCCGGCGCCGATCCCGATGATCCGACGGCCGCGCCCATGTCCGTGCCGAACTATGTCGCAGCGATCGATGCCGGCGTTCGCGGCAAGCGGATCGGCCTGCCCACCGGCCTTGCCGATCTCGACGCCGATTCGGAACGCACCCTTGCCGAGGCGGTGGCGACCTTGCGGCGGTCCGGCGCCGACATCGTCAAGGTCGCTTTGCCGCCGATGTTCAACCAGGCGGGGTATGACTGGATCGGCCTTTGCGGCGTCGAAACGGCGCTGGCGCACCAGGCCACCTATCCGTCGCGCGCGAACGATTACGGTCCGGTGCTGGCCGGACTGATCGAGACAGGGCAAGGGATGACGGCCGTGGACTACGCGCGCTTGCAAACCCGTCGGGCCTCTCTCACCGGTGCGATCAACGGCCTCCTGGCCACGATCGATCTTCTCTTGATGCCAGTGATGGGAACGGCGGTGTGGTCCCTGGAGCAGCTGGCGGCAACCGGGCGCGATCCAGAGGCCGTCGCGGCGCGGTTGCGTTACACGGCACCGTTCGATCTCAGCGGTCATCCCACATTGACCCTGCCGGGAGGCATGACCGGCGATGGCGTGCCAACGGGATTCCAGATCGTGGGACGCGCCTTCGACGAAAGCACGATCCTCGCCGCCGGTCATGCCTTCCAGCAGGCGAGCGAGTGGCATCTGAAGCGGCCGCCTCTGTAGCAATTGCGACGTTTGCTCGGGCTACCCGCATAGACGGTGAATCGGCACTGCGATAGAATATGAAAATCTCGCCGCCGTCCGTGGATGCGATCCAGACAGCCGTCTTATGACTTTCCTCTTCAAGCGCAAATGGCGGTTACGGCCCAGCATCCTCACGCTCTTCATCGTGCTTACCGTGCCGGTGACCGTGGCCATCGTGGCGGTCACATATTTTTCCAATCGGTCGATCGCGCGGTCTCATGCCGGTGCTTTGGTGGAGCATTTTCGCAGTGCCGCTCTGAAGGATGTGCAAAGCGACTTCGAGCCCATGTCGACCATGGCGCGTTCCGCCGCGGCGATCGGCACCGAGCAGCCCGACTTCTATTTCAACGATCGCTCGCTGGAATATCTCAACAGTCTGCTCGTTCACAGCGACACGATCGTAAGCGTCTATGTTGGCTTGAAGGATGGAACTTTTCGACAGGCGCGCCGCATCGATCCGAGCGTCAAGATCTTCGGAAATCTGCCCCCAAAGGAAACGCGGTTCGCCTATCGATGGGTCCTCGAGGCCGAAGACGGCAAGCTGATCGACCGCTATCAATTCCGCGACGCCGAGGGGCGGGTGCTCGGTGTGTCGGAACAGTCGACCAACTACGATCCTCGCATTCGCGGCTGGTACAGACGCACGATCGAAGCCCACGACACTTATGTGACCGATCCTGATGTCTTCTCCGCGCTCGGTCTTATCGGCTTTACGATCGCGGCGCCGTTCTACGCCGATGGCAAGCCGCTGGGCGTGGCGGCCATCGACATCACTCTCGATGGGCTGTCGGACTACCTGGCCGAGCGCAAGATCAGCCCCGGAACGCTGAGCTACATTCTCGATTCGCACGGACTGGTGATCGCGAACTCCAGCCGGTCCAAGACCTATGCCAACAAGAACGGGCAGGTCGAGCTGCAGCACGTGACGGAGACGGGCGCCGGCTTGCCTGCATCGGCCATCGCGGCGCGTCCACCCGATCGCACGAACTTCTATTCATTCTTTCACGACGATCAGGAGTACGTCGCAAGCCTGTCCGCCGTGCCGCCCGCGCTCGGCAAGCACTGGCAGCTTTTCATTATCGCACCGCTGTCCGATTTCATGGGAGGCCTGCAGCGGAACAACGAACGCATGCTGTTGTTCGGTCTTGCGACCATGGTCCTGCAGTTCGTGATCGTCTATCTCCTCGCCGGGGTGGTCTCGGCACCCCTCGAGAAGCTCGCGGAGAAGGTCAATCTCATCAAGGAGTTCGAAGGGGAGAACCCGCCAAGCAAACCCTCGCCGATCCGAGAAATTTTCGCGCTTTCGCAGGCCATCGACACGCTCGATTCCACCGCCAAGGCCTTCGCGGCGTTCGTGCCGGTGGGTTTGGTCAAACAGCTCCTGCAATCAGACCAGAAGCTGGAGCTGGGTGGCCACGGGCGCTTCCTCACCATCTTTTTCTCGGACCTGGAAGCCTTTTCGAGCCTTTCCGAAGAGGTGCCGTCCCAGGAGCTGTTGCTGCGTGTTTCGGCCTATTTCGGCCTGGTCACCCAGGCCGTGAACTCCGAGCATGGCACCATCGACAAGTTCCTTGGCGACGGTGTGATGGCGTTCTGGGGCGCGCCGGCCCTGCTCGAGGACCATGCCTGGCGCGCCTGCGTCGCCGCGCTGCGGATCCAGCGGGGAATGGACAAGTTGAATGACCAATGGAGCGCGCAAGGCCTCAAGCCCCTCAATCTCCGGATCGGCATCCACAGCGACGCCGTCCTGGTCGGCAATGTCGGCTCGGCCGAGCGCATGGCCTATACCGTCGTGGGTGACGGCGTGAATATCGCCGCCCGGCTCGAAGGCGTGAACAAGGAATACGGTACGCGCATCTGCATCAGCCATACCGTCTTCAAGGAAGCGGGTGAAAGGCTTTGCGTGCGGCCGATCGACGAAGTGACGGTCAAGGGTAGGCGTTCGAAGATACCCATCTACGAACTCCTCGGCGTCTATGGCGCTGGCAGTGAGCTGGAGCCCGACGCTGCAACCCAGCGGCTTAGCGATCTCACGCGCGCGGCATATGCCGCTTGGGTGGCACAAAACACCGAGGCGCTCGACCTTTACAAGAAGATACTCCGCGAATTCCCGGATGACACCGTAGCGCGTGCCTTCGCGAGCCGGGTTGGAACAGCATGAGCGCCGCTGCCGATATTGCAGCCGACAAGGCGGTCGCGGCCCTGCGTCCGAGCGAATACACCGGCGCCTTGATTCAGGTTCTGCGAGCGACGCCTGATCGCGTCAGGGGCGCGAATGTACTCGAGATCGGGTCTGGCAGCGGCGTCGTTCTGGCCGCACTCGGCGCGCTGGGAGCTGCCTCTCTCTGCGGTGTCGATATCGAGCGCGAAGCGGTTGCGGCGGGCACACGGCTGCTGGACGAACTCGGTCACGGTGCCGCTTCGCAATTCCATCATGGCGACATGTGGCAGCCGGTGAGGGGGCGCCGCTTCGATCTGGTCGTGGCCAACCTGCCGCACTTTCCGATGACTCACGGCAGTTTTGCCGGTCGCCATCAAAGCTGGAGCTACGGGGGCGCTGATGGCCGGCGGCTGCTCGACCCTTTCCTGGAGAGGCTTGACGGGCATCTGGCGCCGCATGGCCGCGCTATCGTCACGCACAATGCCTTTGTCGGGCTGGAGAAATCGCGCAAGATTTTACGAAGTCACGGCTTGGGACTGGCGGTGGCATCAACTGTTCTCGTGCACATCCCGACGGACAAGGCGGAGCTTATGACGGCGGCCATTCGCGACGCCGAAGAAGGACGAAGCATCCATCGTTACGGACCCTACCTCTTTGCCGATATGCACATTGTCGAAATTGCTTCGACGCAAGATCTGGCCTGAGAAGGGCCTCTTGCGGGCGGCTCTAGGGCTCGCGCTGGCGGTCCTGACAATAGGCTTTGTCATGCCGGCAGAGGCGCGGGAGCCACGTTCGCCCGATGCGGCGCTGGTCGAGCTCCTCGACGCCGCACGCTCTGCCGGCTGCACCTCGCCTAATGTCGATCGATTGATACGGGTCTTGTGTGCCGGACGCCTTCGGGTCGGCGTGCGTGAGTATTATCCTCTGTTCGCCACGCGCGACGGCGACGTTCGGAAGGGATACGAGGTCGACGTCGCCCGGGACGTTGCAGCGAAGCTTGGCGTTTCGATCGACTTCACCAGGGTCAATGCGGCGAGTCGCATTCCTCTCCTGGCGGAAGATCGGATCGACCTCGTCATCGCCACCATGGGGCACAACACCCAACGCGACGGCCAGGTGCGCTTTATCCGCCCGCACTACTATCGGTCAGAGACGATCCTTGTGGGCCCCAAGGTGCTGGCGATTGCGGACTGGGCCGATATTGCCGGCCGAACGGTCTGCGTCACCATCGGCAATGGCTCGAATGCCGAGCTGGTTTCCCACGATGCGCGCCTCCTGCTGTTTGACGAGGCGGGGGTGCTTCCCGACAGGTTGATGGACGGAACCTGCTCGCTTGCCGCGCAGGACGACAGCTTCTTCGCCGAAGCCTTCACGCATCCGGACTTCGCGGCCCGGTTCGCGCGGAAATTCGGGTTCGCCCAGGTACCTTGGGGCATGGCAGTCGAGCGCAGCGGCAGCGACAAGCTGGCGCTCGCCCTCGATCTGATCAGCCAGATCTTCCATCGCGACGGCGTTTTCCTCGATGCCGCACGTCGGCATCAGATCGCGACTGAATTCCTGGAAGAACAGCAGAAGGTGTGGCGCAGCCCAGCTTGCAATACCGATGGCGGCAGTACCGATGCCAACTGCGTCTTGCCGGCGCTTAACACCGAGCTTGAGCCGACGCGCTTTGCCGGCATCGTGAACGCGTTCGAGGGCTGGTTCTCCGAAGCCACGGGTATCGAGCTTTCGCTTCCCATGCTGACGACTGTACCGGCATGGTCGCTGTTGCTGGACGGCATCGGCAATACGCTGATCCTGATCGGTGGCGCGTTGCTGGCCACGTTGCTCTTCGCCCTCGGCATCGGTGCTGCCTTGAGCTCGACGGCGGGGCCGTTGCGCTGGCTGGCGAAGGGCATCGTCGTCCTGTTGCAGTCCTCACCGATCGTGCTCACGCTGGTCGTCGCCTCCGCCATCGCCCATGCTCTGTTCCCGTTCTCGGCCGTGGTTGCGCTTGGGACCGCTATTGCGGCATTGGGGCTTGCCAATGGCAGCAATGCCGGCCAGGCCATCGGCGAGGCGATGCTGACCCTGCGCCAGGAGCGCGCGGATGCGCACCACGGCCAGGCGCTGTTCACCCAGGCAGTCGTCCGGTCGGCGACGCAGATCGTCGCTTTCCTGATCAACGCCGCCAAGGGAACGCCAATCGCAAGCTTCATTGGCGCGCCCGAACTCCTGAGCGCGCTCACCGATATCACGTCTTTTTCCAGCGGCCGGGCGACCACCTATACGTTGCTGCTGATCTTCTACACGCTGGTCGTGATGCTCGTGGTGGCCGTTTGCCGCCGGCTCCAGGCGGCAATCGAAAGCGGTCGGGCGGCGTCATGATGGCGCTGGTCGAGCATCTGTGGTCCGACTTCATGCCGCTTCTGCTGGCCGGCATGGCGGTGAATTTCGAAATCGCAGGTATCGCCATCGGACTGGGTCTGGCTTTCGGTCTGGTACTGGCATACGCGCACTTGCGCGGCGGCCTGCTCGGCAACGTGGCGGCGTCTGCCATCACCCTGATGCGCGCGGCGCCAACCTTCGTGGTTATGTTCTTCTTGCTGAATGCGCTCCCCAGAAACATGTCTATATCGGGCCCGATGACCGTGGCGCTCTCCTTGTTGCCCTACTCGGCGGCCTTCGTTGCCGATAGCGGGGTCGACGCACTGCGCCATCTGCGCAGCGGGTCTGCGCTGGCGGCCCTGCAGTTCCTGCCCAACGTCATGCGAGCTTTCTTCGTACTGGTCATGTCCTCGAGCGCGGGCGCCGCCATCGGCGTAGGCGAAGGCATAACGGCAATCCTGCATGAAGCGGAGCTGCTTCCCGCCCTGGGGGATCGCCTGGTCTTGTTTGCGATCGGCGTCGCATCATTCGGGATTCCGCTTCAACTGGGCTTCGCCCTTCTGCGCCTGATACAGCGGCGACTTGGTCTTCTCCTGGGATAAAGGGACACCATGGAATATCGGTCCGTCTTTCGTCCCGGCCTGTTCGCCGGACAGACCATCGTTGTAACCGGCGGCGGCTCGGGCCTCGGCCGCTGCACCGCGCACGAGCTCAAGTCGCTGGGTGCCCGGATCGCCCTGATCGGCCGGACGGCCGAGAAGCTCGAACGCGTGAAAGAGGAGCTGGGAGATCCCGATACCTTCACCTTCGCTGCCGACCTGCGCCGCGAAGACCAGGTGAAGGCCGCCATCGAGGGCGTGATGGCGTGGAGCGGCCGCATCGACGGGCTGGTCAACAATGCCGGCGGCCAGTTCCCGGCGCCGCTCAAGGACATCTCGCTCAATGGCTGGAACGCTGTCATCGCCAACAACATGACCGCGACTTTCCTGGTCTCCAAGGCGGTCTATCTGCGCTGGATGGAAGCCAACGGCGGCACGATCGTGAATGTCGGCGCCGACTGGGAACTCGGTAACCCCGGCATGGGACACAACGGCGCCGCCCGCGCCGGCCAGACGAACTTCACCTTCACTGCCTCGGTCGAATGGGCCCATTCGGGCGTGCGGGTGAACTCGGTGATTCCGGGCTTCATCGCCTCGTCCGGCTTCGACCGGTACCCGGAGCGCGCCCACGACGTGCTGCGCAACGTCAAGAGCCGCATCCCACTCAAGCGGCACGGCACTGAATCGGAGATCGCCGGTGCTATCGTCTATTTGCTGAGCGAGGCGGCGGCCTATATCACGGGCGCGACGCTCCGGATCGATGGCGGCCTGCACAACAACGGCAAGGCCAACTTCTACGAAGTGCCAGATCACGATAAGTCGCGGCCGTACAACGGTTTCCCGCTCTATCGCGTACCCGATGTCTTGAAGCGCTGAGCCCGGACTTCACCGCGCCGTGATCTGCCGCGACTGATCCAATGGCTCAGGCGTAGAGTATCAGGAGATGATGCGACGCACCCGGACCTGGCACTTCGATCTTCCGCCGGAGCAACTCTGGCCAGTGATGGCTGACACCAGTCGCAGTGGCGAAGCCATCGGCCTGCCGACTTACATGCTCGAGGAAACACCGCAGCCCAATGGCACAGTCCTGAGGCGTGGTCGGGGCAAAGCCGCCGGCTACACCCTGGAATGGGAGGAGAAGCCCTTCGAGTGGATCCAGGAACGGCATTTTCGGGAGGGGCGCGTGCTCACGAAGAGCCCGTTCCGCCGCTTCGGTCCGGCATTCGATATCGAGCCGGAGGGGACAGGCAGCAAGGTGACCTTTGCCATGCAATGGGAAGCGCGGAATGTAATCGGCAGCGCACTGGGCGGCCTGTTCGCGGCGAACGCGAGCGCTCGCCTCGAGAGGCGTTACAGGGAGGCAGTGGCGTTCCTGAAGGGCGAGCGGCCGACCATGTTCGAGCTGCCGCCGCCCAAGCTGCCCCGCGGCGCTCGCGATCGCGCCGCCGCGCTGGCCGAGGCCATCGACCAAAGTCCGTACGGCAACGGCCTGGGGCGGCGGCTCTGCGACTACGTCCTCGGTGCCATGGCAAACGAGCTCGGTCGGCTCAGGCCCAAGCGCCTGGCGCTCGAATTCGGCGTCGCAGAGCGGCCCGTAATCGAAGCCTGTCTGACCGCTGTCCGCGTCGGATTGCTCACCATGAAGTGGGAGCTGCTTTGCAACAACTGTCGCGGCGCCAAGTTCAGCACCGCGGTGCTCAGCGAATTGCCGCGCGGTGCGCACTGTCCGTCCTGCAACATAGACTATGAGCGCGACTTCGAGCGCAACGTGGAGCTTGCTTTTGCGCCGGCGCCGGCGATCCGGCCGCTGATGCAGGGCAATTATTGCCTAAGCGGTCCCATGACCACGCCGCATGTACCGGTGCAGCTTCTGTTGGCGCCGGGCGAACGGCGTACGATCTCGATGGACCTGCCGCCTGGCCCCTACCGATTGCGCACTTTGCATCCCGGCACCTATGCCGACGTTAAACACGAAGGCGGGGCCTTTCCCGGTCTGCGCATCACCGCGAGTGGTGTCGAGGCCGATAAGACGGGCGAGCCGGGGCAGATCACCTTCGTGAACGAAGCGGGCTTCGAGCTGGCGGCTCTGATCGAAGATCGGCGCTGGGCCAAGGATGCGCTGACCGCTCCAGAAGTGATCTCGCTACAGGCGTTTCGCGATCTCTTTGCCGAGGCGACATTGCGGCCAGGCGACGAGGCCGCGGTAGGCCAGGTGACCTTGCTATTTTCCGACCTGCGCGGATCGACAGCGCTCTACGAACGCGTGGGCGATGCCGTGGCCTTCAACATCGTGCGCGACCACTTTGCCTTTTTGGCCACGATCGTCCGCGATCACAACGGCGCCGTAGTGAAGACGATCGGCGACGCGGTCATGGCGTCATTCGGTGATCCGGTCGACGCGGTGCAGGCGGCGCTGGCCATGCAGGCACGTATTGCCGACTTCAATCGCGGTCACGGTGGCGACAGGATCGATCGCCACTTGACGATCAAGCTCGGTGTCCATGCCGGTCCGAGCGTCATGGTGAGCCTGAATGACCGGATGGATTATTTCGGTTCGACCGTGAACATGGCGGCGAGATTGCAGGGACAGAGCCAGGGCGGCGACATCGTGTTGAGCGAGACCGTCGCATGCGATCCGGCCGTGAAGCCTCTGCTCGTCGCCGTTCCCATGCGTCGGGAAAGCGTGGGGCTTAAAGGGTTCGAAAGTCCCGTCGGTTTCGTGCGAATCCTGCCCGCGGCCTAGGTGCCGAAATGGGCGGCCAGCACCGCCGCCGCTTCGTCATTGGCTTTGAGCCCTTGCGACAGGAAGCGGGTCAGCGAAAAGAAGCCGTGGATCGTGCCGGGGTAGTTCACATAGGTCGTCTTCACACCAGCGTCGATCAGGCGATCGGCATAGGCGCGGCCTTCGTCGCGCAATGGATCGTAACCGGCTGTCAGCACGAAGGCGGGTGGCAGGTTCAGGAAGTCGCGCGCAAGCAACGGCGAGAGGCGCAGGTCGCCAAGATCGGTCGCTGCAGGTACGTAGGCCTTCCAGAACCAGTCGATGAGATCCTTGGTAAGAAAATACCCCTCGGCAAACTCGCGTCGCGAGCGGCTCGGCTTGCTCGAATCGGTCGCCGGATAGATCAGCATCTGGAAGGCAGGCGTCTTCTCTCCGGCATCGCGGCAGGCCTGGCAGACCACCGCTGCGATCGCGCCACCTGCCGAATCGCCGCCGACAGCAAGGCGCGTCGCATCGGCCCCGAACGAGGCGGCGTTGTCACGGATATGGCGGAAGGCAGCGATGCCGTCGTCGATCGGCGCGGGGAAGGGATGTTCTGGCGCCAGGCGGTAGTCGATGGCGATCACCAGGCAGCGGCTCTTGGTGGCGAGCCGCCGGCAGGTCGAATCGTGGGTGTCGAGGTTGCCGATCACGAAGCCACCGCCGTGATAGTAGATCAGCGCCGGCAACGGACCGGCGGCGGCTCCAAGCGGCCGGTAGCGACGGAAGCGGATCTCGCCGCCTGGGCCTGCGAAAGCACCGTCGGCGACCTCACCGACGTCAGGCGGTGAGGCTTCGCTGTCTTCGGACATCTTGTCGACGGCCTGCCGGCCCGCCGTGTAGGGCAGGGTATGGAGCGGCGGGCGGCCCTCCTGCGTGGCCTTCTCCATCAGGTCGAGCAGCATACGGGCCTCAGGGTCGAGCATCTCGGTTCACTCCAGAATCAATCGAACAGGTGGCGATAGGCGAAGAGTGCGGGCGCGCCGCCGGTATGGATGAAGACGACGTTCTCGCCGCTTGTCCATCGGCCCGATCGGATCAATGCGATCAGGCCTGCCAGTCCTTTGCCGGAATAGACCGGATCGAGCACCAGTCCTTCGAGAGCTGCACCGAGCTTGATCGCTTCGACTGTCGCCTGATGTGGCACGCCATAGGCAGGCCCGGCATGGCCCGCAACGACCTCGACATCCGCCGGATCGAACGGCTGATCGAGGTGTGCGGCCGCCGCTTCGCCATAGGCCACGACGTCGGCGCGTACCCGCTCGGGCTCGGCGTCGATGTCAATTCCGACGATCCGGGTGCGGGGCAGGCAGTGACGGGCCGCCACCAGTCCCGCCTGCGTGCCGCCGCTGCCCGAGCAATGCACGATCGCTTCAGGCGCAAACCCGAGCACCTCGCATTGATGGGCGATCTCCACCAGGGTCGAGGCATAGCCGACCGCGCCCAGTGGGTTCGAAACACCATAGGGTACGATGTAGGGTCGGCGTCCGCGAGCGTGCAGGTCTTCGGCAAGAGCAGCGATGGCGCCGTTGCGGTCGCCGTTCCAGGGAACGTCGTGCAGGACAGCACCGAACAAACGGTTGAGCAGGGCGTTTCCCGTCTTCTCGTAGTCGGCTGACGGTGGCGAAAGACGGCCATGGTAGACGGCAAGGTGGCAGGCGAGACCGAGCTTTGCGGCCGCTGCGGCGACCTGGCGTTGGCTGTTCGACTGCACGACACCGCCTGACACGAGCGTGTCCGCGCCGCAGTCGATCGCGTCTCGCAGCACATAGTCGAGTTTGCGCAGCTTGTTGCCGCCCATCCCCAGCCCGGTGCAATCGTCACGTTTCACCCAGAGAGACGGGCCACCGAGATGATCCGACAGGCGCTTCATCGGCTCGAGCGGCGTCGGCAGGTGCGCGAGGCCAAGGCGAGGGAACCGGGAAAGGGAGTCGCTAAGCCTCACGCGACGATATCGATCCTTTGGATATGGCAGGAAATGTCGATCAATCGAACCTGATATTGGCGATCCTGATCAACTGCGTCCATTTCTCGGTTTCGCGACGCTGGAAGCGGGCGAACTCCTCGGCCGTACCGCCGCCGGCTATGCCGCCGACGGCCGCATAGGCAGCAATCAACGTGGGTGAGCGCAACGCCTCTTCGGCTGCATCATGGAGGCGGTCGCGATTGGCGCGGATCGATCCTCGTGCCGAGACAAGGCCGTACCAGTTGTCTGAATTGACCCTGGAGTAGCCGAGCTCGCGCATGGTCGGCACATCGGGCAACAGAGCCGCTCGGTTGTCGGAGGTGACGGCCAACGCCTTCAGCACGCCAGACCGGACATGGGGAAGAATCGCCGGCAGATCGAGGATCGCCATCTGCACACGATCGGCGATGAGATCGGCCGCCGCGGGCGCCCCGCCAGGATACGGGACGTGCAAGGCCTTGGTTCCCGTCTCACGCTCGAACAGTTCCATCGCAAGATGGGTGATGCTTTCGGCGCCAGTGCTGGCGTAGGAAAGTTTCCCGGGGGCGGCCTTGAGCCGGGTGATCAACGTCTTGAGATCCGAGACACCGAGCTTGGCGTTGACGACCAACACTTCCTGGACCTTTGCGATCAGGATGATCGGCGCCAGATCTCGCGTGGGATCATAGGGAATGATCGGGTCGGCGGGCGTGGTTGCAAGGATGCTCGGCACGATCGCGCCGGTCGATGCGCTGATGATGCCCATGACGTGCGCGTCGAGGCCAGCCCTGCCCACCTGGGTCAGGGCCGTAGATGCATCACCCTTGTTTTCGATGACGACCGGCTTGCCCAGACGTTCTGCCATGCCTTCAGCGAGGTACCTGCCGAAGATGTCCGCCGGACCACCTGGGGGAAAGGGAACGATCATGGTGAGCGGTTTGTTGGGGAAGGCTCCCTGTTGCGCCGAAGCCGACGCAGCTGTCAAAGAAGCGAGCCCCGCAAGCGCGCTGCGGCGGGTCATCATGAGAGGGGTTCTCCGTTGCGCAGATTTATTATTCGAACTTGATGTTTGCGAGCTTGATCACACCGGCCCACTTCTGGATTTCCTGGCGCTGGAACTGGGCGAACTCGTCGGCGGATCCGCCGACCACGATGCCGCCGACCGCGGCATAGGCGTCGGCCAGCTTCTTCGATTTCAATGCCTTTGCGGCCGCATCGTGGACTCGGCCGAGTTGGGCGCTCGGAGCGGCATGTGGCGAGGCGAGGCCGTACCAGTTGTCGGAGTTGACGCTGGGATAGCCGAGATCGCGCATGGTCGGCACGCCGGGCAGCAACGGCGCGCCAACGTCGGAGGTGATAGCGATCGCCTTGAAAGCGCCGGAGCGGATGTGCGGCAGTACCACCGGCACGTCGAGGATGGCCATCTGCACCTGGCCTGCCAGCAGATCGTTGACGGCCGGCGCGGCTCCTCGATAGGGCACATGAACGGTGTCGGTGCCAGTTTCGCGCTTGAAGAGCTCCATCGCGAGATGGGTGATACCGCCGGTTCCCGCGCTGCCGTAGGAATATTTGCCGGGCTCGGCCTTCAGGCGTGCGATCAACGACTTGAAGTCGGAAACGCCAAGTTTCGCACTGACCACGAGCACTTCCTGGACGCGGGTCACCAGGATGACCGGCGCAAGATCGCGGAGTGCGTCGTAGGGCATATTGGGCATCAGCGTCGGCATGATGGCGCCGGCCGATGAACTCATCATGCCCATGACATGGGCGTCGGTTCCTGCCTTGGCGACAACATCCATGCCTGAAACGCCGGCAACGCCGCTCTTGTTTTCGACGATAACGGATTTGCCGAGATCTTCCGCCATGCCTTCGGCGAGAAAGCGACCGAAAATGTCGGCCGGGCCGCCGGGAGGAAACGGCACGACCAGCGTGAGCGGCTTGCTGGGGAAGGGCGGCTGCTGTGCCGCCGCTTCGGCAATTGGCACGGCGGCGAGGCCGGCAAGTGCCGCACGACGCGTAATCATGGCAATTTCCTCTACCTTTCGGCTCCGAGTCTGCGCGGCGCCGACCCGAGGAGCAAGCACGGTCCGCTATTGACCGAAGCCGCTCCAGCCGATCGCAGCGCCGGCGGCGAGCAGCCACAGAGGATGTATCCGCGTCTTTGTGGCGACAAGGGCGACGGCGGCACTGATGGCGACGAGGGTCCAGGTGTGGTCGGCGGCCTGCACGATCAACACGGCGCTCGCCGCGACCAAGCCGACCGACACAGGCACCAGACCGGCCTGCACGGCCTGACGCCAGGGATTGCCCTTGAAGCGCCGCCACAGGCGCAATGCGAAGGCCGTGAGGATCGAGGACGGGCCGAAGATCGCCACGCTCGATACCAGCATGCCGGACCAGCCTGCCACGTGCCAGCCGATCAACGGCACGACCATCATGTTCGGCCCAGGTGCCGCCTGGGCGAGCGCGAACAGCGCGGCGAAATCGGCGTCCGTCAACCAGTGATGAACGTCCGTCACTTGGCGATGCATCTCGGGCAGGATCGTGTTGCCACCGCCGAAGGCGACCAGCGAGAGCTGGGTGAAGATGATCGCCAGCGCCGTCAGGGTCGAGTTCATATGCCCATCTTCCTGGTGAGCACGATGCTGATGGGCGCGAGGACCAGCATGATCGGCACGAGCGGCCATTGCAGGAAGGCGATCGCGATCAGGCAGATGACGGCGATGCCGATCGCGATCGGTCGGCGACGCAACGGCAGGGCGATCTTGATCGCCAAGGAGACCAGCAGGCCAGCTGCGGCCGCCGCCAGGCCGGCGAACATGTGCACGACATGGGGATCGGACTGAAAGCGGGCGTAGATCGCGCCGAGCGCAATCACAATTGCCGTCGGGGCGGCGATCAGGCCGATGAGCGCTGCGAGAGCGCCGGGAACGCCGCGGAAATTCATGCCGACCGCGGTCGCGACGTTGATGATGTTTCCCCCGGGCAGGAACTGGCAAAGGCCGAGCAACTCGGTGAATTCGGATCCGCTCAGCCAGCGGCGGCGCTCGACCAGCATGTCGCGTGCCAGCGGCAACACGCCGCCAAATCCAGTCAGACCAAGCAGGAGGAAACCGCGGAACAGCTCGCCAACCGTCGGTGCCGCCGCGGTGGCTGGGGGGAATTCCATCCCGGCTCGCTCACCATCGCGCAATGCCATACACAAGAGCTAGAGGTGGTTCCTGGAGATGTCCAATATATGTTTTTGACCTAATCCATATCGCATGAATCTGGCATTGTTTGGGTGCCTCCTGGTGCCGCCGACCATACCGGGCGGCGAATAGGGTGCTGTTTTCGCAGTTGCGAATGTTTATGTTGATATCGAGTGGCAAGAGGCGGCTTTCGCCTTGCGGGAGCGGTCCTCTGCCCGTGGCAGTGTGAGTGGACGTCATGGCTGATTTTCCGAAGAAGACCCTGGCCGATTGGGAGAAGCTCGCGACCAAGGAGCTGCGCGACCGGCCGCTTCAGTCACTCGACTGGACGACGCCCGAAGGCATCGTGGTGAAGCCAATCTACACGGCGGCCGACCTGGAGAATCTCGAGACCGTGGGCGCGCTGCCGGGCTTCCCGCCTTTCACGCGCGGCCCGAAGGCGACGATGTATGCCGGCCGGCCCTGGACCGTGCGCCAGTATGCGGGCTTCTCGACCGCCGAGGAGAGCAACAAGTTTTATCGTGCCAATCTCGCTGCCGGGCAGATGGGCCTTTCGGTGGCGTTCGATCTCGCCACGCATCGCGGCTACGACTCGGATCATCCGCGCGTCGTGGGCGACGTCGGCAAGGCAGGGGTGGCGATCGACTCCGTCGAGGACATGAAGGTCCTGTTCGACGGCATCCCGCTCGACAAGATGAGCGTGTCGATGACCATGAACGGCGCCGTCCTGCCGGTGTTGGCGGGCTACATCGTTGCGGCCGAAGAGCAGGGCGTGCCGCAGGAAAAGCTCTCCGGCACCATCCAGAACGACATCCTCAAGGAGTTCATGGTCCGGAACACGTACATCTATCCGCCCGGACCTTCCATGCGCATCGTGGCCGACATCATCGAGCACACGGCCAAGCACATGCCGAAGTTCAACTCGATCTCGATCTCCGGCTATCACATGCAGGAGGCAGGAGCGACGCTGGTCCAGGAGCTCGCCTTCACCCTGGCCGACGGGCTCGAATATGTGCGGGCGGCCAAGGCCAAGGGCCTCGATATCGACGCTTTCGCGCCGCGGCTCTCCTTCTTCTTCTGCATCGGCATGAACTTCTTCATGGAGGTGGCAAAGCTGCGCGCCGCGAGGTTCCTGTGGGCGGAGCTGATCAAGCCGTTCGATCCCAAGAAGGCCGATTCGCTATCGCTGCGCACGCATTGCCAGACGTCCGGCGTATCGCTCACCGAGCGCGACCCCTACAACAACGTTGTCCGCACCGCCTACGAGGCGATGGCGGCGGTGTTGGGCGGAACGCAGTCGCTGCATACCAATTCCTTCGACGAGGCGATCGCGCTGCCGACGCCGCAGTCGGCCCGGATCGCGCGCAACACGCAGCTCATCCTCCAGCACGAGACCGGTGTCACCAAGGTCGTCGACCCGTTGGCCGGCAGCTACTACGTCGAGTCGTTGACCGCGAGCCTGGTCGCCGAGGCGCGCAAGCTGATCGGCGAAGTCGAGGCACTGGGCGGCATGACCAAGGCAGTCGAGGCCGGCATGCCCAAGATGAAGATCGAGGAAGCGGCGGCGCGCAAGCAGGCCCGTATCGATCGCGGCGAGGAAATCGTCGTGGGCGTCAACAAGTTCCAGCTCAAGGAAGAGCAGCCGATCGAGATCCTCGAGGTCGACAACGACATGGTGCGCGAATCGCAAGTGACGCGCCTGCACAAGATCCGCACGAGCCGCGACGAGCAGAAGTGCGTGGCGGCGCTGAAGGCGCTCGGCGAGGCCGCCCGCAATGGCACTGGAAACCTGCTGACCCTCAGCATCGAGGCGACGCGGGCGCGGGCCACCGTCGGCGAGATCTCCTCGGCCCTCGAAGGCGTCTATGGCCGTTACCAGGCGACCATCCGCTCGATCTCCGGCGTCTATGCCGGCGAGTGGGAGGGCGACGAGGGGTTGGTGCGCATCCGCACCGACATCGCTTCTTTCGCCGAGGAGGAGGGCCGCCGGCCGCGCCTGATGGTCGTGAAGATGGGCCAGGATGGCCACGACCGCGGCGCCAAGGTGATCGCGACGGCCTTCGCCGATCTCGGCTTCGACGTCGATATCGGACCTTTGTTCCAGACGCCGCAGGAAGCCGCGCGCGCGGCGATCGAGAACGACGTGCATGTGATCGGCGTCTCAAGTCAGGCAGCCGGGCACAAGACCTTGGTGCCGCAGCTCATCGAGGAACTCGCCAAGCAGGGCGGTTCGGACATCCTGGTCGTGGTGGGCGGCGTGATCCCGGCCCAGGACTACGACTTCCTGAAGAAGGCGGGCGTCGCCGCCATCTATGGTCCCGGCACCAACATTCCCGCGGCCGCGGCCGAAATCCTCTCGATCCTCCGCCAGCGCGACCACAAACGCGCCGCGTGACGAAAGCGAGCGGCGCTACCGCTGCATCGCGATCTTCTCTTCTTCTGTGAGCGGGCGCTCGCGGAAGAACAGCGTCTTACCATAGATCGTGCCGAAACCGGTTTCGGCCTCGAGCTTGACGGGATAACGAAAAGGCGTGTTGTCGAGGCGCGCGAACCATAGCTTCATCGGGCGCTCGCGCTTGCTCTCAGCCTCCTTTGGCGCGTCATCGAAATCGCCCGCAACGCGCCGAGTGTAGACACTGCAGGTGATCAGGTCGCCTTTCGCTTCGGGGACACCGGCCGTCGCTGCTGATTCCGTGCCGATCTTCGTCAGCACCACGTCGATGCGCCGCTTGCCGTCATTGGAAGGAACCGGGCGGTCGCACACGGCATCGCCCATCATGCCGGCCTGGAGGGCGGCCGACAGGGGATCGAGCGAGCCTCGGCGCTTGTCCTCGGGGATGGCCTTGTCCGGTGATGGAGTCCAGCTTGGCTCGTGCTTCTCTTGCAGCGAGCCATCTGGTCCGTAGAGCGCGAGCCACGACCGGGGCTTGTCACCGACCATGATGGATAGTGAACCACCAGCGGGCCGCGCTCCTTTGGCGGTAACGCCGCCCCAGGCCCTGTTCCGGCCATCGTAGTTGATGGTGACCGCCTTGATCAGCCCTTCCTTGAAGGTATGGCTCTCGACGTCGTAGCGCTGGTCGCTGAAGCGGGCCGTAAGGTTGATCCGAAAGCCGGTGAAGCCCAAATAGGTAATGGCGTAACCTACTTCGACTTGTCGCGCTTCCTCGGCCAATGCGACCGAGGGCAAGCCGCTGCACAAGGCAAAGGTGATCAAGGCCCTACGAAAAGTCATGAAATTGCGCTCCATCCCAGGGCTTACCCTAATCCCGCCGGCACGATAGAAGGCCCACACCCCTTCTGCTACCGAGCTTTCGCGCCGGAATCCCTCCATCCATGTCGCCTCCAGCCAACGATCGCCCTCCCACCATCAGCCTCGGCCGGTCGTGGGCTGTATTGGGCATATTGGGCCGTCATTTGTGGCCAAAGGGCGAATGGGGATTGCGCACGCGTGTCGCAGTCGCTCTGACGCTTCTCGTCCTGGCCAAAGTCGCCAACGTCTATGTTCCCATCCTGTACAAGCATGTCATCGATGCCTTCGGCACGCACGAGGCGCAGGTGATGGCGGTTCCGGTCGCACTGATCCTGGCCTACGGACTGGCACGGGTGTTGGCACAGGCCTTCGGTGAGGTTCGCGACGCGGTTTTCGCGCCGGTCGGTCAGCGCGCGATCCGCAATCTCGCCCTGCAGGTGTTCGGTCATCTCCACGGCCTGTCGCTGCGCTACCACCTGGAGCGCCAGACCGGCGGGTTGAGCCGCGTCATCGAGCGCGGCACGCAGGGCATGGAATTCCTGATCCGCTTCACGACGTTCAATATCCTGCCGACGCTGCTCGAGATCTTGATGGTCGGCGCCATCCTGTGGCGTTTGTACGATTGGCGCTTCACGGTGGTGACCTTGGGCGTGATCGCGGGCTACATCGCCTTTACGGTCATGCTCTCGGAGTGGCGCATCCAGTTCGTGCGACGCATGAACGACGCCGACACCGAGGCCAACGCCAAGGCGATCGACAGCCTGCTTAACTATGAGACGGTGAAGTATTTCGGCAACGAGCTGCACGAGGCGAGGCGCTACGATGTCGGCAGGCGCCGCTATGAGACGGCGGCGATCCGTTCGAGCCGCACGCTTTCGCTACTCAATATCGGCCAGGGTGCCATCATCGCGGTCGGCCTCGCCGTCGTGATGGTGATGGCAGGCAACGGCGTCGTCGATCACACCATGACGATCGGCGATTTCGTGGCGGTGAATGCTTTTCTGCTGCAGCTCTACGCACCGCTCAACATGCTGGGCTTCGCCTATCGAGAAATCCGTGCCGCGTTGGTGAACATGGAGAAGATGTTCGGCTTGCTGAGCGTGCCGCCGGAGATCGCTGATCGGCCCAACGCACCTCCGCTAAAAGTGGGCGGCGGCGAGATCGTGTTCGATCATGTCGATTTCCATTACGAGCAGGCGCGGCCGATCCTGCATGACGTGAATTTCCACGTCGCGCCGGGCGATACGGTCGCCATCGTCGGTTCCAGTGGTGCCGGCAAGTCCACCGTGTCACGCATCCTGTTCCGCTTCTACGACGTGGCGGCAGGGCATGTCCTGATCGACGGTCAGGATATTCGCGACGTGCAACAGGCCAGCCTGCGCGCGGCGATCGGCGTCGTGCCGCAGGACACGGTGCTGTTCAACGACACGATCTACTACAACATCGCCTACGGCCGGCCGGATGCGACCCGGGAAGAAGTGGAGCAGGCAGCCAAGCTCGCGCGCATCCACGATTTCATCATGGCCCTGCCGCAGAAGTACGATTCCACGGTCGGCGAGCGCGGGTTGAAGCTTTCCGGCGGCGAGAAGCAACGCGTGGCGATCGCCCGCACCATCCTCAAGAACCCGCGCATCCTGTTGTTCGACGAAGCGACCAGCGCACTCGATACCCGCACCGAGCAGGAGATTCAGCGTTCGCTCGAGGAAGTGAGTCGTGGCCGCACGACACTGGTGATCGCGCATCGCCTTTCGACCATCATCCATGCCGACGAGATCGTCGTGCTCGATCGCGGCCGTGTCGCCGAACGGGGACGGCATGGCGAACTGTTGGCTCGTGACGGCCTTTATGCCGACATGTGGCGGCGCCAGCAGGAAGCCGCCGCCGAAGCCGAGCGCAAGATCGAGGCCGAAACCGAGAAGTTGCCATCCTTCCGTGCGGAAGGACACCTGCCTGTCGCCGAATAGCGGCATGCTGCGCCGGCCATTGGTGCCGATTCTCGCGGCCTGCGCCGCGGCCGGCCTGCTGGCCGGTACGTCCTGGCCGCTCGTGCCCCTCGCCTTGGAGCGACAAGGTGTCGACAAGGCGGTGATCGGCATCATCGCCGCGGCCTGGGGCATCGGGATGATCCTGACCGCGCCGCGCATTCCACATCTGGCAGCGCGCTTCGGTACGGTCCCTCTGATCGTGGGCGCCGTCGTGGTGGGCGCTGCGGTCTCGGTGGCCTACACACTCACCAGCGATCCCAAGATCTGGTTCCTGCTGAACCTCGCGCACGGCGCGGTCGACGGCGTTCCCTGGGTCCTGAGCGAGATTTGGATCAATATCGTTGTCGACGAGCGCCGCCGCAGCCGGGCGATGGCGATCTATGCCATCCTGATCGCGGGCGGCATGGCGCTGGGGCCGCTGGTCCTGCAGGTCGTGGGTGTCTACGGGCCGCTCCCCTTCCTGACCTGCGCCGCGATCGCGCTGCTGATCGCGGGGCCGCTCCTGCCGCATTGGAAGACCGCGCCGCCGATCGGGCCTGAACCGGGAAGCGGTTTCGCCGTCGTCGTCCTTGCCGCGCCCCTTGCCATGCTCGCCGCCTTCTCGAGCGGCGTCGGCGAGCAGGTGGCCTTCAGTTTCCTTCCGGTCTATGCGGTGGGTTCCGGCGTGGCGCCGAAGACCGGCGCGATGTGGCTTTCCGTGTTCGTGATCGGCAATCTTGTATTGCAGTGGCCGGTGGGATGGCTGGCCGACCGGATCGATCGCCGTGTTGTGCTCGTCGGCGCGACGCTCACGAGCGCTGCTCTCGTCTTGCTGCTGCCGCTCGTGCCCGCGCAGTCGCCGGCGGTTCTCGCCGTTGTGCTCCTGTGGGGTGGCATTTCGTTCGGCATCTATCCGCTGGGCCTGGCCCTGCTGGGGCAGCGTTTCCAGAACGGTGACATTGCTCGCGCCAACACCGTCTTCTCGATGCTCTATATCGGCGGTGGCCTGATTGGCCAGCCACTCACCGGCACGGCCATGGATCTGTTGGGCGAAGCCGGCCTTGGCTGGACGCTGGCCTTCTTCTATGTCGTGGCCGGTATCAGCGCTCTGGTGGCGTTGCGTCGCGGATTGAAGAGAAATTGATATGTCGTCGAATAGCGTTGTTGCCGCGCCCTGGCGCGCCTTGCTGCCCGTGTACGTCGCGTGTCTGGCGTTCGGCGTACAGGTCGGCGCTGCCATGCCGCTGGTGCCGCTGGCTCTCGAGCGGCGTGGTGTCGACAATTTGACCATCGGGCTTGTGAGTGCGGCATGGGGCGTTGGCATGATTTCGACCGCGCATCGCATCCCCTGGGCTGCATCGCGAGTCGGGACGATTCCACTCATTTGTCTTTCGTTGTTGGTAACGGCGGCGATCGCGGTCGCCTTTGCCTATACCGAGGGCACGGTTCTCTGGATGGCGCTCAGTCTGCTGTCAGGCGTTTCCGGCGGTATACCGTGGGTGGTGAGCGAGATCTGGATCAACCTCGTTGTCGATGAAGGCCGGCGCGGCCGCGCCGTCGCGGTCTACTCAACTCTCGTGGCGTTGGGGCTAGCCGTTGGGCCCCTGATCCTTCAGATCGTGGGCGTCTATGGGCCACGCCCGTTTCTGGCGACGGCCGCCCTCACGCTCCTGATCGCTTTGCCGTTGCTGCCGAGCTGGCGCACCGCGCCTGCGATCGAGGAAAGTGCGACGGGTGGCTTCCTGCGTGTGCTGGTGCTGGCCCCGGTAGCGATGCTCGCGGCCTTCGCCTGCGGATTGGGCGAGCAGGCGGCCTTCAGTTTCTTGCCGGTTTATGCCGTGACCTCGGGAGTGCCGCCGGAGACTGGCGCCATGTGGCTTTCTGCTTTTGTGATCGGCAATCTCGCCTTGCAATGGCCGATCGGCTGGGCGGCCGATCACTGGGATCGCCAGAAGGTGCTGGCTGCCTGCGCCCTCTTCAGCGCTACAATGACGACCCTGCTGCCACTGATCGATTCGCAGAGCACCGGCATTCTTGCCCTGCTTCTCTTTTGGGGCGGCATTTCGTTTGGCATCTATACCGTCGGGCTGGCCCTGCTCGGCCAACGTTTCACGGGCGGTGATATCGCTGCAGCCAATGCTGCCTTCACGATTTGCTACACGATCGGTGGGCTGATCGGCCGGCCGATCACGGGTGCGGCGATGGATGCAATGGGCGACATGGGTTTCGGTCCGTCGATCGCCATCTTCTATCTGGTCGCAGGCGTGGGTGCCTTGCTGGCCCTGCGTCGGCGCGGCTGATAAAGCTTGCCAGACATGAATCCGTCGGTCGCCAAATCCGGCCTATCGGCCGATCCATTGCTCGAGCCGCTGCTGGCGGGCGATCGGCGCGCGCTCGCGCAGGCGATCACGCTGGTCGAATCGACACGGTCCGACCATCGCGAGCGCGCCGATGCGCTTCTGGCAGCCCTGTTGCCGCATGCCGGCAAGTCGGTGCGACTCGGCATTACGGGCGTGCCCGGTGTCGGCAAATCGACCCTGATCGAACGCTTCGGCCTTTCGTTGCTGGAGCAGGGCCGGTCGCTTGCCGTCCTGGCGATCGATCCTTCATCAAAGCGCGGCGGCGGCTCGATCCTGGGCGACAAGACGCGCATGGAGGAATTGTCGCGCAAGGCCGCAGCCTTCATCCGGCCGTCTCCGGCCGGTACGACGTTGGGCGGCGTGGCACGGCGAACGCGCGAAACGATGCTGCTCGTCGAAGCGGCGGGCTTCGACACGGTGATCGTCGAGACCGTGGGCGTGGGCCAATCGGAGACTGCGGTCGCCGACATGGTCGACATGTTCATCGTGCTGCTGCTGCCTGCGGGTGGCGACGATCTGCAGGGGATCAAGCGAGGCGTGATCGAACTTGCCGACCTGATCGTGGTCAACAAGGCCGACGGCGATTTGAAGGCCACCGCCCGGCGCTCTGCCGCCGATTACAAGCATGCGCTGCGCATGTTGCGGTCCCCGACGGCGGGATGGGTTCCGGAGGTCACGACGTGCTCGGCCCACACCGGCGAGGGCGTGCCCGAACTCTGGACCATCATCGAACGTTTCAATCAGGCGGTTGGCACAAAAGGCATTAGCCGGCGCCGCGCCGAGCAGGCACGGGCCTGGATGTGGAACGAAGTGGGCGAGACGCTTCTTGCGGAATTGCGCAAGCATCCCGACGTCAAGCGGCTGGTGGGCGGGCTGGAGCGAGATGTGGAAAGCGGGCGTTTGACCCCCGCCGCAGCTGCCCGTCGTATGCTAGAAGCTTTTCATGGCCGCTAAATCCTTCGTCAGGCAGGCCCGTCGAGCCGCCGCCAAGACCGAGCTGCCGTTCTGGAAGCGCAAGACGCTTGCCCAGATGACAAAGTCGGAATGGGAGTCGCTCTGCGACGGCTGCGGCATGTGCTGCGTCAACAAGCTCGAATACGAGGGCACGGGCGAGCTTGCCCAGACGGATACCTGCTGCAAGCTCCTGGACCCCAAGACGGCCCGCTGCCGAGATTACAAGAATCGCAAGAAGATTGTGCCGGACTGCATCCAGCT
>Ga0081455_10001288_pt1 | contig 31184 bp, 31 predicted proteins | sample TabmetS3T2R1_FD_70207 | JGI IMG/M metagenome (GOLD analysis project Ga0081455, IMG submission 70207) | Tabebuia heterophylla rhizosphere microbial communities from the University of Puerto Rico - S3T2R1 | ecosystem: Host-associated > Plants > Roots > Rhizosphere ... | reverse complement strand
GGCGTCTATCGCAATTACGGGGAGACCTCTCGAAGCCACATACCGAGTAAATAAGGCGGATATAGTGGTCTTGCCAGACCCGCCTTTCCCAACAAACGCTATTTTCATATTTTAGTGCGAACAAAAACACCTGTCCAAAGCGCATTGAATCGCGCGAAACGCAGGGGCAGTTTCAGAGTCGGGATTGAAAGTCCGGCGTCAAAATGGCGCCGGTTCGGTCGGATTGAAGAAGATGGAGAATTAGGAACATCAATCCGTAACCGACTGTCACGGGCGGAGAGTAATCAATCACCTATCGACAGACATCCGAAAAATAACGAATGGGCGGAAATAGGCGGTCGGCGGCGCGAAGAGAACAATCGATGACTTCATCTCCACTCGATGGGCCTGAAAGACCATTGACCGGCGGACCGTTCCCGATCATTGAAAATGTGTCGCGCCGCCATCTTTCTTCAGCATAGATTGCAACCTCCACATTTCCCCATTTAATTCCGGAGGCAATCTGACGGAACAGCAGTAATGAAGCGCGAGGCGGCGCTTCATTAGGGGCAAAATGACCGCTGTTCAGCCGGAGGCAAGGAATGCCGCCGACTGTCCTGAAATCCGGACCAAAGCCGAAGAAGAAAGGTGAATCATGAAACGAGCCTACATCATTGCCCTGCTTTTTCCGGCGGTCTTCCCTGCCCTCTCGCAGGATTTCCAGCCCACCCGCGTCGGTCTGGTCGAAGCCAAATACGACCGCTTAGCCGATACGACGACCTTACAATGCAATCTGGTCGAATTGGGTGAAGGCGCCCCAAAGCTGACCGTTAATGCTAACGCGTTTTTCCGAGGGAAGGAGCCGAGCGGGACCGCGATATTCTGGCTCGGCCTGGCATCGTATAAGGGTGGCGCGACGCGACGCACGCCGCGCTTATTCAAGGAAGCGACGATCCTCTATCTGACAATGGATTCGGCGCGGCTGGAGGTCGCGGTCAAGGATTATCGCAACGACTTCTACGAACTGAATCTCTTGCTCGCCGAGTCGGCCCGCGCCGAGATCAACCGCGAGGATTTGCGAAAGCTGCTCGACGCCCAGAGTATCGAAGGCAAGTGGGGCGACATCGATTTCAAGTTATCCGACGTCGCGATCGCGTCGCTCAAGGACTTCATCTCACGCCACATTTTCGCGGCGAACGATCGCTAAGCTGCGCCTCTTCTTGGCGCCACCGAGATGCAATAGGATCAGGTTTGCCTGCTCGGCAGTATGGATGCCCATTGCGGCCAATATAAAGAAACAGGATATGCGCTGTCCGCCTATACGTCCTAAAAGGTAAGGACGACTTTACCGACCGCCTTTCTTTCATCCAAGCATCGAGTCGCTTCAACAACCTCAGACATAGGAAATGTCCTGTCCACTATAGCACGGTACTTCGCCTGAGCAGCCAGAGCTATCACCTCATCGAGGTCCTTTGCCGAGCGCTCCGCTGGCATCAGAAAGATGTTGAACCCGATAATCGTGGACGGCTTCGAGATAAGATCAAGTGAGTCGATTGTTAATGTGGTCCCCGCGCTGTAGCCGAGGTGAACCAGTCGTCCGAACGATGCAAGGCTGGATAGCGCCTGGCCTGTGAAATCGCCTCCTATAGTGTCGAGAACCACATCTGCCCCCCTCCCGTCTGTTATCTTCTGTACTTTCTCGGCCAGCGGGCCGTCAGACAGCGGCGCCACATGATCCGCCCCAAAGGTCTGGAGCCTCGCCGCCTTCATCGCAGTTGACACAACTGCGATGACGTGAGCCCCGATTGCCTTTCCGATCTGGAGGCCGGCAGAGCCAACCCCACCTGTCGCTCCGAGGACGACCAGCGTCTCGCCAGCTTTTAATTCAGCCGTTCGGAGTGCGCCGTAAGCAGTCACGCCGACGTTCGGCAGCGCCGCCCCCTCCTCGAATGAAATGCCGTCCGGCAATCGCCGCAGCGAAGAAGTCGGTACCGCCATCACCTCGACCCACGTCCCATCGCGAAATACGCCCAAGCCTCCACCGTACACAATAACGCGCTCGCCTGCTTTGAACCCGGCCCCGTCCCGTTCAACGACACCAGTCGCCTCCTCGCCCAGAATCAACGGGGGCTCCTTAGCGATGGGGAAATCACCCATCCGAATGATGCCATCCAGCGGGTTGACCGCCGACGCCTTGATACGTACAAGCGCCTCGTCAGCGCCCGGCTCCGGATCGGGCAAGGTCGTGACCTTGAGAACTCCCAAACCACCATGTGACTGAATCTGTATTGCTTTCATAATCTACCCCTCCCTGCTAAGCAATTATCATCTCGCTTAGGCGCTGTAACATCTGAATTCGCCTATTTTTGCGATCGGCTGTAGCGTTTCGCGCAACACCTGCAAGCCGAGCGGCGCAACCTTGTTTTTCGCCATATCCAGAAACATACCTGATTTTACCCAATTCCGCCCTGGCCCATCTGCCCTGACATCACCATAAACGAGATCAAGCCGATGGACGAGGTCATCACCGAAGCGCTCTGGCAGCGGCGCTTGTGGGGCGCGTTCTTCGCCCTCTTAGCGGACGTGGCGTTGCTGTTGGCTGCGGCAGGGATTTACTGCGTGATGAGTTATCTGGTCAGCCAGCGCATGCGTGAAATCGGCGTGCGGATAGCGTTGGGGGCGCAAGCTAGAGATGTTTTGCGACTGATCGTCGGACAGGGAATGAAGGTCGTCGTCATCAGCGTGGTGATTGGTTTGCTGGCGGCGCTGGCGCTGTCACGCCTGATGAAGAGTTTGTTGTTCGGCGTGGCGGCGACCGATCCGCTGACATTTGCGGCGGTGTCATTATTGCTGGTGTGCGTTGCGGCTGTCGCCTGCTTCATTCCTGCCTGGCGGGCGGCGAAGATAGATCCGATAATCGCGCTCAGGGATGAGTGAATGGGTTTGAGCCCCAGGTTTGGGCCGGGATGTTGACAGAAATGGATCACGAAGTGGTTCGTTGGGCGATGCAGACTGTGGGGCCGCAGAGTTGGCGCATCGCCCGGTGGGCGAATTGTCCGACGGGGAGCTGTGCGGCGATATTTTTGATTCCGCGCGTCGATTCGCAACCTCCCCGGGCGTCATAAGAGGCTGGAGCGATCAGCAACCCATATCAGCTATTGATTCCTGCCCATAGCCCACCCATTGAAAGTCGGTTGCCAAAGAAATGAGCGCGGCTATCTTGGCGAAGCATTGCATTGCCATGGAAGCCGTCTGAGAAATTCTAAGATCAAATTGATCGTACGACTCTCAAACGGCTTCTCGACTCATAAGAATCTTGGTTTCCACGGGATTAATCGCGGTTCGCGCCTGTGGCCATCCTGATGGAAAGCTGATCAAAGGCAAAAGGAGAAATGATGCGAACAAGCCAGAATGCAAAGTTTATTGTACTCAATGTCGCCAGTATGCTCATCGGCGTCGTGATCGGCTCAAGCGGTCTGATGACCACGCTGGCATGGCAAGCCACGTCCCTGCAAGCTGCCGCCGTCAACCCCCAGGAACACGCGCTGGACGCCAACCTATACATGCAGACCGCGGCGGAATATCAGGCTGTCTGTTTCCAGACGTACAACCTGGCGACAGAACGGCTGCGTCAGAAACTCGCCGCGACCCATCACGCCGGCGCGCCGCCCGCCGTCGTCATGGATTTGGATGAAACCGTGCTGGACAATTCCGCTTTTCAATCGTTTCTCGATCGTGACAAGTTGAATCATTCGGATGCCCTTTGGGGAATCTGGGAATGCGACTTCCCGCAGGAAGTTGGACTGATACCGGGCGCGAAGGCGTTCATCGAGGCCGCGGAACAACTCGGCGTCACTGTGGTCTATCTTTCCAACAGGGATGAAAAACTGCGCAACTCAACGATTGCGGCGCTCAGACAGAACGGCCTGAGCTTGGAAGGAATTGACAACCGCCTGCTGCTCAAAACAACAACTTCGGACAAAACCGAGCGGCGCAAAATTGCTGAGGGCCGCTTCAATGCGCTGATCTATTTGGGTGACAATCTGCGCGATTTTTCCGAAGAGTTCAAAGCGCCGCAACTCGCCTCCAATGATGAAGCCGGGCAAAAGAAAGCCATCGCGGAACGCGCCGACAGGGTTCGGCGCGCAAATTATCACTGGGGCAATGACTGGCTCATTCTGCCCAACCCAGTGTACGGCGAATGGCAGCGGCTATGTGGAGACAATCCACGCGACAAACTAAAGGTCACGGCAATGAAACAAGTCGGGCAATTCAATGCTATTCATTGAAATCCGGTCGCGCGCGCTCACTCCTGAATTGAAGTAGTACGCGGTATGACGTATGAAATATTGAATAATTCATACGCCATACCGCGTACTATCAAGCCAGCGTGCCGTGATCGTCGCAATGATCGCCGTGCCGGTGGTGCAATCTGCCGTCGGAAACGTAATCGAGATGGTCGCCGTGCGGCGCCACCGCGTGGCTACAGCCGTCGTGGCCGCAGTTACAGGTCGTCGGCGCGCAATCCGCCGGATTCTTGGCGGTGACTTCGATGACATGTTCGTCGTAATGATCGCCGTGCGGCGAATGCATGTGGCCGTCGTGCAGATAATCGGTGTGATCGCCGTGCGGCACGGCAGGATGCCCGCAATTCGCGCCGTGAATGTGGGTATGATTTTCGTGGGTTGTATGATTCATGTCATTTTCCTCACTTTTGTTTTCAATGATGATTGGCCGGGAGCCACCGACCTATGAAGGAAGGAGATAGACATGCAATGGAGGCGCCGGCATACGTAACTCTACGGACATTTTTACAGCGCCACGAACACCCGAAAAAGATGCCTGACAAACCAATCGACGCGCTTCAGTCTGAATGACAGTCTGTACTGATTGGCAAAGTCAGAGGAAAAATTGGCCGGACTTCAATCACCAATCTCTGCAAGGAGCGTTCACACATGTTCTGTTCGCAAAAAGCGATTACGCGCGCATCGCTTGTGCTTTGCGGCGCCGCAATCGTCCTTGTCGCTTTTTGACGCCGGCTTCGGCGCAGCAGCAATACGGCAGAATGAGGGCACTTTCCTGCTTCGCAGTGGAGGTAACAGGAAAAGATACGCATCGTTCATATTTCACATAGCCCGACCTGCCCGGCAACGTCTGATTTTTTTCCTTCAGCGTCGCTGAGTCGTCTCCTCATCCTCAGATCGCACGGGTCTAAGGCTGATAATATCCGCTCCCACAATTTCGTGCCTTTCTTCGGCCTCTATGTCACGTCCGCGCGCTTTCCGCCAAGCCAAAAGATGCTGGTTTAATTTGGCCGCCGGAATCATCAGCAATGGCGCCACAATGAACGAAGTGATGAACACCGAGGTGAAGGAAGCAGTCCCGGGCAAGTGGAGGCCTCGTGCACGCGCCAGCTCTCTCAGCGCATACACGACGGCTATCGCCAATAAAAAACAGAGTCCAGACAATGTTTGTTTTCTCATGACTTCAAGACTGCAATGATAAGATCATCGTGCTCATGACTGACGAGTCACCTGCCAGATTCACGCGCGCCTATTTTACATGACGAAGAGTGAGGCGGCTAAAAAAACGCGGCGAATTTCTGGTGGCCGAGAACCTCACCAAAATCCGCTGGCGTCGCTGCGCGAAGGACAAAAGATCGGCCGGCCACTCAACCAACTTTGCAAACAAGGCGCCGCCGGATTCCAACCGTTCATTTTTGATCAAGTGATTGGGCGAACAGGCAATGGCAGGAGCCGGCTGTCGATCTGGCAAAATTGACTGGATGCCGCAGCGTCCAAACCGGTCGTTGTTTTTTGATGGCCAGCGTCGCGCTCAGCCAATAGTCTCGCCGGCAGAGTCGCCTATTGACTCAATCCTATTGACGAAAAGGAATCGCTCCGATGAACTATATTTTGCGCGGACTTCTCCTTCCGATCATTTGCCTTTTTGCCATTCACTCGCCCGCCGCCGGAGCGTCGCGCTGCGAGTGTTTTCCGACAGAGCGCCTGCCCGCCGATTTGCGAGCGAAGTCCGAAGCGATGCTCTTGAAGGCGCTCGATTCCGAAGCTCTCTACACCATCGTCGGCGGTCTGAAACCGATGAGCAGCGGCTTCGCCTCGTTCAAGTTCTCTGTCGAAAAGCCCGACTTGACGCAGATCGAGGAGACGCGCCATCTGCTCTCAGTCTGGCGGTGCGGCGATAAGCTCTACGCCGACGTGCAGCATTTCGCGGCGACTTATGATGACAAGAAAACCAAAGAGAAGATCCGCTTCGCCGAAGCCGTCGTCTTCAACCGGCCTGCGTTGGCCAACAAGATCGGACAGTATGCGGATTACTTTGCGCCGTACGGAATCACGCCGAGCGCGCATCCGATGGAGATTCTGATGACGATTGAACACAGCCAGCCGAGCCGCCGCTGGCGTGGGTTGGGCTACCTGTTCGGCTTTCCGCCCTACGCCGTGGACTTCTTCGTCGCGGCGGGTGAAGAGGAACAGCGGACCGGCAAATTCGTCGAGCGCGACTTCTACTCGATCCCGATCTTCGTCGCCGCCGAGCGCCACTTCATCTGGGCCGTGCCCAAAGGTCACGAAGAGCGGGAGGAAGACCGCGCGATCAAATCCCGCGCGGCGTTGATCCTGGCCGAATATCAAAAGCGGCGCAGTCGGGACATCGGCCCCGGCAAACGCGGCGTTGTCAAGATGCTGCGCGACTGGCTTGGTAACTGCAACGATCGCCTAACCGGAGATTAACATCAGACAGGCTGATAGGCTTAACCCCAATTCTCCCCAACCACTCATTCGTCAATTAAAACCACTCATTAAATTTGCATCGCGGCGCTTTTCCTGCTGTGAAACTATTCCTCATCAGGGATCCCACAAAGTTGATTATCCGTTCAACCAGACTTTCGAGAAGGAGACTTTTACATGAGGTTCCACGCCGTGATTGCAGTCATTTTGTCTTTAGCCGCCTTTGCGCCCGCCGCTTATGCTCAGGTCAGTATCAACGGCAGCTTGCGCGGACACATCAACGATCCCGGCGCCGCCTCGGTCGCGGGCGCTTCAGTCAAATTGACCAACGTGGCGACGACGACCACACAAACCATGGTGAGCGACGGCGACGGCGATTATCACTTCGCCCGCATCGCGCCCGGCGTTTACAGCCTGAGGGTTGAAAAAGAAGGCTTCAAACGCGCGCAGCGCGACAACATCGTCATCGCGGTCAATGAGAACGTGGTCGCGGACGTCACCTTGGCCGTCGGCGCGATGAACGAAACCGTCACCGTCGAGGCTGGCGCCGCCCTCATGCAATCGCAGAGCGTCGAGATCTCCGGCCTCGTCAGTGAACGCCGGGTCAAAGAGCTGCCGCTCAACGGGCGCAATTTCATCAAGCTCGTGCAGCTCGCGCCTGGCGTCGGCAATCCGGGCGTGAACAATAATCCGGCGATCAGCGGGGCGCGCAGCGTAACCAACAGCTACGTGGTGGACGGCGTCGGGTCGAATGACGAGCGTTTGAACACCGGATTCGTCGGCGTGAACGGCTCGAATACTGACCTCGGCTCGAACGTTCCAAATCTGATCTCGACCGAGGCCGTGCAGGAATATCGCGTCATCACCTCCAATGCCGACGCCACGTTCGGGCGCGGCAGCGGCGGCCACATCAACATCGTTACGAAATCCGGCGGCAATGAATGGCATGGCTCGGCGTATGAATACCTGCGTAACGACGCGCTCGACGCGGCGGATTACTTTTACAAGGCCAACCCTAGCCCGCAGTTCCGCACGGCAGACGGCAGAGCGAAAACGCCACCCTTCAAACAGAACCTCTTCGGCGGGACCTTCGGCGGAAGGCTCGTCCGGGATCGGCATTTCTTCTTCGGCAGTTATGAAGGCCTTAGACAAAGACACCTGAATCAGACTGCGTCGAATCTGACCGTGCCAAACGCGGATTTATTGCGCTTCGCGCCTGGCGACCTGGGGCGTTTTTTCAAGACCTATTTCATCGATCGCGGCGTCATTCCGGCCAGTGGCAATCCTGCCGGAATATTCACGCCGCTTCCGCAGAATGAACGCGAGACCATCATCAAGGCAGGATTTCCGGTCGCTTTCTTTGACGGCAACCCAGTGAACGGCGAAGCCGGGACAGTTCAAATCAGCGCCGCGCCGCCGATCGACATCGACCAGAACGCCTTTCTGATTCGCACCGATCACAAGCTTTCGGAAAAATTGTCGGCGAATGTGAGGTACAGCCTCGCGCGCTCGTTCGTGACCGCCGGTTCGGCCGTGCCAGTAGACGCGCAGGTTGCGCCGCGCCAATATCAATCGGCGGCGATTCAATTCAATTACGCCGTAACGCCAGCGCAGGCTTTCGAAATTCGCGGCGGTGCGCTGCGAAATCGCTTCCGCCAGTTCACGCAGGGCGGCATTGACGAACGCGTCGCGGCGCTCGGCGTGTCGGACGAGTACGGCATTCTCGTGAGCGCGGGCCCGGCCTCCGCGCCTTTCTTCCGTGCGGCGATCAACGGCGCATTCATTGACAACCAGACCACGCCGCAGCTTTCAGTTCTGCACACGTGGCAGCGCGGCAATATGACCTGGCGCAGCGGCGTGGACTTGCGATCACTGCATAACAACGTCGCGAACATCAGCTCGGGTCAGCCCGTTTTCGAGTTCACAAATTCGCTGGTCGGGGCGAACGGCGTCTACGGCCCGAATCCGCAGGCGACGGAGGCCGTCACCGTCTCCACGCGGCTGACTTCATACGGCAATAATGGCAGCGGGCCGACCACGCCGATGCGCGGCTATCGTTCGCGGCAGCAGGAATACTTCGCGCAGAACGACTGGCGCTTGCGCCGCGATCTGACGCTCAATCTCGGCGTGCGCTACAGCTTCTTCGGCGTGTGGCGCGAGGTGAACGACGCGCTGTCGAACCTGTTCGCCGTGGACGGATCAGGCGCCATTGTCCCCGACGTGAATCCGTTCAAATTCGGTCGGGCGCAGAACCGCGTCGTGCGATTGAACGACGACCTGCGCTATTACAATCCCGATTACAACAACTTTCAGCCGCGCCTCGGCGTCGCTTATGACCTGCTCGGCAAAGGCCACACGGTTCTGCGAGCCGGCTACGGCGTCTATTACGACCGCATCATCCAGATTCAATTCACGGGCGCGGTCGGCAACGTGCCTTACGCGATTTCGAGCGCGACCGCCAACGTTCCGTTTCGCCTCGGGCAGGTCTTGCCGGTAACCGCCGCGCCCAATCCGGCGATCACCGTCGTCGACCCCGAAATCGAAAACCCGCGCACACAGCGATGGAACGTCACGGTCGAGCGTCAATTCGGCAAGGACACCAGCGTGTCGGCGGCCTATGTGGGTATGCGCGCCGACAGGCTCTTCTCACAGGCGCAGCCCAACGGCTTCGGCGGTTTCCCGACCGCCGCACGCCCCGACCCGCGCTTCACGACGCAGCAACTGATAGCCAATCTCAATGAATCGCGTTACCGCGCCCTGCAACTGATCGCCAAACGCCGCTTCGCGCGAGGGGTCGATTTCACCGTCGCGTACACTTTCGGCGAATCGAAAGACAACAGCTCGCGCGATTCGTTCACGAGCTTCCCGACCTTTTTGAACGCCGGCGCGAACCCGGCGCAGTCAGGCGTGCAAGGCTCCGGCGCCGATTTCGTCCCGCGCGACCCGCGCGCCGATTGGGGGCTGTCGGAATTCGACGTACGCCACAACCTGACATTCACGCACGTATGGGAATTGCCCGTGGGACGCGGGCGCGCGTTGCTCGGCGCCGCCGACGGCATCGTGAATGCTCTGCTGGGAGGCTGGTCGTTGAACGGATTGGCCGTGCTGCGTTCGGGAGAACCGGTCAATATTTTGCGCGGCGTTGACTTCAACGACGACGGCGACGCCACGGCAGATCGCCCCGCCTTGATCGGCGGAAGCTTGAACGATCTGTACCGTCGCGGCGCGGGCGAACGCACGCAATATCTAATCACGCAGGAGGAGGCGCTGACGCGACTGGCGACGCCGGCCACGGTAGATCCGAATGCGATGATCCCGCGCAATGCGCTCCGCGCTCCTCGCGTCATGTTTTACGACCTATCGCTCCTCAAACGCTTCGTCGTGAAAGAACGACACTACGTCGCCTTTGAAGCGAATTTCTTCAACGTTTTCAATCGCGCGAACTTCGGCGCGCCGATCAGCAACCTGACCAGCAGGCAGTTCGGTCAGATCAACGCCAATCTTACTGGAACCAATCCGCGTCAGATTCAGTTCGGATTGAAGCTTTCGTTTTGATCAAACAATCATCGGATACGCGGGCTTGCGGAGTTATCGACGCTTCCCTTTCGCCGGCTGAACATCCGGGGCCGCAGTTTGGAGAATTTACGGCGGAATTCTCATCGCATTACCGCATAGGAAATCCGTGGGAAACAAATCGAGGAGGCGTTCATGGAAACACTCTGGCAAGACGTGCGCTACGGCGCGCGGACGCTCGTCAAAAAGCCCGGTTTCACCTTCGTCGTCGCACTGACGCTCGCGCTGGGCATCGGCGCCAACACTGCCATCTTCAGCTTCGTCAACGCGCTGCTACTGCGTCCCCTGCCCTACCGTGACGCCGACTGCCTGGTTCGCGTCGCGACGCTTCGCGGCAAAGAAGAGGGCAGGCTCTCGATGCTCGAGCTGAAAGATCTGCGCGAGCAGACACCGATCTTCGAGAGCGTCGCGCCTTACACTCCTGGCGCGCAATACAACTACAGCGGCGACGGGCCGCCGGAAGAGATGGCCTCCGTGCTGGTATCGCGTGACCTGTTCAACACGCTGGGGGTCCAGCTACTGCAAGGCGGGCTGTGGCCTGAGAGCTACGACCTCGAACGCAACTTCGGAGTCATCCTCACTTACGATTTGTGGAAGCGGCGCTTTGGCGGCGATCCGACCGTGTTGGGCCGCAAGATCACACTAGACGCGGCGCCGTTCTATGTCATTCACGGCGTCACGCCGCAGGGCGTTAACTTTCCCGGCAACGTTCAGTTCTTCCGCTCGATCGCCATCAACGACCGGACGCCGAACTATAAGGACCGCGACGCGCGCAATGTTTACGCGGTCGCGCGACTCAAACCCGGCGTGAGCTACGAACAGGCGCGGGCGGAGTTGAACGCTTTCGGCCGGCGGATGGCGGAGACCTATCCGAACATTAACGCGGGATTGAGCTTCACGCTCAAGCCGCTACGCGATTTTTACGTCGGTGACGTCAGGCCCTATCTGTGGTTGTTGATGGCCGCGGTCGGGTTCGTTCTGCTGATCGCCTGCGCAAACGTGATTAATCTGCTATTGGCGCGTTCGCTGGCGCGAGAACGGGAGATCGCCATTCGCATGGCGCTGGGCGCGGGACGATCGAGACTCATGCGGCAATTACTGACCGAGAGTCTCCTGCTCGCCGCCGGCGGCGGCTTGATCGGACTGGCCACAGGCTGGGGCTGGGTCAGGCTGCTGCGCTCGCTCGTTCGCGCGGAGATGCCGACATGGATCTCGATCAATATTGATTGGCGCGTACTCGCCTTCACGCTGGCCGTTTCAATCTTGACCGGCCTGATCGCCGGGTTAGCTCCCGCGCTTCAGATTTCGAAGCCCGACCTGAACGAACTGCTCAAGGAAGGCGCGAAGGGATCGCAAGGCGCCGCTCGACAGCAATTACGAAAAGCCCTAATCGTGGCTGAAATCGCGCTCGCGCTCATACTGCTGGTCGGCGCGGGGTTAATGGTCAAAAGCTTTCTCCGGTTGCGGCAGACCGAACTCGGCTTCAAGCCTGACAACTTGCTCACCCTGCGCGTCGCGCTGCCGTGGCGCAAGTATAACGATACGCAAGGGCCGGAACGCCAGAGGCAATTCTTTCAACAACTGCTCGACCGGCTCGCCGCGCTGCCCGGCGTCGAATCCTCGGCGATTACCAGCAACCTTCCGCTGTCGAGCGAACGTCAGGAGGGCAAGCTCACTTTTACTGTCGAGGGCCAGTCGGCGGAGGAACAGCAGCGTAACCCCTACCTCAACGACCTGCGCGTCAGCCCGAACTACTTTCAGACGATCGGCGTCCGATTGATCAAAGGGCGGTTGCTGAATGAGTTCGACACGGCGGACACCGAACGCGCCGGCGTAATCAGCCGACGGCTGGCCGACCGCGTGTGGCCGGGTCAAGACTCGATAGGCAAGCGGTTGAAGGTCGGCGGCGTCAATTCGCAATCGAAGTGGACGACGATCGTCGGCGTCGTCGGCGATGTCAAACACGAAGAGATCGCGGGCGAAGGCGGGCTTGATTTGTACGTCTCTTACCGGCAGGTGGGGGACAGCAACATGTACCTGCTGTTGCGCACGAAGGTCGCCCCGATGGCGTTGGCGGAGGCGGCGACGCGAGCCGTGTGGGCGGGCGATCCGGAACAATCAACCTTCGACGTCGTGACGATGGAAGAGCGCGTCGCCGACACGGTTTGGCAGCGGCGATTGTCGGGCGCGCTGTTCATCGTCTTTGCAGCGCTGGCGCTGGCGCTGGCGAGCGTAGGCGTCTATGGCGTGATGTCTTATGTGGTGAGCCAGCGCACGCGCGAGATCGGTGTCCGCATGGCGATGGGCGCGCGCCCGCGCGACGTGTTGAAGCTTGTGATCTGGCAGGGGGCGAAGCTGATCGCGGCCGGTTTGGGCGCGGGGCTGGCCTTTGCCTTCATCGCGTCACGAATCATCAGCAGCCTGCTTTATCAGGTCAGCGCGACCGACCCGTTGACGTATATGGTCGTGCCGTTGCTGCTCGCGGCCCTGGCGCTCGTGGCATGCTACATTCCGGCGCGGCGGGCGATGAAGGTCGATCCAATGACTGCGCTACGGATGGAGTAAGGCGCGTCCGTTGTCACAACCTTCGGATGTAGCCTCATATTTATTCCGTTACCCGTACATCCGGGCTGAAGTTTGTGGAAGGTCGTGCGCCGCAGTTTCGTTGACCGGGGCGTTCGCTCCCCTAACCGGCAGTCCCAATTCTACCGTCGTGCCGACGCCAGACGCGCTGCGAATGTCGAATGTCGCTGCGTCGCTGTAGTGGCGTTTGATCCGCTGCTCGACATTCTGAAGCCCGATCCCGCGCGCCCTCCCGCTCGCCAACTCCCGCTCGCTCGCGCCGACGCCCGTGTCCCGCACCCAGATTCGCAGCGTTTGCTCGGCGGCTGCGGTGGCAAACGTCTGATCGCCGGCGCCGCGCGCCAGTCGCGCCAAGATCACAACCTCGCCTCCCGCGCGGCAGGGCGCCACGCCGTGTTTGATGGCGTTTTCGACCAGGGGCTGGATTAACAAGGCGGGAACGCGAATCTGCCTAAGCGACTGGGGCACGTCGATCATCACGCGCAGACGGTCTTCGAAGCGCGCACGCTCAATGTCCAGATAGGACTCGATCAACTCGATCTCCTGCCCGAGCGTGGCGAACTCGCCTTCGCTGCGGCGGAGCACGCCGCGAAGGAGTTGCGTCAACCGCATCAGCGTTTCGAGCGCGCGGTCGGGGGCCGTCTGAATTAGGTAGCCGATGGTCGTCAGCGCGTTGAAGAGGAAGTGGGGATTGATCTGCGCGCGCAAGGCCCGCAACTCCGCTTCGGTCGCCAGTTTTCGCATCTCCTGTTCCTGCAGGTCCCGCAGGCAGCGTTCGTGAATAACCCGAACCGCGTCAATCCGCCGCGCGACCATCAACGCGACCGATTCCAAAAAGTAGATGTCGTCCGAAAGCAGGCGGCGTCCGCCCGCCAGCTCGCCGATCAGCAGTCGATATCGAGGCGGTTCGGCAGTCGGCGCTGAGACGGTCAGCGCCCTGGGTTCGGGTTCTTTCAGCCGCCGCGACGCTTTGGACTTATTGATGAAGGGGATGAGCGATCCGGCCGGGGTTTTGTTATTTTCGTCGGCGTTGCCATCGCCATCGGCGGTCCATTTCACGTCGCGCGCAGTCAACGAAACCTTGAGCCGCTCGCAGACTTCATCCAGCATCGGCTCCGCCGCCTCGTGATCGGCGATGCGCCGGGCGATCTCGACCCGCATCGCTTCGTAATCAACGCGCCGCAGCAGCCAGGCGTCCACAAACCGGACGATAGATCGCTTGAGCCACGGATAGACGAGCGCCGTCGCGACCCAGAGTCCGATCAGCAGCCCGACCGGAAGCGGATCGGCGCCGCCGACCCTCCCGCGACGTTCGAGCAGCGGCGCGGCCACATTCAGATACAGCCCGGACGCCAACGCGACCAGCAGCACCAGCGCGAGCGCCCTCTTCAGGAAGATGTCGGCCAGCGCGAACCGATAGTCCTCATAGAGAATGGCCACGGCCAGGGGCAGCGACGCGTGATGCCCGATGACCTCGACCCACCAGGAGTAGTCGCGCCCTTCGTGATGGCTCAGGTGCGACGCCGACACGGCGAATAGCGCCAGCGCCGACACCCACACGGCGCGCCTCCACCCGCTCTGACGCCTGACGATGAGGAGTAGCGCGACGGTCAATGCGGCGAATCCGATGGTCAGAACGCGCAACGCCCACTGCGACGGCGCAGCCCCGCTGACAATCGCCTGCTGAAAATGTAGCGCCCCCGCCGTGGCGCTCAAACCGTAGGCCACGATCGTCATCACCAGCGCCGCCGGGCGGCGCCTCCACCCGGCGCCCGTGCGCAGCAGCGAATGCACGACGACCGCGGGCAGAAACCCCAATGCGGTGAACGCCGCCGCCATCAGCGACGGAAACGGGCGGACATTGGCGAAGCTCCGCATCACGTGCGCCGCGATCGCGCCCAAGTTCCAGGCCAGGCCGAGCAGCGCGGTCAGCAGCGGCAGACGGTCAGTCTTCTCCGAACCGGCGCCGATCATGCCGCCCAAACCTATGGACGAAGCCACGCTTTGACGCCCGAGCGCCATCACTAACAACATCGCGTACAGCACCGAGCCGGTGATGTATCCCAGCAGATTGATTAAAGCGGCGGCGGCAGGCGCGGTCATGACTTCACCTCAAGTTCTTCGCGGACGATCTTCGCGGCTAATCAAAGGGTGAATCTATCCATGTATGGGAAATTACAAAATCGATACTCAATGATCAGTCATCATCAGCAGGTGAACGGCAGGATCACGCGGGTAAGTGGGGACAGTGACAGGTTGCGTGGGCAGGAAACTTCGGAGCCATGCCAACCTAATCGCCAGTCAATCACTCACGTTCTCCACTGGCCTCGAATTTTTATCAGCTCATTGAAAATGCGTGGCTGCGGTGTTTGGGCTTTAATTACGGTTCTGGTGCAAAAATTCTCTGACTGTACAAGGTATTATGGAAAAGGAATTATCTAAACCACAATAGATTGTGGTCGAAATTTTATTTGCACCAGAACCAGCAACATTTCAACGCGTTCCCGCCTTCAGCCAGACGCGGGATTCTCAGATGGATCGCCGGCGCCAAATGGCCGGAGACGAGGGCGAAACGAATTGAAGAGACCGTCAAATTGGCCGCTGAAAATATTCGCGCCAACCAATGGCGGAAGTAGCGAGGCGTCGGTTCGAAAATAAGCAGACGCAAAAGCTTTGAGCGGGACCGTCACATTGCCCAACTTTCTTCGTCCTTTTCAATCCCGATCTTCATTCGCGGCGCCTTTTCAAGAGACTGAAAATCATAGTCTCGAGCTAAAAGACTACGACGCCTCAGGCGCCTTAGCGTGGCATGGAAAATGCCTTTAAAACTGAGAAAGCCTAAGTAGGCGCGCTTTCGCCTGTAAACCGCCTTGACTTCAAGTCCGGGGCCGGCGTGGCGCGTTCAAGACTGACAGCAAATTTTTAGACTTTCGAAGGAGGAAGATTATGGCTCAGACAGCAACAGCAACCTGGCCGAAAGCGACAACAGAAGAAGCTGAACGGCACACGGAAGGAGTAATCGCCCGGACAATCGAGGAACAGACGGCCAAACTCCCGTCAGACGTCTTTCTTTGGGCGGCCCTAGGCGCCGTCGGCGTTTCACTCTACCTCGAACTTACTGGCAACATAGAAAAGAGCCATTTTGTAGCCTACTGGGTGTCGCCGTTTTTGCTGCTCGGCGTGTACAACAAGCTGGTCAAAGTGGCCGGTTCTGACCGCGCCAGTCGTTGATCGTTATCGAAGCAGGCGCTTCAAGCAAGACCAAAAGATAGATTGTAAAGACTCTTTCGCCGCGAAGACGCGAGGGCCGCTTCCCTGCTTTGCGGCTGTGAAAGAGCCTTTCGCAAAGAACGGAGGATTGATGTCAGCGCAAGCAGTCGAAAGCTTCATCGCGGCGTTGGGAAAACTGGAAACGACCCATGAGGTGGAGGCCATCGTTTCGACCTTCGCCGAAGACTGCGAGTTGGGCAACGCGGCGACGCCGAAACGTCTCAGCGGGCGCGAAGGCGCGCGCGAATTCTGGCGCCAATACCGCGACACGTTCGGCGAGATGAAATCCACTTTCCGCAACGTGATTGCGACCGAGAATCGGGCCGCGCTTGAGTGGGCTACCCGGGGGACCATTCATGACGGCGCGGTGGTTAGTTATGAAGGCGTGAGCATCCTGGAGCTTGAAGACGGAGCCATCAAACGCTTTCACGCCTACTTCGATTCCAAAGAGTTGAGCGGACAAATCGTGAAAGAGGCCAAAGCATGGGCCGTAGGAGGTAGCGAATAATGGCTGTCAGCAGCGCGACCAAAAAAAGCGGCGGCAGGAAGAGCGGCGGAAAAGGCCGAAAGAAACAACCGCTCAAAGACCCGCGCGGCGGGTTGACGGCGGCGGGCAGAGCCTGGTTCAAGGAGAAGGAAGGAGCCAGTCTCAAACCCGGCGTGACGAAATCAGAGCGCGAGATGACCCCCGACGAGATGCGGCGCAAAGGGTCGTTTCTGCGCCGCCACTTCGCCAACCCGCGCGGCCCGATGAAGGACGAGGAGGGCGAACCGACGCGTCTCGCCCTTTCGGCGCATGCCTGGGGCGAGCCGGTTCCGAAAACGATGGCCGACGCGAAAAAACTCGCGGCGAAGGGCGCCCGGCTGCTGGAGAAATACCAGGCCAGCAAAGGTAAGAAGGGCCCCGAGTGGTAACATATGTCTGATCAGCGTTCAACACAGGTTTTCGTGCGCCGCACGCGACTCGCGGTTTCCGCCGACGAGGCTTTCCGCTGGCACGAGCGCCAAGGCGCCATTCAGCGGCTGACGCCGCCGTGGGAGCGGGTCGAGATCGTCGAGCACTCCGGCATTCATGACGGCGCCATCGCCGTCATCAAAGTCTACCTCGGCCCCGTTCCCGTGCTGTTTGTCGTCAGGCATTCGGGCTACATCGCCGGGCGTCAGTTCCGAGACACGCAGGTCGAGGGACCGTTCGCGCGCTGGGAGCATACGCATCGCTTCGAGCCGGACGGAGAACAAAGCTGCGTGCTCGAAGACCGCGTCGAGTATGAGTTGCCGGGCGGACCTCTCGGTGAAGCTCTGGGCGGAGATTATTTCAGGTCTCAACTCGAACGGTTGTTCGACTACCGCCACCGCGTGCTGGCGCAAGACCTCGTCGCGCACGCCGCATACGAAGGCGGCCCCATGAAAATTCTGCTCACCGGGTCACGCGGGCTGGTAGGGTCTGCCCTCAAACCGTTTCTGACCACCGGCGGTCACAGCGTCGAGCCGCTCCGTCGCCGGAAAACCGCTGAGGCCGGGCACGGCGTCTTCTGGAATCCCGCCGAAGGCGGCATCGAACGAGACAAATTGGAAGGATTTGACGGCGTGGTTCATCTGGCCGGCGAGAGCATAGTCGGGAGATGGGATGAGGTGAAGAAGAGAAAAATCCGCGACAGCCGTGTGAAAGGCACGCGTCTGCTGTCCGAAGCTTTGGCGAAACTGGAACGACGCCCCCGAGTGCTCGTCTCCGCTTCGGCGATCGGTTACTACGGCGACCGCGGCGATGAAGTTTTGACAGAAGAGAGTCCTGCGGGCGACGGCTTTCTCGCCGCCGTGTGCCGTGAATGGGAAGCAGCGACCGAGCCCGCCGCCGAGGCTGGCATACGTGTGGTCAATCTTCGCTTCGGCGTCATCCTCAGCCCGCAAGGAGGCGCGCTGGAGAAAATCCTCCAGCCGTTCCAGTTCGGGCTGGGAGGTGAAGTAGGTAGCGGGCGGCAGTATTGGAGTTGGATTGTGATTGACGACGCGGTGGGCGCGATTCATCACGCGCTGATAACCGATGCGTTGCGCGGCCCGGCCAACGCCGTTAACCCACATCCAATCACCAATCGTGAGTTCACTAAAACGCTCGGCGCCCTGCTGTCACGCCCGACGCTATTGCCTACGCCTGAGGTTGCGGCCCGCCTGGTCTTCGGCGAGATGGCGGACGAATTGCTACTAGCCAGCGCCCGCGTCGAGCCGGCACGCTTGCGGCTCACGGGCTACCGCTTTCGTTTCCAAACGCTCGAAGATGCGTTGCGCCATCTGCTCGGCAAGCCGCGCGCCCGCGCGGCGCCGGCATAAAGAAATGGGTGGGCGGAAACAGTCACAGTCGTTCCCCGCCCTCGAATGACGGGCACATCAGTTGAATGACTCTTCCCGATCACAACCAACGCTTAAGGCGCGGCGCATCACCGAATCGAATGGTGACGGTGTGTCCGCTCAGTTTAGTACGATTGCATCAAAAACAATCAAGAGGAGGCGCCATTAATGAAGGAATTTGAGCGATCAGAAACCGTCAACGCTTCGTCCGACCGAGTCTTCGACTTCCTCTCGGACATCAACAATCTGCCGCAGTACTTGCCGACGGTGCGGAATGCGCGACAGGAGAGCGCTGACCGCATCCGCGTGCAGGGCGAGGCGGCGGGCAAACAATACGACAGCACGGGTTATTTCCGCGCCGACCGCCAAAACCGGCGTATGCAGTGGGGGTCGGACAGCGAGAGCGGCTATAGAGGCTGGCTTCAGGTGAGTGAGGTGGACGACGACTCCTGTGAAGTGACCGTCCACCTGGCCTTTGACCCACAGAACAAGGCTCTGTGGGAGATGGACGAACGAGCCGGCGACCACGAGCGGGTCGTCAACGAGGGGATCGAGAACGCCTTGCAGTTCATCAAGCGCATCTGCGAAGGGCGCGGCGGCAAAGTCGAGACGGCCCGGCAGAAGTAACCTGACCACAAGCGCGGGAAAGATAGTGGCGAGAAAAAACCGGCGCAAAACGTATCCATCCGGCGTGGGCCGGCGCGGTGTAGATGGCTTTCGACTACACTCTTGACTTCGCAAATATTGACTTCCGGCGGCATCCTGAACATTACCGCATCGGGCGCGGCGAACAGGGGGTTCTGTTGGTGGAACCCTACAAGAGTGAAATCCTGCCACATTGGAGGTTCAAGACGCCGCAGCTTGCCCGCCAATCAGCCGACAAGATTTACCGCCTGTTCCTGGAATACAAAGCGGCGGAGGACTTCGTCGGGATGGATATGGCGCGGAAGTTTCTTCAGATGGGCTACACACGGTCGCGGAGGTACGCCAATCGTCGAAGCGGGCGTAAATACTCGAAGGGGAAATTACTGCCCAGGCAAGAGGACGGCGTAAAAGCGGAATCTGCGAGAATCTTCTACGCCATGTGGCGAAAAGTAAGAGAAGATGAAACGTACCTGAAACTAAAGCGAAGGCATCGCGAATTGTATGAGCAGGCGGCGCCAAACAAATCGTGAGACCATAGCGGCATGCCGGTTCTACGACGTGATCGAAGACGTTCCCATCATTTATCCGGCGCCCGTCCAGGGCATTGCATCCGTACATCAACCGTTTGATCTCAGCGATGTGTAACAGGTCACCCCGTCTCTTTGTCGAACAGATCTTGAAATCTCAATTGAATTGAAGATCGGAGGCGCCGGCTTCGCGTTTATTCGTCCGAGGTACGAAGAAGGTGAATCGCTGTCGCAAACCTATGAGCGCCGAATTTCAGATCGGCCAACTCCCTTTTCGAGCCGCTGGCCCAACTATTGCAGGTCGTGGCTGAATTGAGCGTCCACTATAAGCTGAACCGACCGCGATCTATCACGATTTTAAGTAGGGCGAGTTCTAAGGCGCCAATAAATAGAACCCGCCCAAAGGCGGAACCGGCAAGTCGGATGAGGGCGACGACAAGATCGAAGAAGTGTTTGAGTGATCGAACGCTTAGTTACTATCCAGGAATAAAGATGGAGATCTAACTATGGCAAATCAGGGAGCGACGAAACAGAGCGGGCAGGGACAGTCCAGTGGAGCCTTTCCGCTCGACAACCTGACCTATGACCTGGTGACGGTCCTGTATGAGAAATCGAAGGGACTGGAGGCCTACGATAAATACATCCGGGACGCGCAAAACGACCAACAGGCGAGACAACTCTTTGAGCAGATGCGCCAGCAGGATGAGCAGTGCATTCAACAACTGGCTCAGCAACTAGGTCTGCGCTCCGGGCAACAGGGACAGCAGGGGCAACAGGGGCGACAAAACCGGCCCTGACAAAAAGCCGCGGGGGAATGACGGTTGAGGGCATCGGTTATCTGCGCTGTAAAGGGCGATCGTTTAAGCGGCCCTTCGCGACTCAATGCGCTTACTCGACCGCCTCCTCCGGCGATGACGCGAGTCCGATTGGCGCTGGGGGCAATGCGCGATCGGGCGTCAATGCCAATGGGAGGAAAAAATATGGCGTCAGAGTCCGCTATGGATTTGATTGCTCGGCAGGACTGGCTTGAAAGGGCCGCCGGGGCCACGCAACCGGTCGTCAACAAGACTTTCAACGCTGGTGGGATTGCCGGACGGAAGATCAAGGACTTTCTGCGCGGCGCGTGGTTTGGGCATCCTCTGCATCCGGCGCTCACGGATGTGCCGCTTGGCGCATGGACGGTCGCGCTTGTGTTCGACGTGATGGCCGAGGGTAAAGGGCGCAAAGAATACGCGCGCGCGGCCGAAACCGCCGTGGCGATTGGATTAGTCGGGGCCATCGGCGCGGCGGCGACCGGGATGACCGATTGGAGCGAGACCGGCGGCAGAGCTCGTCGCGTCGGCCTGATGCACGGGCTACTTAACGCGGGCTCGACGGCGCTTTACGGCGCGTCGCTCTTGCTGAGACGCCGCGGTCAACGGCGGGCCGGGCGCAACATGGCTTACCTCGGATATGCGATCTCAATGACTTCAGCGTACATCGGCGGTCACCTGGTCTTCAACGAGCGGATCGGCGTTGATCGTCCGGCTCAATGATCGCCGCTAGATTCCCGCTCTCGCAATATTCCGGCTTTGCAGGAAACGCAAGCCACTTCCCTCTGCGCTTCTGTGGATCGTCTGTCATTCGCACAACTCATCACAATTTCTTCACAAGGTAGTAGATAGCCCGCGCCACGATTTTCCTGCCGGATCAGATATGAGAACGAGTCATCCTCGCCCAGACTACTAAGTCACTTTCGTTACATCTGTGGGTGACTGCCGCAATTGTTATTCAGCCTTTCTCCTTCTTTGATTGCGCTTGGCGGAAAGCGCCGACGTCATTTACTGGCGCAATGATTGCAGTGACTGGTTTATGGAAAGCTCTAAACTTGCTTTTACCGATCATCTGGCTGGCGGCGGCGCGATGCTTCGGTAAGAGTCCGTCCGCGAGCCATACAGATAAGTCTGTTACCAAATTGATTGGAGGAAATCACATGAACGCGCTCGAATTGTTGAAGGAAGACCACCGAAAAACGCATGAGCTGTTCGAGCAGATCAAGGCTACAGAGAGCCAAAACCAGCATAAGCAGCTTTTCAGAAAGATCAAAACCGAACTCGATACGCACGCCCATATTGAGGAGAAAGTATTTTATCCGACCCTGAAGAAGTACGAAGAGTTTAAGGAGACCGTGCTCGAAGCCATCGAGGAGCATCTCCAGATGAAGACATTGTTGCTCGCCATAGATCGGCTCTCGGAGGGCGCCGAGCGATTGGACGCCAAGCTGAAGGTGCTGATAGATGACGTCGAACATCACGTAGAGGAGGAAGAAGGCGAGTTGTTCCCGAAAGTCGAACGGCAGTTCTCCAGTGAGCAATTGGAAGAGTTGGGAATGGAGCTTGAGGCGGCGAAAAAGGATTTCGGCAGAAAGCCCCGCGCGAGGGCCGCATCATCAAGATGAACTATCACTGGATTGGGGGGCTGACATTCAAGGAACTGGCCGTGAGGACGTGGCGCGAGGCGAACGAGGACAACATCCTTGGCCGCGCCGCCGAACTCGCCTATTACTTCCTATTGGCGCTCTTCCCGATGCTCATCTTCCTGACCAGCCTCGTCGGTTTCCTACCCGGCTTGCGGGAAGCGATCTTCACGGCTCTCGGCAAATTCGTTCCGGGCGAGGCGATGAGATTGGTGAGTGAGACCATTTCCGACGTGACGCGACACCGCAGCGGCGGCCTGATTTCGTTCGGCGTGCTGGGCGCGCTCTGGGCGGCCTCCGGCGGTGTGACTGCGGTGATGGGCACGCTCAACACGGCTTACGACGCCAGGGAGGAAAGGTCGTTTTGGAAAGTCCGCCTGATCGCCATCAATCTGACTGTCATGCTGGCGCTGTTGGTAGTAGGCGGGACAGCCTTAGTCATGTTCGGAGACCGCTTCGCCGTCTGGTTCGGTGAGCGACTCGGTATGGGGCCGTCGTTCACCGTCATTTGGGGTGTGATTCATTACTTGGTGGGCTTGGCGCTGCTGTTTTTAGGGCTGGAGTTGATTTATTACTTGGGTCCGAACGTCGAGCAGGACTGGAAGTGGGTCACGCCGGGAGCGGTCTTTGCCGTCGTAAGCATGGTCGCCGCCTCGCTGCTCTTTTCGCTCTACCTGAGATTCGCGCCCGATTATAGCGCCACCTACGGCAGCCTCGGCGCGGTCATCGTTCTGATGCTGTGGCTTTATTTGATGGGCGCGGTCATTCTGATTGGCGGAGAGATAAACGCCGAGATCGCACACGCCGCGGATCGGCCGCTAGTTCAAAAAGAGGGATCATAGCTACCGGGGGCCGCCTGTTCGACTGAACACAATGAAGGGGAAAATGAAAAAGGATAAGCAAGAGAACCAGCAACTTCAGCCGCCGCAACAGCAAGATCGCCAGCCCGGCATCGAATCGGAGATGACGCCTCGGCCGAAGGCCGAAGACCGCGCGTACAAAGGCTGCGGTAAATTGAAGGACAAGGTCGCATTGATCACCGGTGGCGATTCGGGCATCGGGCGCGCCGTGGCAATCTGCTACGCCAAGGAAGGCGCGGACGTTTCGATCGTCTACCTCAACGAACACGGGGACGCGGAAGAGACGAAGCGGCAAGTCGAGGAGGAGGGCCGCCGATGCCTGCTAATCGCAGGCGACGTCGGCGCCGAGGCGTTTTGTAAGGAGGCCGTCGAGCGCACAGTCAATGAATTGGGACGTCTGGACATTCTCGTCAACAACGCCGCCGAGCAGCATCCGCAGGACTCCATCGAAAAGATCAGCGCCGACCAATTGGAACGGACTTTCCGGACAAACATCTTCTCGTTCTTTTTCATGACCAAAGCCGCGCTCAGGCATTTGGGGGAAGGCGGCGCAATCATCAACACGGCTTCGGTCACGGCTTACAAGGGCAACCCGCAATTACTCGACTACTCGGCGACGAAGGGCGCGATTGTCGCCTTCACTCGCGCGCTTTCGAAGTCATTGGTCGAGAAGGGCATCCGCGTAAATGGCGTCGCGCCGGGGCCGATCTGGACGCCGCTCATTCCGTCAACCTTCCCGCAGGAGAAGGTCGCCAGCTTCGGCGCCAACGTGCCGATGAAGCGCGCCGGACAGCCCGAAGAAGTGGCGCCCTGCTACGTCTTCCTTGCCTCTGACGACTCGTCCTACATCGCAGGCCAGATTCTGCACCCGAACGGCGGTGAGATCGTTAACGGCTAGACGGGGCGCGTATTGCGTGATGATCGCATTTCGGGCCTCACGGAGCGTCAGCGCCAGAACACCGATTTTCTGAATTAGCATCACACAGGTTTTCGCCGGATGAGCGCCATACTTCGTATCCGGCAACTGCCATTTGCTGGCGTTCGGGGCCATAATTCCTAATCATTCCTCTCAAAACATAAAATCGGAACAATCTGAAAAATTGTAAGTGTCGAGCCATTAATGATGCGCCGCAAAGCTAGCAACGATGATCCAAACGCGCGGCTTCAGTGAATCGGCACGCGCATTGCAGTTTTCAACATATGTGACGATCCCAAATGACAAACAAGACTGCGTAAAGGTGAGGTGAAACGAATGAATAACGGGAGTTGGAACGAACGTCTTAAGCGATTCTGGGGGGCGCTATTTCACGAGCTTAACCTGACTTTGAGCGAAGATGTGGCTATCGATCTCGGCGCCGCCAACACGCGCGTCTACCTGCCCGAGAAAGGCGTGATGATCGATGAGCCGTCGGTGATCGCGTTCGACGCCGATAACGGCAAGGTCGCGGCAGTGGGGCGGGAAGCGAAGAGGCTGGGCCGCCGACGGCCGCGCGAGATTCGCATTGAACATCCAATCAAGAATGGGGTGGTCGCAGACTACGAAGCTGCCGGACAGATGCTCTCTAGATTCATCAAGGCGAGCAGCGCGCGCCACATTTTGCGCGGGCCGTCGCTGCTGGTCTGCGCCCCGGCCGGCGTCACTCCGCTGGAACAGATGGCGTATGAAGAGACCGCCAGGCGGGCCGGCGCGAGAAAAGTAAGACTTGTCGAAGGGCCTTATGCGGCGGCTTTGGGCGCCGATCTCGACCCGCGCGAGCCGCGCGCCTGTATGATCGTCGACCTGGGCGCCACAACGACGGACATCGCCGTTATCAGCGGCGGAGGCATCCTCTACGCCTCCACGCGGCGCGTCGGCGGGAGTGAGATAGATTGCGCCATCGCGCGTTATCTTCAACTGGAGCGGACGCTGGAAGTGAGCGAAGACGCCGCCGAAGAGGTCAAGATCGAGATGGGGGCGGCAGGCGGGTCGCTCGACGGGCGAACGCTGGCCGTAAGGGGTCGCAACCTGAAAAGCGGATTGCCGGAAGAGATCGCCGTCAGGAGTGATGAGATCGATCCGCTGATGCAGCCCGTGCTGCGTGTGATCAAGCAACAAGTGCGCGCGGCTCTCGAAGAGATTTCAATTGAGGCTTCCGTAGACCTGCTCGATTCGGGAATCACACTGAGCGGCGGGCTGGCGCGGCTTCACGGCCTTGCCGAATATTTCGCCCTGGAGTTCGGCCTGAATGTGCAAGTGGCGCCCGATCCGACGTTGGCCGCGGCGACGGGCGCTGGCCGTCTCATTGAGCAACCCATCCCCGCCTTTATCCGTGAAGCGATGAGAGAAGAAGAATCCGTGCGGGCGACAAATGGAAGATGGCCGAACCATGAGGATAAGCGTTTCGCTTATTCCCATTAATGCAAAGCGCGTTGGCCGGTCCGGCTCGGTCAAGATAACGTTTAACGTCTTCCGACGCGCCACAGGCGGTCACTAAACGGTCTCGACTGTTCGAATGTTCATTGATCGCTTCAACGAACCAGTCACGATCGAGGGCTCTCCAGAAGAAAACTCATCCAATCCCGGAGAGCGTTCGCGCGCGTACTGACTCGTCGGAAGAGGGCGGTCTAGTATGACCGCGCCGGATTCCGGGCAGAGACGCTGAGCCATCAGAGGCTATCAGGGAGGCGCCGGATTCCAACGTGCGTAAACAATCATCGACAAACAACGGGGAATGAAATGAAAGCGGATTGGCCATGATGAGGATCGTCGCGGCGACCATCGCCTTAATACTTACACTGATACCAATGGCCGCCTGCTCTCGCGACCACGGCGCGATTACACCAAGAGAGGAAAAGGCTATGAATATTCCGATCACCAGCGACGCTTTTCGAGATGGAGAGGCGATTCCGACAAAATACACCTGCGACGGCAATGACATCTCTCCGGCCTTGAGGTGGAACGACATCCCGCCGAACACAAAGAGTTTCGCGCTGATTTGTGAAGACCCTGACGCGCCTTTAGGCGTGTTTACGCATTGGGTTCTCTACAATCTTCCGCCGACTGTCACCGGACTGCCAGAAGGGGTGTCGGCGGAAGGGCGCCTCACCAATGGCGCGATACAAGCTCGGAATGATTTCAAGCGCATCGGCTACGGAGGCCCCTGCCCGCCGCCCAAGGACGGCGCACACAGGTATTTCTTTAGGCTCTATGCGCTCGACGCCGAACTACAACTTAAAGCCGGAGCGCGTCGAGAGGATATAGTTCTTGCGATGGAAGGCCATGTCCTAGCTACGGGACACCTGGCGGGCGCATATCAGCGGAGGCGGGCGCGGACCGTCGGCGCGTGACAAAGTCTGCGATGGAACGAGAGATCGTGTTCAATCAATGATCGGCCGTTCTATAGCGTACTGACTGGGCCGACCTCTCGGACTAGGATATCGCCTGATAAGTTGGCGTCAGCAGACAATCAGGCTGGCCAGACGGCCGGAAAACCGGCGATTGAATCTACCCGCAGATAGGAAATCATCTCCAATTTTGGACTTTCGAAGGAGGTCGAAATAAAGATCGCGTATGCAACAAACGACAACAGGGAACGCCGATAGCGCCGCACGTGAAAAGGTTGAAGACCGCGGCGCAGGGATGATGGATCAAGCGAAGCTGAAGGTCGGACAAGTTTATAACCAGGCAAATAGGAACCTGAACGAACAATATGAGAGGGTGATTGGTTACGGTCGTCGTAGCCCCGGCAAAGCGACTTTGATCGCTTTCGGCGCCGGCGTCGGCCTCGGTCTGCTTGTGGCCGGCAGTATTAACGCCCGGCGCCGTCGCAGCCGCTTGATTGAGCCGGTCATGAATGCCCTGTCGGCTCTTACTTGCAATCTGATTCGTTAAAATGTCAGGCGAGTGGCGCGGCGAAGACTTCGACCGCTGTTTGTCGCCAGACCGCGTCGTCGTTCTGGCAGGGATTCTCTTCGGGGCTGCTTTCTTTGGCTCGCTCGCGCGCGAGCCCGCCGCCAGCTTCGCCGCCTGTTTTGATTTCGCCGCGCCGCGTCCTGCGCCGCTTTCGACTTCATTGGGGCCGGGCTTATCCGGCTTTTGCCGCCCCCTTCCTTTGCGCTGTGCGCCTGTCTTATTGGGCGCCTTCTCTTTTATGTCTTTCTTGCGCAACGCGCGTTTAGGTCTAGTATCAGTTTCCGGCGGCCTGCCCCGCCTCACTTGCTTATTCATGACATTCTCCCATTTCTTGAAGTGTGTGCGGTCTGCAAGCATTGCGCTGCAGCCAGGGTTCAACAGACGCCGCTCTTTGCAGGAATGAAAACGAAGCTGCGGCCGAGCCGCGGGGGCCAAACCAAAGGCGCCGCTGAGACGCTATGGAACCGTAGAGGCGGCGCAGAGAGACATTAAGAGCGCCTCTTTCTCTCTGCGGGCCTTCTACGGTCATGGTGTTAAGGCTGAGATTCGCAATCAACGTTTTTAAGAGACACTATTAGGCGTCTTATTGGTGAAGTCAGCTTTCTCACTTGACCGACGCGGCCTGGGTCTGCTCCGACGCGCGTTGAGCAGACGCGCCTAAAATTTCCCTCTCCGCGTCGAACCAATTCTGACTCGCGTCGCTCCGCTCTCCGCGCTCGAGGTAAAGTTCGTAAGCCCGGCGCAAAATTTGCTCTTGCAGGTTTTCGCTTGCTTGTCGGGCCTGGCCGGTCGGTTGGTTGCCCGGTTGTCTACCGGTCGATTTCATGGTCATCCTCCAGTGAAGGGATTAAACGGGGAGGAGTGTTGTAGGAGTGGGGCGCATTCTATGAAAGGCATGTCAGAGAATCAAGCCTTTTACGCCGTTCCTTACTCCTGATTTGAAATGGCGCGCCGACTCTTGAAAACGGCGACGCCCCTGCTGACCACGGCCATGCGTTTGGACACGCCGGAGCAGGATATGCGGATCGATTCAATGCGACCGGTCAAGTTTGCCTTATGAAAGGGCCTTCCTCACCCCTCACGCTTCGAGGCTCCCTGTTCCCCGGCGCTCGGGCGCGGCCAAAGCTTCCGCCGCGAATCAGCATCCACCCGATTAGGATAAAGACGACCCCCGAGGCGAGAAACGCCATGTCCCACAGAAGATGATCGGCGTATTCGTAAACGTGATGGATGCCTAGAACCTGGTGGTCGATGACTCCTTCGACGAGGTTGAACAATCCCCAGCCGAGGATGAGCGACCCGACAAAAGTTTTCGTCGAGCGCGGAACGTCGGCGCGCCCGAACGCGCGCCAGAGCAATGCAAGTCCGATGACGGTCGTTATCCACGTGAAGGCGTGGAACAGTCCGTCCCAGAACATATTGATCTCCGCGTTGACGAGCGTGACTCGCGGCAGTATTGCGGTGAGCATGTTGTGGGTTTGGAGGATCTGGTGAAAGAGGATTCCGTCCACGAATCCCCCCAAGCCGATGCCCAGAAGTGTCGCCGCCGAGATTAGCGGCCCGCGATTATCGTCCATGATTCCTTACCTCTATGTTGTCAGCATGTTTCGGTTCTGTCGATTCGGCGCCTTTTGCGTTCGGAGTCCTGCGCCCGAAACCGTAGTGAAGCGCAGCGGCGAGCGAAAGGAAAATAGGAAAGGGGAGGAAAACGAAGAACAGGTTCGGCCAGAAGTCGGCGCCGAAAATCCCGTCCCTGACCTGCTGCCCGAGATCCGTATGGCAGAGAGGGCACGCGGCGGCAATTGAGGCGCACAGCAAGGAAACGCCGACCGGTCCGAAGACTATGGATTTTACCGTCATTGAAATTTACCTCCTCATTCTGGCGGGGCCTTCTCTTTGATTCGATCCGCCAACCGCCCCACCTCGGTGGGGCGAGCCATCTTCGGAATGATTAAGCGGATGAGCGTACACCGTCGGCGTCGGCGTCGGCTGTACGAATGTGAACGGATCAGTCTCATATCGCGTTCGACGCGCGGCCTTGCGGTTCGCTTGCTGGCATAAAGGTTGCTGCACGATGGTCCCGAAAGAGTTATTAATCGAATGTTTTCATACGGCGCCTGGACGATGTCAACAGTCCCGCGTCCAAAGCTGAACCGCCCCGGGATTGCCGGAGACTCCAACACTTGAGAGGATTGGAGTCATGAACAAAGGACAGAAGTATTCACCGGAGGTTCGGGAACGTGCGGTACGAATGGTGTTTGAGCACCAGGTGGAACACGAATCGCAGTGGGCAGCGATCAACTCGATTGCGAGCAAGATCGGATGCACTGCGGAGACCTTACGCAAATGGGTAAGGCAGGCCGAACGTGACCAGGGCAAACGCGCCGGGCTGACGAGTTCGGAACAGGAGCGCCTCAAGCAACTCGAACGCGAGAACTTTGAGTTGAAGCGCGCCAACGAGATCCTGCGCAAGGCAGCGGCTTTTTTCGCCCAGGCGGAACTCGACCGCCGACCGAAGTAATGGTCTCCTTCATCGACCAACATCGGAGTGGGCTCTGTTGCAAAGAATGGGTGGGGACAAAAAAAGCCCGGTCCCGACTTCTCCTTAGGCGGCAACCTTGAAGAGGCTCTCCACAAATCTCACTTGCCCCTCAACGGCGCCTTTGCTTACTCCTTCAATCTGCCCTTTTCTCACCATATGCATCGCCTCATAACCCTTGATTGTCCGACGCGCCGTGTTGAAACTGGAAAACCCGAGTCCGGGATTAACTCGTCGTTTGATGAACCGATGGTCCTGTTCGATGAGGTTGTTGAGGTATCTGCACTGTCTGAGTTGAGAGGTCATGACTAACACGCCTTCCTTCTTCAACTCTTCGATGGCAGGCGGATAGGCCTTGCTCCGATCGACGTTGATGACCCGTGGAGATTGATGCTTGGGGGCTTTCAGCATCTTGCGGAAGAAGCGTTTGGCGGCCTTCGCATCCCTTTTGGCGCTGAGCATGAAGTCGATCGTTTGGCCTGTGGAATCGACCGCGCGGTACAGGTAAGACCATTTCCCTTTGATCTTGATGTAGGTTTCATCGACACGGTAGGAGTCGTTGGTCAGACTCAAGTGAGGACGAATTCTTTTCTCCAGTTCCGGAGAATATCGCTGAACCCACCGGTAGATCGTTGTATGATCGACTGACAGGCCGCGCTCCCGCATCATTTCTTCGAGATCGCGATAGCTCAGGCTGTAACGCAAATACCAGCGGACGCATAGAAGGATGATCTCGGATTCATAGTGTCGCCATTTGAACGGATTGGATTTGGCCAGAGCAGCCCCCGGTGATAATGGAATTAGGCTAGTCTACCAGCATTGAGGACCGAGTGGCTGGTTTATTTGCAACAGAACCGTATGAGTTCATTCAGGCTCCTTCTATTCAGCGCACTCTTTGCTCCCTGAGCATCTCAGCGACACATAGAGTTCGGATTGAATCAGCCATTGACCGTCCTCTTTGCGCCACATCACCAGATAAGTCCCGCGCCATTCCATCATCCCGTCCGGTTTCTTCCATTGCCCTAGCCAATGGCCGGACTCTGCCGCGCGAACGCCTGACGCGCTCAGTTCGACCTTACCCGGTGTGCGGGTGTAAGTGATGAAAGTCGCATCGGCAAAGATCGCTTCAAAAGCCGCGCGCACCGCGTCGCGTCCCGACAATTGCCGTCCAGCGCCGGTTGTGACGTGCACATCCTCCCGCCAGAATTTCGGCAGGGCGCTGACATCGTGCGCGGCGATAGCGCGATTGAAATCTGCTCGCAGACGGCGAATCGTCTGTTCATCGTCGCCGGTCTGTTTGCCGGAAAAGTCGAGCAGAAAGATGGACAGAACGAGCGCCGATCCCGCGATGACCTTGGGGCGAATGAAAAACGCGTTTGGCATTGGGTACTCCACTTCTCCTCAGCATAACCCCATATCGATCACTTCTCCAGATCGACGTCCGTTACCGGCACGTCCTAATGCCCCGCCAGGATTTCCAAGCGACGCTGCTCTTCTTTCTTGGGTCGTGTATCAAAAGTGATGATAGTCTGCTGAAGAGGCTCGGGTGAGTTATGCTCGGAGCTTCGGGCGAACAGCCCGAAGCTTTTCGCCGATATGCAAACCAGCATAGAGGAATTAAAGCGGACATTGGCGCCGAGGAGCGCAGCGGCGCCGGAAAGGAGAGTGCCATGAAAACAGCTCTCTTTCCTTTCGTTGTTCTGATTCACGCTTTTTCGATGCTGCTGGGGATGGCTTCCTTGTCATTCCTAGTTTTTACCGAGAGGTTG
>Ga0081455_10001287_pt1 | contig 31199 bp, 25 predicted proteins | sample TabmetS3T2R1_FD_70207 | JGI IMG/M metagenome (GOLD analysis project Ga0081455, IMG submission 70207) | Tabebuia heterophylla rhizosphere microbial communities from the University of Puerto Rico - S3T2R1 | ecosystem: Host-associated > Plants > Roots > Rhizosphere ... | reverse complement strand
ACCGCGCAGCGGCGGCGCGCATCGCGGCCGGCCTCACCGAGATCGCGGACGAGAACCTGCGTGACGCGCTCGCCCGGCTCGGGGCCGCCATCAAACAGTCGTGACCGCTAGTGTGGCGGTTCAGAAGTCCGCATCATTCTCGCGGCAAGTCCGAAATGCGGACTTCTGAACCAAAGCCACACTAGATCAATAAGTTGCTAGTGTCCTTCGATTCCGAAGTTCGCAAACGAACGTGCCGCACAATGATGCGAACTTCGGAATCGGGACACTAGCGACAGACGACAGATTACCGAGGACGGCGACCGAGCATAAGTAGCCGCTCACCTGCCCGCGGTCCGTCCTCCGCGCTTCGAAAGAAAAACGCCCCGGCAAGGGCCGGGGCGCTGGAAGTCCGATTCCGATGCGGCGGGTCAGCGGCGATCGCCGAGGAAGCGCAGCAGGAACAGGAACAGGTTGATGAAGTCGAGGTAGAGCGACAGCGCGCCCATGACCGCCTTGCGGCCGACGATGGTGCCGTCCTCCATCGGGTCATACATCTCCTTGATCCGCTGGGTGTCCCAAGCGGTCAGGCCGGCGAAGATCAGCACGCCCGCCGCGGAGATCACGAAGTCGAGCCCGCTGCTCTTGAGGAACAGGTTGACCAGCATGGCGATGATCAGCCCGATCAGGCCCATCATCAGGAACGAACCGATCGGCGAGAGATCACGCTGAGTGGTGTAGCCGTAGAGGCTGAGCGATCCGAACGCGGCCGCCGAGATGAAGAAGACCCGCGTGATCGAGGCGCCCGTATAGGTCAGGAAGACCGTCGACAGCATCAGCCCGAGCAGCGCGGCGTACACCATGAACAGCGCGAAGGCGGTGGACGGCTGCAGCGAGTTGATGCGCCAGCTGATCAGGAAGACCAGTCCCAGCGTTCCGAGAAACAGAACCAGCACTGCCGGTCCGCTGAAGATCGCCTGGCCGAACGAGGTCAATCCGACGATCGCGCCATTGGCATTGGTGACGACCGCCGCCTGGAACGTGAGCCAGGAGACGATGCCGGTGAGGGCGACGCCCAAGGCCATATAGTTGTAGACGCGGATCATGTAGGCCCGCAGGCCCTGATCGATCGCAACTGCCCGGTCCGCACCGACGCCGCGTCTGGCAGCCGCGTAGTTCCGGTCGAAATCCGACATGGAAGATACCTCTCTCTATTCCGGCCCGGCGGCCGGATCATATGGCGCCCACCGGCAAAAGCGGGTGGCGTCCGATGCGCGGAATCTAGTGCGGGAAAGGTTCCCGCGCCAGATGCCATAAGCGGGTTTTGTTGGCGCTACTCGTCTCCCAGCACCTGACAAGTTACACTCTAGCAATGTGACGGCGCTGCGACGCGCTTATTGGGCGCGGCGTGTTGTCGCTTATGGCGGCGCATTCCGCGCGTTTTCCAGCCAAACAGACCCCACGCGCCGCGCCGTCGGCGCAAGCTCCAGCGTTTTGGTGCTTTGGTAAACGCGCCCTATAGGTTGCGAAAGACGTGGGCCGGTTTTTGGCCTAGCGCCTTGAACGTACCGATGAGACTAATTGTCACCATCGCGGCGATCCCCGCCGCGGCGGCGGCAAAGAGCGGCTCGGGCACCCAGACGAATGGAAGCTTCATCACCCTCACGACGACGAAGGCGGCAGCAGCGGAGCCAGCCGCCACACCGAACACGGCGGTTGCCACGCCGAGGGTGAGATATTCGAGCGCGTAGGCAGACAACAGCAGCATGCGCGTTGCGCCAACGGTCTTGAGGATCACGGCGTCATAAACGCGTTGTCGGTGGCTCGCCGCGAGCGCTCCTCCAAGCACCAGCACAGCCACGAGCAAAGTAAGCGCGCTCGCCACTCGCATGGCCAGCGCCAAATTCAATACGACCCGGCCAGCCGCATCGAGGGCGTCACGCACACGCATGGTGACCACCCCCGGAAATGCCTCAGCTACTGCTTTGAGGAGAGCGGTTTCCTCTTCGATCGTGCTGCCGCCGGGATAAGCAAGGGTGGCGATATGACTGTGCGGCGCGCCTCGAAACGTGGCCGGCGAGAAGATCATGACGAAATTGATGCCGAGGCTCTGCCAATCGACCGTCCGCAGGTTGGCGACCGTAGCGGTGACGTTGCGACCCAGGACGTTCACGGTCACCTCATCGCCGATCTTGAGGCCCAGCCCCTCGGCAATGCGGTTCTCGAACGAGATCAAAGGCGGACCTCGATAGTTCGGCTGCCACCATTGTCCTTCGACCAGCCGGGAACCCGCTGGGAGTTCGTCGCCAAAGGTGACGCCGCGGTCGCCGTTGAGCACCCACGTAGCGTCTGCAGAAGGCTTCAAGTTTTCGGCGGGCACGCCGTTCGCCGCCACGATGCGACCACGCAACATCGGCACGCGCTCGAACGTGGCGCGTGGGGCACGAGCGCGGATGAAGGCATCGAATGCTTCAGCGTCGGCGGCGGGGATGTCGATGAAATAGAACGATGGTGCCCTGTCCGGCAATGCCGCCAGAAATTGGCGCCGCAAATTGCCCTCAATCGCGATCACGGCGACCATGACGGCGAGCCCCAAGCCCAGCGAGAGAACGACGTTCGGCGTGAGCGCGCCCGGCCGGCAAATGTTGGCGATGGCGAGTCGAACGACGGGCGAGCGGGGCCGCGGCAGGTGACGCGCCGTCACCGTGATCAACGCCCCGACCAGCCACAGCAGCACGAACACGCCGATTGCCGCCAGCACGAAGATCGCCGCGATACGCCGGTCGTAAGCGAGTCCGATCGCGAGGGCCGGAATCGTGCATCCGAGAAGGACTGTTGCGGCGACATAGGGGAGGCGCGGTGAGCGCTGCTCGCCAGCGATCCCGTCGCGGAACAGTGCCGAGACCGGCACGTCATGGGCGCGTCCAAGTGGCCATAAGGCGAAAGCGGCGGCGGTCAGCAGGCCGTAGAGGAGCGCAAGTGCAAGCTCCCCCGGATGCAGCGCCGGCGCGAGCGGCAGCGGCAGCCCAGCGCCAAAGGTCCACGCGAGCAGCAACGGCAAGGCCGCCCCGATGGCGAGACCCGGTAGCGCGCCCAGAGCGGCGAGGACCAGTACCTGCGTCAGATAGATCGCGAAAACGCGTGTGCCGGGTGCGCCCAGCGCCTTGAACGTGGCAATCACCTCGCGCCGGCCGTCGAGATGGCTCTTAACCGCGTTTGCCACGCCGACCCCTCCGACCAGCAATGCGGTCAGTCCGACGAACGCCAGATACTGACGAAACCGCTCGACATTCTGCTCGAGGGACGGCGAGGCATTAGCGCGTGAACGGATGTCCCAACCGGCTTGCGGAAATTCGGCTTGCGCCGCGACGGTCACCGCCCGCACGGCCGCATCCGTCGCGTCGTTGTCGGGGAGGCGCAGACGGTAGTGCCAGCGTACGATGGTGCCGGGTTGCAGCACACCACTCGCGCGCAGTGCTTGTTCACTGATGAGCAAACGCGGGCCGAAGCCGAGGCCGCCGGCCAGCCTGTCGGGCTCCGATGTCAGCACTGCCCGAATGTCGAGCGGCGCGGAACCGACCATGATGCGGGCGCCGGGCTTGAGGTCGAGCCGTGCGAGCAGCGGCGAGTCGACAGCGGCGCCAAATGCTCCGTCTCGGTATTCCAGCGCCTGCGCGAGCGGCTGGTGTGGATCAAGCGCCACCGTACTGTAGAGCGGATAGCTAGCATCGACCGCCTTGACCTCGACCAGGGCCGTACGCCCGTCTTGCGCGCGGGCCATGGCGCGCATGGTGGCGGCGAGTGATACACCGCCTCGGTGCTCCAGAAATGCGCGCTCATCGGCTTTGGCTTCGCGCAGACTGAGAGTGAACGCTAGGTCGCCGCCGAGGATGATGCGGCCTTCGCGCGCGAGCCCCTCGGCGAGCCCGGATGCGACCGAGCCCACCGCGGCCATCGCCATGACGCCAAGCGCGATGCAGGCGATAAACACATAGAATCCGCGCAAGCCAGCGCGCAATTCGCGTGCAGCGAAGCGCAGCGGCAATGGCAGGCCCCTGCCTGGGTGAGAAACCGGCGGCCGGGAGTTCACGCTTGAGCTTCCTTTCCGCACGCGCCGACGGCCCTCTCCCGGCAGAGGAACGGCGAACCGCAGCGCCTCACGACTTTGCCCTCATCGACGCGCGGTTCGGGACAGCTTCGATTCGCCCCGAGCGCAATCGCACGATGCGATCGCAACGGACAGCGAGCGCCGGATCATGTGTGACGAGCACGAGGGTGGCGCCTCGTTGCTTGTGACCTGCAAAAAGCAAATCGATGATCTCCGCCCCGGTCGCCTCGTCGAGATTGCCAGTCGGCTCGTCGGCGATCAGGATCGCCGGGTTTGGCGCGAGGGCGCGGGCAAGCGCTACGCGCTGCTGCTCGCCGCCGGAGAGCTCGGCCGGATAGTGCTGGCGGCGCTCGCTCAAGCCGACGGCCGCAAGCTCGGATGCCGCACGCTCATGGGCGTCGTCGAGGCCGGCAAGTTCGAGCGGCACGGCGACGTTTTCCAACGCGGTCATGGTCGGAATGAGGTGAAAGGATTGAAACACGATGCCGATATTGCGCCCGCGGAAGCGTGCCAGCGCGTCTTCGTCGAGCGTGTCGAGGTCCTCCCCCGCGACCACGACGGAGCCGGTGTCGGCGCGCTCCAAACCGGCCGTGACCATGAGCAAAGTCGACTTGCCTGATCCCGAGGGACCGACCAAGCCGATCGCCTCGCCCCGCCCTATGTGCAGATCGATATCTTTGAGGATATGAACACGGGCCGCGCCCCGCCCGAGCGACAGATTAACCCCGCTCAGCGCGATCGCCGGCTGTCCGCGCCCTGAGGTGTCCTGCATGTTCTGGTGCTCTTTGCTGAGTTCACTTGCGGGCTGGCCGGCATTGCCCCGGTCATATGGGAGTTGCGGGGCGCGGGTCCAGACATTTGCGCTCGTCACGATCGCGCTGGCGCTTGCGCTTCCGGTGCACGCGCCAGCCGCCGATCGGCCGGTACGGATCGTGGCCTTGGGCGATTCGCTCACGGCCGGCCTTGGGCTACCAGCCGACCGAGCCTTTCCGGCGCAGCTTGAACGGGCGCTCAAGGCCAGGGGCCTTGCTGTCGAGGTCGTCAACGCAGGAGTCTCGGGCGATACCGCTTCCGGCGGGCTTGCCCGCCTCGATTGGTCGGTCCCGGAGGGGACGGATGCCGTCATCCTCGAACTTGGCGCCAACGATATGCTGCGCGGGATCGATCCCAAGCTCACCCGTCAAGCACTCGATGACATTCTCCGTCGGTTAGCGGAAAGGCGCGTGGTCGTGCTGCTTGCCGGCATGCGGGCGGCGGGCAATCTCGGCAGCGACTACGGGCGCGACTTCGACGCAATCTATTCTGAACTCGCTGTCCGCCACGACCTCCTCTTCTATCCCTTTTTCCTTGAAGGCGTCGCCGGCGAAGCCGGGCTCAATCAGGGCGACGGACTGCATCCCAATGCTGTAGGGGTTGACACGATCGTGGCAGGCATCCTGCCCAAGGTCGAAGCGCTTATCCGCCGGGTCCGCGACAGGCGCGTCATGTAAGCATCACGAGGGGCGTGCGAATCTCTGCGACTTGTCCTATATGCAAGGTCCAGCCCCGCAGTCGTTCTCCCATGCCCCGCCTCTTCACCGGTCTCGAAATTCCCTCCGACGTGGGCCAGGCGCTCTCCATGCTGCGCGGCGGCCTGCCGGGCGCGCGCTGGATCGATCCCGAGAATTATCACGTCACGTTGCGCTTCATCGGCGATGTTGATGACGTCGTCGCGCACGAGATCGCGTCCATGCTGGGCCGTGTACGCCGTGAGGCATTCGAACTACGCATCGAGGATCTCAAGTCATTCGGGGGGCGCAAGCCGCGTCAGATCGTGGCCACGCTCGGACCGGCACAGGCGCTGATGGAGCTCCAGGCAGAGCACGAGCGACTGATGCAGCGCGTGGGGCTGGAGCCGGAGGGGCGCAAATATACGCCGCATGTTTCTCTTGCGCGGCTACGCGAATCGTCGAGCCGACAGGTCGCGGACTATCTCGCGCTGCGTGCTCCGTTCCGTTCGCCGCCGTTCAAGGTATCGCGCTTCGTGTTGTTCTCGTCGCGGGCGTCGGTCGGCGGCGGCCCATACATCGTTGAAGCCGCCTATCCGCTCGCGGCGTAACGCGTGGTCCTTCGTTTCGCGTCGCTGAATCACACCGGTTTCAGCAGTCTCGATTGCACGTCGAAGATGGCGGTGGCAAAGCCATGACCGTCGGCGAGGATTTCGCGCATCAGCGAGAGCGGTGTCGGCCGTGGAGCCGCGACCTCGCCAACCACGCTCGAAAAATCGAAAGTTAGCTCGGCGTCGTATTTGCGGGCGAGCTGCTGCATGCGCTTGTTGTCGGCGAGGCACGCCATGTGCAGAAATTTAAGCCCGCGATTGCGTGCCGCGAGCAGCGTACGCTCAAGCAGCATGGAACCGACGCCGTGGCTCTGCCATGACTTCTCGATCGAGAATGCCGCCTCGGCCTCGCGCGTCACCGGCCCTCCGATCGGGCGTAATTCCGCCGCGCCGCGCAGCGCGCCGTCGACGAAGAAGCCATGAATGAGCGCATCAATGCCAAACGAAAGATCCGCGTAGTCGCGCACGAATTGATCCGAGACCGCGCCGGCGAAGCGGTTGCGGCGGCTGGTGGGATCGAGCCGCAACAGGTGATCGCGGTATTGGTCGGCCTCACTGATCCACAGCTTCCGAATCAGACCACCGCGGGGGAGCAGTTCGTGCATGGGCCATTTCCTTGAATGGATGCGAATCAACCGGGTTCCATATTGCGGTGCAGTATGGGCCCGACAAGGGCAGGCCGAGGGCGACCGATCACAATTAAGTTAGTGATTTACCATGTTAAATCGACATGACAGCCATGCGGGGAACCAGCCTGCAGTGAGGTTGTAGCGAGTCTTTACCGCAACGCAGCATGGGTGGCGCCCGCACACGCGCGAAGTTCAGCCTGGTTTGCCCGCGCTTGGCGCGGCATCCAGCCCGTCACCGCACGCTCCATTGCGGGCCAGTTGATCGGCGAGCCGCGAATGGCCCCACGTCGTGTCGGTCTCGGTCGAGCGATGTTGCTCGATGACGGCTTGCAGCTGGCGTTGAAAAATAGCTAATCATCGCAGCCCTCAAGCCTGCCTCCCTCCGCGCATGTCTCCTTCCCTCTCGGCGCAGTATGCTGCGCGCGTCACCGCTGGAAAAATCGACCGCGATGCCGCGCAACAGGCGATCGTGGATCGGCTGGTCCAGCTCGAGAGAGAGCTCGCCGAGCATCGCCTTGCGCGCAAGTCCTCCTCGCTGGGCTGGTTCTTCGGATCGCGCGAGCCCGAGCCGATCAAGGGCCTCTACATCTTTGGAGACGTCGGTCGCGGCAAGACCATGCTGATGGATCTGTTCTTCGCAGCCTCATCGGTCCCACGTAAGCGCCGCGTCCATTTCCATGAATTCATGGCCGAAGTACACGAGCGCGTCCATGTACTGCGCCAGAGAGCGAAATTGGGTGAAATCGGCGCCGACGACCCAATTGGCGTCGCTGCCTCCGCCATTGCGGAAGAAACGCGACTTCTTTGCTTCGATGAATTCCACGTCACCGATATTGCCGATGCGATGATTCTCGGCCGCTTGTTCAAGCGCCTATTCGAGCTCGGCGTGGTGGTGGTTGCGACCTCGAACGTCCCGCCGACCGAGCTGTACAAGGATGGTCTCAATCGTGCGTTGTTCCTGCCGTTCATCGCGCTCATCGCAGAGCACATGGAGGTCCGGCAGCTCGACGCCCGCACCGATTTCCGGCTGGAAAAGCTCGCTGGCGTGCCGGTATGGCACGTCCCTGCCGATCGCGCGGCAGAAGCCGCTCTCGAGCAGGCCTGGCAACGCTTAAACGCCGGGCATGCAGGCGAGCCGCAGGATCTGCTGGTAAAAGGCCACACCATCCGCATTCCGCGCGCGACTATGGGAGTAGCGTGGTTCTCGTTTGAGGATCTATGCCAACAACCGCTCGCTGCCGCCGACTACCTCAAGATCGCACGTGAATACCATACCGTCCTGCTGGAGCATGTCGTGGTGATGGATTACGAGCGACGCAACGAGGCCAAGCGCTTCATTATCCTGATCGACACATTCTATGACAACGCGGTGAAGCTCATTGCTTCCGCCGAAGCCGAGCCCGACGCCCTTTATCGCGCTGACGAAGGATTCGAAGCGTCCGAGTTCAAGCGCACCGCCTCGCGTCTGATCGAGATGCGCTCTGAGGCTTACCTCGCGTTGCCCCACGGCCGCGGGCACGCCGTCGCGTCGGGCTCGACTGAAGGTTTGGTGGAGACGTGATGCATTTCGCTCGCCGCGGAGGCGGCGTCATGCGATGCGGCGGGCGGCTTGAATGGCAGGCCGGAAACGGTCTATGACCAATTTCACCGCGCTCCCGCCGTCCCCGATCCGAGGTTCTTCCTCCGCATGGCACGCCCCAAGATTGCATTGATCGGCGCCGGCCAGATCGGCGGCACGCTCGCGCATCTCGTTGGCCTCAAAGAGCTCGGCGACGTGGTGCTGTTCGACATCGCCGAAGGCATCCCTCAAGGCAAGGCGCTCGACCTCGTGCAGTCTTCGCCGGTCGAGGGCTTTGATGGGCATTTCACCGGGACCAACTCCTATGATGCGATCGACGGTGCGGCGGTCTGCATCGTCACGGCGGGCGTGCCGCGCAAGCCGGGTATGAGTCGCGACGATCTTCTCGGCATCAATCTCAAGGTGATGGAGCAAGTCGGCTCCGGCATCAGAAAATACGCGCCGGGCGCTTTCGTAATCTGCATCACCAATCCGCTCGACGCCATGGTCTGGGCGCTGCAACAGGCCTGCGGCCTGCCGCGGCAAATGGTTGTCGGCATGGCCGGGGTGCTCGACAGCGCGCGCTTCCGATTTTTTCTCGCCGACGAGTTCAACGTCTCGATCGAGGACGTGACGGCATTCGTGCTCGGCGGCCACGGCGACAGCATGGTGCCGCTCATCCGCTATTCGACGGTGGCCGGCATTCCGCTGCCCGATCTCGTCAAGATGAAATGGACCACCCAGGCGCGGCTCGACGAGATCGTTCAGCGCACGCGCGACGGCGGCGCCGAAATCGTCAACCTGCTCAAGAGCGGCTCGGCCTACTACGCGCCGGCTGCATCGGCGATTGCGATGGCGGAGAGCTTTCTCAAGGACAAAAAGCGCGTGCTGCCCTGTGCCGCCTATCTCAACGGCGAATATGGCATCAAGAATCTCTATGTGGGGGTGCCCGCCGTGATCGGCGCCAAGGGAATCGAGCGCATCGTTGAGATTCAGTTGAATGCCACCGAGCGTGCCATGTTCGAAAAGTCAGCCGAGGCCGTCGCCACTCTGGTCGAGGCCTGCAAGAAGATCGCACCAAATCTGGCGAAGTGACGGCGCTCATGTCGCCGACCAAGCGCGGCACGGAACTCGTGCAGATGACGTGCAGCAGCGCAGCCAATGTTGTCAGTATGACACGATTTAAGTGCTGCATCGTATCCGGGGCTGGCAAAAGGTCCGCATGAACATCCACGAATATCAAGCCAAAGCGGTGCTGCGGGAATTCGGCGTGCCGGTACCGCGCGGGCACGCCGCCTTTTCGGTCGAGGAGGCGGTCAAGGTCGCGCGCGAGCTCGGCACGCCGGTGCTCGTCGTCAAGGCGCAAATTCACGCCGGCGGACGCGGCAAGGCTGGCGGCGTCAAGTTGGTGAAATCGAACGAAGAGGTGCGCAAAGAGGCTGAGCGTCTGCTCGGAGCGGTCTTGGTCACGCATCAGACCGGTCCCCAGGGCAAGCAGGTACATCGCCTCTATATCGAGGAGGGCTCGGCCATCCAGAGCGAGTTCTACCTCTCGGCGCTCGTCGACCGCGAAAGCTCGCGCATTGCCTTTGTGGCATCGACGGCGGGGGGCATGGATATCGAGGAGGTCGCGCGCACGCGCCCCGAGCAAATCGTGACCTTTGCCGTCGATCCCGCGACCGGGATCATGCCGCATCACGGACGCCGCGTAGCGCAGGCGCTGGGACTGCATGACGATCTTGCCAAACGCGCGGAAAAACTTGTGGCACAGCTTTATGCCGCCTTCACGGCCAAGGATATGAGCCTTCTTGAAATCAATCCGCTGGTCGTCACCAAAGCAAAAGAGCTCATCTGTCTCGATGCCAAAATCGGCTTCGACGATAACGCGCTTTACCGCCATCCGGATATTGTGGCGTTGCGCGATCTCACCGAAGAAGACGAGAAGGAAATCGAGGCATCCAAATACGACCTCAATTACGTCGCGCTCGACGGCACGATCGGCTGCATGGTCAACGGCGCGGGGCTGGCCATGGCGACCATGGACATCATCAAGCTTTATGGCGAAGCGCCGGCGAATTTCCTCGACGTCGGGGGTGGCGCCAGCAAGGAGAAAGTTGCCGCCGCCTTCAAGATCATCACCGCCGATCCCAAAGTGCGCGGCATTCTGGTCAACATTTTCGGCGGGATCATGAAATGCGATGTCATCGCCGAAGGCGTCGTGGCGGCGGTGAAGGAGGTGGGCTTGCGGGTGCCGTTGGTGGTGCGGCTCGAAGGCACTAACGTGGAGCTCGGCAAAGAGATCATCGCGAAATCCAACCTCAACGTCACCTCCGCCGACGATCTCGATGACGCCGCGCAGAAGATCGTCAAGGCGATAAAAGGAAGCCGAGGATGATCCCAGGTCGGAGGCCGCAGCGCGATCTCGCTCCACCGCTCTCTTTCAGCGCCGCCCTTTCAGGTGCAGATGGATCGCCTTCACCGCATCCTTGAACGCGTCATGTCCATCCTCATCGACAAAGACACCAAGGTCATCTGCCAGGGCTTCACCGGCAAGAACGGCACATTCCATTCCGAGCAGGCGATCGCCTACGGCACCAGGATGGTCGGCGGCACGTCGCCGGGCAAGGGCGGCACCACCCATCTCGGTCTGCCCGTATTCAACACGGTCGCCGAGGCGAAGGAGCGGACTGGTTGCGACGCAAGCGTGATTTACGTGCCGCCGGCCGGCGCGGCAGATGCGATCTGCGAAGCGATCCAAGCGGAAATTCCTCTCATCGTCTGCATCACCGAGGGCATCCCCGTGCTCGATATGGTCAAGGTCAAGCGCGCCTTGTCGGGAGGAAAATCGCGGCTGATCGGGCCGAACTGCCCCGGCGTGATGACCGCGGGCGAATGCAAGATCGGGATCATGCCCGGCAACATTTTTGCGCCCGGAAAGATCGGAATCGTGTCCCGCTCGGGCACGCTCACATATGAGGCGGTCTATCAGACCACTCGCGAAGGGCTTGGTCAGACCACCGCCGTCGGCATCGGCGGCGATCCGGTCAAGGGCACCGAGTTCATCGACGTGCTGGCGATGTTTTTGGCCGACAAGGCGACCGAAGCGATCATCATGATCGGCGAGATTGGTGGCTCGGCCGAGGAGGACGCCGCTCAATTCCTTGCCGATGAAGCCAAACGTGGCCGCAAGAAGCCCATGGTCGGATTCATTGCCGGTCGCACTGCCCCGCCTGGCCGGCGCATGGGTCATGCCGGTGCCATCATTTCCGGCGGCAGGGGCGATGCGGAAAGCAAGATTGCGGCCATGGAAGCCGCGGGCATCAAGGTCGCGCCATCGCCGGCGCGTTTGGGCAACACCCTGGCTGACTTGATGCGGCGCTAAAATTAAGAAAGCCGTCGCCACGGCTTAACGGGCGTGCTCGCATAAAAAAGCCGTATAGCAACCTACCCTGGTGCCTCTGGGGAGCGCTTTTGCCGGCAACTGTGGCGAATGGGTCACAGCTTATTGCGAGTGGCCGGATTACAGTCACGACCAAGACGCACCCGGTGTCATCCGAGCGCCAGCGTGCGGGTTCAAGTTGCTGCCGGGGAAACGTTTAGAGCAGCAGCTTGCCGAAACCTACTCGAACATCGGACAGGGGATTTGCGATGAAAAAAATCTTCCTTGCTACGACCGCTTTTGTTGTGCTTACGGCGGCTTCTGCGGGGGCTGCGGACATGTCGGTGCGGCCCGATGTACACGCCGCCTCCGGCGCCCGTCTACAGCTGGACCGGCATCTATTGGGGCGGCAACGTCGGCTACAGCTGGGGTCACTCGAAATATGACGCGACCTTCCTCGGCGTCGGCTCGATATCCAATTCGGAGAAGGTCGACGGCGTCATCGGCGGCGTCCAGACCGGCTATAACTACCAGTTCGGCACATGGGTGTGGGGCTTCGAGACCGACATCCAGGCTTCCGGCCAGAAGGGCGGCTCAACTTTGGGCGTCCTTCCGCTCACGAGCGTAACCACCGATCGCAAGCTCGAGTGGTTCGGGACGTCGCGCGCCCGGCTGGGCTTCTTGTGGAGCCCGAACGTCCTGGTCTATGGGACGGGGGGCGTGGCCTATGGTCAGGTCAAGAACAGCGCAACGATCAGCGTGGCCGGGCTCGGATCGGCGACCACGACCTTCAAGGACGTCAAGGCCGGATGGACTGCGGGTGGCGGCATCGAGGGCGCCCTGGGCGGCGGCTGGAGCGTCAAGCTCGAGTATCTCTATATGGACCTCGGCAAGACCGAGGATACGGACATCGCCCCTGGCGTGGGGATCACCGCCCAGGAGTCCTGGCGGTTCACCGACAACATCGTGCGCGTCGGTGTGAACTACAAATTTGGCGGCGGTTACTGATCGCGAACCCGACTCTTTCTCATCGAAGGGCCGCTTGCAGTCGTAAGCGGCCCTTTTTTGTTGGGTATGCGCGCAACTCGGGTTAAAGTGAACAGCGATTCACAGCTTGCTGGTTGCCGCAACGCGGATGCAGCATAAATAGTGTAGGCTTGCGGCCGACCCTCCGGCCGGCGATTTGCGACCGGCCACCCCGTTCGAAGTCACAGGACCTGAGCATGTCTCGTCAGGACGCCAACGCCGTCTTCGCCCGCACCTCTTTTCTCTACGGCGGCAATGCGGACTACATCGAGAATCTCTATGCCCGCTATGAGACGGACCCCGCCGCGATCGATGCCGAATGGCGTACATTTTTTGAGAGCCTGAAGGACGAGCGCGCCGACGTGATGGCGAGCGCGCGGGGGCCGTCATGGCGGCGGCCCCACTGGCCGCAACCCGCGCGCGGCGAACTCGTCGCCGCGTTTGATGGCGATTGGCGCGAACTTGAGCGCACGCTCGGCGACAAGGTCGAGGCGCGGGCGCAGGCCACTGGCGTCGAATTCTCCGCTGCCGAGGTCCAGCAGACAGCGCGCGATTCGGTTCGCGCTCTCATGCTGATCCGCGCCTACCGCGCGCGCGGGCACTTCTACGCCAACCTCGACCCGCTTGGCCTCGAGCCGCATCGCAATGAGGAGGATCTCGATCCTCGTTCCTACGGCTTCACGGAAACGGACTACGACCGCAAGATCTTTCTCGACCGCGTGCTCGGCCTCGAATTCGGCACGCTGCGGGAAATTCTCGCCATCCTTCGCCGCACCTACTGCCAGACGCTCGGGGTCGAGTTCATGCACATCTCCGATCCCGAGCAGAAGGGTTGGATCCAGGCGCGCATCGAAGGGCCGGACAAGGAGATCACCTTCACGACCGAAGGCAAGCGCGCGATTCTGAACAAGCTGATCGAGGCCGAAGGTTTTGAGAAATTCTGCGATCTGAAGTTCACCGGCACCAAACGTTTCGGTCTCGACGGCGCCGAATCGATGATCCCTGCGCTCGAGCAGATCATCAAGCGCGGCGGCGCGCTTGGAGTGAAAGAGATCGTCATCGGCATGGCTCACCGCGGCCGGCTCAACGTGTTGGCGCAGGTGATGGGGAAGCCGCATCGCGCCATCTTCCACGAGTTCAAGGGAGGCTCATCGACGCCGAACGAGGTCGAGGGCTCCGGCGACGTGAAATACCATCTCGGCGCCTCCTCGGATCGCGAATTCGACGGCAACCGCGTGCACCTCTCGCTCACCGCCAATCCGTCCCACCTCGAAATCGTCAATCCGGTTGTGCTCGGCAAGGTGCGCGCGAAGCAGGATCAGCTCGGCGCGACCCGCGAAGATCGCACCATGGTCATGCCGCTGCTCATTTCCGGCGACGCCGCCTTCGCCGGGCAGGGCGTTGTTGCCGAATGCTTCGGCCTCTCGGGACTACGCGGACACCGCACCGGCGGCTCGGTGCATTTCATCGTCAACAATCAGATCGGGTTTACGACCTATCCTCGGTATTCGCGTTCCTCGCCCTATCCGTCCGATGTCGCCAAGATGATCGAGGCACCGATCTTTCACGTGAACGGGGATGATCCGGAAGCGGTGGTGTTTGCGGCCAAGGTCGCGACCGAGTTCCGGCAGAAATTCCAGCGCCCCGTGGTCATCGATATGTTCTGCTATCGGCGGTTCGGGCACAACGAGGGCGACGAGCCGTCATTCACTCAGCCGCTGATGTACAAGGCGATTCGCAAGCATCCTCCCATTGCCGAGATCTATGCCAAGAAGCTGGTCGGCGAGAACGTCGTCACCGAGGGTGAGGTCGAGAAAATGCGCGTCGATTGGCGCGCCAGGCTCGATGCCGAGCTCGAAGCGAGCCAGGGTTACAAGCCGAACAGCGCCGATTGGCTCGACGGCCGTTGGGCCGACATCAAGGCGGCGCGCGATGCAGATGATCCGCGCCGCGGCCACACCGGAGCCCCGCTCGCGATGCTCAGGAAGATCGGAGCGAGCATCACGGCGATACCGGAAGGTTTCCACGCGCACCGGACCATCCAGCGCTTCCTGGAGAACCGTCGCAAAGCGATCGAATCCGGCGAAGGTCTCGATTGGGCGACGGCTGAGGCGCTTGCGTTCTGCTCATTGCTGCTCGAAGGCCATCCGGTGCGCATCTCCGGCCAGGACACCGAGCGAGGCACCTTCTCACAGCGCCATTCGGTCTTGGTCGATCAGGAAAATGAGGATCGCTACATTCCGTTCAACCATCTTGGCGAACGGCAAGCCCGTTTCGAGGTCATCAATTCGATGCTCTCGGAGGAAGCGGTGGTCGGGTTCGAATACGGCTATTCGCTCGCCGAGCCGGATGCGCTCACGCTGTGGGAGGCGCAATTCGGCGATTTCGCTAACGGCGCGCAGGTGGTTTTTGATCAGTTCGTGTCGTCGGGCGAACGCAAGTGGCTACGCATGTCGGGTCTCGTCTGCTTGTTGCCCCACGGCTACGAAGGGCAGGGGTCGGAACATTCCTCGGCAAGGCTCGAGCGCTTCCTGCAAATGTGCGCCGAGGACAATATGCAGGTTGCCAACTGCACGACCCCGGCCAATTACTTCCACATCCTGCGCCGACAGCTCAAACGCGACATCCGCAAGCCGCTGATCCTGATGACCCCGAAGTCGCTGCTGCGTCATCGGCGCGCGGTGTCGCGACTTGCCGAGATGGGTCCGGACACGACGTTCCATCGTCTGCTGTGGGACGAAGCGCAGATGTTTCCGGACGAGAAGATCAAGCTTGTCGCCGACGATGAAATCCGGCGGGTGGTGCTGTGCTCGGGCAAAGTCTATTACGACCTCCATGAGGAGCGGGAGAAACGCGGCATCAACGACATTTATCTGCTGCGGGTCGAGCAGCTCTATCCGGTTCCGCTGAAAGCGCTGGTGAACGAACTGGGTCGCTTCAAGAAGGCAGAATTCATGTGGTGCCAGGAGGAGCCGCGCAACATGGGCGCCTACTCGTTCATGGAACCGTATCTCGAATGGGTGCTCGGCCAAATCGGGGCCAAGAACAAGCAGCCGATCTACGCTGGGCGCGCGGCCTCCGCGGCAACAGCGACCGGGCAGATGTCGCAGCACCTCAAGCAGCTCAAGGCCCTGCTCGACGAGGCGCTCCGCTAAGCGCCGAGTTGCTCGGTGATCGGCCGATCGCCGGAGCGTGCCAAGTGACGGAAGGATAGTGCAGACCATGGCTGATATCCGCGTGCCTGCGCTCGGCGAATCCGTAACGGAGGCGACGATCGGCAAATGGTTCAAGAAGCCGGGCGATCCGGTTGCGGTCGATGAGCCGCTGGTCGAGCTCGAGACCGACAAGGTGACGATCGAGGTTCCGGCCCCTGCCGCCGGCGTGCTCGCCGATATCGCCGCTAAGGACGGCGAGACAGTCGCGGTCGGGGCGCTACTCGGCCAGATTAAGGAAGGCGCAGCCGCGCCCGGCAAGGCATCGCCTGCATCGACGGGTCGGCCTGACCAAAAAACCGACACGACTGCACCCATCAATGCCGCGGCGGAGGAGCCGCGTCCGCGCCCGCAAGCAACTGCGAAGCCGGCGGACGTCGCGCCGATCGCGCCTTCCGTGCGCAGGATGGCCGCCGAGTCTCATATCGACGTCTCGACTGTTCCCGGCTCGGGCAAGGACGGCCGCGTCACCAAGGGCGACATGATGGCGGCAATCGAACGCGCCGCGTCGGCTCCTACTCCCGTTGCTCAGCCGGCCGCAGCCGTACAGGCGCGCGCGCCGTCGCCTGCGGACGATGCGGCGCGTGAAGAACGCATCAAGATGACGCGGCTGCGCGCGACCATCGCCCGCCGCCTCAAGGAGGCGCAGAACACCGCGGCCATGCTCACGACTTTCAATGAGGTCGATATGAGCGCGGTGATGAACCTGCGCAGCCAGTACAAGGACCTATTCGAGCGCAAGCACGGGGTGAAGCTCGGCTTCATGGGCTTTTTCGTGCGCGCCTGCGTGCAGACGCTAAAAGAAATCCCCGCGGTCAACGCCGAAATCGACGGCGGCGATATCGTTTACAAGAACTACTATCACATCGGCGTGGCGGTTGGGACCGAGAAGGGTCTGGTCGTTCCGGTGGTGCGCGACTGCGAGCAGAAATCGCTCGCGCAGATCGAGAAAGAGATCGCCGACCTCGGCCGACGCGCGCGCGACGGCACGCTCAAGATCGAAGAAATGCAGGGCGGCACCTTCACGATCTCGAACGGCGGCGTCTACGGCTCGTTGATGTCGACGCCGATCCTGAATGCGCCGCAGTCAGGCATCCTCGGCATGCACAAGATCGAAGACCGGCCGGTGGTCGTCGCTGGTAAGATCGAGGTCCGCCCGATGATGTATCTCGCGCTCTCTTACGATCACCGCCTTGTTGATGGCCGCGAGGCGGTGACGTTCCTGGTGCGGGTGAAGGAAATTCTGGAGGATCCGAGGCGGCTGGTAGTGGATCTGTAAATGCCTTGGGTCCCGGCTCGTGCCGGCAATCCATCTTGCTCGCCAGAAAGGACCGATTGGGAAGAGACCTCTATCTGCCGGCTTCCCCCCCGACCTTAAACCCCGCAACTCGGAATGGGCCCGGGCGCCCGCCTAGGCGCTACAAAGAAGATGTGACGCATCATGCCCTACGACCTCATTGTCATCGGCTCCGGGCCGGGCGGCTATGTCTGCGCGATCCGCGCGGCGCAGCTCGGCATGAAGGTTGCGGTGGTCGAGAAGGAAGACACCTTCGGCGGCACCTGCCTCAACATCGGCTGCATTCCCTCAAAGGCGCTGCTGCATGCCTCCGAGCGCTACGAAGAAGCCGCCCACCTGCTCGACAAGATGGGCATCAAGGTCGGTCAGCCGAAGCTCGATCTTCCAGCCATGATGAAATTCAAGGACGCGGGCGTCGACGGCAACGTCAAAGGGGTCGCCTTCCTGTTCAAGAAAAACAAGATCGATACCTTCCGGGGGGCCGGTCGCATCGCTGCAGCCGGGAGGGTTGAAGTCAAAGCGGCCGGCGGGGAGAACGAGACCATCGAGGGCAAGGCGATTGTCATCGCTACCGGCTCCGACGTGGCGCGCTTGCCCGGTATCGACATCGACGAAAAGCGCATCGTCTCCTCGACCGGAGCACTGGTGCTCGACCAGGTGCCGGAGCGAATGCTGGTCATCGGTGCTGGCGTCATCGGGCTCGAGCTCGGCTCGGTGTGGCGTCGGCTCGGCTCCAAGGTGATCGTGGTCGAGTTGCTCGACCGGATCTTGCCCGGAATGGATAACGAGGTCTGCCGGCAGGTGCAGCGCATCTTCGAAAGGCAGGGCATGACGTTCAAGCTGTCGTCCAAAGTTACGGGCATCGCGAGGGAGGGAAAAAAGTACAAGGTCACCATCGAGCCAGCGCGGGGCGGCACGGCAGAGTCGGTCGACCTCGACGTGGTCCTGGTGTCGATCGGCCGCGTGCCATTTACGGAGGGGCTTGGGCTTGAAGCCGCCGGGGTGAAGATGGACAACAAGCGCCGCATCATCGTCGATGCGCGCTTCGCGACGAGCGTGCCGGGGATCTATGCCATTGGTGACGTGATCGCGGGTCCGATGCTGGCGCACAAGGCGATGGACGAGGGCGTAGCGGTTGCGGAAATCATTGCCGGGAAAGCCGGCGAGGTGAATTACGACGTTATTCCGAACGTCGTCTACACCTACCCCGAGATCGCTTCGGTCGGAAAAACCGAGGAGGAGCTGAAAGAAGCCGGCATCGCTTACAATGTCGGAAAGTTTCCCTTCACCGCCAATGGCCGAGCCAAGGCGAACCTGCAGACCGACGGCTTCGTGAAAATCCTTGCCGATGCCAAGACCGATCGCGTGCTTGGCGTACACATCGTCGGCGCGGATGCCGGCAATATGATCGCCGAGGCGGCGGTCGCCATGGAGTTCGGTGCCGCGTCCGAGGATATCGCTCGTACCTGCCACGCCCATCCGACATTCACCGAGGCGGTGAAGGAGGCGGCACTGGCGGTCGAAAAGCGCGCCATTCACATGTGAGAAAACGGCGCACGCCCCCCGGCCCTGCGCAATTCCCTGCAGCCGGAGCGCGCCGTTATATCAGATGCAGCGAGTGCAGGTAGTGCGGGTTGAAGTACCCAAGGGCCATGAAGGCTAGACCGATTACACCGAGCCCTATGGCCCCATAGACCAGCGCCATCATGCCGGTAATGACCGCGGCCGAGGCCAGCACGATACCGATTTGATAGGCGGCCGATGCAAATTCGTAATGATGATAGCGCGCCAAGTGGGTGTCGCGTTCGTGCTCGTATGCTTCCGCGAGGGCCCGCAGCTCCTTGCGACCGTCCTTCTCCGCCGGATCGGACTCGTAGCGCGCCACGGTTTTCATCCAGTCGTCGGCCTGCTTGAGCAGCGCTGCCTTCTTCGCTTCATCGGACACAGTGGCGGCTTCGAGCGTCAAGGCCTGAGCGGCGGTGCGGAGGGTGGTCTGGCGGATGGTCTTGGCCTGGAAGAAATTCCAGGTGTCGGAAGCTTTGATGTTGGACGAAATGCCTTCCGTCTGCGCACTTTTGCCGAACATTTCCGCGAGCGCGAGGAAGAGCGCAATCACCGAGATCAGCAGCGCGATCTTCTTGTTCCTGCTTTCCCCAACGGGTTTTCCATGGCCGCCGCCGTGGGTGTGCTCCTCGTGTTCGATCTGGTGTTCGACTTCGTGCTGGACCGCGTGCACGCCGTGACTCATGTCACCCTCCGAGCGTCGTTGGGGCGGACGATGTATCGAACTCGCCGACTTGCGCAAGGGGACTTTGGCTATGCGCGAGGATGAGCGCTGCGGTAGACTTCCATCAGCCGCTCGGTATCGACTGCTGTGTAAAGCTGGGTTGTCGACAATGAGGCGTGGCCGAGCAGCTCCTGGATCGCGCGCAGGTCGCCACCGCGGGCCAGCAGATGCGTCGCAAACGAGTGGCGCAGCGCATGCGGAGTCGCGGTTTCCGAGAGCCCGAGTGCGCCGCGCAGGCGGGCCATCGCAAGCTGGACGATGCGCGGGGACAGTGGGCCGCCTCTGGCGCCGACAAACAACGGGCCTTCGCCGGGAAGATCGTAGGGGCAAATAGCGAGATATGCGGTGACGAGGCTGGTGACCTGCTCCAGTACCGGCACCATGCGCCGCTTGTTACCCTTGCCGGTGACCGTGATCACCCCGCCGGGGGCGGGAATGTTGTGGCGCTTGAGCCCCAACGCCTCGTTGAGACGCAAGCCCGAGCCATAGAGCAAGCCCAGCACCGCGGCGTCGCGGGCCAGAATCCAGGGCTCGCGTTCCTCGCCGGCCCGCAAGTCGGCCTCGGCAATGCGCTTGGCGGCGGCGACCGCGAGCGGTTTCGGCAGCGGCTTCGCGACTTTCGGCGTGCGCACGGCGGACAGCGCGCCGACCTTGCCCCTGCCGTTCCGTTCAAGGAAGCGGGCGAAGGAGCGTGCGCCCGCCAGCATGCGCATCAGCGAGCGACTGCTGACACCCTCGGCTCGCCGTGCCGCCATGAACGCACGTACGTCGAGCGGCTTAAGGCGCGAGAGTGCCGACAGCGTTATCCGGTTGCCCAGATGTTCGCAGAGGAAGGCGAGGAACTGGCGGACATCCCGCTCATAGGCTTCGACCGTCTTCGGTGACAACCGCCGTTCGGCAGATAGATGTGCCAGCCAGCGCGCAAGTTCGCGAGCGACCTCGCTGGCCGCCCACTTGAGATCCGGCTCGGCTGTTGCGCTTGACATGAAAGCAGATATCGCACCCCTTCCTTCACTCTTCATTAAGCGCACCCAGTCGGCCGATGATCATGGCCAAACGCGTCGTCGATGTCCTCGTTCCGGTCGCCCTTGACCAGGCCTACTCCTATCGAGTGCCGGAAGGGCTCGAGCTCGCGCCCGGCGATCTGGTGACGGTGCCGCTGGGTGCACGGATGGCGACGGGGGTAACCTGGGCGGACAATACCAGCCCCAATCCACGGCTCGACAATCGCATGCGGGATGTCGAGGCAAAGCTCGACCTCCCACCGCTCAAGCCCGAGTTGCGCAAGTTCATCGAGTGGGTGTCGGCTTACACTCTCAGCCCGCGCGGCACTGTGCTGCGCATGGCGCTGCGGATGGGCGAGCATCTCGGTCCGGCGCGCGAGCGCATCGGCGTTCGGTTTGCCGGCGCTGCTCCCAAGCGCATGACCGCGGCGCGCGAGCGGGTGCTCGCAGTCCTCGCCGACGGGCTTGCGCGCGGGAAGCGCGATGTCGCCGAAGAGGCGGGCGTTTCGCCCGGGGTCGTCGATGGGCTCATTGATGAAGGAGCGCTGGAAACCTTGGTGCTGGCGCCCGATCCCGTGGCGCGTGCGCCTGATCCGGATTTCTCGCGGCCCGAGTTCACGCCGGCGCAACGCGAGGCGGCAGATCTCCTGCGCGCCAAGGTGGTGAGTGGCGGCTATTGCGTCACGCTGCTCGACGGCGTCACCGGTGCGGGCAAGACGCAAGTCTATTTCGAGGCCGTCGGCGAAATCATTCGGCGCGGAAAGCAGGCGCTGGTACTCCTTCCCGAGATCGCCCTGACCACTCAGTTCCTCGACCGCTTCGCGCAGCGCTTCGGCGTGCGACCGGCCGGGTGGCACTCGCAGCTGTCTCCGCGCTTGCGTGCGCGGACGTGGCACGCGGTGGCGACGGGCAGCGTCAGCGTGATCGTCGGCGCACGCTCCGCGCTGTTTCTGCCCTATGCCGATCTCGCGCTGATCGTCGTCGATGAGGAGCATGATCCCGCCTACAAGCAAGAGGATGGCGTGCGCTACCACGCGCGCGACATGGCGGTCGTGCGCGCGCGAGAGGCGAATATCCCCATCGCGCTCGTGTCGGCGACGCCCTCGGTCGAGACCGAGGTCAACACGCGGCGCGGCCGATACGGTCGCGTTCATCTTCCGGAGCGCTTCGCCCGTCAGCATCTTCCCGTGATCGAAGTCATCGATCTGCGCGCCGAAGGCCCGCCGCGCGGTCGTTTCGTTGCGCCGCGTCTGGCTCGAGCCGTGAGCGCCGCGCACGAACGCGGCGAGCAGGCGCTCCTCTTTCTCAATCGCCGCGGCTATGCGCCGCTCACGCTCTGCCGTCGATGCGGGTTTCGCCTCGCCTGTCCGAATTGCGACGCCTGGCTGGTCGACCATCGTTTCCGGCGCCGGCTCGTCTGCCACCACTGCGGGTTTTCAATGCCGCTTCCGGCGCAGTGCCCGAACTGTCAGGCGCCCGATTCGTTCGTCGCGGTTGGCCCCGGCGTGGAGCGGCTGGAGCAGGAGGCGGCGGAGCTATTTCCGGGCAGCCGCATCCTGGTGCTGTCGAGCGATCTCGTCGAATCGGTTGAGCGGCTGCGCGAGGAACTCGACGACGTTGCGAAAGGCCGTTTCGACCTCATTATCGGAACGCAGCTCGTGGCCAAGGGGCATCACTTCCCCAAGCTTAATCTGGTCGGCGTGATCGACGCCGACCTGGGGCTCGCGAACGGGGACCCGCGCGCGGCCGAGCGCACCTTTCAATTGCTGCATCAGGTGATCGGCCGCGCCGGGCGCGAGGCGGGGCGCGGCATCGGCTATCTGCAGACGCATCAGCCCGAGCATCCGGTGTTGCGCGCACTGGTGGCAGCCGACCGCGACGCGTTCTATACGAGTGAGATTGAGCTGCGTGAAAAGACGCATTACCCGCCATTCGCGCGGCTTGCGAGCGTGCTCGTATCGGCGGGGGAACGCAGCGCAGCCGAATCCTTTGCGCGCCGGCTCGCTGCCGCTGCGCCGCGGGCGGACGAGGTGCGCGTGCTCGGACCAGCGGAAGCGCCGCTCGCGGTCGTCCGCGGCCGCCATCGCTTCCGGCTCCTGGTGAAAGCTCCGCGCAGCTTCGATCTTTCGGCCTATCTGCGGCAATGGCTCGCCGCCGCTCCCAAGCGCAAGGGCAACATCAGCCTTGAGGTCGACGTCGATCCGCAAAGTTTTCTTTAACGCAAGCACGCGGGCGAACTGCACCGCACGCTCATATCGTTCGTTGCGCTTGATACGCCTTACTGCTTGAAAGCGATACTACTTGAGCGCATTCTGATCCGGCGGATGACATCCGAAACAATAAGCACAAGGGAGGACACTCATGCAATGGATCTCATTTGCAGGCGTGCTGGCAGCAATGCTTGCGGCAGGCGGCACAGCCCTGGCGCAAACTCCAAGCTGGACGCCGCCGTCCGAGAATCAGCGCTGTCCGTCAAAATGGGGTGCGGGCGACGAGCGCGGCTCCGCCAACCATATGAAGCCGCAGACGGTGCTCAATGCGGTCAAGCTGATCAAAACCGGCGAGGTCATCGAGCTCGGGCACGTGCTCAATGCAAGTATGCCGTTCTTCGGCACGCGACGCTTCGACGTGCACATCAAACGCACATTTATGAACGAGTTCTCCAATCGGCGTGGCAGCAACGAGGAGATCGTCATTTCCGAGATCGGGCAGGTCGGCACTCAGTTTGATGGCTTTGCCCACCAGACCCACGAGAATAGCTGGTACAACTGCTTCAAGGTCGCCGAGAACGCGACGCGTTCCGGATTTACAAAGCTTGGGGTGCACAACGTCGGAGCCCTGTTCACGCGCGGCGTGCTCATCGACGTCGCCGGCTACAAAGGGGTCGAGATGCTCGGCGACACTTACGAGATCACAGTCGAGGATCTCGAGGGCGCGCTGAAGAAGCAAAACACAACGCTGCAGCCGGGTGACGCCGTTATCATCAATACGGGCTGGGGCAAGTTGTGGGCTAAGGATAATGCGCGTTATGTCAAGTCATGTCCGGGCATCGGCGTCAAAGCTGCCGAATGGCTGATTGCCAAGGATCCCATCCTGCTCGGCTCCGATAACTGGCCGGTCGAGGTCGCGCCCAACCCTGATAAGCAAGTTTCGCTACCGGTACATCAAATCGCGCTGGTGGTGAATGGCGTGCATCTACTCGAAAATCTCAAGCTCGACGAACTCGCGGCCAAGAGCGTCTACGAGTTTGCCTTCATCATGGAGCCGCTGAAAATCCAGGGCGGCAGCGGCTCGACGGTTGCGCCGATCGCGGTGCGATAATCGTCCGTGGCGTGCGCGGGCCAAACCTGCGCACGTCATTGAGCGAGGTTGAAAGGCCTGGCCGCACCGACTCGAACATGAATGGTAGGTCACGGACCAAACTATTGCTCGATCGGAGCAGCTTGTGAGGACCGCGCAGTCGGCGCGAGCAGCACGCAAGCGGCCGCGGCCAAGATGAGGGCGGAGCCGACGATGTCGGCAACGGTCGGCCGCTCGCCCAGGACCAGCACGGAGCCCACGATGCCCACGACAGGAACGCTCAGCACGCCGAGCGATGCCGCCGTCGCCGGCAGCCTGCGGACGATCTCGAACCAAAGCAGATAAGCGAACGCGGAACCGACGAGAGCGGAAAACGCGAGCGCCAAAAGCGCGCGCGGATGCACGGGCCACAGATGCGGCGAGCCTTCGAACATGAATAGGCCCGCGACGGTGACGACAAGTCCGACAAGGAGTTGCCATACCACCACCGCCATTGGATCGGCGTCGATCTGCGCCCATTTCAGATAGACCGTACCGGCGGCCCAGCTCACCGCCGTTGCCAGGGCAAGAACAACGCCCATCAGATCGCTCGATCCGATCAGCGGATAGGCCAGTATCGTCAATCCAATGATGCAAAGCAGGAGCGAAATGGCGCGCGCGACGTTCAACCTCTCGCCGAGAATGGGATACGCCAACAATGCGGCCCAGATCGGCATCGTATAGGTGAGAATCGCCACTCGCGACGTTGCGGTCGCGAGTTGCGCGAAAGCGGCAAAGAGCGTGAAGCACGCGATGTTGAGGCAGCCCGCGACGACGAGATGTGCCCACGCGAGGCCGCTGTGAACTCTGATATTGCGATGCTGCATGAATGCGAGCGCAAACAGCGTAACGGTCGCAAGTCCGGAGGTGCCCGCCCGCATGCTAAACGGCGGGATCTCGTTGAGCGCAATCTTCAGCGCCGGCCAGCTCAAGCCCCAAGCCAGGCTCACCGCGACCAGCATCAAGCGGGCCGAGCGGTCGGCGGATTGCTGCGGGGAGGCAGATGGCACGTTGCGGGTTCCGGCGGGCCGAGAGGAGAGCAGGCTTGTGTAGCACCGGCGCTCTCTGCTCGCGCAAGGGCTACGGGTCGGCAAAAACGTCGGTCTGACGGACATTTCGTCATGTTGCACCGCAGTTGACGGTGTGTTACGCAACCGCGCGATTTTCGCGGCGCTTTCGGGGGCGCGCCGGCGCTCTCCGCGAAGATGCGAAGTCCCATGAATACCAAGGGCTTGGAGCCCACCGTCGGTGACGGTGCCGAGCCCTTGGAATTGCCCGAAAGAGCATTCACGTGGCAGGCGAAGATGCAATCGTATCGGGCATGGCGGGCCGCTACGCCACCGCGCTGTTCGAGCTTGCGCGCGAACAGAACGCCATCGACCGGACCAAGGTCGATCTCGACCGCTTCGAAGCACTCGTCACCGAGGTCGCCGATTTGGCCCGCCTGCTGAGGAGCCCGGTATTCTCCGCCGAGGAGCAAACGCGCGCGCTCTCGGGTGTGCTTGACCGGGTGGGCATCGATGGGCTCGCCGCCAATGTCCTCAAACTGCTCGGCACCAACCGGCGACTTTTTGCGGCACTGGACGTGGCGCGCGGCTACCGGGCGCTGGTCGCCAAGCACAAGGGCGAAGTGACCGCCGAAGTGACGGTCGCGGAGCAACCGAGCGAGGCGCAGCTTGCCGCGATCAAGGATGCACTCGCCGCCGTGACCAAGAAGGACGTGCAGATGAAGGTTAAGGTCGAGCCTTCGATCATCGGCGGCCTCGTGGTCAAGCTGGGCTCGCGCATGGTCGACAGCTCGCTGCGCACCAAGCTCAATGCGATGAAAGTCGCGATGAAAGAGGCTCGTTGATGGACATCCGCCCTGCCGAGATTTCGGCAATTCTGAAAGAGCAGATCAAGAATTTTGGCCAGGAGGCCGAGGTCACCGAGGTCGGCCAGGTTCTCTCGGTCGGTGACGGCATCGCGCGGGTCTACGGGCTCGACAATGTTGAGGCCGGCGAGATGGTCGAGTTCGAGAACGGTGTGCGCGGGATGGCGCTCAACCTCGAGATCGACAACGTCGGCATCGTGATCTTCGGCGAGGACCGCGAGATCAAAGAAGGGCAGACCGTCAAGCGCACGCGCGCCATTGTCGACGTTCCCGTCGGCAAGGGCTTGCTCGGTCGCGTGGTGGACGCGCTCGGCGATCCGATCGACGGTAAGGGCCCGATCGAAGCCGAGGAGCGCAGACGCGTCGACGTCAAGGCGCCGGGGATCATCCCGCGCAGATCGGTGCATGAGCCGATGGCCACCGGGCTCAAGGCCATTGATGCACTCATTCCCATCGGCCGCGGCCAGCGCGAGCTGATCATCGGCGATCGCCAGACCGGCAAGACCGCGATTGCGCTCGACACCATTCTCAATCAGAAGGCGCTCAACGTCACCGACGACGAGAAGGTCAAACTGTATTGTGTCTATGTGGCCGTCGGCCAGAAGCGCTCGACCGTGGTCCAGTTCGCCAAGGTGCTGGAGGAGAACGGCGCGCTCGACTATTCGATCATTGTCGCGGCGACCGCCTCCGATCCGGCGCCCATGCAATTCCTCGCGCCATTTTCCGGCTGTACCATGGGTGAGTATTTCCGCGATGGCGGTATGCACGCGGTGATCGTCTACGACGACCTCTCGAAACAGGCCGTCTCGTATCGCCAGATGTCGCTGTTGTTGCGCCGGCCGCCCGGCCGCGAGGCCTATCCCGGCGACGTGTTCTATCTGCACTCGCGGTTGCTCGAGCGCGCCGCTAAGATGAATGAAGACCATAAGGCCGGATCGCTGACTGCGCTTCCCGTCATCGAGACGCAGGCGAACGACGTGTCCGCGTACATCCCGACCAACGTCATCTCGATCACCGACGGGCAGATCTTCCTGGAGACCGACCTGTTCTATCAAGGTATCCGCCCGGCGGTGAACGTCGGCCTCTCGGTGTCACGCGTCGGTTCCTCTGCGCAGACCAAGGCGATGAAGAAGGTCGCCGGCCGTATCAAAGGCGAACTCGCGCAATACCGCGAGATGGCGGCGTTCGCGCAGTTCGGCTCCGACCTCGATGCCACGACCCAGCGCCTGCTCAACCGCGGCGCCCGGCTCACCGAATTGCTCAAGCAGCCGCAGTTTTCTCCGCTCAAGATGGAGGAGCAGGTCGTCGTCATCTACGCCGGGGTCCACGGCTACCTCGATCCGATCCCGGTCGAACGGGTGCGCGCCTTCGAAGAAGGCCTGCTCGGTCTCATGCGCACGCAGCATCCGGACATTCTGACGGCGATCCGCGACAGCCGCGATCTCGACGATGCCACCGCGGGCAAGCTCAAAGCTGCGATCGACGAGTACGCGAAGACGTTCACGTGAGCACAAGAGACAAGACGGAGGATAGACGTCAGATCACCGACAATTGACGGCTGCGATGCGTCGTTTGAATCGCCCGTTCCGTCGCCGCTCGTTCGTTCTCTGTCGTCCCAGCTGAAATGCCTAGCCTCAAAGACATGCGCGTGCGCATCGCCGCCACCAGGGCGACGCAGAAGATCACCAAGGCCATGCAGATGGTCGCGGCCTCCAAGTTGCGGCGCGCGCAGGCCGCGGCCGAGGCTGCGCGTCCCTATGCTCGGCAGATGGCGAAGGTGCTCGGCAATATCGCTGCCGCGGTTGGCGATCGTGGCGCGGCGCCGCGATTGCTGGTTGGAACGGGGAGCAGCCGCGTGCATCTCCTGCTGGTGTGCACAGCGGAGCGGGGGCTGTGCGGCCCATTCAACTCGGCGATCGTGCGGCTTGCGCGCGAGCGCGCAAATGCACTGACCGCCGAAGGCAAGGAGGTGAAGTTCTTCTGCGTGGGTCGCAAGGGCTACGAACAGCTTCGCCGTCTGTACGAGAAGCAGATCCTCGAGCACATCGAGTTGCGCGGCGTTCGCACGCTCACCTTCGAGCAGGGCGCAGATATCGGCGACAAAATCCTGCGGCTCTACGAACAGGGAGCGTTCGACGTCTGCACCCTGTTCTTTTCGCGTTTCAAGTCCATTATCGCGCAGATTCCGACGGCTGAGCAGATCATTCCGCCCGTGTTCGAGGGCGAGGCAGGCAACAACAACGGTGTGATCTACGAGTACGAGCCAGATGAGGACGAAATTCTCGTCGAGCTACTGCCACGCAATATCTCCGTTCAGATCTTCGGTGCGCTTTTGGAGAATGCAGCCTCGTTCTACGGTGCGCAGATGACTGCGATGGACAACGCCACCCGCAACGCGGGCGAGATGATTCGCAAGCAGACGCTGAACTACAATCGCACCCGTCAGGCGATGATCACCAAAGAGCTGATCGAGATCATCTCCGGCGCCGAGGCGGTATGAAGGACATGCAAACTCGTATATCGGTGCAATAACGAGGACCATTCATGGCCAATCCAGTCGGGCACGTCACCCAGGTCATCGGCGCCGTCGTCGACGTGCATTTCGAGGGGCATCTGCCGCGCATTCTCAACGCGCTCGAGACCAAGAACCAGGGCAATCGCCTCGTGCTCGAGGTTGCCCAGCACCTCGGCGAATCGACCGTGCGCACGGTCGCCATGGACACGAGCGAAGGCCTCGTGCGCGGGCAGGAAGTCATCGATACCGGACAGCCCATTGCGGTGCCGGTCGGTGACGGCACGCTCGGCCGCATCATCAATGTCATCGGCGATCCGGTTGACGAGGCCGGCCCGGTCCCGCACAAGGAACAGCGCCCGATCCATCAACCGGCGCCTCCTTTCGTCGATCAATCGACAGAAGCGGAAATTCTCATCACCGGCATCAAGGTCGTCGATCTGCTGGCGCCCTACGCCAAGGGCGGCAAGGTCGGCCTGTTCGGCGGGGCCGGCGTCGGCAAGACCGTCATCATCATGGAGTTGATCAACAACGTAGCGAAGGCGCACGGAGGCTACTCGGTGTTTGCCGGCGTAGGTGAGCGCACGCGCGAAGGCAACGACCTCTATCACGAGATGATCGAGTCGGGTGTCAACAAGGACCCGAAAAAGAACAACGGCTCGGCCGAGGGCTCGAAATGCGCACTGGTCTACGGCCAGATGAACGAGCCACCCGGCGCGCGCGCTCGCGTCGGCCTTTCCGGCCTCACCGTCGCCGAATATTTCCGCGACCAGGGGCAGGACGTATTGTTCTTCGTCGACAACATCTTCCGCTTCACGCAGGCGGGCTCGGAGGTCTCGGCCTTGCTCGGCCGCATTCCCTCCGCCGTCGGCTATCAGCCCACGCTAGCCACTGACATGGGCGCGTTGCAGGAGCGGATCACGACCACGACCAAGGGCTCCATCACCTCGGTGCAGGCGATCTACGTGCCCGCCGACGACCTCACCGATCCGGCGCCCGCGACCTCGTTCGCGCACCTTGATGCGACCACCGTGCTGTCGCGTTCGATCGCGGAGAAGGGCATCTATCCGGCGGTCGATCCGCTCGACTCAACTTCGCGCATGCTCTCGCCGATGATCGTAGGCGAGGAGCACTACGGGGTTGCCCGCCAAGTGCAGCAGATCCTGCAACGCTACAAATCGTTGCAAGACATCATCGCCATTCTCGGCATGGATGAATTGTCGGAAGAGGACAAGCTCACCGTCGCCCGCGCACGCAAGATCGAACGTTTCCTGTCGCAGCCCTTCCACGTCGCCGAAGTGTTTACCGGCGCTCCCGGCGTTTTCGTCGAACTCGCCGATACCATCCGCGGTTTCAAGGGTCTCTGCGAAGGCAAATACGACTACTTGCCGGAGGCGGCTTTCTACATGGTCGGCACCATCGAGCAGGCGGTGGAAAAGGGTAAGAAGCTCGCCGCGGAAGCCGCGTAATGGGGCCGCAGGCGCACACGTCGCGCCGCATTCGATCTGTTGCGTTGCCGCAGTCGCTTCCTGGAGATGACCGCAATCGAGGTTGAACGATGGCCACCTTCCACTTCGATCTCGTCTCGCCGGAGAAACTTCTGTTCTCCGGCGAGGTCACTCAGGTCGACGTACCGGGTTCGGAGGGCGATTTCGGTGTTCTGGCGGGGCACGCCCCGATCGTCACCACGCTGCGGCCGGGGATTCTGGTCATCTACGGTGAACGCGAGCCCATGCGAATCGTGATTGAGGGCGGCTTTGCCGAGGTTGGTCCGGCCGGTCTCACCGTGCTCGCCGATATGGCAGTCCCAGTGGACGAGTTCGATGTGGCGCAGCTGGCCGGCGTGATCCAGGACACCGCAGAAGACGTGGCCGATGAGACGGACGAGTGGAAGCGCGATAAGCTCGCCCAAAAGCTCGATCGATTACGGGCGCTGCAGGCCGCGCTGGCGCATTAATCCGCGCTGCCGGCAAACCTCTCGAACTCCCGCACCACGCGCTCGTAGACCGGCTGCTTGAACGGCACGACCAGGCCGACGACCTTCGTCAGCCGCTCCCAGCGCCATTCCACGAATTCCGGTTTGTGGCCGCCGGCAGGATGGGCAATGTCGATTTCGCGGTCGTCGCCGGTGAACCGCATCGCGTACCATTTCTGGCACTGCCCGCGGTACTTGCCGCCCCAAGCCTGGCCGACGATCGCGGGTGGAATGTCGTAACAGAGCTCTTCGGCGATCTCGCCGAGTTTTTCGACCGAGCGGATGTTGGTCTCCTCGTAGAGTTCGCGCAGCGCCGCGGGCCAAGGATCCTCGCCGCGATCGATGCCGCCTTGCGGCAGCTGCCATACGTGGGTCTGATCGATATGCTCCGGCCCGTCGATGCGGCGGCCGATGAAGACGCGTCCCTCGCGATTGAATATCGCCATTGCGACGCAGGGACGGTAGGGAAGGGATTCGAAAGGGGGCATGTCTCTCGTTCCAGCAAAATTACGAAGTCATGGAAGGCTGCCTTGCATAACTGCGGTCTTGGCGCCAATCGAGGGCCCTGTGCTCGGGATTGCGGAGTGCCGCGATCGTAGACGGCGGCGCAGAAAGCACTGGGGCGGCCCGCAGGCCGCCCCGTGGTCCGATGCCAACCGCCGGCCTAGTTGGGGACGGCAGTCTTCGGGTTCGGCGGGTAAGCCGAGTTCTTCTGGATGCCGCGCATGAGATCGAGCGCGGTGTGGAGCGCCTTGTCATCCTTCGGATCCGGCGGGATGTAGGACTGCGAGCCGGTCTGCTCGTCGCCTTCGGCCTTGAGATGTCCGCGCAGCGAAGCCTCGCCGCGGGTGTCGGTGCGCGCCTTGAGCTCCTCCGGAACCTCCTGCAGCACCTCGATGTCGGGCGAGATACCCTTCGCCTGG
>Ga0081455_10001286_pt1 | contig 31207 bp, 27 predicted proteins | sample TabmetS3T2R1_FD_70207 | JGI IMG/M metagenome (GOLD analysis project Ga0081455, IMG submission 70207) | Tabebuia heterophylla rhizosphere microbial communities from the University of Puerto Rico - S3T2R1 | ecosystem: Host-associated > Plants > Roots > Rhizosphere ... | reverse complement strand
CAAAGCCACCAAGCGCAATCGCGCCGGCGGCTACGAACGTTAATATGTTTCTTTTCATGTTTTGTTTCATCTTGTCTCCGCGAATTATTCTTTCGCTTCTTCAGGTAATGACCGGCAGGCCGTCTGGCTGGTTACAATTTTTCTTGCGTTCGCTCGTAACCACGGACGCTTTCCGATACCGATTGCTTGGCACGAGCGCGCCTACACCCAAGATTGTAACCAAAACGCCCCGGTAGCGGTCATTGCTATTGGTGTGGATGCGCTCTCGATTACATGGATGATACTGACGCAAGTGCGCTTGTTCATGCTGCGCTGCAGCATGACGATGAGGCGGCTCGCGCATTGGTGCGACAGCTCTATCCGCTCGTGGCCAAGATTGTCCGCGCGCATCGCCCGCATCGAACGGATGAGGAGGACCTCTGCCAAATGATTTTCATCAAAGTATTCCAGAAGCTTTCGCAATTTTCCGGCAAGGTGCCGCTGGAGCACTGGGTCTCCCGCATCGCAGTCAACACTTGCCTGAACCAGATTCAGTGGGAGAAAATACGACCCGAGCTTCGCCACGCCGATTTAAGCGTCGAAGAGCAGGCTGTGATTGAGAACCTGACAACCTCCGCCGATGAGCTGGGACCCGATCAGCAGGTCGCCTCGCGACAACTGGTTGAACATCTTCTCGCTGCGCTCAAACCGGCCGAACGGCTGGCCGTTGATCTGCTGTATTTGCAGGGGCGTTCGGTTGAAGAGATCCGCAAGGTTACCGGCTGGAGCGCGGCGCTCGTTAAAGTACGGGCGTTTCGAGCACGACAAAAAATGAAAGAGTACCTTGCCAGGATTTCGGCAAAGGAAAGAGTATGAAAGATCACGAAATCGATCGGCTGTTGCGATCGTCCGCGAAGACGAGCGACGAGGCGCCGGCTGAAATGCCGTTTGGATTCGATACTCGTGTGGTAGCGCTTTGGCGTGGTCTGGCTGCGAAGCCAAATGGCATCTCGTCACTGCTCCGGCGCGTTGCGCTTTTGTCGTCCGCGGTAATTGTTATTTCGATGTTGGCGGCAGTTCGGGAGCTCAAACAAAGCCAGGAACAGTCTAACGATTTCACGAACGAGTTTGCCATCGCAGATACCGCGATTCAGGATGAGTTTTCACAATGAATGGCGCGTTGAAGTGGAAACTTGTTGCCGGATTTGTCCTTGTATTCGTTGCTGGTGCAATCGCTGGCGCTGCGCTGGGAGGCTTTTACGCTCGGCATCTTTTCTTTGATGTCCATCGTCCGGGACGAATGGGCGATCGAATGAAACAGCGCCTTCGGACTGAGCTTCGACTGACGCCTGAGCAAGTCGCAAAAGTTTCGCCAATTATCGACGAAACGACTGCGCAGCTTCGGAGGATACGGCGCGACACGGGCCAGCGCGTCCATGAGCTCATGATGGAAGCGCACAAGGAAATCGCAGTCAATCTTACCGACGAACAACGGCAAAGACTTCAGCAAATCGAAGAGCGACACCGGCGGGGGCGTCATCGCCGTGTCCTGCGCGAGTCTGCTCCGGAACCATCGGCGACTCCGTAGGCAGGGTCGGCGCGCTGCGCCGACCGAACGCCGCAGCGCGGCGTCCCTACCAGCCGTTGGTGCGTCAGAAACGTAATCCGTTCTCGAAGAAAATTCGCTCGCGCTCGACGCTTGCGCCGCGGCGAATGAAAAGATCGCGCAGTTCCGGCGTGTAGTAATCGCCGTCATAAAGAGGATTCAGCCCAAGGAAAACTTTTCCACCCGGGGCAAGGTGTTGCCGTAAATCGCTCAGGAAAAAATCCCATTCGGCCGTTCCCCAGCGTTCCTTTGTGGGGTGATAAAGGTAAAAGTTCGTCGAAAACGCCGTGATCCAATCGAATTTTTGACCAAGATCCGGCAATGGTTCAAACGCGCTGATCCTCCAAACCACGCGAGGAACTTTGAACAGATCGAGCAGCTCGGTAAAAAGTGCCACATGCTCGATATCCAAGCCCAGAACGGAATGGCCGAGATTTTTGGCGATGAACAAGAAAAATCCTCCGCCACAACCGAGATCAAGGACGCGTTTCGGCGCTGACCGATGGAGTTTCAAATCCTGCACGCGTTCCCGATTTAATCGCAACCAGGGATCGATATTCGCGTACTTGGCGTATCCGGCAGTCGAATTCGCATAACGCTGCTGAATTTCTCGGGCGCGTGCCTCATCGATTTTGGCCAGCATCGGTCGAAGCGGAACGCGAAAAATCGAGCGCTGGGCTCTGCGCCAGCCGCGCCGGTAAGTCAGCGGCTTGGTAAATTTGAGAATTTTTTGGGAAAGATTCATTTCAAAACCCGATCACTGTAGGGCAACCGCTGCGGTTGCCAACCACAGCAAAAGCAGGCGATGCGCCTGCCCTACAATTTCTCCATGATCTCGCGAAGAAGCGACGGACCGCGATAAACGAATCCGGTATAAAGCTGAAGAAGAGCAGCGCCCGCCTCGAATTTTTCGTGAGCGGATTCTGCATCGCAGATTCCGCCGGAAGCAATCACCGGAATTTTGGAGCTTCCAGTAATGCTGCCCACCAGCGCGGTCGATTTTTGTCGTAGCGGTGCGCCGCTCAAACCACCTTGCTCGTCCAGCTGCTGCGGCACATTGGAATGGTCGAGTGTGGTGTTTGTCGCAATGATCCCGGCGACTCCATTTTCTTCGCATGTCGCAAGCACTGCCTCCAACTCGCCCGGAGACAGATCCGGTGAAATCTTCACCACAATCGGCTTCGCGACGGGCCCGGCTTCACTGTGAATTGCCTGCAGCAATCGTGATAGCGCTGCCGGTTCCTGCAGTTCTCTCAGGCCAGGCGTATTGGGCGAGCTTACATTTAATGTGATGTAGTCTGCAAAATCGCGAAGTAATCGAAACGAGTGAAGGTAATCGTCGGTTGCGCGTTCAAGGGACGTCGCCCTCGATTTGCCAATGTTGATTCCGATCGGCACCGCGGGCCATCGCCCGCTCTTACGCAATCCACGCAAGCGTTCTGCGATGGCCTCGGCGCCGTCATTGTTAAATCCAAGACGATTGATGAGCCCTTTCTGCTCCGGCAATCGAAAGATGCGCGGCTTCGGGTTTCCTGGTTGCGCCATGGCGGTCACGGTCCCGATCTCGATGAAACCAAATCCAAGCGCCGCCCATGCTGGCAAGGCTACACCGTTTTTATCCAGCCCGGCAGCGAGGCCGATCGGATTCGGAAAGCTCACTCCGAACACAGTTTTTGGTTTCGAAGGCGGCGTGAATCGTTTCAGCATTCGAAGCGCAAAACCAAAATGCGAAGCCCGGCGAAGCGATGCGATCGTAAAGTGATGCGCAGCCTCAGCATCGAGTGAAAACAACACGGGCCTAACGAGTCGTTCGTACGCTCCGCGATCGTCCTTCATTTTTCAATAACACCCGGCTTCAGCCGGGTGCCCGCAAGGACCAGTGCGAGAAGCCGTCTAAACGGCTTCGGCTCACCTAAGTCTGTGACCACCGGACTGAAGTCCGGTGTTAATGAAATATTGTCGCTTATGCATTCAGTCATCTGGTTGGCTTGAGCCTGCAAATTCATTTCCCGATACAAAACTGAGTGAACACAGAGTCGAGAATCTGTTCCACATCGACAGCGCCGATTACCTCTCCGACTGAACGCAACGCTTCGTTAAGATGAATCGCAGCGTATTCCGGCGACAACCCCTCGGCATGTTCTGCGGTCGCTCGATCGATTGATTCCAGAGCCCGACGCAGACAATCGCGATGGCGAGTATTGATCGCGAGGGGACTCTCCGGCTTCAGATTTTGTTTCGTGATTTGGCCGAGGATTTCCTTTTGCAACTCTGGAAGACCTTCGCCTGTGAGGCACGAAATTCGTAACGCAGAGAAGTCTTTCCAGTCACTGTGTTCAGGCAGATCGCTTTTGTTTAGGACGATAATTTCGTTCGAATCGCGCACAGGCCCCTCGAAGTGCGGAGGCTTTGGCATATTCCGATCAGCGATGTGGAGTCGCAGATCAGCCAACTGCAGCGATTTCTGGGTCCGGGCGATTCCTTCGCGCTCGACTTCACTGGCGGATGTTCTCAGCCCCGCCGTATCAAGCAAACGAACAGGAACGCCGTCCAGATTGACGGTTTCTTCGATGGTATCGCGCGTTGTGCCGTGTGTATCGCTCACGATCGCGCGATCGTAACCGAGGAGTCGATTAAGCAAGCTCGATTTCCCGGAATTTGTTGCTCCGTAAATTACAACCCGGACGCCTTCACGTAGAATGCGCCCTTGATCAGCAGTTGCGACCAACGCGGCGATTTTTTCGCGGATAGAACCGAGTCGGGCAAGCAGTGCCTCACCTTCATCGGGCGCGATCCCTTCTTCAGGAAAGTCGATTGACGCGTTGATGTGAGCGACCAGTTCGACTAGTTCGTCTCGAATCTTGCGAATTTGTTGTCCCAGCCTGCCTTCGAGCTGTTCGGTGGCCGAGCGCAGCGCGAGATCGGTCTTCGCCCGGATCAGATCGATGACCGCTTCGGCTTGGGTCAGGTCCATTTTTCCATTGAGAAAAGCGCGCTCCGTGAATTCTCCAGGACGCGCCGCTCGGGCACCGGAGCGCAAGCAGGCTTCAAGCACCTTCGCGGAAACCAGGGTTCCTCCGTGGCAAGTGATCTCGACTAAATCCTCTCCGGTGTAACTGACCGGGGCGCGGTGGACGGACACCACGACCTGATCGATTAGCCGGCCTTCGGAGCCAAAAATCTCGCCAAGATGCTGCACGCGCGGTTCAAATTGCGATGGGATCTCTCTGCCACGGAAGATTTTGTCCGCTACCCCGAGCGCATTCTCTCCCGAGACGCGCACCAGCGCGATAGCTCCTTCCCCGGGTGGAGTAGAAACGGCTGCGATAGTGGCGGGAACGCTCATGATTTGCCAGGACACATTTGCCTTGAGCGCAGACTACATCAAGAAGCGACCCCTAAATCGGGCCGGCCTTTCCCGGCTGATATGCGCCTCGCGTAGCGAATCGTCAGCCCGCAGCGAGGTCAGGTCGTTGCCTGACTTTTCGCCCGGAGAACTTTTTTCAGTGCCATAATTAGTTTTTTGTTCTCCTCCATCGTGCCAACCGAAATGCGGACCCACTCGGGCAAATTGTATCCCTTGAGCGGCCGCACAATGACGCCTTCCTTCAGCAGTTTTTCGAAAATCGCATGCCCATCGCCAACACGTACCATTACAAAATTCGCGGTCCCGGGTACGAAAGGAATTTTCATTTTCGCAAATTGTTCGTGCAAATAAGCACGGCCTTCATCGACCACCCGTTTGGTGTCGCGCAGATGGTCGTCATCCTCCAGCGCTGCCAGCGCACCGACTTGCGCGATGCTGTTCACATTAAATGGTTGCCTCGTCTTGTGAAGCACCTGGACCAGATCAGCCGGCCCGACGGCGTAACCGATACGCAAGCCGGCCAGTCCATGAATTTTCGAAAACGTGCGCAGCACAACAATGTTACGTCCTTCGCGAACGAATCGTAGTGTATCTGGCGGATCATCAAGGAATTCGAAATAGGCTTCATCGAAAACAACGATGACATTCTCAGAGATATGCGACATGAAGTGATCGATCTCGGCCTGCGAAATTAGCGTCCCGGTTGGATTATTAGGGTTCGGGATGAAAATGAGCCGCGTTTTCGGTGTGACAGCGGCAAGCATTCCATCCATGTCCTGCTGATAATCGGGGCTGGGTACTTCGATCGTGCGGGCGCCAAACGAGTCTGCGATCAATTTGTAGACAATAAACGCATACTGGGACGTGACCACGTCTTCGCCGGGGTTAAGAAACGCATGACCAAGAAACTCGAGTACTTCATTCGAACCGTTGCCGAGAATCACGTTTTCGGGTCCAAGGCCAAGTTTTCCTGCCACAGCGTTACACAGGCTAAATCCGCCGCCGTCCGGATAGAGGTGGCCTGTCTCCAATGCGTCCCGCATTGCCTCCATCGCCTTGGGAGACGGGCCCAACGGATTCTCATTCGAAGCCAGCTTGATGATTGCGCCTGGATCGAGACCCAGTTCGCGTGCTGTTTCCTCGATGGGCTTTCCGGGTTGATAGACGGTGATCTCGCGCAGTTGCGGATTCGCCAGCTCCCAGATCGAAATCATGGATAATGGAGTAGTGGAGTAATGAAGTAATGACAACTCCATTAAGGTTGTCGTGCCGCGGTTGCATCGATTACAGTGTCCGCAATGGCCGAAGGCGAAATCATCTATCTGGATAACAACGCGACCACCCAGGTTGATCCCGCGGTGATCGAGGAAATGCTGCCGTTCCTGACCAAATATTATGGCAATCCTTCCAGCGGATACGGCTTCGCAGCCACGGCGAGGAAGGCCATTAACCTGGCGAGAGAGAGGCTGGCAGCTTTGCTCGGTTGCGAGCCTGCAGAAATTGTTTTCACCAGCGGCGGCACAGAGTCCAACAACGCGGCCATCAATTCCGCGCTGCGATTCGAACCGCGTGGTGAACATGTGGTCACTAGTTCTGTGGAACACAGCGCAGTGCTGCGTCCCTGTCAGGATCTCGCAAAACGGGGATGCAACGCCACGTTTCTCCGCGTCGACGAACATGGCAATCTCGATCAAGCCGAACTGGAGGCTGCAATTCGTCCGGGGACAGCCCTCGTTTCGGTTATGTGGGCAAATAACGAGACCGGCGTGGTATTTCCCATCGAGAAAATTGCTGAAATCTGTCGCGAGAAACGTGTGCTGTTTCACACCGACGCCGTGCAAGCAACCGGCAAGATTCCGATGCGGCTGCGAGATTCTCCGATCAATTTTCTTTCCCTTTCCGCGCACAAATTTCACGGCCCGAAAGGCGTCGGAGCGCTTTATGTCAGCCGGCAAACCCGCTTCACTCCGTTGATCGCTGGCGGCGGACAGGAAAATGGTCGCCGCGGCGGAACGGAAAATGCCGCGTCTATAGTTGGTCTCGGAAAAGCGGCTGAACTCGCTTTCAAATATCTCGCGGAGGGAAAATGCAACGTTCGTTCCATGCGCGATCGATTTGAGAAGTCCGTGCTTGAAACGGTGAGCGGAGTGTCCGTCAATGGCGAGGGCGCAGTGCGGCTTCCAAACACATCGAGCCTTTCGTTTGAAGGTATCGAATCTCCATCTGCGCTTTTATTGTTGGATCGACAAGGCATTTGTTGTTCGGCCGGTTCGGCCTGCCGGACCGGTTCGCAGGAAGCCTCGCACGTTCTGCGAGCCATGAATCCGGCAAACGACGGCGCCCGACGGAGTCTGCGTTTCTCTTTTGGCCGGTTTAACACTGAGGCGCAGGTCGACAGCGCCATCGAAGTCGTCCCAACGATAATTGAAAAGCTCCGCCAAACTTCGGCACGCAAGCCTGTAGCCACCGCTCTCTGAGCACGCTCCAGCGTGCCTGGCGGTCGCGCCCTTCAACTTTGCGTTCGATAATTTCCTTGCAGCATATTGTTGTGCGGAGTTGTCTTTATCGTGATGGAGACGCCACGTGATCCCACCGCTTCGCGTTATGAGCACGCGGCGAAAGGCCTGCGCCGTAGCGATCTTGACCGCGATCCGATCAAACAATTTGGAAACTGGTTCACGGCGGCAATTGAGGCTGGTATTCGCGATGTCAATGCCATGAGCCTGGCCACCGCCGGAGCTGATGGCAGACCATCGGTCCGCATCGTGCTGCTGAAAGGCTTCGATCACGATGGGTTCGTTTTTTTTACCAACTACGAAAGCGAAAAGGGAAAGCAACTCGATGCCAACCCGTACGTCGCGCTGGCATTTTACTGGATCGAACTGGATCGTCAGATTCGCATTAGTGGAGAGGCAAAGAAAACTTCGCGGGAAGAATCGCAAACCTATTTTCATTCGCGTCCGGTGGGCAGTCAGCTGAGCGCCTGGGCATCGCGTCAAAGCCAGGTGGTCGACGGGCGCCGCGTGCTGGACGCGCGCATGGCAGAGATGACTGAGCGCTTCGGTGACAAGCGGATTTCGCTGCCGCCGCATTGGGGCGGCTACCGGGTGAAACCGGATTCTATCGAATTTTGGCAGGGCAGACCGAACCGTCTTCACGATCGTTTTCGTTACACTCGCCAGGAGGATGGCCATTGGTTGATCGAGCGGCTGGCGCCCTAGCAAATGACGAGGGACGAATGACAAAATTGTAGGGCGTCTGTGTCAGACGCCGTGGGGTTTCGCAGAATGGAGCCGGTTGGCGCCGAGCGACATGGACGGGCAGGCCGCAGGCCGAGTGAACGGGAGCGAACGAGTCAAACGCCCTACAAAAATTTGGCCCTGCGTTATGAAAGGGGATTTTGTGAGGAATTCCGACAACAAAATCGATGTCGTCCGCGGCGACATTACCAAACTCGACGTGGATGCCATCGTCAACGCAGCGAATACCACGCTCCTCGAAGGTGGCGGAGTCGACGGTGCAATTCATCGCGGCGCCGGACCCGAGTTGCTCGCTGAATGCCAGACTCTGGGCGGTTGTCGATCCGGTGACGCGAAAATTACTCGCGGATACCATCTGCCCGCGCGCTTTGTCATTCACACAGTGGGTCCGGTTTGGAGAGGAGGACAACACCATGAGCCTGAGACCCTGGAGAATTGTTACCGGAATTCGTTGCAACTCGCGATAGAAAATGGAATCAAGACGGTGGCTTTCCCGGCAATCAGTTGCGGCGCATATGGCTACCCAATTCCGAAGGCGGCGCAGATTGCCGTAAAGACTGCGCGCGATTTTCTCGGGTCTGATGAGAGTATCGACAAAATAACTTTTGTTCTTTGGGATCAGGAAATTTACGATGCGTATCGCGAGACGCTTGCTAGGTTAAGCCATTAAATCGAAAAATTTGATGATCCAGGTAGCAGATCGCACCCCGAGAAACGCGATCAGGCCGCGGAATACGATTTCATTTGTGTATGATCAATCCGAACGAAAACAATCTTACGAGGGACGAACCGCTGACGACGCCGGTTCAGCCGGGCGAGCAACAAATTGGCTCGGGTGGGAGTGAGCAGTTTCGTCAAGCAACAAGCAAATTTTCCACGGCTGTGAGCCAGACGTGGGATGAAACAAAGGAGAAAGCCAGCCGTGCAAAGCAGCGGACAGAATATTTCGTACGCGAGAATCCCGTGCCGACTATCCTTGGCGCGCTGGGACTCGGAATCGCAATTGGGTTGGCAATCCGCTTTGCATCGAGCAGCGAGGAGAGAATGAAAGCTGAGGCTAAATCGCCGCTCTCAGATCTGGATTGGAGCGTTCTTTCCCTTCCATTTCTCTGGCCGTTGTTCAAATCAGCCAGGCAAAAATACGAAAGTTCTGCCGAAGCGGTCAAAGACGGCGTGAAACGACTGAAAAAGATGGACGTGGATCGCTACGCAAAGCCGATTCGCAAACGCTGGAAATCGTGGACGCGTTGAGCGTAGCTGTCGGCCTACGATTCAGCGACGTCATCCGGAAAAGTAACTAACTTCTTCCTCCACAGAACTCCTGTACAAAACAAGGAGTAATGGAGATAAAACGGACGTTTGCCCACGTCTTTTCGGCCCTTGGGCAAAGCGATTTGTCTTATGCCGCCAGATTGAGGGCATCCTTGTCGACTCCGCTGGCGTAACCCTCCATGCGTTCTGCCACAAATAACAATTCCTAAAAGGGAGGAAACACCATGAACAGAATGATTCGAGGATTGAGTCCGACACTGGGCGCAGCGGTTATTTTATGCGCGTTCGCCAGCGTCTTGCTGGCCGATACACCAGCGGCTTTTGAGTCTCAAGAATCCAACAGCCCCGAACAGCAGGGTCGCCATCCTGATGAACTGACCTTTACAGAGATCTCTTTTCCAGGAGCCTTCGCCACCGCAGTCGTTGGTATCAATAATCGCGGCCAGATCACAGGAGCCTACATCGATGCGGGAGGAACGCAGCATGGCTTTCTCTTGGACGGTGGCGTCTTTACCACAATCGATTTCCCGGGCAGCGCCGCTTTCAATCTGGCCCGTGGGATCAATGATCGCGGCCAGGTTGTAGGCACGTTTTTCGATGCGCAAGGAATAACACGCAGCTACCTCTTTGACGATGGCGTCTTCACCTTACTCGACATCCCCGGGGAGAATGGCAACACCGCCAATGGGATCAATAATCGCGGCCAGATTGTAGGCACGTTTTTCGACGCTGCGGACCTGCCTCATGGCATTTTCTTCGACAATGGCGCCTACATCCCGGTTGAACCGCCGGGTGCCACATTTAGCGTCCTTGGCGGAATCAATGATCGCGGGCAGATCGTCGGCTTTTTTACAGAGGCCAATGGCGCGGCCCATGGCTTTCTACTGGATGGCGGCGCTTTCAGCCGGATCGATTTCCCCGGCGCCCCACTATCCGCGGCTCAGGGAGTCAATAATCGCGGCCAGATCGTCGGCGCTTTCGGAGAATCCGCCGAGCAACCGCATGGCTTTCTCCTGGACAATGGCGTCTATACACAGATCGATTTCCCGGGATCGATTTTAACTTCACTCTTTGGGATCAACGATCGCGGCCAGATCGTGGGCCGTTTCGCTGGTGCTGACGCCCTGCCTCATAGTTTTCTGGCTTTTAAGAAACGATGAGAGCGCGTCTTTTTGCAAAAAGAACAACGAATAAGGAGCAAACACCATGAACAGAATTGTTCGAAGCCTGCGCTCGATGCTGGGCCCGTCGGTTATTTCATGCGCGTTCGCCGGCGCAGCCCTGATGAACGACACGGCGTTGGCCTTCAACCCACAAGAATTCGGCGGCTCGCAACAGTCTCACCGTCGCAATCACGATGAACTGAGCTTTACTCAGATTGATATCCCCGGGGCCACGGCTACCGCGACCGTCGGGATCAATGATCGCAGTCAGATCGTGGGTTTTTTCATCGATTCCGATGGCGTAACGCATAGCTATCTCTTGGACGACGACGTATTCACCCAGATCGATGTTCCAGGTGCAACGGAGACCAACGCCCTCGGGATCAATGATCGTAGTCAGATCGTAGGTAGTTTCGGGCCACTCGGCGCAGAGCATGGCTTTCTTTTGGACAACGGCGCTTTCACGCAGATTGACTTCCCAGGCGCCACACGCACCTTGGCCTTCGGGATAAATAATCGCGGCCAGATCGTCGGTGCTTTTGCAGATGCCGGAGGCATAGCCCATGGTTTTCTTTTGGACAATGGCGCCTTCACCCCGATCGATGCCCCGGACGCACCCCAAACCACAGCTTTTGGAATCAATGATCGCGGCCAGATCGTAGGCGAAGTCCTTGATGCCGGAGGTACAGTAATCAACGGCTTTTTTCTGGACGATGACGTTTTCACCTCGATCGAATTCCCAGACGCCGCCCAAACCTCGGCCACAGGGATCAATGACCGTGGTCAGATCGTGGGTGAATTCGCGGTTGCTATAGGAGGCGTATCTCGCGGCTTTCTCTTGGACGCTGGCGTCTTCACCCCGATCGATGTCCCGGGCGCTATAGTTACTAGAGCGGCGGGCATCAATAAGCGCGGCCAGATCGTGGGCATATTCTTTGATTCCCCTACAACAGGGCATGGCTTTCTGGCTGAATGAGATTGCGGGAAGCGGACAGTTGGTTAGCCGATGTTGAGCTTCACTGCCGGGCCAGCACGGTCGAACCAATTATCCAACCTCGAGAAAGCTATTGATGAGATCGGCGAGCGGCCGCGAATATTGGGCCATGAACGCATGGCCACCACCGTTGAATTGAGCCAGCCAGGCGCCAGGAATACCGTTAACCAGCCTCAACGCGTTTGACGGCGGAACGACGACGTCGGCAGTGCCAGCGGCAATTAGCACAGGCGCATTTATCTCTCGCAGTTGGTTCCCGATGCCAGTTCTGTGCCACGCGTCAATCGCCGCGGCTTGACGATGAATGAGATCGGGAGACAACTGCGCACGCGCCGCTGCTACGATATCGCCGAATTCGCGATAAACAGATTCGGCGATGTCACTGGGAAACAGCAATGACAGCAAGCGACGCGCCTGCTCATGAGGCGTGCCTGACATATCGATCAGTTGTGACCACACTTCAGCCGAGGCGCGATCTGCGTTGGCTCCTCCTGGAGCTGTCGATAATAAGATGAGTTTGTTGATACGCCCTGGATGCTGCAAGGCGAAAGTCTGGGCGATAAAACCACCCATCGACCATCCCAGCAAGCTTGTGCGCTTGATGCCGAGCGTTTCCACTACTCGCAGCACGTCATCGGCAAGTTGGGCTATATTAAATGGCCGTCCGTTGTCCGTGGAGCGGCCAATCCCGCGATTGTCGATGAGAATGAGCTCGTTGGAAGACGCGAGTCTGTCGAGAAACGAAGGATCCCAATCCGCACTCGTCGCCGCGAAGCCGTTCAGGACCACGAGCGGTTGGCCGGTTCCAGTTCGACGATATGCGATTTCCGCGCCATCAACCTGGATCGTCGCAGACGATTCACTCATCATCGGCGATGAATAAAAAATCACTTTGCGAACGTCAAGAGCAGCACGGCCGGAAAACCGGGGTGGCTGATCAATTGCGAGTTTGGATGGCTTGCTGGATGGAGTGTATCGCACGGCTGGGTCGCCTCTCCCTTGTTAGGGAGAGGAGGTAGGTGAGGGTGATTCAGGCCACCTGAGTGCGCGCTGGTGCAAACCCCTCACCTCAATCCTCTTCCCTTGTCCAAGGGGAGAGGCGACAAAAAAGCCAAATCCAATCCACAATCAAACGAACGCCAGCCTCGAAAACTCTGCCGTTGAAGCACGGTCTCATCTCGCGGAAAGTGCCGTCTTCGTATGGGAAACTCGAATTCACGGGAACAACCGAGTTGGCAGCGTAATCCAATTTTTGAATTTTTTGCGTCGCTCAAGCTGGCGGTCGTCCTGCTTGCGGTGATCATCGTCGCCGCAATCGCAGGCACGCTCTATGAATCGAGTTTCGATTCCAAGGTTGCGCGGGCCTATGTTTACGGGGCTCCCTGGTTTAATCTTTGGCTGGTTTTGCTCGGAGCGAACCTCGCTTGTTCGGCACTCTCGCGTTGGCCATGGCGAAAACATCACGTGGCGTTTCTTATCACGCATCTCGGGATCATCACACTGCTGGTCGGATCGTTGATCGGTAGAATTTGGGGGATCGAAGGAACGATCACGCTTTTCAAAGGCGAACCGCCGACAAATCGACTTATCGTCGACGAGCGGCAGCTGCGTGTCCACGATGTGGATGGAATCGTAAAAGGCTATCCCGCGGAGTTTTTGCACCATCCGCCGACGCCGCAGAATCCGCGTGATCTCGGTCTGCTGGCGAGCGGGGCACATTTGAGAATTATTGCGTACGCACCAGCAATCGAAGCAAAGCTTAACCCGCAGCCAGTAAATGAGGGCGGAGCGCCCGCACTGCATTTCACCATCGCCACGGCGATGATGAATCAGCATCTCGATGGCTGGCTGCTCGCCGATGATCCACAGAACGGAAATTTTTCCATGGGCCTGGCCAACATCGAACTCAGACGCGGCAGCGCGCCAAACATAAATGCTGGAGAGGCAGGCGTGTCGCCTGCAGCGCAGCCGGCACGGCTGCCACCACAGGGTGCAGAAGTCGATCTCGAGGAATCAATATTCGCGTTTAGCAAAGCACCTGAGGAGCAGATTGGTCGCGTCAGGAAGGGTGGGAGCACCGGAGCGAAAGTACGCCTGGAACGACCTGAGAATGGTAACAAAGGGCGCGTTCTCGTTTCACTCGGTCAAAAGGAAGCGACTTTCGATGTCGCGGAAAATCTAGGTCGTGACATTGCGATCGCGGATACGCCTTTCACCCTTAAAATCGACAACTACTGGGCTGATTTTCGGATCGAGAATGGCAACCCGGCTTCCGCCACCGATCAGCCGAACAATCCCGCTGTGCTTGTGACAATTCGGGGCAAAGGCGTGCCCGCGAGCGAACCCGAAACAAATCCACATGGAAATGCCAAAGATCTCACTGCAACGGGTGGGGCGCCATCGATGCCTGCCCCCGGCGAAGCAACACCGAACCATCTCACACTGTTTATGGCCGACGATGGCACAATCAGTTACGAGCTCACCTCACGGAAGAACGGCAAATCGAGCGGCAGGATAGAGCTGGACAAGCCGCTGCAGACCGGGTGGGCCGATTGGCAACTAACGATTGATAGAACAATGCCGCACGCCACGCGCTCAATGGATTTCAATCCTGTCAATTCGGAGAAAGCATCAGCAAGCACCGATTTGCCAGATGGAGTGCGCGTCAGCATTCAGCAAACCGGGGAAGATCTCCAGCGATGGGCGCCGGCTGGTTGGCAGATTGCAATTCCCACCTCACCCAGTCCTACCATGGTGGCTTACGGTTGGAAAACAGTATCGCTGCCGATCGGACTGGAACTGTTGGACTTCGAAGTAAAACGAAACGAAGGCAGCGATAGTCCTGCGGGATTCAAGAGTACTCTGCGCGTTGTGACCGCCGATGGCGAGACAGCTACCGGTTCCTGCTGGATGAACCATCCATTCAGTTATCCGGGCACCTGGTGGCACACTTGGACGGGGCTTACTTACAAAATTTCACAGGCATCATGGAACCCGGAAAACCTCGGTCAAAGCACTGTGCAGATTTTGCGCGATCCCGGCTGGCTGTTGAAATGGATCGGTTCGCTGCTCGTGGTAATCGGTGTGTTCATGATGTTTTATCTCCGACCGTACCGAAAGCAAACTGAAGGCGAGCCGATTACGCCGACCGCTGGTACGGAACAGAGGCCTCGCCCCGAAACGCCTCTCGTTTCAGTCGGACACGAAGGTAACTGATACCTTTTGTGCCGCCCGTAAGCTAATATTCCGGTAATGGTTTGAACAAGGAAACGGTCGCGGAAATTACAACGCAAACATGGAGGTCGGGGTTGAATGTTGAACATTGAGCGTTAATCATTTTGGATCTCACATGGAAAGCAGAAAAATCATTCAACTGTTTGTGCTTTTTTTCACGGTCTGCGCTGCGTGCGCGTCGGATAAGGATTCGCCGGGAATCGACCAAACCATCCCCGGCGCAACCAAATGGGGTTATTTCAATGGCGAACCCGTGACGAAGTGGAATCCAGATGGGCGAACCATGACATTGTTGACTGAATTGCGGTATACCGATCCGAAGGGCAACGTTTGGGTCGCACCGATTGGATCGATTGTCGATGGAGCATCCATTCCGCGTTACCTCTGGTCGATCATGGGTGGCCCCTTCGAAGGCAGATATCGGAACGCCTCCGTGTTGCACGACGTCTCGTATGGAGACAAGAAACGGCCGTGGCAAGATTGCGATCGCATGTTCTACTACGCAATGCGCTGCAGCGGGGTGAGCGCGGTCGAAGCAAAGACCATGTTTTACGCGCTCTACAGATTCGGGCACCATTGGAAATTTCCAATTAAACGCGCGAAGCCGGTGAAGTTTGACGGACAATTGGTGGCGCGGGCCGAGCCGATTCCGCGCGCGATCCCGGTTAATCCCACTGAAATTAACCAGGCACACGACTGGATTCAGAATGATGATCCGAGTCTTGAACAAATCGAACAACGAGCCAGCACAGAGGCGTGGTAAGCGCGCCGTGTAATATACCAACGTCTGGGAGAAACAGATCCGCCTTCTGGCGAAGACTTCATCAAGGTTCTTCAAAAAGCAGCGGGCGCCCCGGCAAAGTTCCGTTCCCGAGGCGCCCGGCTCTGGGTCTATCTGTGGCGCAACCTAACCCATCGGTAGCAAATTGTGTGCGACTAACCTGTTCATTAAAAATCGTCGGGGATTTATGAACCTCGATTGCGTTTGCTGACACCATTGCAGCCGAGCGTTACAAACAGATGACGGCCCGGCAAAAAAACGGTGACGTTTCCGCGGCGACTTCGTGAACCTGGCCATTTTCTAAATCGCGTTTCAGCGAATTAGGATTACACTTGTGAAGCGATGCCACGTGCGAGTCTGCACACCTTTCTCACGTTCATCTCTGTAGTCAGCGTCGCCGCGAGTCAGACCCTCCCGCCGGAGCCGCTTCCAAAGGAGCCGCTTGAAAAATACGATAACCCGCCACCGCTAGCTCCGGCCGTAGCGACGTCGCCCGGATTGATCTCACGGTTCGGTCCTTACACGAGCTATCAAGTCAATGTAAACGCAAGCGGCAATAACATTGTTGGCGACGCAGCAAACGAGCCATCCATTTGTGTCGATCCGACGAACGGAAACAAGATGAGCATCGGCTGGAGACAATTCGACAGCGTGGCGTCAAACTTTCGTCAGGCGGGCTTCGCCCATACAGTGAATGGCGGCAGGACTTGGATTACCCAGGGCGTACTTCAACGCAATATTTTTCGTAGCGATCCGGTTCTCAACTCCGATAACATCGGTCGCTTTTTTTACCTTAGCCTTCTGCAGAATTTTTTCGACGACTTATGGCGATCTCTCAACGGCGGCCAATCCTGGACGTACGTCGCATCAGCCGATGGCGGCGATAAGCAGTGGTTTACCATTGATAACACCAACAGCACAGGACATGGATTTCAGTATCAATTCTGGAGCACCGACGGAAATAATTACGGTGGCAGACAATTCAGCCGCTCGGTTAATGGCGGCCTCACCTGGCTGAATCCGATTAACATTCCCAACTCTCCGGCATGGGGCACACTCGACGTCGATTCAATTGGGAATCTTTTCATTGGCGGTGTTAACTTCGACACCAACCAAATTTGGTGTGTTCGCTCCACCAACGCCAGGAACGGTGCTGTGACCCCAACCTTCGACCAAAGCACCGTAGTAAATCTTGGCGGTCACATCACCTTTGGCGAGCCGATCAATCCAGAAGGACTGGTGGGCCAGGTTTTTCTGGCGGTGGACCGATCCGGCACCCGCACGAACAATAATGTTTACATGCTGGCGAGCGTTCGGCCTGTCGGCGCTACCACGGGCAGTGACGTGATGTTCGCCCGTAGCACAAATGGAGGCCAAAGTTTTAGCGCGCCGCGTCGGATCAATGACGATCCCGTGAACCATGCGAAATGGCATTGGTTTGGCGCGGTTTCGGTCGCGCCTGACGGACGAATCGACGTAGTCTGGCTGGATACGCGCAACGCTGCGAACAATACCAACTCGCAGCTTTTTTATTCGTCCAGTCTCGATGGCGGCGTTACGTGGTCGCCCAATATCGCAATCAGCAATTCATTTAACCCTTTTATTGGTTATCCGAACCAGGACAAACTCGGCGATTATATCACGGTCGTTTCGGATAACGGCGGCGCGAATGTTGCCTATGCGGCGACATTCAATGGTGAGGAAGATGTCTATTATGTCCGGATCGCTCGAAGAGGTTGGAATTTAGTCACGACCGTGGATTTCAATAACAATGGCACGCCTGATTATGTGCTTTCCAACGCGAACACGCGCCAAACGGCGATCTGGTATTTAAATAACAACGTTTACGTCAGCGGCGTCTACGGTCCGACTCTATCGGCTGGTTGGGGGTTAAGAACTGTCGCAGATTTCAATCGCGACGGCCATCCCGATTACGCATTGTTCAACTCCGTCACAGAGCAAACGGCGATCTGGTATTTGTCCGGGCCGACGTATATCGGGGGCGCCTACGGACCGACTCTTCCCAACGGATGGGAATTGGTAGGCACTGCCGATTTTAACGGCAATAATAGGCCAGACTATGTCCTTTACAGCCCCAGCACGCGTCAAACAGCGATCTGGTATTTGAACAATAACGTTTTCGCCGGCGGAGCTTTTGGACCGACTCTTCCCGCCGGCTGGATACTGGTCGGTGCGGCAGATTTTGATGGAGACGGCCATCCCGATTTTGTGCTATCCAATCCCAGTTCAGGCTACACAGCGATCTGGTATTTATCTGGAACTACCCTTATTGGCGCCGCCTGGGGACCGACAATTTCCATAGGCTGGGAATTGACTGCAACTGGCGACTTTAACCGTGACGGCAAGCCGGACTATGTCCTTTACAATACGGTCACGCGTCAAACAGCGATCTGGTATTTGAACAACAACGTTTTCGTCAACAGCGCTTACGGTCCGACGTTACCGTCAGGCTGATCCAGGTCCCGAAGCGGACGGAGCGCCATCTTTTTTCTCCAGCGCCACGGCCAGAACTTCATCGACATTTTCGACGGGGACGAACTTGAGTTTTTGTTTCGCTTCCTCTGGAACGTCTACCAGGTCTTTCTCGTTGAGCTTGGGAATAATGACAGTGGAAATTCCAGCGCGCATCGCAGCGAGGCTTTTTTCCTTCAGACCGCCAATAGGCAGAACCAGACCGCGCAACGTGATCTCGCCGGTCATGGCGACGTCGGGACGCACGGGAGTATTGCTGAACAGTGACGCCAATGCTGTAAACATCGCGATGCCGGCAGACGGACCATCCTTCGGCACAGCGCCGGCCGGCACATGCACGTGAATGTCCAACTTGCGAAAATCTTCAGAGTTCACACCTAATTGGCCGTCGCGGCTGCGAAGGAGACTCAGAGCGGCCTGGACGGATTCTTTCATGACTTCGCCGATTTGTCCGGTAAGCGTGATATTGCCCCTGCCGGGATAACGTGTCGCTTCGATGTGCAGGACTTCGCCTCCTGTAGGCGTATAAGCCAGGCCGGTCACAACGCCCGGCTTGCTCGTCTTCAGTCTGGTTTCGCGCACATATTTCGGCGGCCCGAGCATTTCGACGACCAGCTCCGGCGTAACGGTGGCGCGCTCGGTTTTTCCTCGTGCCACCTGCGACGCGATTCCACGACAAACAGACGCGATCTGACGCTCAAGTTCACGAACCCCTGCTTCGTGTGTGTAGTCGTTAATGACGCGCCGGAGCGCTTCATCCTGCCATTCAACCTGCTCGGGCTTCAGTCCGTTTTCTTCCAACTGTCGTCCCACGAGATATCGCTTGGCGATCTCGAGTTTCTCGCGCTCGGTGTAACCGGGCAGTGAAATCACTTCAATTCGATCGCGTAACGGTTCGGGCACGCCGTCGATATAATTCGCAGTGCCGATGAAAATCACCTGCGACAGGTCGAACGGCACATCGAGATAACGATCGACAAACGCATTGTTTTGTCGCGGGTCCAGCACTTCGAGCAACGCGCTTGCAGGGTCTCCGCGAAAATCGGCGCCTATCTTGTCAATTTCATCGAGCATGAAAACAGGATTGCGCGTCCCGCAACGACGCAACTCCTGAACGATACGACCGGGCATTGAGCCAATGTATGTGCGACGGTGCCCGCGAATTTCGGCTTCGTCACGCATGCCGCCCAGACTGATCCGGACAAATTTTCGGCCAAGCGCGTCGGCGATTGATTGTCCGAGACTGGTTTTTCCCACGCCAGGGGGACCTAAAAAACAGAGGATGGCGCCGTGCCCCTGTGGATTGAGTTTGCGAACGGCAAGGTACTCGATCAGACGTTTTTTTACTTTTTCCAGATCGTAGTGATCGCGATCGAGAATCTTCTGAGCCTGTTCGAGATCGATGTTGTCCGGGCTTAATTTGTTCCAGGGAAGATCGGCGATGATCTCGATGTAACTCACAATGACCGAGAATTCCGGGCTAGCCGGAGGAATGAAATCGAGGCGCTTCAATTCGCGGTCGGCCTGTTTCATTACTTCCTCTGGCGGCTTTGCTTCCTCCAGCCGGTCCCGCAATTGCTGGGCCTGCTCCTCGCTGCCGCCTTCAGCTTCGCCCAGCTCGCGCTGGATGGCCTTGATTTGCGAACGCAGATAGGCGCGGCGTTGAGCATCGGAAAATTGCGAGGCCACATCTTTTTGCAGTTTTTGCTGGATCTCAGCGATCTCCAACTGCGCAGAAATCTGTTTCTGGATTGCCTGTACGCGCTTTTCCACGTCCAATTCTTCAAGGAGCGCCTGCTTTTGCGCGATATCCACATTCAGATTGGGCGCGAGAAAATCGGCAAGTTGCTCGGGACTGTCGATATTCAGAATCATCAGGCGCGCCTGTTCTGGCGCGTCCGGTGTCAATTCGAATAATCTCGCAGCGGAATCGCGCAGGTTTCGAAATGTCGCCTCCCACTCCTTGCTTGGCGTCGGAATAATCGATTCAGGCAAATCAACCTCGGCACGCAGAAAGGGCGATGTCTCGATAATTTTGCGAAGCGAAAAGCGTCGCAACCCCTGTACGATGACCAGCACATTGTCCTCCGCCTGGCGAATAAGCTTAAGTACGAGCGCGGCCGTGCCTACCGTATATAGATCTTGTGGCTCCGGATTTTCCTTTGCCTCATCGCGCTGTGTAAGTAGCCCGATCACCTTTGTCCGCGGCAAAGTATCGTCGAGGAGTTTGAGCGACGCGGCCCGCTGGATGGTCAGCGGAATGATTGTCCCTGGAAAAATAACCAGTCCGCGCACCGGCAGGATCGATAACTCCTCCGGGATATGCGGCATCTGGGTTTCCCCAGTTCCAGCAGCGATTGTGCTTTCCGCTCCTGGTTTCGATTCGACGCCGGCCCGCAACGTACTGAGTTCTTTCGTGCTCATGACTCTTTCAAGGGCAGCGAAATCCAGAGCAGTCCGTTGCGTTGTTCCGCATGCGCCTCGTTTATCTCGACTTCAACGGGCAGAAGGACTTCGCGCATGAACGGTCCATAATCGATCTCCATCGCCAGCAATTGCAGGGCGCACCCCTCCTCACCGGTCGGCTCGGGCAACTCGCGAGTGCCGCGAATCAACAAACGCCGCGGCTCGACAGTGAGATCAATAAGCGCGCGATCAACCCCTGCCAGGTCCACGCAAATGCGAATGGACTCCTCGCAGCGATACGCATTGATTGCCGGCTCCCATATTTGCGGCGTAAACCTTGAAAATTGCAAACGCGACAGTTCGGAGGTCAGATCCTGCAAGGCGCCATGCAGCCAGCGCAACTTCATGTTCTTGATTGAATCCATCGGAATCTCAACCTCCACCGGCGCGCTTCGTTTTCAACCCGTACCAAGCAACCTATTTCGTTTTGCCCGGTCCCCACAAGGCCCGACCTGGTTTCGCGCCGGTGTGTTCGCCATCTTTGAGCACTTGCACCCCGTTTACTAAAACGTGCTTCACGCCTACGGCGTACTGATGCGGTTTCTCAAACGTGGCGCGGTCAGCAATCGTTGCCGGATCGAACACGACCACATCCGCAAACATCCCTTCCTTGAGAAAACCGCGATGATCGAGCCCCAGATTTGTAGCCGGCAGTCCGCTCAGGCGGCGAATCGCTTCCTTTAACGGAATCAGTTTTTCGTCACGCGCATATTTGCCCAGAACACGCGCGAAATTTCCATAGGCGCGCGGATGCGGATTGGATTTCAAGAAAACGCCCTCTGGCGCCTGCGAAGCTTCATCGGATCCAAATGAAATCCACGGTTTTGCGAGCTCTTTCTTAACGTTGTCTTCGGAGATGATGAAATAAAGCGTGCCTATGCGCGATTCGTCTTCAGCGATCAAATCCATGGCTGTGTCGATGGGATCTTTACCGCGCATCCTGGCCACCTCAGCCAATGTTTTTCCGGTAAGCGGCTTCAGTTTTTCCGATCGGAATTCCACAAGCAGAATGTGCTCCGGTCCGCCAGCGTCGAGGTACAAGTTTTCCCATCCAGCATTGGGCTTTTGTACCTCCGCCTTGATCTTCTCGCGTGTCGCTGGATCGCGAAGTCGCTTGAACAAGGCAGGATAACCTCCGTCTTGCGTCCACGGCGGCAGCGAAGCATCCAGGCCGGTTCCTCCCGCCGTGTAAGTATACATGTCTGCGGTGATTTTTAATCCTTCCTTCTGGGCAGCCTCGATTCGCGAAAGTAGATCATCGATCTTCGGCCAATTTTGCTGGCCCGATGCTTTGATGTGATAAACTTCTGCAGGAATCTTCGCCTCGCGGCTGATGCGAATTAATTCGTCAAGCGCTTCGAGCAGCCGGCTGCCCTCGCTGCGCATATGCGAAATGTATTTGCCCTGGTATTTCGCGGCGACTTTGCAAAGCTCGATGAGCTCCTCGGTCTTCGCGTAAAAGGCGGGTGGATAAATCAGAGAGGTGCCAATCCCCAGTGCGCCGGCTTCCATCTCCTTGCGCACCAGTTCGCGCATCTGGTCAAGCTGTTCCGGTGTCGGCTGCTTATCTTCGAACCCGATCACGTACTCACGAATCGTTGTCGCACCGATGAACGACGCCACATTGCACGACACGCCACGCTTTTCCAGATACTGCAAATACTCCGCGAGCGTGTTCCAATTGATGTCGTACTTGATGTCGATCTGCTGACGAGCCATGTGCTCACGCACTCGATCGTTTACAGGGCCCATCGATTCGCCTTCGCCCATGATCTCAGTCGTGACGCCCTGCCGAATTTCGCTCTGCGAACGGCCGTCCTGGATCAGCGACACAGTAGACCACGAAAGCATGTTGATAAACCCGGGCGCAACCGCGAGTCCCTTCGCATCGATGATTGTTTGCGCCTTTGCCGCTTTGAAATCGCCGATGCCAACGATCCGATCGCCACGAATCGCGACGTCCGCTTGTCTTGGCTCGGCGCCGGTGCCGTCGTAAACGGTGCCGTTTTTGATAATCACATCATAGTCTGACGGCGTTGGTGACGAAGAGCGGCCTTGAGCAAAGAGAATGGACACCATTGTCAGCAACGCGCCGAGCCAAAAAAATCGTCGTTTCATTGCGCGGATTCTAATTTGAGGCTGACAGTTTTCAAAGGGATGCTTCCAGGCCTCGCGCTCCAAAAGCGGTTCGTGGCACACGGTTTGCGGACAGACCGTACGCTCGTGCACCTTTTTGGTGATGATGATTCGACAGCCAAAAGGGGCGGCCGAGCCGATTCTTATAATGAGATCTATTGGTAGATTGAAACAGTAGATTGAAGCGCAATGCGCGAGAAAGCGCAGCTGCGTCGAACCTCGAACGCAATCGAGGTGGAAGGGGAATCAGAATTCAATGAAAGGGGATCATCTGATGAAAACAATAAGAAAATCGAAATCCATGCGCCGCAGTCGAGCATTCTTGCTGTCGGTTCTCTGTGCAGGCGTCGTTGCAACTTTCCTGGGCGGATGCGCGGAGGGTCCTTACGTAACAGCTTATGACGGCGGTTACTATTATCCGACCGCGTATTACACACCCGCTTACGACTATTACACCAGGCCGTATTCCTACTACCATTACGGACCGAGATATAGTCGAACGGTCGTGCGGTCGGGCGTCCGTTATTACGACGACTACGGCTATTAATTCACGACGCACGCTTGGATTACGCATCGGCGCAATCTGCCGGTGGGCGGATGCGCCGATGCATTCAAGCGTCGGACAGTGGTTTTCAGCCCAAAAAAATTTATTTCAATTTAGCTTTGTTTGCCTGAACCGTTGTCATTAAATAGGCAAATGAAAACATTGGGGGCAAAGACCAGGAAAATTCCTCGTGCAGTATCATTAATGTCCGCGCTCGTGTACGCAGGACTTCTTGCGCTTTCGGTTGGGGGATGCGCCGGTACGTATTATTCTCAAACTGCCGCACCCGAATCTCGATATAACACTTATCACGCCCCGTATTATTATCCGTACTATCCGTGGTACAGTTACTACGGTGGCGCCTACTACGTAGAGTGATCGGCCTGACTATCCGTCAGTAGCCGTATACCTGGCGTCGGTTTGGCCGCCAAAGCCTGGAACGAAGGCGGATGACTGCGACAGGTTATGGATCAACGAGCGCCACCGCCGCCGTGGAGGTAGTCATCTTCAAATGGGCGGTGACTGTTCGGATTTGTTCGGCCTGCGCGTTGAGGTGAGCTGCGAGGATCTCCATCCCTTTTTGTTGCCGCGCGACAAGTGATTTCAACTCCGTAATATTTGCTTGCTGGTCCTCTACTCTTTTGTGCTCTTTGAGGAACTCGTTGAGCAACATGATGTTTATCTGCTGGTAGTGTACGCCTTCGATTTCATCCTTGGCGTTGCGCAGGACGAGGTCCGGATTGAGCTTGGCGACGTCTTCGGCAATTAAACCATAGCCAACAGAGCAGGTGGGATCGATTTCCTTCTTATAGTGGTAAGTAACTGGCTCCAAGGCGAAGAGCATTTCGCTAAGTCCGTCCATTGGTTTGATGTCCTCCTTATAACGACGTGAGGAAACGTCGTGGCCAAGTCTTCCGTCAGACAAACGCACCGTGACAATATCAACACTTCCGCTAACGGGCTGCGCGAGGGTGTTGACATTGCGAATCCAGGTGGTATCGCTCGCGCCGGCAATACCGAGGGCACCTTCGCCGATGCAGACATTGCCACTGTCCGTGAGATTGAAACCCGCTGACCTCCCGATGGCTGTGTTGTCGCTTCCGGTCGAATTGTTCTCGATCGCGCCAACACCGATAGCCGTATTGTTGTTGCCGGAAGTGTTGAAGAAGAGCGCGGCACGACCGTCGGCCGTGTTTTGGACTCCGTCAACGTTGTTAATCAGCGCAGAAACACCGCTGGCCGTGTTGCTGTGGCCGGAGACGTTGTCACCGAGGGCGCTAGCACCGGTTGCTGTGTTGGCCTCGCCAGTGGTGTTGTCAATGAGCGCGTTAGAACCAACAGCCGTGTTTCCGTCGCCTTCCGTGTTGCTAAGAAGGGCAAACGTTCCGTTGGCCGTGTTTCGGTTGCCGATAGCATTACTTAAAAGGGCGCCGGCGCCTGTGGCCGTATTTTCGCCTGCGGTATTGAGAAGGAGCGTCCCGGCACCAATGGCGGTGTTGAAATTGCCATCGGTGAGGCTGAGAAGCGAGTATATGCCGAATGCTGAGTTATAGAAACCCGTGGTGAGGCTCCCAAGGGCGAGTTGTCCCTCCGCAGTGTTGCCTCCTGGTAAGGTCGTATCCGGTTCCTCCGGGCCGACCGCCTGCGCTCCAGGTGAAAGCGCAAGCAAAAGAAGTGTGAATAAGATAATTCGATTTTTCATGATTTGATTTTCCTTTTCTTTTTTGGCCTTCGCTGATTGCTCGCTGTCGCATTTGCCGGAGCAACTTCGAGGTATTTCGCGAGCGGGCGCCTTGCGAACAAGAGTTCAGTATTGGCCATCACGAATTACTTCCGAAATTTTTGGATGGCGTTGCGAAAAAGTTTAGCGCGTCGCGTTTTTGAACGGCTATTAAACTGATTGCGAGAAATTCTATCCTTCTCCAGCAAGTGCAAAGCGGGAAAGATGCCGTGCCAGAAACGTGACAGCTTCCAGTTGTAGCCGGGGTCGGTCTCCGCCGAAGCCTGGGAGCGAAGGCGGATGACCCCGGCTATCAACAAAGTTAACAATGCTGCGATGGCGTTATGGATTACGGAACGCAACCTTCGCCGCAGGTTTGGTCATCTGCACTTGGGCGCTTACTCTTTGAACCTGGACAGCCTGATCTTTGAGTTGGGCGGTGAGAATTTCTATTGCTTTCGCCTGCTGTGCGACGGTGCTCTGTAATTCCTGAAGTTTGCCTGAGAGCGCGTGGGCGTTCTGAAGAACACCAGTATTCGGCAAAGCTGTGGTACCCAATTTTCCATCCTGATCTACGAAGACCAATGTCGCCGTACCGGCATCGACTCCTGCCTCGAAAATATTGTCGACATAACAGCTGTCATCTACTTGACCGTTAGTCGTGGAGACCCCCTCCACGGAACCGATTGCAATTATATTATTGCCAGTAGTGATACCAAACCCGGCCACACGTCCTACGGCCGTGTTGCTATCCCCGGTCCCGACGCTGAGCGCACCAACCCCGATAGCGGTGTTGCTGTTTCCTGCGCTGTTGCTAAGGAGCGCGCTACCACCGATTGCCACGTTAAAAGCGCCGGTGGTGTTGGCGGTGAGGGCATCGGCACCGACAGCGGTGTTGGAGTCGTCGGTATTGTTAAGAAGAGCTCGATTACCGATCGCGGTGTTACGGTTACCTTCAGCGTTGCTAAACAGGGTAAACGTTCCGCTGGCCGTGTTTTCCTCACCGGTGGTGTTGCTTAAAAGCGCTCCAGCGCCAGTTGCCGTATTTTCACCTGCTGTGTTGGCAAGAAGCGCGCCAGCGCCGATACCTGTGCAGAAACTGGCATCGATAACACTCTGGAGCGAGAATACTCCGACTCCGGTATTGTATAAGCCGGTGCCAAGGCTCAAAAGGGCGTTTTGTCCTTCGGCCGTATTGCCTCCCGGATAGCCTCCGTCCGGTGCCGGAATAACGCCGAAAGCCTTCGGGGACGAAAGCCCTACAAAGGCAAGGGCGAGCAAAAGAGTTGCGAAGATGATGTTTCGATTTTTCATAATTTAATTTTCCTTTCCTTGTTGTTTTGGCCTTCTCTGATATCTCGCTACTGCCCCCTGCACCGAAACTCCGCCGAAGTATTTCGCGAGCCGGTGCCCTGCGCAGGAGAACTCAGTTCTGGTCATCAAGCGTTCCTTCCGAAAATTTTGGACGGCGTTGCAAAAAAACGTTGAGCGTCGCCTTTCGAACCCGAATTTATTAAGGAGGGTCAAAGACGTGCCCAATGCGGTTCGGCCCGGGAACCGCCTCAATCCGCCACCTGAAAAACCGAATCACACCGCCGACATGCTCATGGTAACCGCGGCAAACAGAAGGAGATCAGGCCAACAAAGGATTTCGTTAGTCGGGAGACGACGTCACCACTGCTTTATGGCTGCTTATCTTTGCAAAGTTCCTGGAACCGCGGATCGCTCCGGAGCGGGTCGAACATCGGATCGAGGCGGAGTAGTGCAGGAGTGAGCGGCACATTCGCAGTCAGCGGGCCTCCGTACGGTATCGAGAGAAGCTTTTGCAAAGCGGCAACTGCACGGTCCGGCTCGGCCATCTGCGCCGCTACACGGGCCAGTATCTCGATCGGTATGGGGCCAGTCATGGCATCCTTTTCAATCGGATTAACCGCCATTGCACGCTCTACCAGCGCTAACGCGGCAGCTTTATCTCCAAGGCCCATATTGGTTAGGGCGAGATCTACAATTAGCCTGTCATTTTCTGGTTGTTTTTTGAGTAAAGGTTCCAGTTCGCTGCGAGCCAGCTGAAAACTTTCCCGCGCGGCACCATGATCGCCGCCGACTTCTTGCGCCCAAGCCAGCCAAAAACGCAGTTCACCATTAATGTAACCCAACGCCGGGTCGGGACTGCTCAATATTTCCTCAAGTCGAGGAATGATAGATTCAGGCCGGCGCTCCAGGATCGCCTGGTAGACCTGTGTTTCCAAAGCCTGGTTGAGGTTGGCGGCTGGGTGCAGCGGAGTGAGGATCGCCGATGCACGCGGCAGGTCCCCTTCAGCCTGCGCGATAGACGCCTTTTCCGCGAGGGTATCGATGTCGTCCGGCGTGATGTTTAGAACCTGATCAAACTTTCGCAGCGCTTCGGGGAAACGACGCAGCATGGCATAGGAAAGGGCGTGCTGGGCGAACAGGTTAACGTTGCGCGGGTCAAGCCGCTCGGCTTCGTTGAAGTAGGCTTCGCTCTGGTCCCATTGGCCGCGTCTCCGGGTAACATAGGCCAGCGATTCCGCAATTCGGCTGCTATTGGGCAGGAACTGACGTGCTTGCTCAAAGTAACGCACCGCGGTGTCATAATCCTTCAAACACCCGTAATAGTAGTAACCCTTGGCTAACAGGGCCTCGCCAAGATTGGGCTGAAGACTGAGCGCAGTTTCGGCCGCCTGCCGTGCCTCTTCACGCAGGGCTACCGTTGGTTGAAGGGCTTGTGCGACGTAGCCGCGCGCTTCCACATTTGATAACAGCGCCCAGGCAAGCGCGAACTTCGGGTCCAACCGCACGGCCTCCCTTAAATATTTCTGTGTCTCCAGAGCGTTTGCCGGCGTGATGGCACCTCTTAGGGTATAAGCCAGCCCACGCAGGTAGGCGTCATAAGCGCTGGTATTGTCCGTAGGTTTGGAGGCGATGATTTGTTCTTCCTGCCCAGTGAGTTTCGCCCTTAGCTGATCTGCGATGGCTTTGGCCACTTCGCTCTCGACTGAAAAGAGGTCGGTCAATTTGCGATCAAACGTTTCTCCCCAAAGATTGGAGCCGTCGGTTGCTTTGATGAGCTGCACATTTACACGCACAGTGTCACCGCGCTTTTGCACTGTTCCTTCAAGGATGTGGGCGACGCCAAGTTCACGGGCAATCTCCGGCAGGTTTCCCGGCGCGCTTTTGTAATGTTGCGTCGATGTGCGCGAGATCACCTTCAGATCCGCGATCTTGGACAAGCGCGTCAGAATCTCGTCCTGAATGCCGTCGGCAAGGTAGGCGTTCGCTTTGTGTTCGCTCCGGTTTTCGAAAGGCAATACGGCTATGCTTCTTTCCTGCGGTGCATGACTCGACACGGATCCGGCAGCAGTTGAATGGGTGGATCGTGAACGCGAAACTAAAAATGCGGACACGCCGAGAATCACCGTCACAGAAACGGCTGCGAAAACAATGCGTGTGCGTTGCGCGCCGCTTGCCTGTGCAGCGCAATATCGCAGGCGGGCTGACAGATCGTGCGTTCCAGGCCGCGCAGCCGGCTCGATCGCTAACATCGACTTCAGCAGTGCGACAAAACGAGATGGAACGCGCGCGGCTTTCAATTGCTCAACGGGCAAAGGCGTTGATCGACGGGCCTCGCCAATTTCTTCAATCGTCCGGCCGCTGAAAAGAATGTGACCGGTGAGTAAAAACCATAGCGTCACGCCCAACGAGTAAATGTCCGAGCGCACGTCTACCACCGCATTGGTGAATTGCTCGGGGCTGGCAAATGCCGGGGTGCCTACGAACCCACCGTGAGTGAGTCCCATTACGTTCGTTTGCTCCGTTACCGCTTTGGCGACGCCGAAATCGATCACCTTTACGCTGTGGCCGGTGCTCGTGAACATCAGATTCCCAGGCTTGAGATCGCGATGGATCAGTCTGTGTTCTTCTGCGGCGGCTAAGGCGGCGGTCACTTGCAGGGCAATATCAATTGTAGTCAGGACATCGAGCGGTCCCAGTCGGCGAACGCGTTCCTCGAGCGTCTCGCCTTCGATCAACTCCATCGCGTAGTAAAATCTCCCGCTCTCTTCACAAACTCCGAATTGATACACGGTCGCAACATTCGGATGGCGTAACGCAGCGGCCGCTCGCGCTTCTCGCATGAAGCGCGTACGCACCTCTGCGCTGCGCGATCCAAGATCGGCATTGATGATCTTTAGCGCGACCGGCCGATCGAGGACTTTATCGATAGCGCGATACGTGATGCCCATGGCGCCGCGACCGAGTTCCCAGGCGCTGCCGTCAACGCGTTGCTGGATCGTGTAGACACCGAAATGATCCGCCGCAGATTCATACGCCAGATCATTCTTCTCTCCTTCGCGATTCAACACCGCATCGAACAGACAAACCATGCAACCGAGATCGCCTGAGCCGACGGCTTCAATTGGCGATCCACAGGTTGCGCAGACAGCACTTTTCTTTATGGCAGGCATGCGATTTCCTCCCTATGCGGCCATGGCCTCGCGCAAATGGCGCAGCTCCTCATCGACATCGCTCGGATCGACCACCGTGCTGCCTACTTCTTCTCGCAAAATTGCACGGTAACGCGCGCGTAAGCGTGCGACGTCGCTGCGCAGTGTCGTGGCCGCGCGCCCAACTCGCTTCGCCATCTCTTCGTAGGGAACCGGAGCAATCGGGCCGCCCGTGAGATAAATCTTTAGTGCTTCGAACAAAGCGTCTTTGCCTGCAACCGCGTATTCCTGTGCCAGCCGATCGAGCGCTCGCCGCAACAGCGAAGCCGCCCATTCGCGCTCGAACACCCCGTCCGGGCTCCAGTTCTGACCGGGCGCGGCATGCGCTTCGGCTTCTAGAAGCGCTGCCTCATCGAGATGCACCCACTGGGCCCCTCCGCCGCGTTTTTGGGCTCGCTCATGGTCACGCGCGTGCGCCAGGAAATGTTTCAATGTGCCAAGCAAAAACGAGCGGAACCGCCCCTTCAATTCATCCGCTCTCGCATAGACGCGATTCTCAATCAAATCCGCGAAAAAACTCTGCGTGAGATCCTGCGCATCGTGTTGCGGAATACCTTGCCGGCGCAAAAAAAGATAAACCGGTCGCCAATAAATTTGACAGAGCTCCGAAAGCGCAGCGAGCGCGTGCTCCGACGATGTCTGGGAATCGGCGGCTTGGCGTACTAATGTCCACCGTGTGGAACCAAACAAGCTATCCCGCGTTGTGTTGCGCGATGCTGCCAGCATTCTGCGCTTTTTAGTCAGTGTCAGGAAAATTTACAAGTCCAATTAGGCCACTGTCGTCTTCAGCACCTATCGGTACAGGAAATCTTGATCTCCCTTAATCCGCCGTAACCCGCATATTGCCCGCCCTGGCGTTCAAATCCTTGGTTACTTTTCCGACTCCTTGAGCAGGTCCACCAACCGATCTTTCCACAAGGTCGCCAGAGTGTGGCTGCCGTGGCCACGCGTCTTGTCGCTGAACGGAATCACAATTGCGCGGCCATGCGGAACGCGTTTGATCTCCTGCTCAAGAATGCCGAGTTCGGGCGGGTTAATCAGGTCATCCGCAGAATTGATTGCCAAAAGGGGCGCCTGGATTTTTCCCAGGTTCGGTCCCGGATCGTAATCGTGTGAAGCGTGCAGCGCGTAGAGCACGTCATTGGCATCATCCGTCCTGACGATTTGCTCAACGAATTGGTCCAGAACTGCATCCGTTTTCGCGAGCGTGGGGGCGTCCTTTTGGCGTAAAACTGGATTGCTGCTCATGAACCAAAGCATCTCGGCTGCTGTGCGCAGACTCGGCGGTTGAGTCTTATACTCGCCGTCGTTCCAAGCCGGATCATGGCCAATCGCGTCGATCACCATGCGCCGCCAGGCCCGGTTGCGACCTGAAATCTGAGTCGGCAAACTCGCCAGCGGCATCAATGCATCCATGAAATCAGGATGCAGCTCTCCCCAAAGCCAGGTCTGCATTCCGCCCATCGACGTCCCCATCACCAGTCGCGCGTGATTCAAACCGAGACCTTCGGTTAAAAGGCGATACTGAGCTTCCACCATGTCGAGGTAGCCGTAGCGCGGGAATTTCGCGTGCATGCCGTCACTCGGCTTGCTCGATTTGCCGTGCCCAATCCCGTCCGGCAACACGATGAAATACTTCGTCGCGTCGAGTGGCTGATCTTTCCCAAAT
>Ga0081455_10001285_pt1 | contig 31211 bp, 27 predicted proteins | sample TabmetS3T2R1_FD_70207 | JGI IMG/M metagenome (GOLD analysis project Ga0081455, IMG submission 70207) | Tabebuia heterophylla rhizosphere microbial communities from the University of Puerto Rico - S3T2R1 | ecosystem: Host-associated > Plants > Roots > Rhizosphere ... | reverse complement strand
TGAAGAACCAGATCGGCGCTTCGTCATAGATCAGATTGTTGGCTTGGCGCAGCAGGTCGTTGCGCTTGGTCGGGTCGATGCTGGCGGCGGCCTCCTCGAACAGCTTGTCGAAGGCGGGATTGCTGTAGCCCGTGACGTTGCAGGCCGTGCGCGGCGTCTTGGAGTAGTAGCAGCGCATGGTGGTGAGCGAGTCGGGACCGGTCAGGTTGGAGCCGATATAGGCCTGATGCTCGCCCTTCATGGCGATGTCGGTCAGCACCGTCACCTCCACGAGCTTGGGCTTCACCTTGATGCCGACCTTGGCCAGCATGGGAATCATCGCCTCGACGATGGGCAGGCCCCAGCTCTCGTTCTGGCTGGTCGTCAGCTCGAACTCGAAGCCGTTGGGAAGGCCTGCTTCTGCCAAGAGCTTCTTCGCCTTGTCGGGATTGTAGGGATAGGGCTTCACGGACTTGTCGAACGCCGGCGAAGACAGCGGCAGCCAGCTCACCGCGCGATAGGCCTTGTCCTTGACCAGGCGCTTGATGATCAGGTCGGCGTCGATGGCATAATTGATCGCCTGGCGCACGCGCTTGTCGTCGAACGGCTTGTGGCTGTGGTTGAAGGTCATAGCGCGGGTGAACATCTCCGCCACCTCCAGGACGCCCTTGGAGAGCTGGGGATCCTCACGATAGGCCACGTACTGCGCCGGGCCCAGGATCGAGGTATCGATCTCCTTGTTGCGGAAGGCGACGTCGCGAGCCGCGGCCTCCGCCATGATCAAGACTTCGAGCTTGTCGGCGTAAGGCTTGCCGGGCTTGTAGAACTTGTCGAAGCGCTCCAGCACGACGCGTGAACCGGGAATGTGCTCCTTGAACTTGAAGGGTCCCAGTCCCACCGGGTTAGAGGCGAAATTTCCCTTCTCGACCTCCTCCTTGGGCAGGATCGCCGTCGTGCCGACGAAGAAGGAGTAGCCGGGATCGACGCGGTCGGTGAGCGTCATCTCGAGCGTGAAGTCGTCGATCTTCTTGAGGCCGGAAATCTCCTTGGCCTGGCCTTTCTCCACGTCGACAGCACCCTTGATGATGCGCACGTAGCGCGCGCCGGGGAACCCCTTGCTGCCGTCCATGATGCGCGTGTACGACCAGATGATGTCGTCGGCCGTCATCTTGCGGCCGTTGTGGAAGTAGACGTCGTCGCGCAGCTTGTAGGTATAGGTAAGGCCGTCCTCCGACGGCGTCACTGACTTGGCGAGCTCGAGCACCAGCTTGCCGTTGGCCGAATCCCAATTGTAGAGCGTGCGATTGAGCGCCTTGCCGACGATGTCGTCCTGCGCGCGCGGCGTGGTGTGGATGTCGAGGCTGCCGAAGCTTGCGGCATAGGGCGCGGTCATGCGGATCGTGCCGCCTTTGCGCGGCGTGTCTTGCGCCTGCGCGGCGCCGGCAAGCGCCATCACCACGGCAGCCAGCCCGATCAATTTGCGCATGAGCCATCCCCTCTTGAAAATTCTCGTTGGCGCGCATTCCATCGTGCCGGACGCTTTCGTGCAAGAGGAATGCCGAATGAGCAACCTGGCAAATTGTCTGCTGATCGTAACGGCCGAGGTCGATGCTGCGGTCGAGGCCGAGTGGAACCGCTGGTACGACGAGGTGCATGTCCCCGACGTGCTGGCCTGTCCCGGGGTGCGGGCTGGCCGGCGCTACGTCTCTTCCGGCCCGATTGTCGAGAGCGATCATGGGCCGGCCCGTCGCACCTCCACCAAGGTTTACGCGGCGGTCTATGAGCTCGACTCGCCGGCCGTCGTGGAAACCAAGGAATTCAACGCCATGCGGGGTTGGGCCCACTTTGCCCCCCATGTCCGCGCGCAGACGCGGGTCGTCGTGGCGAGGAAGACCTGACGCAACCGCTGAAGCGGCGGCGCATTATGCCTGCATGCAAGTCTGCGAAGTCATGACCCGCGAGGTCGAGACCGTAGCGCCCGATGCCTCCTTGCAAGGGGCGGCGCAGGCCATGGAAGCGATGGGCGTGGGCTCGTTGCCTGTCTGCGCCGGGCGCCGGCTTGTCGGCACGATCACCGACCGCGATATCGTCGTGCGCGGCGTCGTCACGGGTCGCTCGCCGGTCGAGATGAAGGTCAGCGAGTGCATGACCGAGGACATCTCCTACGCCTACGAAGACGAGGACGCTGAGGAAGTGCTGGCACGCATGAGGACCTTGCAGGTACGCCGGCTTGCCGTGCTCGACAGGGAGAAGAACCTGATCGGCATTGTCGCGTTGGGCGACATCGCCACCGAGCCGCGCGCCGCCGATCTGCGTGAGGTCGGAGAGGCGGTCGCGGAGATCTCGGAGCCGGCGCGGCCTCATAGATAACCTCCCAACGAATTCTTGCGCCCATGGTGCGGATTGCCCAGACTGAACAGGTTTGGGGGACGGAGATTTGGCTGACGCAAATCTCTTCAGGGGCGTTCTGCAGTGCCCAGCCTGTGGCACTGACAATGGGCTGCGCGCCAAATTCTGCAACGAGTGCGGCACACCTTTGCCGGATCGTGGTTCCGGCGACGTCGGGCGCGCGCTGGCAGAACGAAAATTCGTGACGATCCTGTTTGCCGACATTCGCAATTCGACCAGCATGATTCAAAACCTCGATCCCGAGGACGCTGTAGCGAAGCTTGGCCCGGCGATCGACCTGATGATCGGTGCCGTTCGCGAGGCAGGCGGCACGGTCAACCGCGTGCACGGCGACGGGGTCATGGCGCTGTTCGGCGCACCCACGGCGCTCGACGATCACGCCTTTCGCGCCTGTCATGCCGCGTTGTTGATGCGTAATCGTGTCGCCGAGCTTACCGATCGCGACATCGCGATTCGCATCGGCATACATTCGGGAGAGGTGGTCACGCATTTTGAGACGGGCGACTTTGCGCAGACCTACGATGTGACCGGGCCCGCCGCTCATTTTGCTGCGCGACTGGAGCAGGCGGCGGACGAAGGCATGGCGCTGATTTCCGACGAGACCATGACCATCGTCCGCGGTGCCGTCGAAGTCCGGCGCCGCGCCGATTTGCTCTTCAAGGGTTTCGACCGCCGCGTCGATGCCTGGGAGCTCGTCGGGCTCGGACAGCGGTCGCGCTGGTTGGCGCGCCAGGCTTCCGGCCTGACCCCTTTCGTCGGGCGTACCACGCAGCTGGCCTCTCTGCGGGCTCGGCTCAGCCTCGCTTATGCCGGTTCCATTCAGTTGCTCTCGATTGGCGGCCAGCCCGGCACCGGCAAGTCCCGCCTCCTCCACGAGCTCGTCGGCAGCGAAGCATCGGCGAACTGGGCGGTGTGGGAAGCCGACGGCGACGTGACCACCGGGCGTGCCTCGTTCGCCATCGTGCGGCAGTTGCTGCGGGCGTGGCTTGCCGTCGGGGAAACGGCTGCACATGACGAGGTGGCGGGCGCCCTGGACGCGCGACTGGCTGCAATCGAGCTGCCGCGGAGCGGTGCTGCGGCACTGGCCGCGCTGCTCAACCTGAAAGTCACTGACCCGACTTGGGCCGATATGGATTTGCAGGCTCGCGGCCGAGCGATCGAAGCGGCCGTGGTCGCTGTCTTCGACGCCGCCCAACGCGAGCGGCCGGTCATCCTGCTGGTGGAGGATCTCCATTGGGCGGATGCCGAGTCGCGGGACCTGTTGATCAAGCTGGTCGAACGATTGCCCGATGCGCGCATCGCCCTGATCGTCACCCACCGACCGATGGCTGGGCTGCCGGAACGCGGCGACCACGTGCTGCCGATTGCCTTGACGGATTTCTCGTCGCAGCTCGCCGAGCGTTTTCTGGGCAGACTTCTTGGCGAGCATCCGTCGATCCAGGACGTCAAGAGCCAAATTCTGACCTCCGCGGGGCACTCACCCTTCTTCCTCGAGGAGGCGGTGCGTCATTTGCTGGAGACGGGCCACCTGCGGGGTTCGATCGGCGCCTGCGTCTCGACGACGACAACAGTATCCGTCGCGACACCGCGTTCCGCACTTGCCGTGGCAGCAGCGCGCATCGACGCGCTGGATGACAAATCGAAACAGGTCGTGCGCGCGGCGTCGGCGATCGGCAAACGCTTTCCGCGCGCACTGCTGGCCGACATCGTGACGACGAACGCTGCCCCTCTCCAGGCGGCGTTGCGGGAGCTTGCGCGCCGGCGGATCCTTTTCCAAGGGTCCGGAGGGGCGGGCGATTTCGTCGAATTCCGGCACGACTTCATCCGCCAGGCAGCATATGGCGCCTTGCTGCGCGGGCATCGCCAGGCGCTGCATCGGGCGATTTTCGAGGCAGCCGAACGACGCTTCGCCGATCGGCTGCGCGACTGGACTGCGGTGCTGGCCCACCATGCCGCGCAGGCGCAGCTGTGGGAGAAGGCGGTCGAGTACGAGCGCAAGACCGTCGACAACGCCATGGAAGCGTCGTCTTACCCCGCGGCAGTCGCGGCTTGCGGTCGTGCGCTCGAACATCTGAGGCATCTGCCGAGGACCACGCAGAGCATTGAGAACGAAATCGACGTGCTCTTGATGCTGCGGGCCACGGTTTCGCCGGACAGCTTTGGACGCTGGGTCGATCACACGTCGAAGGCACTCGAGCTGGCGGAGGAAATCGGCGACAAGCGCCGCCAGCTTGCCGCGGCGACGCTGCGTGCCTGGGCGCTCAATTTCGGAGGTATTCCCGGAGAGGCAATTCCTGCAGCCGAGAAGGCGTTGGCCCTCGCGCAGGCGGCCAAGTCCGAAGCCGCGATCTGCACGGCCTCGCTGGTGCTTGGCCAGGCGCACTATGTGGCCGGCAACTTCGATCGGGTCATCGATGCATTCCAGTTCCCGCTCAGCTGGTTGGTCGGCGAGCGCAAGTACATGCGAGGCGGTACGGGGACGTCGTTGGTCATCGTCCAGATGCTGAGCGCGATGGCCCGCGCCTGGAAAGGCGACTTCGAGGAAGCATGGCAGATGGCCCGCGAGGCTGCGACCACCGCAGATCAAACCAGCCGCCCGTACGATTACGCGATGGCGGAGCATACGCGTGGTTTTGTCGCCTTCCAGGAGCATCGATACGAGGAGGCGATTGCGGCATTCGATGCCGCGCTCGCTCGTTGCCGCGAGGGCGGACTGCAGGGGATGATGCCCTTGGTCCTGACCTACCTGGGAGCATCGTTGCTGGGCGCCCACCGCATCGAGCAGGCCGAGCAATTGCTCGAGGAGGCAATGGCGGTCTCGAACCGGCAGGGCTTCCTGGCGGCAAGGATTGCTGCAGGCTCGTACTTGAGTGGCGTTCGGGCCCTGCAGGGCAGAGCCGAGCAGGCGCTCGAGCTGGCCGAAGAGGCGTGCAGAAAGGCCCGCGAGCTGGGCTTTATCGGCCACCACGCGGTCGCCGTCCGCTTTCTTTTGTGGTCGAGGATGGCATCCGGCGCATCCAGCCTCTCGGACATGCGCGGATTGCTGGAGGAGGGCATCGAGCTGGCAAGAGCTTGCGCGGCCCGTCCGCAATCGATGGCTTTCGAAGCCATCGCCGAGCATCTGGCGAGCGGCCTGGACGATCCGAAGACCGAGCCCCGGCAGAGCCGCATGCGGGCCTGGGGCCATGAGCTGGTTGTCTGAAAAAGTAATGTTTGCCCGGCGTGACGGTGATCGGTAGAATTATTCAGGGCAAGCTCTACCGAGCTGAATTGGGGGGTGGATATGGAGGACAAGGTCCCGGGCATTGGGGGCGACGATTTTGTCAAATATTCAAGCGCCGGGCGCTTTCCCGAGGTGCTGGCATACCTGAACAAGAAGTTCACTGGGGACACCATCCTTGCGACGAAGGATGAATGGGAGAAATACGTCGCCTCCTTGGGAGGCGACCCCCAGAAGCATCTGTTTGGCAGGTTCGCCGCCTATTTGCTGGAGGGTCTCTTTGCGCAAGGCTCCAGCGCGGGCCAACCTTATCCGACCAAGCAGGAATGGCTGGCCGATTGCACGACGTACAACGGCCTTCCGATCGATCCGGTCGCCTTCAAGGCCATGGCGGATGCCTTGCGTGAGAACCTGCAACAGGATGAGCCCTTTCCGATGTTTTTCGCGGTGGCGCCTTCGGAAACCGGCGTGCATGAGGTCGTGAAGATAACCGGCGATATCGGCGGTGGCGTGCGCGGCATCCTTGTGACGATGAAATGCCCTGCCGCGGCCGCTTGAGCCGTCTTCTTCGTGCGAAATCAGGGAGCCGCGGCAACGATGGCGGCGGCTAGCCCTGCCGAAGACTGGAACCTCGAGACGGTATCGGCTCGGCAAGCGTGGGAGAAGATCGACGACGCCTCGAAGGTGATCGTGGCGATCGTCGATAGTGGCGTGTTCCACTCGCATCCCGCCTTCGAGGGAAGGCTTTGGGAAGGTCGAGATGAAAAATCGTGTGGCCGGGACAACGACGAAAGAACTATCGGCCATGGAACGCGCGTCGCCAGCATTGTCGGCGCCAACGACAAGAACCGGCCAACAGTTCGCGGCATCGCTCCCAAGGTCAAGCTCATGCCGGTGAAGATCGCCAAGGATGGCTTTTCCGATGACGTCGATTTTGCACGGGCGATCGAGGCCATCGTCCATGCAGTGCGCAACGGTGCGACGATCGTAAACCTGAGCTGGAGCTCCAGCGAACCAAGTGCTGCCCTTCGGCGCTGCATGGACCAGATGGCGCGAGACCATCCCGAGGTGCTGTTCGTTGCAAGTCCCGGCAACTGTGACCGCGGCAACCGCAGCGTCGACATTGGAGAGGCGCCTCGTTTTCCCGCGAGCTTTGGCAGCCCCAATACGATCGTCGTGACGTCGACCACAACCGCTGATCAGTTGGGAACGGTGTCACCTGTGAGCTCCACGCTCGTCGATCTGGCCGCGCCCGGATACCAGATAACGACTGCCACGACCCCGGACGTCCCGGGTGGCTATGGGATGCGGACGGGCACCTCTTTCGCCGCGCCACACGTCTCCGGTGCTGCGGCCCTTCTCCGAGCCTTGCATCCGACATGGAGCTTTGCCCAGCTCAAGGCGCATCTGATGGCTTCTGTCGACAGGTTGCCCCAGTTGCAGGGCAAGGTCGTAAGCGGCGGACGGCTGAACGTTGCCAAAGCGGTCATCGGGCCGTTCGCGAATGTCTCGAATGAGACGGGCGGCGTTTGGAAGATTGGCAGCGTGCAGCGAATTCGATGGGATGTCTCCTATCGGACGCCGGCGTGCACGACGGTCGATGTCAGATGGTCGAACGATGGCGGCGCCAGCTTTCCGTTGTCGTTGGTCTCGAAAGCGAGAAACACCGGCCAGCTCCATATCACGGTCCCACCCGGCCCGACGTGCCAGGGGAAGATTCGAATTCAGGGCTCGGACACGCAATTCTTCGCGGACAGCGAAGAGCCGATCACCACGCAGAGCTGAAGCGGCGCCAGTTTCAGGTCACTTATCGAAGAACAGGCTATTGGCTTCTCGAAGCTTGGCGGCCTCGTCGTCGTACAGAAACGGCAGGAAGGCATAGCGGCGGCCCTTGGTGACCGGCGACACCGCATGGAGCAAGGCGCAGGGAAAGACTACCGCACCGCCGGCCGGCGGGCTGAAGCGTCGCGGCCCGTATTCTGGAAAGCTCAACGCTCCGCCCTCGAACCCTGAATTGAGGTTGATGGAAACGGCGAAGCGGCGATGCGCAGTGCCTCGTGTCGTATTGTCCCGGTGCATTCGGAAATGGCCACCCTCATCGGCCGAATAGCAACCAATGAGGTGGCGCTCGATGTGTGTCGCCTTGAAGGAATAGGCTTTCAGCAGCTCGGGATACAGGCAGCGCACGAGACGGGCCTCGAGGCCATGGACGAGGTCAGGATCCTCGACGAGGTAGTCCCGACGTCGCTTGTGGTTGTGGTCCTGGAACTCCGTCGTCTTGCCGTCCACATCGCGCATGAACCCGGATTCCGCGCCGCCGTGGCATTGGTGGAGGTCGATGAGGCGGCGGCAGAGCTCCAGCTCGAGCACGTTCGGCAGGAAAAGGATAGGGGCTTGAATCTCGACGCCCGTGAACCGGTCTGGTGGCGGGAGCTGCTCGAGGTCAGCGAATAGCCTGGCGGTGTCGCTGCCATCCAGGGCGAATGGCACGACGAGCAGAACGCGCAGCGTGGGATCGAGCACGACCCAGAAACGGCGCACCTCCGTGGACACGGACATATTGACCGTTTCGGCGCCCTTGGCGATTGCGCCGTACAAACGGCTCACGCGCCCGTTGAAGTCCCAGAAGAATCGGATGCCAGGAAGGCTCTCGCCGACGCGTCTCTCCGCCTCGTCCTTGGGGTCGAGGCTGACGCCGAAGAAGCTGAAGTGGTCGTCATCGAAATAGTGGCGATGGGCGAGGACGCCTTCGATCGCGGCGCGCCCCTGCTCGTCGGCAGCCGTTGCATAGAAGCACAGGACGATGTAACGGCCAGCCGCCATGTCGAAGGCATAGCTCGGATTTCTCGTCGAGCGCTGATGGAACCAGGGCGCCGGATCGCCTGGCGTCAGCTCGACGAAGGCGGGAGAGGGCTTTGATGGCGATGTCATGGCCCTCTCTGCTTGTGCTGATTTCTAGGCCGGCACGCAGTATCCGTCACGTCGGGGGTCGCAGCCACCGGTGAACGTGCCAGTCGCGTCCACCGCCACACCCTGCATGCCGCCGACCCTCATCGTCCAGTCGGGGCCGCTGCTGAGGTCATGCCCGCGCTGGCGCAGCTCATCATGCACCGTGCGCTCGACCCGCGATTCGAGAACCACGGCGCGTCCGTCGGTCAGGCGTGCCCGTGGCGCTTCGATCGCCTGCTGCAACGGCAGGCCGAAGTCGATGTGGTGGACCACGGCCTGCGGCTGGGTCTGCAGGATGCCGTAGCTGCCGGGCGTGCCGAGCGCCAGCACCGGCTTGTCGTCCTGGGTGACGATCGACGGCGCCACGCAGATCGGCATGGCGTCGCCCTGCTTCACGCGGTTGGGACTCCGGGGGTTGACGTCGGCCCAATAGAGGAAGTTGTTCAGGCACACGCCCGTGCCCGGCACCACGACGCCTGAGCCGAACACGCTGCCCAGGCTCTGGGTGACGCACACCATGTTGCCATGCTTGTCGGCGATGGAGAACGACGTGGTGTGGCCTTCGCTCGCCGGCGCGGTCCACTGCTCGGTCGGCCCTGAGATGGGCTTTCCGTCTCGCACGCGCGCACGCAGGCTGTCGACATGCCCGTCCGACAACAGCTCGGCCAGCTTCTGAGGACTGGGCGCACCGGCGGCGATGCGTACGCCGGCAGCCAGGCGAATCGCGCGCAGCACGATGTCGAGATGGTCGGTGCCGTTGTGGGGCAGCTTGCCGAGCTCGAAGCCTTCCAGGATGCGCAGAGTCAGCAGGTACTGGAACGCCTCGCAAGGTGGCGGCGGCACATGGACCGTTCGGCCGCGATAGGACGCCGCCACCGGGTCCATCCAATGGGGCTTGGTGTCCAGGAGGTCCTCCATGGTGAGACAGCCGCCCAGCTCGGTGAGGCGCTCGATCACTTTCTTGCCCAAGGCGCCGCCATACATCAGCGCCGGACCGTGCTCGGCCAGGGCCTCGAGCGTGGTGGCGAGATCGGGCTGCTTCAACACCGCGCCCATCAGCGGGCTCCCGCCGCTGATGCCTTCGAGATAGGTCCGCGACCACTCGGGGTAGAGAGCCGCCTGGCCGCGCAGCTCGGCGGTCGCGCCTCGGATCTCCTCGACATTGAACTCGATCAGGCTGAAGCCGTCGCGCGCAATGCTGATGGCCGGTGCGAACAACTCCGGCAGCTTCCTGGTGCCATAGCTCGCCACCATCTCACACCAACCGGCGAGGTTGCCGGGCGCACCGACGGCGACAGGCCCGCGTAGGATCTGCTCGCGGCGGCTGAGCTTCTCCAGGGGGAACTTGCGTGGAATGCGGCTCATGAAATTGAGCGAACGCACGCGCCGTTCGTTGGCGATGTAGCAGGTCGCCATGCCTTGGCCGGCGAGGCCTGACATGTAGGGCTCGACGACATTCAGCGTCGCGGCCGTCGCCGCGGCGGCATCGAAGGCATTGCCGTCATTGCCCAGCACGCGCGCACCGGCTGCGGCGGCGAGCGGATGGGCGGCGGCGACCATGCCGTGCCGCGAGGCGATCGTCGGGCGTTTGCCGGGCTGCACCATGTATTCTCCCCATGAAGGTCGGGGATGGTGCCGTGCCGTGAGCAGTGCGACCAGCACCAATTGCGTTCAACGGTCGCTCGGTAGACAATCGAGCCATGCGTAGATTGGAATTCGGCTGGTTCCTGCCCACGTGGGGCGACACCACGGCCTATGGCTTGGCCAGCGCCGAGGTGAAGCCATCGCTGGAGCTGTTCGATAGCGTCGTCGCCGCGGCCGAGGCCGCGGGCTTCGAGTACATGCTGGTGCCCGTCCAGACGGCCTGCTGGGAGGCGTGGGTTTCGAGCGCGCTCATGGTCGGCCGCTCCAAGTCGATCCGCATGCTGGTGGCGGCGCGGCCGTCCTATATCAATCCGGTGCTGCTGGCCAAGATGATCTCGACCTTCGACCAGCTCTCGGGCGGCCGCATCTGCATCAACCTGATCGCCGGCCAGAGCGAAGCGGAGAATGCCTCGGAAGGCATCCGCTGGGGCAAGGAAGAGCGCTACGAAATCATGGACGAGGAAGTCTCGATCCTGAAGGCGCTTTGGACGACGCGCGGCCCCGTCACCTATGACGGCAAATTCTATCAGTTGAAGGGCACGCAGATCCGGCCGTACCCGCTGCAGAAGCCGTATCCGAAATTCTACCTCGGCGGTGGGTCCAGGCAGGCCTGGGAGATCTCTGCCAAGCATTCCGACGTGCATCTGTTCTGGGGCGACACCTACGAGCGCATCCGCGCCAACATGGCCGAGATTCGAGGCATGGCCGCCAAGCACGGCCGCGAAAACGACATCGGCTTCGGCATGCGCCTGCAGGTGGTGTGCCGGGAAACCGAGAAAGAGGCATGGGAGTTCGCGCACGAGCTGGTGGCGCACGCCTCGGACGCCCAGAAGGCATTCGTGAAGAAGCATTTCGCCACATCGGAAGCCAACCGCCGCGTGCGCGAGCTGGCGGCCATCGGCGAGACCATCGAGCCGCACTTGTGGACCGGCATCACGGCGGTTCGGCCGGGTGCGGGTATTGCCGTCGTCGGCAATCCGGAGCAGTGCGCCGAGACATTGCAGAACTACATCGATCTGGGCTGCCACTCCTTCTGCCTGTCGGGCTACCTGCACGACGAGGAAGCCGAGCGCTTCGGCGACTGGGTGATGCCCATCCTGCGCGACCGCAATCGCGAGCGCATGCTCGCGGCCTGATGCTGCGGGCGGCGCTTCCGGATTTCAGCGCGCGTCAGCTCGAAGCGGTTCTGGCGCTGGTCGAATACGGCAGCTTCGTCGCCGCCGCGGCGCGGCTTCGCATCTCCCAGCCCGCGCTGACGCGGGCCGTCAAGCGGCTCGAGACCGAGCTGGGCGTGCGCCTGTTCGATCGCACGACGCGGCGCGTGCAGGTCACCGCCGCCGGGCGGGAATTCGCGGCGGTCGCCGAGCGCATGCTCAATGATCTCGGCATCACGGTGCAGAGCGTGCGGGAGGTGGCCGAGGAACGGCGCGGCCTGGTCGTGGTGTCGAGCGTCATGTCGGTGGCGGGCGCAGCATTGCCGCGCCTCATCGCCGCCTACCGCGCCGACCGGCCGGGCGTGGAGATCCATGTCCGCGAAAGCGTTCACGGATCGGTCCTGGAGGATGTGCGCAGCGGTGTTGCCGATTTCGGCATCGGCTATGTCGATGAGCTGCCCGACTTCGCGGTCGGCACGCCGCTCGGGCGCGACACCTTCTGTGTCGTGGTACCGGCGCGCCACAAGCTCGCCGCTCGCCGCAAGCTCGGCCTGGCCGATCTGGGCGACCAGCCCCTCGTGGCGCTGCCGACCGATTCGCGGACACGACGCACGATCGATGCGGCGGCGGCGATGGCGGGTGTGCCGTTGCGGCAGATGGTCGTGGTCACCCAGATCGCCACCTTGCTGAGCCTGGTCGCTGCCGGCGTCGGGGTCGGGGTCGTGCCGCAAGGTTCGGTTCGTGGGTCGCAGTGGCGCGGCTTGCGCACGGTGCCTCTGGAACCGCGGCTGGTATGCCGTATCGGTCTGATCGCTCTGCGTGAACGCGAACCGACGCCGGCTGCATCCGGTTTCCTGGCGCTGTTGCGGCGCGGCTGGCCGCGACCCGATTGATGACGGTAGTGCAACAATCCTGTCTATCAAGTTGATGTTGGCATAAGGGCTTCGGGCGCTATGCTGCGTACCGGAGGAACGGAACACAGTGCAGCTCTCATCACGGACATACGAGGCCGACAACATCGCCGCGGTCCAGGAGCTCTATCATTCGAATGGCTGGACCGACGGCTTGCCCATCGTGCCGCCGACGCGCGAGGCCGTCGAAGACTGCCTCGAGTGGGCGATGATGCCGCCGGACCAGCTCATCGGCATCGAGCCGGTGCGCGGGCTTGCCATCACGGCGGAAAAGCTTGCCATCAATGCGGTGATGGCGGGCTGCCTACCCATGCATTTCCCGGTGGTGGTGACGGCCTGGACGGCGATGATGCAGGAGGAATTCCTGATGCATGGCGCTACCGCGAGCACGGGCGGTTGCGCAGTCCTGGTGGTGCTGAACGGGCCGATCCGGCTGGAGCTGGGGGCGAGCGGCGGCTTCAACGCGCTCGGCAACAGTGATCGCGCCACTGCCGTCATCGGTCGCTCCATCAGGCTCAGCTTGATCAATCTCATGGACGTGCGGCCGGGCGCCATCGACCGCTCGACCCTCGGCCATCCGGGCAAGTTCAGCTACTGCGTCGCCGAGGACGAGGAGGACACGACCTGGCTGTCGCTGTCGCAGCAGTGCGGCCTGCCCAAGGAAGCTTCGGCGGTGACGGTCATGGCGGCCGGTGCGCCGCGCCAGATCATGAACGAGTGGACGACCAAGCCCGAGGAGATCCTGGAAACCTTCGCCGCCGAGATGCGCGCCAACCTGCGCCACTATTCGATCCATCCCGGCAACTACGCCCTGATCGTGCCCAAGCAGCTGCGCGAGCACCTGCAGGCGGCGGGCTGGAGCAAGAGCGATATCGCTCGGTTCATCCACGAGCGCGCGCGTATCCATCGACGCGAATGGGCCGACGTGGGCAAGGGCGCCGTCGTGCGTGATCGCGGCGACAGTGTCTATCCGGCAATGGAGTCACCCGAGCAGCTGCTGGTCGTTGCGGCCGGCGGGCCGGCGGGTGGTTTCGGTTCGGTGATCCCGCCCTGGCTCGGCAACAAGAGCCACGCCGTGACGCTGCCGATCGGCGCCTGCATCGATTGCGAGCCGCCAAAGAAATAGGAGGACGAGGTCAAGATGACATTCCAGGTTCTCGATCCCACGCCGGAGAAGAAACCGTCGGTCGGCCAACTCGCGCCACGCCTGGCATCGCTCGAAGGCAAGACCATCGGCTTCATCTCCAATGGCAAGGAAGGCACCAAGGGCTTCTTCAAGCATCTCGAACGCATCCTGCTCGAGGAGCATGGCGTCGCCAGGGTCGTCAGCCGCACCAAATCCAACTACAGCGCGCCGGCTGACGCGCATATCGTGGCCGAGATCAAGAGCTGGGACGCCGTCATCTCCGGCATAGGAGATTGAGGGAGCTGCTCATCGTGCAGTCTGCACGACTCCGTAACCGCTGAACGCCTGCTGGTTCCTGCCTTCGGCGTCATGACCTCGCGCTTCGTCAGCGCCGCCGAGATGATGAGTCGCGTGCTGGGCATGGCCGGCTATCGCTTCGCGGTGATTGGTCATCCTGTCAGCAGCGCCACAGATGACGAGCTCGAGGCGATGGCGAGGGCTGCCATCGACCAGGGTCGATCACTGCTCGTGAAGTGAGCGGCTATCGCGATCGAACAGGACCTTCCGAACCCGCATCAATGCATTGCACCCAGGCTTCATCATCTATGCGTATCGCAGCCGATTATCGCGAATAGCCAAGCTTTCGCTTCAGTTCGTCTAGTATCAGTCCCTCTGTGCCCAAATATGGCGATATTGGAACTGTCGATTGAAGTGGGGCGAAGGTAAGGCTTTTGTCAGCACGCAGGCGTTTCACTCGGCACGTTGATCGAAGGAGGAATGCCCATGCGTGCACTGACGAAGCTTTCCATCATGGCGTTTGCTGGACTTGCCTTGAGCGCCGCTGCTGCCTACGCGCAAACCTCGACCCAGGCTCAATCCAACTGCGGCATGGAAGTGTGGTCGACCGACAAGATGACCTATGTAACGGTACCATGCACCAACTCTGCGACCGCGAGCCCGAACCAGGCGAAGGCTCCCGGAGCGGCCAGCACCGAGGCTTGCGGCATCGAGACCTGGTCGACTGACAAGCAGACCTATGTCACCACGCCATGTGTCAGTGGGACGACCGACGAGAACCCGGCTGGCGCTTCTCGGTAGTTTCAACCCTTGCAGAGACGGGAGGCCTTGCGTCTCGGATCTCCCGTCGGCGAGCATCAGGGGAGCTCCAGCCGCACGGCAACTGCTGCACTTGCAATCACGGCGATGTCGTTGCCGTCGGGATCTGGCACATCGAGCCCGCCCTTGACGGCTTTCACCGTGACGATGCCGTGCGGCAGCGACAGGCGCACCTTCTCGAGGTCCACCTTGTCGGGCTGCTGCACGCCGATCGTGACGTCGACGAACATGCCTGTCTTCGCGTTGACGCCCAGCGTGCGGATCATGGTGAGCGAGCTGTGATGCAGCGCATCCTGCACGGCGCGCAGGGCTGCCTTGGTGTAGTCGCCGCCATGCAGGTCATTGCCGGTGCCAAGCTCGAGGATAACTCGTTTCGCAGGCATGTCCGCTGCCTCCCTCAGAGATCCAGCCGCACGATCGCCGCCGCCTGGGCGATCACCGTCTTGTCGGTGCCGGCTTCGTTGGCGATCTCCAGTCCGCCCTCGACTACCTTCACCGTGCCGCTGCCGTGCGGCAGCAACGCCAGGACCTCGCTCTTGTCGACGAGGTCGGGCTTTGGCACGCCGATCAGGATCTCGACCCGCATGTCGTCGCTCGACTTGCCAACCGCTGTCGCGACGGTGAGCGAGTTGTGCCATAGTGCATCGCGCAGGGCGCGCACGGCAGCCTTGGTATAGTCGCCGCCACGGATATCGGTGCCCATGCCGATCTCCAGAGCCACTCTTTTCAGCGTCATGGCGGTGCTCCTCTCTTCAGCCTTGCGCCAGCCCGGCCTTCATCAACAACGGCTTCACGTCGACATAGTACTTCTCGGCGAAAGCGCGGTACTCGGCCGGATTCTTGTACCAGGGAAGCTGCAGGAATTTCTCGAGATATTCGTTGACCTTCGGCTCGGCCATTGCTTGCTTGAAAGTGAGATGGAGGCTGTCCACGATTTCTGGTGGCAGTCCTTTGGGCCCAATCAGGCCGTAGGGGCTTTGACCCACGACGGCGATGCCGCGCTCGATCAGCGTGGGTGCATCCTTGTACCTGGCGATGCGCTGCTCGGTGGCGAAAGCGAGGATTCGGCACTTGCCGTCATCGACGAATGGTGCCCATTGCGCGGCATCGGCGATGAAATCCACTTGCCCTGACAGCAGCGCCTGCATCCATTCGGCGCCGCCCTTGTAGGGCACGGTGGTGAACCTTGCGCCGGTCTTCTGCTCGACCTCGATCATCATGAGCTGGCCGGTGCCGCCCGTTCCGCTGGTGCCGTAGGTGTATTTCTCCGGCTCCTTCTTGCCGGCCTCGATCATGTCGTCGAGCGTCTTCCAGGGCGAGTCGGCACGGACGACGATGCCCATCGTGTAGCCGGACAGGCCGCAGATGTAGGTGAAGTCCTTCAGCGGATCCCAGGTGGTCTTCTGATAATGCGGGTAGCGCAGGCTGTTGATGCTCATGACCGCCAGCGTCTGGCCGTCTGGCTTGGCGTTGAGCAGCATGGCTGGCGCCAGCGTGCCGGCGGCGCCTGGCTTCACATCGACGACGACCTGTTGGCCAAAAAGTTTGGTCACCGTCTCGCCCAGCAGGCGGACATGCACGTCCGTGACACCGCCTGCGGCGAAGGGATTGTAGATCGTGATCGGCTTGCTGGGTTTCCAGGAGGATTGGCTGCGTGCGGTCAGCGGTCCCGACAGCGCCGTGACGCCGGCAAGCGCGGCGAAGTGACGGCGGCGGAGCAGGGCTGGCATTGACACGATCATTCCTCCCGTACATGCATTGGAGACAGCAAGACGGCCGCGCAGGGCGGCCGTCTTTCTCCTTACAGTCCAAATGAAGCGACGTTAAGAGGCTACTTGCCCCGCGCTGCGTCGATGCTCCAGGGGCCAGGTCCCGCGGCAGCCAGATACAGAAAGACGAAGCAGTAGAGCACGGCCAGCTCGCCGCGATTGAGAATCGGGAAGAAATTCTGCGGCGCGTGCGCCATGAAATACGCAACCGCGGTCATGCCAGATGCGAGAAAAGCAGCTGGCCGCGTGAACAGGCCGAGCACGAGCAGGATTCCGCAGACGAATTCGATGAAGCCTGCATAGCCGGGCATCGACATGAGATTGAAGTTGGGCGGCACGGCTCCGGCCGGAAAACCGAGAAGCTTTCCGGTCCCATGCTGCAGCAGCAGTAGCCCGGCCATGATGCGAAGGATGCTGAGCAATCTCGGCGCCCACGTCGTTGCGATCGCGTCCATGATGTTGGGAACTCCCCGTTTATTGATGATGCTCGATCATGTCCGCGCCTCGAACTTTCGACAAGCGATGGCGGCGGTGACTTGGTAACGGATTCGTCAGTATCGACTCGCGTTCGGTCTATGGCTGGCGTTGTGTTGTTGAACAATCACTTCTCGTTCAAGAGACTGCGCGCCATCCATCATCTCGTATCTCGCGGTCAGCTCGTCTATGCCGTCACGCGCGGCGGTCCAGTGAACTCGACGCATCAGATGGCGGGCTCGCTGCTCGGCTCACTGCCGGTGGCGATCGTGGACTATTACGTCTCCTCCCTCACGGGCGCCGTAAAGGAATGGCGGCTGGCGTTGGCGGACCCGTCGGATGCGGCGGCGGCTGCGGCTGATCCTCCGGCTCCGGGACGCCGGGCATTTCCGGCGGGATCGGATCGGTCTTGGGTTCCGGCGGCACGGGCGGCGGCTCACGCGGCGGTATTGAAGGCTGAATCATCGGAATCTCCATCTCAAGGAAATGCCCGCCAGACGGCGGGCATTCCCCCTCACTGATCGAGCGACGTTATTCGTCCGTCTGTTGCGGCTCATGGGGCTGCTGCCCTGGCTGGTGACCTGGCCGCTGCTCCGGTTGCTGCCCCGGCTGCTGCCCCGGCTGCTGGTTGGGCTGTCGCTTCTGGCGCTGCTGCTGCTGGCGCTGTTGGCGCTCGCGCTGCTGCTGCTCACGATCCGGGTGAGATTGCTGTGGATTGCGATCCTTCGGATTCATAGCTGGCCCTCCATGGCTGGCACGCCCGGACTGGACGGTGCTACCGATCGAACGCGACCGTCACGCAACGGGTTGCCCGTCCGTTCGTTGCCATAGTGCGGCCTCACTACAACATGTTGGGGCAACATGACGACGGTCACGCGAATCTACGATACCTATCGCGCGATGTGGTGGCCGATCTCGAGGATTGCGGCATTGCCACGTCCGACATCAACCTGATCGCCAACAAGTACGTCTGCGAAGAAACGGTCCGCGCCGACGTGCCGTCGGCAGCGGGTTGGGGCGCCGGCGCTGGCGCCGTCGTTGGCGGGACGGGCGGCTTGCTGGCCGGTCTTGGCGTGATCACCATTCCTGGACTTGGCCCCGTCGTGGCCGTTGGGACGCTGGCAGCAATTGCCGTCGGCGCGACAGCTGGTGCGGTGATGGGTGGCGTGGTCGGGGCTCTGGTCAGGACCGGGATGCCGGAACGAGACGCCGAGATCTACTGTGAAGCGGTGCGGCGCGGCGGCACGATGGTCAGCGTTCACGTTACCGACGACAGGGCAGCTTATGTGGAACAGATCGTCGATCGCCACGGACCTGTCACGCCATAGACCGTTAGGTGTCAGTTCTCAGGCACCTTGCCGGTCCGCTCGACGGCGACGCGCAATCTTTCGGCATCACGGTCGAGGAAGATCTTGAAATCGTCTGCGTCGAGATAGGCGATCGGAGTCTCGACCTTGGCCATCGCGTCCTTGAACTCCGCGTCTTCTACCGTCCGTCTGACCGCGCCACGCAGAGCCGACATGATCGGTGTTGGCGTTGCGGCGGGCGCGAACAAGCCCGACCAGATGTAGAAGGTGGCGTCATAGCCGAGTTCCTGCATGCTGGGCACGTCCGGCATCGCAGCCAGCCGCTTGTCGCCCCATACGGCCAGAGCGCGCATCTTGCCCGCCTTGATCTGTCCGATTGCGGCCGCAGGGCCGGACGCCAAGGCGTCGATCTGGCCACCCAGCAAAGCTGCCACGGCGGGCCCGCCTCCCTGATAGGGGATGTGGAAGAGCTTTATGCCTGCGGCGGCGGCGAAGATCTCCATCGCCACGTGCAGCGTCCCGTACACACCCGACGAACCGTAGTTGATCGTCGCCGGCTTGGCCTTTGCCGCGTCGACCAGGTCCTGCAAGGTCATATAGGGGCCATCGGCGCGAACGACGAGCACCGTGGGGTCGGCGCTGACCAGGGCAATCGGCATCAGCTGGCCCAGCTCATAGGCGGGCGGACGTCCCTGCAGCCGGTCAGCCACCGGCAGCACCGAGATCGAAGACAGCGCCATCAGGATCGTGTAGCCGTCAGGCGCAGCGCGTGCGGCCTGCGCGGCACCGACCGAGCCGCCCGCGCCGACCTTGTTCACCACCACCACGGACTGCTTGAGCAGCTTGCCCATCACGAGCGCGACCGGCCGACCGGTGATGTCGGCCACGCCACCGGGCGGAAACGGCACGATCATCTGGATCGGCTTGGACGGAAACGACTCCTGAGCGCTGCTCGGCTGCGCTGCCAGCGCCAAGCCGCTCGCCAGCAGCGCGCGCCGTCTCACTTCGCTGCGGCGCCGGCCTTGGCGGCGCCGTCCTTGGTGCCTGGATAGCTGGCGGCAAAGCCGAACACGGTCGAAAGCGCGTTGGGCACCATGATCTTGTCGAGATCGGAAAGGCTGGCCGTCTTGGCGGGCTTCAAGTCCAGCACCAGTGGCCCTTTGGGGGCTTTCCAATCGGCGATGAAAGAGGCTACTGCATCCAGCGCCTTCAAGGTTTCGGGGCCCTGCCCGTCGGCGAAGCCGGCAATGGCTGCCAAGGCCGTCTGCACCATTTCCGCGGGCTTGATCCCTTCCTCTTCGGCAATGGCAGGCACGAGCTTGGAGAGCAGCGCACCATCGTCAAGCGTCAGTGAGGCGGTGCGCAGCCTGCCGTCATCCTTGGCGCTGGCCATGCCCGACGTGTCGCTGATTCCGTCGATCACGAGGGAAAGCTTGATCTTTGCCTGGCCGCGCAGGTTGATTTCCAGGGTCTTGAGGTCGAGGACCTTGGTTGCCGGGTCGATGCGATAGTCGAGCGTGATATCGACCGGGACGTTGGGCACACCATAGGGCTGCAGCGCAGTGAACGTCTCGTCATCACCGGTCATGCCTTCGAGCTTGAGCCTGGCAAAGCGCGGCGCCTCGTCGGGCTTGGAGTCCTTCTTCAAGCGATCGAAATCCAGCTCGTCGACGGTCACTTTCTGGATCTTGACCGTGCTTGCCTTGTCGCCAGTGGCGGGATTCGCCGGGATCACCGCCACGACATCGTTCAGGACAAAGCCCGAATCACCGATCGGCGTGGCGCCTCCATAAGTGAATTTCTCCAGCTCGAATTGCGGCTTGACCTCCTTTTCGAAGCGTTCCAAGCCATTGTCGGCCCATGAGGCGGCTGCGAGCCCCACCATCAGCAACGCCGAAACCATCGCCGACCAGACTGAGCGCATGAGAAGTCCCCACCGTTATTGCGCCAAGCCTAACACCGACCGGCTGTGGCGGCCAATCGAGGTCAACCGCCGAGCGAGGCTGCGCAGTCAGGAAGCGTTGGGTATCGGTTGGGCGTCCAGCCACTGGCGCGCCGCATGCAGCTCACGAAATATCTTCAGCGGCCGGCGAACTGTGGCGGCATCAGCGAAGATCTGAGCCTGGGCATAGCTTTCGTCCGACGCCGCGACGATGGCCACCGGGCCGATCTGGCCATGCTGAGCATAGAAGACCACCCGCTGGCCGAGCGCTCTGAGATTTTCCTCGGTCAACGCATGAGGCGTGTGGGTGATCTCGAAGATCTTGCGATAGGACATGCCCCCTTCCGCGGTGACGCCGGCAAAGTATTGCTCGATGTCGGCCACCGTGACTTCACCCTTTGCAACGGCCACGACGAGCCGTCGAGGATGGGACACCGTCCAGTGCACAGGCATGCCGTAAGGTAGCAGCGCCGCCCCGTCGCGACCACGATGGATTGCACAGGGCGCGTGACTGACGGGATCGGGTGACGGCATAGTGTGTCCCCCCGGGGGAGTTCCATGAGACTGCATGCTGTTGTCGTCGTGATCGTGTCGGCATTGTTGGCCGGTGCGTCATCTGCCGGTGCCCAGATCCGGCCCGTGCCGCCTGGCTGGCAGCTCGAGCGGGCGGTATTGCTCAGCCGTCATGGCGTGCGCTCGCCGATTGTTCCGATGGAGGAGTTGGACCGTCACGCAGCGACGCCGTGGCCGACATGGCCTGTGCCCCCGGGATATCTCACATCGCGGGGTGCAGAGCTCATGAGCCTCATGGGCCGGTATTACCGCGTGCTCTACGGCGGGCGTGGCATGGTGCAGTCGGATGACTGTCCGCCCGCGGGCACGGTAGCTGTATGGACCGACACCGATCAACGAGCACGGCAGAGCGGCGCCGCCTTGATCGCCGGCATGTACCCGCGCTGTCCGGCTCTCGCGGCGGGCAGCCTGAAGGATGGCACTGGCTCCGACCCGCTGTTCCATGCCGAGCCCTCGGCTTCCTGCCCAATGGATGCTGCCGCCAACCGCGCTGCGATCCTGGCTCGCATTGGCGGCGACTTCGGCTCGGTGAGTCGCGAATATGCCGATCCGCTCGCCAAGATGCAGGCCGTGCTATGTCCCGCGGATACCGCAGGCGGTGGTAGCCGCTGCAACCTTATGGCTGTTGCGTCGTCGCTGGAGGTGCAGGCGAACGGGGGGGTGTCGATCAAGGGACCCTTTGGCATCGCTTCGACTGCAGCCGAAACCTTCTTGATGGAGGCCGCCGAAGGCTGGCCCAAGGACAAGGTGGCCTGGGGACGGCTTGCCAACGATGCCGAGCTGACAGACCTGCTCTCTATTCATCGGCTCTATGTCGACCTCACGCAGAAAACCCCGGTCGTTGCGCGCCAGAAGGGGTCGAACATGCTCACGCAGATCCTGGCGACCTTGCTCGACGGCCACAAATTTCCGGATCTTACACCCCGCGTCGAGCCCGTCCGGTTCGCGCTGCTGGTCGGCAATGGCGAGAACATCTCGAACATCGAAGGCATGCTGAAGCTGGGCTGGCAGATTCCTGGTTTTCAGGCGAATGAAGCAGCGCCGGGCGGAGCGCTCGCTTTCGAGCTCTATCATGAGCCCCACACCGGTCATCGTTATGTGCGGATCGCCTACTATGCCCAGACCCTGGAGCAGATGCGCGAGGCAAAAGAGTTGACCTTGTCCCACCCACCCGGGATGCAGGCGGTCGACTTGCCGGCTTGTGCTGCCTACGTGCACGAGAACGCCTGCCCTCTCGACCGATTCACGGCGATCGTCAAGGAAGCGATCGATCCTGGCTGCGTGGCGATCAAGCCTTAGCGGCTGCGGCGATGGCGCGCGTGGCGAGGTTCGTATCGACACAGGCTTCGTAGGGGATGTCGCGGGCGAGCGCGCCGGCGGCGCGCATGGCCGCGTGCAGGCGGTCATAGCCTTCGCGGCGGATCAGGGGATCGGGGCCCCAAAGGCCGAGGCTGCGGTAGCGGTCGATGGCGGCAGCAAAGATGGCGCCGTCGACGTCGGGGAAATAGCGCTCGAGCGTGCCGGCGATCGTCGGCGCGGGCGTCACGGCAAACCAGCGTAGCGCGCGCCCCATGCCACACGTCATCTTCAGAAGCTCTTCCTCGCGCTGGGCGAGCGTCGCACGGCGCGTCACCAAGGTGGTGTAGGCGGTCAGGCCGCGCGATGCCGCGGCGTACCAGACGTGCCCTGCGCCGGAAGCGACCAGTTGCTCCGCGTAAGGCTGGAAAAGCTGCACGGCATCGAGCCGGCCAGCCGCGAGGGCGGCGGCGTTCTCGGCCATGCTCGGTCCGCAAATGTGGTCGAGACGGGCGATGTCCACCCCGGCTCGCCGCAGGTCGTCAGCCAGGCAGATCCAGGGGGTCGGCACTTCCGAGACGGAGGCAAACCTCACGCCGGCGAGGTCGGCCAGCCGGAAGTCAGGCCACGGCCTGGATCCGATCACGAAGAATGGGTCACGCGCCACCACGTCGGCGAAACACACCAGGTCGGCATTAGGCTCGTTGGCGTGCGTGATCATCACCCGGAGTGGTCCGCCCCACATCACGTCGACTTCGCCCGCGCGCAAAGCCCCGACCGCAGCGGCGGGTTGCGGCGACGGCTTGAGTGTCACCTCCACACCGGCGTCATCGAAGGCGCCGATGGCATGAGCGGCGTAGAAGGGCGCATAGAAGAGCGCGCGGAAATTTTCCGAGAGGATGATCGACATTGCGCTCTTCAACCGGCGTCGGCTGCCTGCAACACAGACTCTGGGCCCAGCAGGGTCAGCAGCACGCTTTCCAGCGCCGCCGGATCGATTGGCTTTTGCAGGACGGGGACGTTGGCGTAGCGCCGATCGAGGCTGTCACGCTGGTACCCGGTGATGAACACGAACGGCACGCCGCGGGCGAGCAAGAGGTCGGCCAACGGATCAGCCTGCTCGCCGGCAAGGTTGATGTCGAGGACGGCGCCATCGAAGCGCTCGGCCTTGGCTGCCGCCAGTCCGTCGGCCAACCGGCCATAGGGTCCTACCACCGTGGCGCCGAGCTTGGTCAGCATCTCCGCGACCAGCATGCTCACCAGCAACTCATCCTCGACGACCAGGATGCGCATGCCGGCAAGGCTTGGTTTATCGCTGCCTGTTTCCGACCTGGAGGCGGATGCATCGGCGGCTGGCGACTCCTGCACTATTTGTGCGGCCGGGATGGAAAGGATGCAGCGCAGGCCCTCAGGCCGCCACTCGTAGCGGACACCGCCACGGAACTGCGCTTCGATACTGGAGCGGACGATGGTGAGGCCGAAACCCAGCCGCGCAGGCTCCGCCGTAGGCGGGCCACCGCTCTCCAACCACTCGAGCACCAGCTCCTCGGGCTCGATACGCCATGCGACGCTCAGTGTGCCGGTGTCGGTCGACAGCGCGCCATATTTCGCCGCGTTGGTTGCCAGCTCGTGCAGGGCCAGTGCCATCGCCTGAGCCGTTGCCGGCAGCAACACCGCGGTAGGCCCCTTGGTGATGACGCGCTGGCGATGGCTTGCCTGGTAGGGCGCCATCTCTTCGTCGACGATCTTGCGCAGATCGGCACCTTCCCACCGCGTCGACGACAGCAGATTGTGTGTGGCGGCCAGTGCATGGACACGGCCTTCGACGGTGGTGATGAAGTCCTTGATGGTGGCGGCTCGCGTCAGCCTGAGCACCGACAGCACAACGGCGAGTGTATTCTTCGCCCGATGGTCGACCTCGCGCGCCAACAGGACGAGACGTTCTTCGGCGCGCTTTCGATCGGTGATATCGATCGTCACGCCGTTCATGCGTACGGGCCTGCCGGCCGCATCGCGCGAGATGATGCCGGCGCCGTAGCACCAGCGAACTTCGCCGCTTGGCCGAACAGCGCGAAACTCGGTCTGGAAGCGCTGTTGCGCGGAAGCGAGGATCGCGCGCAACGAGCTCTTGTCACGATCGTCGGGGTGCATCATTGCGTCGATGCGCTCGACGGTCGGCTCGAAAGTCGCCGGATGGACACCGAAAATCCGGTAAGGCCCGTCGTCCCATTCGATGTGGCCGCTCGCGACATCGACCTCCCAGGAACCCATGTCGCCGGCCGACAGAGCGATCGAGCGCCGTTCCTCGCTGCGGCGCAGGCGCTCGGTCTGAGCTTCGAGTTCGGCGGTGCGGGCAGCGACGCGAGCCTCGAGCTCGGCGTTCAGTGCTTCGAGCTGACGGGTCTTGCGATAGAGGTCGACGAATACCCGTACCTTTGCCCGCAGCACTTCGGGAACGACAGGGACCTGGACGTAGTCGACAGCGCCGATCTCGTAGCCACGCAGATGGTCGGTCTCGGCGACCTGCACCGCCGAAACGAAGATGATCGCGAGCTTCTGGAAGCGCGGATGCTCGCGGATCATCGCTGCGAGCTGGAAGCCGTCCACGCCGGGCATCACGACGTCGATCAGTACGACGGCAATTTCGTCGGTCTTGAGCAGGATGCCCAGGGCCTCGTGCGGGGAGTTGGCTTTGATCAAGTTTTCGCCCAGCTCGGCGAGGATGACCTCGTAGCTCAGCAGCTTAGCCGGCTGATCGTCGATCAGCAGGATATTGACCTTGTCCATGGCGGCCTGCTCGCGGGCGTTCTCAGCGGTGTAGCCATAGGCGCAGCGCCGAGAAAAGCTGCTCCGTATTGACCGGCTTGGCAAGATAGTCCGATGCGCCGGCTTCCAGGCACTTCTCGCGGTCGCCCTTCATGGCCTTGGCGGTCAAGGCAACGATCGGCAGCCGGCGCAGCATGGGATTGCCGCGGATCAGCGCGATCGTCTCGTAACCGTCCATCTCCGGCATCATGATGTCCATCAGCACGATTGCCACCTCCGGCGAGCGCTCCAGGATGGCGATCGCCTCGCGGCCTGTGGTGGCCGTCAATACCCGCATGCCGCGCCGTTCGAGCGCGCTCGAAAGGGCGAAAATGTTGCGGGTGTCATCGTCGACAACCAGCACGGTACGGCCCGCCAGCATTTCGTCGGAGCTATGCAGGCGCTCGAGCATGCGCTTCTTGTCCTCCGGCAGGTCGTCCGCGACCTGATGCAGGAACAGCGCCGTCTCGTCGAACAGCCGCTCTGGCGACGCCGCGCCCTTGACGACGATGCTGCGCGCCATGGTGTGCAGTCGGGCATCCTCCTCGGGAGTGAGATCTCGGCCGGTGAACACGACGACCGGCAGATCGGCCAGAGTCGTGTCCTTCTGGATCTCCTCCAGAACCTCGAAGCCGGAAATGTCGGGCAGGCGAAGGTCGAGCACCATGCAGTCGAAGCGCTGCTCGTGCAACCGGTCGAGGGCGTCGCGGCCGGAGTCGGCGGCCACGATCTCGACGTCCGGATGGGCCAGGAGCTCAGTGACGCCCAGCCGTTCCGCTTCGTTGTCCTCGGCGATCAAAAGGCGTTTCTTGCGCGGCCGCACGTAGTCGTTGATGCGGGCGAGCGCGGCGTTCAGCCCGTCGGTCGTAGTCGGCTTGTTCAGGTAGGAAAAGGCGCCGCGGGCGAGACCCTGCTGGCGATCTTCGTCCATGCTGAGGATCTGGACAGGGATGTGGCGCGTCTCGAGCGTTCGCTTGAACTGGCTGAGGACGTTCCAGCCGAGCATGTCGGGCAAGAAGATATCGAGCGACATCGCCACGGGCTTGTACTGCAGCGCCAGATCGAGCGCCTCGGCGCCGCGCGTGGTCACCACCGCCTTCAGGTCTGCCGCGTGGGCCGCATCGACCAGGATGCCCGCGTAGTTGGGATCGTCCTCGACGATCAGCAATGTGCGGTCCCCGGACTGTATGGTGTGCCGGTCGTCGGGGAACTGATCCGCGAGATGTTCCGGCAGGCTGACTTGCGGTCGCGGCAGCGCGCCGGGCTGCGGCAAACGCAGCGCGGTGCGCGGCCCGGTATACATGGTCGGCAGGAAGAGAGTGAACGTACTGCCGATACCGGGGGTACTGCGCAGCGTGAGCTCGCCGCCCAGCAGGCTGGCGAGCTCACGGCTGATGGCGAGACCCAGGCCCGTGCCACCGTACTTGCGGCTGGTGCTGGCGTCGGCCTGCTGGAAGGCTTCGAACACGATCTTCTGCTTCTCGACGGGAATGCCAACGCCAGTGTCGGTAACCTCGAAGGCGATGACAGAGCTCGCCTGGTTGAGCGAGACATTGTCGGGACGCCAGCCAGTCTGCGCCGGCACGACACGCAGGCGGACGCTGCCCTGGGCGGTGAACTTCAGTGCATTCGACAGCAGGTTCTTCAGGATCTGCTGCAGACGCTTGGTATCGGTGACGATGCTGCGGCCCAGGTTGGGGTCGACCTGCACGTCGAATGACAGGCCCTGCGACTCGGCCTGGTGGCGGAACGGCCGCGCCACCGTCTCCAGCACGTTGGACAGGAAGATCTCTTCGGCATCGACCGTGACGGTGCCCGACTCGATCTTGCTGAGATCGAGGATGTCGCTGATCAGGTTCAACAGGTCGGTGCCGGCGCCGTGGATGGTGCGCGCGAACTCGATCTGCCTGGGCAAAAGGTTGCCCTCGGGGTTGTCGGCGAGCTGCTGGCCCAGGATCAGGATCGAGTTTAGCGGTGTGCGCAGCTCGTGGCTCATGTTGGCCAGGAACTCGGACTTGTAACGTGAGGTGAGCGCAAGCTCCGAAGCCTTCTCCTCCACCGCACGCCGTGCCTGCTCGATCTCCTGGTTCTTGCGCTCGACCTCGAAGTTGCGATCGGCGAGCTGTGCCGCCTTCTGCTCGAGCTGCTCGTTGGTCTGTTGCAGCTCGACCTGCTGGGTCTGCAGCTCGCTCGCCAGCTTCTGGGACTGCTCGAGCAGGCCTTCGGTTTGCATGGTGGCTTCGATCGAGTTCAGCACGATGCCGATCGAGGCGGTCAGCTGCTCGAGGAAGGCGATCTGCAGCTCAGTGAAGTGGCTCAGGGAGGCAAGCTCGATCACGGCCTTGACCTGACCCTCGAACAGGACGGGCAGCACGATGATGCTCTTGGGCGCTGCCTGGAACAGTCCGGAGCTGATGGGATGCAGCGTGGTGGGCATGTCCGAGATCAGGATCTGTCGCCGGTCTGCGGCGCATTGCCCGATCAGCCCTTCGCCGATGCGAATCGCCTCGGCATGGCCGTTGCTCGAGTCGGCATAGACGGACAGCAGACGCAGCTTGTCGTCGCCCTCGGCCTGATTCTCGGTCTGGTAGATGACCGCCTGGTGAGCACCGACCAGCGGCGTGAGCTCGCTCAGCAGCAGCCGGCCGACGGTGCGCAGGTCGCGCTGGCCCTGCAGCATGTTGGTGAAGCGAGCGAGGTTGGTCTTCAACCAATCCTGCTCGGTGTTGCGCTCCGTGGTCAGGCGAAGGTTGTCGATCATGGTGTTGAGCTTGTCCTTAAGCTCTGCCACCTCGCCCGACGCATCGACCTGGATCGAGCGCGTCAGATCGCCCTTGGTCACCGCCGTCGCCACCTCTGCGATGGCGCGCACCTGGATCGTCAGGTTGGTCGCCAGCATGTTGACGTTGTCGGTGAGATCCTTCCAGGTGCCGGCAACGCCGGGCACCTGCGCCTGGCCGCCGAGCTTGCCCTCGGTGCCGACCTCGCGCGCCACGCGGGTCACCTCGCCGGCGAAGCTGTTGAGCTGGTCGACCATCGTGTTGATGGTCTCCTTGAGCTGCAGGATCTCGCCGCGCACATCGACCGTGATCTTCTTCGAGAGGTCGCCCGTGGCGACCGCTGTCGTCACCTCGGCGATGTTGCGTACCTGCGCCGTCAGGTTGGTCGCCAGCATGTTGACGTTGTCGGTGAGGTCCTTCCAGGTGCCGGCAACGCCCGGCACCTGGGCCTGGCCGCCGAGCTTGCCTTCGGTGCCGACCTCGCGCGCGACACGCGTCACTTCGCCAGCGAACGACCGCAGCTGGTCGACCATCGTGTTGATGGTCTCCTTGAGCTGCAGGATCTCGCCGCGCACGTCGACGGTGATCTTCTTCGAGAGGTCGCCCGTGGCCACCGCCGTCGTCACCTCGGCGATATTGCGCACCTGGGTTGTGAGGTTTGCCGCCAGCAGGTTCACGTTGTCGGTGAGGTCCTTCCACACGCCCGCGACGCCGGGCACCTGAGCCTGGCCACCGAGCTTGCCCTCGGTGCCGACCTCGCGCGCCACGCGGGTCACCTCGCCGGCGAAGCCGTTGAGCTGGTCGACCATCGTGTTGATGGTCTCCTTGAGCTGCAGGATCTCGCCGCGCACGTCGACCGTGATCTTCTTGGAAAGGTCGCCGTTGGCGACGGCCGTCGTCACCTCGGCGATGTTGCGCACCTGCCCAGTGAGGTTGGTGGCCATGAAGTTGACGTTGTCGGTGAGGTCCTTCCAGGTGCCGGCGACGCCCGGCACCTGCGCCTGGCCGCCGAGCTTGCCTTCGGTGCCGACCTCGCGCGCCACGCGGGTCACCTCGCCGGCAAAGCTGTTGAGCTGATCGACCATCGTGTTGATGGTCTCTTTCAGGCGCAGGATCTCGCCCGAAGCGTCGACGGTGATCTTCTTGGAGAGGTCGCCGCCGGCCACGGCGATGGTTACGTCGGCAATGTTGCGCACCTGGGTCGTGAGGTTTGCCGCCAGCAGGTTCACGTTGTCGGTGAGGTCCTTCCACACGCCCGCGACGCCGGGCACCTGAGCCTGGCCACCGAGCTTGCCCTCGGTGCCGACCTCGCGCGCCACGCGGGTCACCTCGCCGGCGAAGCCGTTGAGCTGGTCGACCATCGTGTTGATGGTCTCCTTGAGCTGCAGGATCTCGCCGCGCACGTCGACCGTGATCTTCTTGGAAAGGTCGCCGTTGGCGACGGCCGTCGTCACCTCGGCGATGTTGCGCACCTGCCCAGTGAGGTTGGTGGCCATGAAGTTGACGTTGTCGGTGAGGTCCTTCCAGGTGCCGGCGACGCCCGGCACCTGCGCCTGGCCGCCGAGCTTGCCTTCGGTGCCGACCTCGCGCGCCACGCGGGTCACCTCGCCGGCAAAGCCGTTGAGCTGGTCGACCATCGTGTTGATGGTCTCCTTGAGCTGCAGGATCTCGCCGCGTACGTCGACCGTGATCTTCTTGGAGAGATCGCCGCGCGCCACCGCCGTGGTCACCTCGGCGATATTGCGCACTTGATCGGTGAGGTTGCCGCACATGGCATTCACCGAGTCGGTGAGATCCTTCCAGGTGCCAGCCACGCCCGGCACGATCGCTTGGCCGCCCAGCTTGCCCTCGGTGCCGACCTCGCGCGCCACCCGCGTCACTTCCGAGGCGAAGGACCTGAGCTGGTCCACCATGGTGTTGATGGCTTCCTTGAGCTGCAGGATCTCACCGCGTACATCGACCGTGATCTTGCGCGACAGGTCGCCGTTGGCCACGGCGATGGTCACGTCGGAGATGTTGCGCACCTGCGCTGTCAGGTTGTTGGCCATCGAGTTGACGCTCTCCGTCAACTCGCGCCACACGCCGGTGACCTCGCTCACCTGGGCCTGGCCGCCGAGCTTGCCTTCGGTGCCGACCTCGCGCGCCACGCGGGTCACCTCGGAGGTGAACACCGACAGCTGCTTGATCATCGTGTTGACGATGGCGGCCGCGCGCAGGAACTCGCCCTTGAGCGGCCGGCCATCGACGTCGAGCCGGACTGTCTGCAGCAGGTCGCCTTGGGCCACGGCGCCGATCACCCGCGTCACTTCGGTGGTCGGCCAGACCAGATCGTCGATCAGGCCGTTCACCGAGCTCTCCATCTCGCCCCAGCTCGCGGTCGAAATGTCGAACTTCACCCGCTGACGGGTGCGTCCCTGCTCGCCGACCAGCTTGCCGATTCGTTCGAGCTGCTGGGCCATGTTCTGGTTCGCGCCGACAATCTCGTTGAACAGGACGGAGATGTGGTCCAGCGGCCCATCGCGCCCGGTCGGCAGACGCACGGAAAAATCGCCGGCGCGCATGGCCGCCATTGCTTGCTCTAATACGTGAAGATCGCCGCCATGGCTGCCATTGGCTTTGGCGCCGCGACGTGAAGGAGATGTTGACCTCTCTTTGGCCGTCGCGACGGAGGCCTCGATATCGGCGGTCATGGCGCGCTCACCCTGCCTGTCTGTTTCAGCCTTCAGCGGAGGATAAGCGAACCGGCTGTCGGCTTCCGCAGAAAGGTCACCCCGCTGCGCGCACACTCCCCCACACGCATGCAAAACGCCAAATGTCGCCTATAGGTTGCGTCCTTTTGGTGATAAAGATAAGGTGGTCAGACCACGGACTGACCAAATGGCCACGGCGGTAGTATTGGACATCGTTCGCGACAGCGATGAGCAGAGCGGCGCGGCGCGGGTCTTCACCTTCTTCCGCGACCGGCTGCTATCGGGTGAGCTGAAGGCCGGCGACCGCCTGCTGGCGGCCGACGGCCGCCCCGTCGGCAGCATCGAGGAGGTCCGGGCGGCGATCAACCGCCACAGGGTCGGCGAGCGGGTCGACTTCCGGGTCCGGCGGGGCGAGGCCGAGCAGCAGGTGAAGGTGGAGGTGGTGGCCGACGGCGACCAGCGCCGGGTCGGGATCGTGCTCCGCGACCTGTTCGCCGACCTGCCGGTGAAGGTGACCATCGAGACCCAGAACCACATCGGCGGCCCCTCGGCCGGGCTGATGTTCACCCTGTCGATCATCGACAAGCTGACCAGCGAGGACCTGACCGCCGGCCGCCGCATCGCCGGGACCGGCGCGATCGACCCGGACGGCTCGGTCGTGGCCGTCGGCGGGGTGGCCGAGAAGCTGATCGCGGTCCGCCGCCTCGGGCTGACCACCTTCTTCATCCCGGCCGGCAACTGCGACGACGTCCGCGGCCACGTCCCGGAAGGCCTGCGCCTGGTCAAGGTGTCGAAGGTCGGGGACGCCCTGCGGTTCCTGCGCGACCCCAAGGTCGCCGCCACCGCGCCCGGCTGCTCGACGAGGCGCTGGCGCTCTGGCGTGGCCCGGCGCTGGCGGACCTGGCCTACGAGTCGTTCGCCCAGGACGAGATCGGCCGTCTCGAGGAGCTGCACGTCAACGCCCAGGAGGAGCTGTTCGAGGCGAAGCTGGCGCTCGGGCAGCATGCCGAGCTCGTCGCCCCGATCGAGGCGCTGATCGCCGAGCACCCCTATCGCGAGCGCCTGCG
>Ga0081455_10001284_pt1 | contig 31217 bp, 34 predicted proteins | sample TabmetS3T2R1_FD_70207 | JGI IMG/M metagenome (GOLD analysis project Ga0081455, IMG submission 70207) | Tabebuia heterophylla rhizosphere microbial communities from the University of Puerto Rico - S3T2R1 | ecosystem: Host-associated > Plants > Roots > Rhizosphere ... | reverse complement strand
TCGTCTGCGCCCGATGTGGCACCGCGTTTGACTGCGGCCTCTCAGCCGATTGTTGGTGCGCCGCCGAGCCCTACCGCCTGCCCATGACCAAGGCCCTAATCGAGGATTGCCTGTGCCCCGAATGCTTGCGCAATGCGGCAGACGCCCTCACCGAGAGCCGGCGCAACGCCGAGCAAGGCGGCTAGCCGCACCCGCATCCGTTGTCTATAGAAGGCCGCCGCAGTCCGCGGCCACAGGACAAGAGTGACTCTCATGATCGATTTTTACGCGCTGACCAGCCCTAACGTGCAGAAGATTTTCATCATGCTCGAGGAGTGCGGGCTGCCCTACAACATCAAGCCGGTGGACGTATGGGCCGGCGACCAGTTCACGCCGGAATTCGCCAGGATCAACCCACTCCTGAAGGTGCCCGCGATCGTCGACAGCGACGGGCCCGGCGGCAAGCCCTACACGGTGATTGAGTCCGGTGCGATCCTGATCTACCTCGCGGAGAAGACCGGCAAGTTCATCCCGCACGAGCCGGTTGCGCGCTACGACACCCTGCAGTGGCTGGTGCTCCAGGTTGCCAATGTCGGCCCGATGAGCGGCCAGCACGTGCATTTCAGCAAGTTCGCCGGCCCGGGGCACGACTACAGCGCCAAGCGCTACCGCACGCAGGTCGTCAAGCTCTTCAATATCTATGAAGAGCGGCTAGCCACGCGGACTTACGTCGCCGGCAGCGAATACACAATCGCGGACATCGCGGCGTGGCCATGGTTGCGCAATTTCGAACTGCTTGCGATCGATCCCGGCAAGTACCCGGCGATCAAGGCCTGGGCCGATAAGATTGCCGCCCGTGACGCCGTCAAGCGCGCGCTCGCGCATCTACCCACTCTCAAATCGGTCCGAGACAAGGCCACCGACGACCAGAAGGACCGTTTCTTCGGACGCGGAAAATACGCACTGGCCTGATCACGCAAGCGTGCCTTGCTCTCGACATGATGCGGTTCTAGTTTTCCATGAATCGCATGGTTTTGAGTTGAACGCGCGCGGCGCTCCGGCGTCGCGCGCTATCGCGTTGGAAAGACGATGTTTCACTTTTTCGAAAAAACGCTGAAGCCGACCGCCGTGCCGGAAACGGCCGAGCCGCCGCCTGGGCTTGTCGCCTTCTACTGGCATTTTGCCCGCCAGGCGAAGCCGCTGTTCATCGGTCTGTTCGCCGTCGGCTTCGCGGTAGCCCTGATCGAGGTGATGATCCCCGTCTTTATCGGCAAAGTGGTTACGCTGGTGACCGCGAGCAAGCCGGAGGAACTGCTTGCGACCGCATGGCCGTGGCTGCTCGGCATGGCGGGCGTGCTGCTCGTCCTGCGGCCGGCCGCCTCGACCACGCAGCTTCTGCTGATGAATCAGGCCATTGCCGCAAATGTGTCGAACCGCATCCGCTGGCAGAACCATTGGCACGTGTCGCGGCAGTCCTGGTCGTTTTTCCAGAACGACTTCGCCGGACGCATCGCGACGCGCGTCATGCAGACCGGGCCAGCGATCCGCGAGAGCCTCGTGTCGCTGCTCACTGCGGTCTGGTTCATCCTGATCTACGGCACGTCGTCGTTGATCCTGCTCGCTTCCGCAGACCGCTGGCTGGCGCTGCCCGTCTTGCTGTGGTTTGCCGGTTACATCGTGATGCTGCGCATCTTCGTGCCGCGCATGCAGAACAGGTCGAAGGTGATGACGGAAGCGCGCTCGATGCTCACCGGGCGCATTGTCGACACCTACACGAACATCGTGACGGTGAAGCTGTTTGCGCGGGCCAAGGAAGAGGACGGCTATGTGCGCGAGGCGATCGACTATCACACCGAACGTTTTCATGAATCGCTGCGCCTGAACACGCTGTTCTCGCTGGCGCTGACGGTTTTGAACTCATTGCTGGTCACGACAACCGGCGCGTTCGCCATCGTGTTGTGGCGCTACGGCTATGTCGGCGTCGGCACGGTCGCTATGGCCCTGCCGATGACGATGCAGATCATCAGCGCTTCCGGCTGGGTTGCCTGGCAGATCACCGACATTTTCGAGAACATCGGCGTGGTGCAGGAGGGCATGATCACGATCGCGCGTCCGCACATGCTGGTCGATAAGCCTGATGCACGCACGCTTAAGGTTGCCCGGGGTGAAATCCACTTCGAAAATATCCGCTTCGGCTATGGCCGCAAAACGGGCCTAATCGACAACCTCACCCTCGACGTGCGGCCGGGTGAGAAGATCGGACTGGTCGGCCGCTCTGGTGCCGGCAAATCGACGCTGGTCAACCTGCTGCTGCGGTTCTTCGACCTGGAGGGCGGGCGTATCCTGATCGACGGGCAGGACATCGCCGGCGTATCGCAGGAAAGCCTGCGCGCGCACATCTCGATGGTGACGCAGGATACCTCGCTGTTACATCGCTCGATCCGCGACAATATCCGCTACGGGCGGCCGGATGCGAGCGAGGCCGAGATTGTCGCGGCCGCGCAGATGGCGCATGCGCATGAATTCATCCTCGAACTCGAGGACTGGAGGGGCCGGCGCGGCTACGACGCCCATGTTGGCGAACGCGGCGTCAAATTGTCAGGCGGTCAGCGGCAGCGCGTCGCTATTGCGCGCGTCATCCTGAAGAATACGCCGATCCTCGTTCTCGACGAGGCGACATCGGCGCTCGACAGCGAGGTCGAGGCCGCGATCCAGTCGAGCCTCGGCACGCTGATGCAGGGCCGCACTGTGATCGCCATCGCACACCGGTTGTCGACGATCGCGCAGATGGACCGCCTGATCGTGCTCGACCACGGCCGCATTGTCGAGGAGGGCTCGCACGCCGAGCTGCTCCGGCACAATGGTCATTACGCTGCGTTGTGGCGCCGGCAATCCGGCGGCTTCATCGACTCCTCCGCACCCCAGCAGGCCGCCGAGTAGGCTCTGGCCCACTCCCTCTGCGCCTCTTTTCACCTTAGGTGGCGCGGACCATAATGCCGCGCCTTTGACGTTCTCACTGCCAGCGGAAATCAGATCATGATCCTCGAAATCGCGCAGATCGACGTGAAGCTCGGCATGGAAGCCGAGTTCGAAACCGGCGTGAAAAAGGCCGCGCCGATCTTCAAGCGTGCCAAAGGCTGCAAGTCCATGGCCCTGCAGCGGTCGCATGAAATGCCACAACGCTACCGGCTTTTCGTGCAGTGGGAGACGGTCGAGAATCATACCAAGGATTTCCGGGAATCCGCTGACTTCCAGGAATGGCGCAAGCTGGTCGGCCATTGCTTCGCCTCCCCGCCCTACGTCGAGCATGTCGTCGAGACGGTGCGCGGCTTCTGAGCGCCGCTCGCCATGACGGATCGTATCCTCACCACCCATACCGGCAGTCTGCCGCGCACCGCGAAAGTGGTGGAGCAGCTGATCGCCGAGGAGAGAGATCCCGGCAAGCATCGTGCAGATCTGCAGGCTGCCGTGCGTGAGGCCGTTGCAGGCGTCGTGCGCAAGCAGGTCGAATGCGAGCTCGATATCATCAATGATGGCGAGCAGGGCCGCACCGACTACACGGTGCACGTGCTCAAGCGGCTGACCGGCTACGAAGGCGAGAGCGCACCACCGATGGGCACCGGCGAGCCGGAATTTCCCGAGCTTGCCGAGATCCTCAAGCACTTCGCATCGCCGTTCCAGCACCGTCCGGCCTGCAACGGCCCGGTATCTTGGAAGGACTGGCCGGCGGCGCAGGCCGACATCGATCTTGCCAAAGCGGCGCTGCAGGGCGCGAAGGCCGAGGACATCTTCATGACATCGCCCTCACCCGGCCAAATCGCCCGCTATCTCAAGAACCGTCACTACAAAACTGAAGAGGAATATATCTACGCGCTCGCCGACGTGATGCGGCGCGAATATCAGGCGATCGTCGAAGCTGGCTTCATCCTTCAGCTCGATTGCCCCGACCTCGCGATGCTGCGCCACATGGTCTATCTCGACCTGCCGCTGACCGAGTACCGAAAGATCATTTCCGTCAATGTGGCCGCGCTCAACCACGCGGTGCGCGATCTGCCGCCCGACCGCATGCGCATGCATGTTTGCTGGGGCTCGACGATGGCGCCGCACCACACCGACGTCGAGATCAAGGACATCATCGACATCGTGCTGTCGGGCCATCCCCATGCGGTTTCTTTCCCGGCGGCGAACGCGCGCCATGAGCACGAATGGAAAGTCTGGCGCGACGTGAAGCTGCCTGCCGGCAAGAAAATCATTCCGGGCGTGATCGACTCGACGACGAACGTCGTTGAACACCCGGAAGTGGTCGCGGATCGTATCCTGAATTTCGCGAGCGTGGTCGGGCGCGGGAACGTAATGGCCGGCGTCGACTGCGGCTTCGGCACCTTCGCCGGACGGGTGCAGGTCGACACCAAGATTGTCTGGCTCAAGCTGCAGTCGCTGGTTGAAGGTGCGCGCAGGGCCTCAAGGCAGCTCTGGCAGAAGGTCGCGTAATTCTTCCGACTGACGCCTAGACCGCGGCGATGGCTTCGATCTCCAGCAGGAAATTTGGATTGGCCAATCCACGCAGCACGCAAAGCGTGCTGGCAGGCGGATCGTCGCCGAAATAGTCCTGCAGGATAGAGCGGGCTTTCGGCACGTCGTGCGGATTGCAGATGTAGATCGTCACCTTCGTCACATCTTTGAGGGTTGCGCCGCCCTCGCTCAGCGCAAGTTTCAGATTCTCCATCACCATCTTGGTCTGCGCGGCGAAGTCATCGGGCGGCAGCACCTTGCCGGTGGGATCGGCGGCGACCTGGCCGGCACAGAAGACTAGCTTGCTGGCGCCCTGCGCAGTGACCACGTGCGAATAGTTGGCGAACGGCTTATGGGCTTTCGCCGATGATTTGCGTGTCAGAGTTGCCATGTGTCCCTCGCTTTCTGCGTGCGGCCTAAGTGCCAAATAGTCGTGACGGCGTCTCCACCAAAATCTTCCGCCGAACGGTTTCGTCGGGGGTCCAGTCCATGAACAGGTCCAGCAGATGGCCTTCGTCCGGCATCGTCTCGGCTGAGACCCAGGGGTGCGGCCAATCAGTACCCCACATCAGCCGCTTCGGGTTGGCGCGCAGCAGCGCATCGTGAAACGCCTTCGCGTCGAGGTAGTCGGGAAACTGGTCGGAGAGCCGGTAGGCCGCCGAAACTTTTACGTGGGCGTGACCCTCGCCGACCAGCTTCAGCAGCGCCTGGAAATTTGGCTCGTTGACACCTTTATGTGCCGGAACCATCAGCATGTGATCGATGATCACCGGCATCTCGCGCGACACCGCGCGCAACGTCGGCGCGACGTCCTGCATCACCCGATGATCGCAGAACAGCTGCATCACCCAGCCGAGCTCGGCCATGGTCTTGCGGAATACCTCGAACACGTTGAGACCGACGCCGCGCACGTAACCTGGATCTTCAGGCAACAGATGAAAGCGCAACCCGCGCATGCCGAACTTGTGCCACTCGCGCAGCGTCTCCGGTTTCACGCGCGTATCGGTGATGGCAATGCCGCGCAGGCGCGTCGGGAAGCGTGTGATGGCATCGAGCACCACGCGATTGTCGTAGCCATGCGCGTTGCCCTGCACTACGAGCCCGTGCGCACAGCCGAGCCGGTCGAGTAATGTCAGATATTTTTCGACCGGCGCATCAGGCGGCGTGTAGCCGCGGCCGGGGGCATAGGGAAATTTGTCCGCCGGGCCGAAGACATGAGCATGCGAATCCCATGCTCCGGGCGGCGGCATGACGCGCGGCTTTTTCGGCTGCGCGACGGGCCCGGCGATGCGTGGTGGCTCTCGCTCTGCGTTCATGAACCGGTATTAGCCAAGCTGGAGTCGTCAAAAGCTAACAAAATCGCGGCTTTGGACAGTGCTAAAAGTTCCTTTGCCGGTAATTGGAACCAGGGCATGCTAATCAGGGGCGTGACGTTGAGTCGCCACATTTTTCTTGCCTGTGACGACGAGAGTAGGGAAAACTCCAAAACAGGTGGACGTGGGGACGGGGTGGTTTGCTGACACAATGGATCGTTAGATATGGCTACCTGCCAATCGTTCTGATTGGGCTGGTCGGTCTTGCGCTCGACCTTGGCACTCGCGCATGGAAGAGCGGCGACACCGTTGTGGCCGACGCTCCTGTTGTGGCGGCACCTCCTGTTGTGGTGGCACCTCCTGTTGTGGCTGAGACTTTTATCGAGCGTCAGCCACCCGCAGCGGAAGCCAAAGTCGAGCCAAAGCCTACGATACACCTGGCGGCCCTCGACCCTGCTGTTCGATTGTCGGATGCGTCCAATCAGCCGGCGCCGAAGGGCTACATCATGTACGCGAACTCGCCGATGGTTTGGACGCCGGTGCCGTTGCCGGACGAAATGAGTGCTGTGCAGACCCCGCACACCAACAACATACGCGCTGAGATCGAGCAGGCAGCAGCGTTGTTCGATGTCGATGTGCAGATGATGAAGGCATTTGCCAAGATCGAGTCTAGCTACAATCCGAAAGCAAAGACCGGCTCATACAAGTGCCTGTTCCAGCTTTCCGACTGGGAATTTGGCAAATACTGGAAAGGCAACATCTACGACATCCGCGACTGCTCGATCGCGGCGGCCAGAAAGTTCGCGACCGAGGCCGAGCAGTTCGAGAAGGACGTCGGTCGTAAGGTTACGGCGGCAGAACTCTACTGCATCCACCAGCAAGGATATCAAGGTTGCGCGTTTCACTACGACGCGCCACAGCAGCTGGCATGGAAGAACATGTACCTGACGTCCGAAGGTCAGGAGAAGGGCGAGAAGTGGGCGCGCAGGGCCATTTGGGGCAACGTTCCGGCGGACCTCAAAGCCAAGTTCAAGGGCGGGGTTGAGGCGCTGACCAGCGGTCAGTTCATTGCGCTATGGACGGAGCGTGTTAACCGCTTCATGGCCCGCAAGGTCGAAGCGCCGACGCAGTACGTGCAGCCCGCCAGCAAGGCCAAAAAGCCGACAAAGGTAGCTGCGCCCGACAAGAACAAGAAGAAGACGAAGAGCGCTGCAATCAAGAAAGAAAAATCAAGCTAGAGGCGCGCACACTATCGTGATGGTGCGCCGGAGAGATGTCCGCCAAGCGCCAAAAGCGGACACCGGGACTATGCGTGACTACCTTCAATATCCGCGCGGTGGTTGCTGTCTGTAGTATCCCTGCGATCCGTCGGGATAGGAGCCGCCAAACGAGCGCCCGAAAAAGCTTCCACCGCCCCATTGGGGCTGGGCATAGTAGCGTCCACCGCCCCACTGAGGCTGGGCGTAGTAGTTGTCGGACTCGTACCGGTACCGCGGTTCCGCCGACCTCGCGACCTTATACTCGCCGCCCGGGGTAACGCCGGTCAGTACAACCTGGGTATTCTTCAAGCCAATTTTCTGAACCAGCGCATAAAGCGTTTTGGCATTCTCACGCGAGATACGCACGCAGCCATGCGAGGCGGGCCTGCCGAGAAACTTCGCCTCATAGGTGCCATGGATGGCATAACCATCCTTCCTGAAGAAAATAGAATGAGGCATGGGCGCGTTGTCCCACTCTTTGCTGTACCAGATCTCATTCATCGAGGTGGCCGTATAGGTTCCTGATGGCGTTGAATACCCTGCTAGGCCGGTTGAGACCGGCCAAACGTGTTTTTCCACCCCGTCTATAGAAACCGTCATTTCTTGCTTGGCTTTATCGATGTTGACGAGGATCACGGGACTCTTGGCCTCGGAATTGCCGGGAGTTTCGGTGTCGGAATTGCCAGGACGTTGGGCCTCGGAATTAGAGCTGTTCTGGGCGCTCGCAGGAAAGGCGAGCATCATTGCCAAAACAGGTACGATCACCAGAAAGAAATGGGTAGAGGGCAAGAACTTACGCATCGCGTCCTCCGGGCTTCCACACGACAAGAGAACTTACGAAGAAGCCATTCAGTAGGCGATTGGACTGAAGGGCAATAATGTCCCCTTTGGGCCAGAAGCGGACATTGGCGTGTACGCTGCCACTACGCTTTCGTTGCGATGAGCCTGCCCTAGGATTTCATCAGCGCCGGCAGATCGTTAGTGAAAACCCAATCCACACCGCGCGCCCATTCCCGGTTAAACAGATTACGCGTCGGCAAGAATCCCGATCCGGCTTTTTGTCCTCGTTGGTGAAGTTGCGTGATCAGGGAATTGGTCATGAACAGGTAATGGCCGGCCACGCCACCGAGTCCGCGTTCCATGGAAATTCGTGCGAGGGATTTCAAGTTAATGTCTCCAACCATAATCCACGCTTCTTGCGGCATCGAGGAATTTGGCCGAGCCAGTTCCGGTTGCAAAATGAACAAGTGAAAGTCCCTGATGGGTTCCAATTTGGCAAATTGGCGCTGAAGGATCGTGGTCTGATCCGGGCTCAGAGCCGTTTTTACTTCCAACATGAAATGCAGATTCTCAAGAGCTAAAACTTCCTCAAGTGTGGGCACCGCGGGAACGTTTGCCCGTAGATCTTTAAAGGACATATCGCGCAATACGCCGGGATGACGATGGCAGCGCGCAAGATCAGGATCGTGGTGGATCACGGCCACATTGTCTTTAGTAAAACGAATATCCAACTCGATACCCCAGGCGCCCAAAGTCCGCGCCCGCTCGAATGCTTGCATCGTATTTTCAATATTTTGCCGGTCGCATGCGCCTCGATGAGCTATTATTTTAGGCCGTGGGATTTTGGAATCGGTAGGGTGCCGGCGCAGATCACAAATCAGATCCGCCGTGCGTTGGCCCAATGCTTGAATCGTTTCAAGCAACATTCACTAGTGTTTCTAATTACTATCACTCAAAAGGTCACGTCTGCTTTGCCCCCAAAAGCGGACAGATGTAGTGCAAACGAAATGTCAGCTACGGGCCAAAAGCGGACATCGAGCCGTTCATTCAATCACCTCGTCCGCCCGTGCGAGGAGGGTCGGCGGGACAAAATAAGCTTGATAGTTTACGTTAACGGACAACCGAATTTGCCGCGCCAGCCAATGCGAATAGCCTTGAGTTGGGGCACCGCGTCTAGACTTGGTGGCACGAAAAACTGGGAAAACGGGAGAGCGCTTCTATGAGCTATTTGCATCTTTTTGTTCTGGTCTCGTCGCTTGTAACGACCGCGACCTTTGCATCTGCCCAGTCGTTGGACCGCTTCGGCTCCGGGCAATCACAGGCATTCCGATACAACACGGTCACCGTTCCGGATGTTCGAGCAGATACTCTCGTTCCAGCAGAGGGCCGTACGTTTGGTCGGTCCGAGGCATTTCGCCGTAGAATTCCGGTTATTCCGCCAGCCAAGGTTATCATTGTCGACAATCGCACAGGTGACCTGTGGGCCTGGTCGGAGGTGGAGCAGACCGTCCTGTATCTTGGTTACATATTTCCGCTCTCTTGGCAGGGATCAATCGCCCGCGTGATTACCGTGCCGGAGCAGAGATAACGTAAGGGCGAAGCCGCCGCACGTGGAGGGGTCTATGAAAAAAGCGCTTCTATTGATTCTCGCGGTAGGGATTTCAAGCGTCGCCGTTTTATCGCCTGCGAGCACAGCGGAAACGGCAAACCTTCTGCCAGCGGCAATCGAGAATACGGGACAGTACTATGCCGCCGATTATCGGCTGGAGCGCCGGGCATACCGATACACCCATCGCCTCAGCCGTTATCCGTACTATCGCGGCTATGCCAGCACGGCTCTTCCATGGTGGCCTGTAGGCAGCGGCCGCTGCAGTTACGGAACGTATGTCGCTTGCGTGAATGCCGGCGCGGTTTGCTGGCGGCGCTGTTACTAGTGCGGTTACGCAGCGGCTAACACCGTAATTAGCCGAGCCGGATATTGGCGTCCTTCACGACCTTGCTCCACCGCGCCATCTGCTCGTCGACGAAGGTGCCGAACTCCTGCGGCGTTGTAAGACGAGTTTCGATATTCAGCTGCTCGAAGCGCGCGATGACATTCGGGTCCCGCAGCGCGGCGTTGATCCCGCCATTGAGTTTCTGCACGATCGGCGCCGGCGTGCCGTGCGGCACGAAGACGCCGTTCCACTCATAGGCCTCAAAGCCCTGCAACGAGTCGGACACCGGCGGAATATCGGGCAGGCTGTTGAGCTTGCCTTTTCCGGTATGCGCGATCGCCTTCACCTTGCCGCCCTGGATCAGCCCCACGACCGAGGATCCATTGGCGAAGAAAAATTTGACCTGGCCGGAGACCACATCATTGAGCGCAAGCGCTCCGCCGCGATAGGGCACATGGCTGATCTTGAGGCCGGTCTGGTGCCGGAACATTTCGAGCGACAGATGTTGCAATGTGCCGTTGCCGGACGACGCCATATCGATGCCGTCGGGTGCAGCCTTTGCCAGCGCAATGATGTCGGCAACTGTTTTCACCGGCACCGATGGCGTGACCACCAGAATGTTCGGCACCAGCGACACCAGTGCGACGGGGTCGAAGTCCTTTTTGTAGTCGAAAGGCAGGTTCGAATAGAGCGACGCGTTGACCGAGAACGCCGTGGCGTCATGCAGCACGGTGTAACCGTCAGGGTCCGCTTTCGCGGCCACGGCCTCGGCGATCGTCCCGCCAGCGCCGCCGCGATTTTCAATGACAAATTGCTGACCGAACATTTCACCGAGTTTTCCGAAGACGATGCGCGCCGTTGTGTCGGCGCCTCCGGCGGGCGGATAAGGCACGATTACGCGAACCGGCCGGTTCGGCCAGGCAGCTTGCGCATCGGCCATGCGTGCGAAAGGAACTGAACCTATTCCCGCGAGGACGGCGCGCCGGGTCATCGCTGCTGACATGTATGCCCCTCCCTTTATTTGATCATCCCGACTGCCTTCGGCAGCCAAAGGGTCAGTTCAGGGATCATCGTAATCGCTATCAGTGACAGTAGCAGAGGTATCAGCCAGGGCAGAATGGCCATGGTCGTGCGCTCGATCGACAATTTGGCGACCCTCGACAGCACGAACAGGACCATTCCAAGCGGCGGGTGCAGCAGCCCGATCATCAGGTTGAGGGTCATCATGACGCCAAAGTGCACCGGGTCGATGCCAACCTTCACGATAACCGGCATCAAAACCGGCACCAGGATGCTGATCGATGCAATCGGCTCCAGGAAACAGCCGATGACCAGAAGCAGGACGTTAGTCAGCAGCAAAATGACATAACGGTTATCGGTCAGCGCCAAGAGCGCCTCCGTGGTGTACTCAGTGACGCGCGTCGTCGTCAGCACCCAGCCGAACAGCGAAGCGGCACCAACGATCAGGAGCACGCCGGCCGTCGTCTCGATCGTGTCCATCGAGACCTTGTAGAACTGCCGCGGAGTCAGCGTGCGGTACAGGAAAATCCCGAGCAGGATGGCCCACGCGCAAGCCGCGATCGCGGCTTCCGTCGGGGTGAACCATCCGAATGTCATGCCACCGATGATGATTGCCGGCGTCAGCAGTGCAGGGAGCGCCGCAATGAAGGTCACGGCGAGCGTACGCAAGCTGAAAGCCTGGTCACGGCCCATCCCGTAGCGACGCGCGCAATAATAGACATAACCCATCATGAAGAGCGTCATCACCAGTCCGGGAATGACGCCGCCGAGAAACAAGGCGCCGATCGACACATTGCCCATCATCCCGTAGATAACGAACGGCAGCGACGGCGGAATGATCGGGCCGAGCGTGGATGATGCCGCCGTGACGCCGACCGAAAATTCGGTGTCGTAGCCGTGGTCCTTCATCGCTTTGATCTCGATCGTCCCAAGGCCCGCCGCATCGGCAATCGCTGTGCCCGACATGCCCGCAAAGATGACCGAACCGATGATGTTCACGTGCGCCAGTCCGCCTCGGGTCCAGCCCGCCAGCGCAACGGCGAAATCATAAATCCGGTTGGTGATGCCGGCGGAATTCATCAGGTTGCCGGCGAGGATAAAAAATGGCACGGCGAGCAGCGGAAACGAGTCGATGCCCCCCGCCATGCGGTGCAGGATCACGAAATCAGGCAGGCCCGCGATGAAATGTGTGTAGATGAAGGACGAGCCCGCGAGCGCGATGAACACCGGCACGCCGACCATCAGCACGACGATGAACAGAAGCGCCATGATGATCATGGGAGTACCCTGCCCTAGTCGGCTGAAACCTGGTGGGTGATGTCATCCGGACGGCTCCAGCCAATACGGGCATTGCGCCACACATTGATCGCCTGACGCATGAGCATCAGGAAACATCCAAAGGCCACGCCGCCATAGACATAGCTCATCGGCAGGTCGAACACCGTCATGCGCTGATAGTGCATGCGCTCGGTGATCGTCCATGAGACGAAGGCGAGCAGTCCCAGAAACGTGAGCTTGATGAGATCGACGACGGCCAGCACGGTCGCGCGTGCCGGGCCGGGCTTCATCACGTTCGAGAGCAGCTCGACCGCGATATGCGTGTTGCGCCGGGTGACCATCGCGCCGCCGATGAACACGACCCACATCAGGCCATAACGTGCGATCTCTTCGGTCCAGGCCAGGCTGTCGTTGAGAACATAGCGCGTGAAGAACTGCAGGAAGACGATGAACGCGAGCGACCAGAAGATGACAAACGCGATCCAGTCTTCCGGATAGTGCTCGATCGTTACCGCGGCGTCTTCGGCTTCAATAAGGCGCTTCTCTTCCTTGGGCGCCTTTGTCTTGCTCATTCACACCCCCGCGCTGCAAGCCACACGCCGCGCCTTGGCGCGGCGTGACGTGATTTTTGACTTCGTTATTTCAGTGCCTGTAGCGCGTCGTACTCGGCTTTCGTCCAGCCGGCGCCGGCGCTGGCGTCGTTGTGCAGCGGCACCGCGGCCTTGCGGAAGGCCTCGCGGTCGACCTCAACGACCGTCTTGCCGAGCTTGCGGAACTCGTCCGCGAGCTTGAGCTCGGACGCGCGGATCTGATCGGTTGACCGTGCGCTTGCCTCCTTCAGAACGTCATCGAACACCTTCTTGTCGGCGTCGGAAAGTTTCGACCACACATGACTGCCGACGATCGTCACCAGGGATTCAGTGATATGCCCCGTCAACATGATGTGTGACTGAACTTCGTAGAATTTCTTGGCCATGATCGTCGGCAGCGGATTTTCCTGGCCGTCCACCGTGCCCTGCTGAAGTGCAAGATAGACCTCGGCGAAAGCGATGGGCGTGGCGTTGGCGCCGACTGATTTGGTGAACATCAGAAACAGCGGTGCCGGCGGCACACGCAGTTTCATGCCTTTCATGTCCTCGGGCTTCTTGATTTCCTTGTTCGCGGTGAGCATGCGCTGCCCGTAGTAGAGGATCGCGACGACCTTGTGCCTGGTCTTGTCCTCGTAGCCCTTTGCAAGGTCACGGAAGAGCTGGCTGTCGCGATAGGCCTTCCAGTGGTCGAAGTCGCGCAGGATGAACGGCGCGCCGGTAATTGCGAGCGGCTTGTGGATCGAGCCCGCAAACGAAGCGCCCGTGTAAATGATGTCGACGGTGCCGAGCCCTAATCCTTCGTTGATCTGGTTCTCATTGCCGAGCTGGGACGCCGGAAACACGCCTATTTCGTAGCGACCGTCGGTCCGCTTTTTGATCTCGTCTGCCGCCCAAAGGGCATTGGCATGATAGGGTTCTGCTACTTCGTAGACATGCGCCCATTTGAGTTTGGTCTGAGCCTGCGCCGGCCCCCCGGCAAGAAATGCAGCAACTACAAGCGCGAGGCCATAGACCAGGTGACGCGGCCAGTTCGACATACTTCCCTCCCCGTGTGGCGGTTATTTTGGCGTTTGCCTTGATCAGGATGTTACTATGGGCTCAGTGACAAGCAACAGCCCCAGTCTGCCATGAGCGCGCCAAGAACAATCCGGCTATCGCCCGAAGATAATGTCGTTGTCGCCGTCGATCAGATTGCGTCTGGCGTTACTGCCGCAGGCGTTGTCGCGCGCGAGCGTGTGCCGCGCGGTCACAAGATGGCGATCGCAAGCATTCGCGAAGGCGAGCCAATACGAAAATACGGGCAAACGATCGGGTTTGCCTCCAAGGCGATCACGCCCGGAGATTGGGTGCACGAACAAAATGTTGGATTGCGGGATTTTGCCCGCGATTACAAGTTCGCCGAAGGCGCAAGAAATGATGAGATTCTTTCACCGGAATTGCGCGCGACATTCGAAGGCTATGTGCGGCCGAATGGAAAGACCGGCACGCGAAATTATATCGGCATCCTGACATCAGTGAATTGTTCGGCGTCGGTTGCAAAACTCATTGCCGAACAGGTCAATCGCTCAGGCATGCTTGACCGCTATCCCGAAATCGACGGCGCAGTGGCATTTGTTCATGGCAGCGGCTGCGGCATGGCGGCCTATGGCGAAGGTTGGGAATTGCTGCGGCGAACACAGTGGGGCTATGCGACCCACCCCAATCTCGGCGCCGCGCTCATGGTCGGCCTTGGCTGCGAAGTATTTCAAATCGATCGCATGAAAGAAGAGTATGGAATGGTCGAAGGCGATCACTTCCAGACCATGACGATTCAGGCAACCGGCGGAACAAAAAAGACCATCGATCAGGGTGTCGAGCGTATCAAGGCGATGTTGCCGGTTGCCGCGCGCGCGCGGCGCGAAACGCGACCTGCATCCGAGATCACGCTTGCCTTGCAATGCGGAGGGTCGGACGGTTACTCCGGAATTTCCGCAAATCCGTCGCTTGGCGCCGCTGTCGACGTTTTGGTCAAACACGGCGGCACGGCCGTCCTTGCGGAAACGCCCGAAATCTACGGCGCCGAGCATCTGCTGACGCGGCGCGCCGTCAACCGCGCTGTCGGTGAGAAACTCGTCGAGCGGATTCGCTGGTGGGAGGACTACACAAAACGTAACGGTGGCGAAATGAACAATAATCCCGCACCGGGTAACAAAGCGGGCGGATTGACCACCATTCTGGAAAAATCCCTGGGGGCTGCCGCCAAAGGCGGTACGACCACGCTGCGCGCCGTTTACGAATATGCCGAACCGATCAAGGAAAAAGGCTTCGTGTTCATGGACACGCCCGGCTACGACCCGGTTGGCGCGACCGGCCAGGTGGCGGGCGGCTGCAATGTCATGTGCTTTACCACCGGCCGCGGTTCGGCTTTCGGTTGCAAACCGACGCCGTCGATCAAACTTGCGACCAATACCGAGATGTACCGGCGCATGAGTGACGACATGGACATTAACTGCGGCGATGTCATCGACGGAACGCCGATCGAGCGGAAAGGCCAGGAAATTTTCGAGAAGGTCTTGCAGGTGGCGTCAGGTACGCGCACCAAATCAGAAGATTTGGGCTACGGCGACCTGGAGTTCGTGCCGTGGCAAATCGGAGCGGTCATGTAGGGCTGGCCACCTTCCCTCGCCCGCGGACTCGCCCCATATTCGGGGCAATGGCCAAATCTCCTCCGAAAAAGCCAAAAGATCCGGCGAAACCGACGCGCGCGAAAGCCGCGCGGCCGGATCAACCGCCGACGCCCGACACGCTCGCCGACCTACTCAACCCGGCGATCAAGAAAGGCACGGCGGGCCTCGGCTCGAGCACCGGCCTGCAACCACCGCCCGACAATTCATGGGACCGCCGCCGCGATTTTTCTGACGCACACAAGGCGCGCAAGTCGACGCCGAAGGAATTCAGAGAGGCCCCGCAGGCCGATTTCGAAGGGCCGCCGGTGACGGGCCTCGATCCCAGACTGGCCGAAGAACTCGGTCTCTCGGATGAAGCAAAATATCGCCTCCCACGTGCCGACTTGCCGACGCAGCCGGGCGGCTTCGCCGGAATGGCGAGCCAACAGTCGCTCGATCGCCTTCTGCGCGAAGGCCGGCCTGAATTCAGCGCGGTTCCGTGGACGCCGCACCGTCCGCCACGTCCCGAGAAGTCGGAAGGCGGCAGGAAGTTCGTCATCGCGTCGGAATTCGAGGCGAAGGGCGACCAGCCGCAGGCGATCGAGGAGCTGGTCGAGGGCGTCAAGCGCAGCGACCGCACGCAAGTCCTGCTGGGCGTCACCGGCTCGGGAAAAACCTTCACGATGGCGAAGGTGATCGAGGCGACGCAGCGCCCCGCCTTGATCCTCGCGCCGAACAAAACGCTCGCCGCCCAGCTCTACGGTGAGTTCAAGTCGTTCTTTCCGGACAACGCGGTCGAATATTTCGTTTCCTACTACGACTACTACCAGCCCGAAGCCTACGTGCCGCGCACGGACACCTACATTGAGAAGGAATCCACGATCAACGAGCAGATCGATCGCATGCGGCACTCGGCAACGCGCGCCCTGCTCGAGCGCGACGACGTGATCATCGTCGCGTCGGTATCCTGCATCTACGGCATCGGTTCGGTTGAAACCTATTCGGCGATGACCTTCACGCTGAAACACGGCGGCAGGATCGACCAGCGTCAGCTGCTCGCCGATCTGGTCGCGCTGCAATACAAGCGTACGCAAGGTGACTTCTTCCGCGGCTCGTTCCGCGTGCGCGGCGACACCGTCGATATTTTCCCGGCCCACTACGAAGATCGGGCCTGGCGCATCCATTTGTTCGGCGATGAGATCGAGAAGATCGAGGAGATGGATCCGCTCACCGGCCAGAAGACCGATGAACTGGAATTCGTGAAAATCTACGCCAATTCGCACTATGTGACGCCACGCCCGACGCTGATCCAGGCCGTTGCAGGCATCAAGCACGAACTGCGGCAAAGGCTCGACCAGCTCACCGCTGCCGGCCGCCTACTGGAAGCGCAGCGGCTCGAGCAGCGCACTATTTTCGATCTGGAAATGATGGAAGCGACCGGCGCCTGCGCCGGCATCGAGAATTACTCGCGCTATCTGACAGGCCGAAAGCCGGGCGAGCCGCCGCCGACCTTGTTCGAGTACGTGCCCGACAACGCGCTGGTATTCGTGGACGAGAGCCACGTCACCATTCCGCAGCTCGGCGGCATGTATCGCGGCGACTTTCGCCGTAAGGCGACGCTTGCCGAATACGGGTTTCGCCTCCCCTCCTGCATGGACAACCGTCCGCTGCGCTTCGAGGAGTGGGACGCCATGCGGCCGCAGTCGCTGGCCGTATCCGCGACGCCAGGGCCTTGGGAAATGGAAGAAGCGCGCGGCGTCTTTGTCGAGCAGGTCATCCGCCCGACGGGTCTCATCGATCCGCCGGTTGAAATTCGGCCCGCGCGCCTGCAGGTCGACGACCTTGTCGGCGAGGTGCGACAGGTGGCGGCAAAAGGCTTCCGCTCACTCATCACCGTGCTGACCAAACGCATGGCCGAGGATCTCACCGAATACCTGCACGAACAGGGCATCCGGGTTCGCTACATGCACTCGGATATCGACACGCTCGAGCGCATTGAAATTATCCGCGACCTGCGGCTCGGCGCTTTCGACGCGTTGGTCGGCATCAACCTCCTGCGCGAGGGCCTCGACATTCCGGAATGCGCGCTGGTCGCCATTCTTGACGCCGACAAGGAGGGTTTTCTGCGCAGCGAAACCTCGCTTATCCAGACGATCGGCCGGGCCGCGCGCAACGTCGACGGCAAGGTGATTCTCTATGCTGACAGCGTGACAGGCTCAATGGAGCGCGCGATCGAGGAGACCAACCGCCGCCGCGAGAAACAGGTGGAATACAACACGGCGAACGGCATCACGCCGGAAAGCGTGCGCAAGGGGATCGCCGACATACTCGACAGCGTCTACGAACGCGACCACGTGCTGATCGCGACCGGTACGACCGGTGCAGGTGAATTCGCGGAAGCCGCGACAATCGGGCACAATCTCGAGGCAGTGATTGCCGGCCTCGAGACGCGCATGCGTGAGGCCGCTGCCGATCTCGACTTCGAGGAAGCCGCCCGGCTGCGCGACGAAATCAAGCGCCTGCGCGCGACCGAGATGGCTGTGCTCGACAACCCGACAGCCCGCGATGTGATGGTGGCGCAGACCAAGGGACTGCGTTCACGCCCGCACAAGCCGGAACTCGACGAGATGGGCATTGCGCTGTCGCACGAGGTCAAGCCGGCACGGGCGGAGAGCCCGCGCTCCAAGCTCGGCAAACCGGGCATGCGCGGCGGGTTCAGAAGCAACCGCCGCCCGCGTTAAACATTATTTGGCGTCCGAAACCCAGCACAACGGATTACGTGCAATGCATTTTGAGTGCGCATCGTTGCGGCTCTTGCCGGTTTCCGCGCAGGTGCTGTGTCTATTGATCGGACAGTTTACGTCGAACTTGTAGCCGACGAGGTTACGCCACGCGCGTTTCGCCTTCTGCTGCAAGGTTTCGTCCTTCTTTGCCTGCACCAAGATAACTGGCGCGGCGGCGTCGCCACGTGAAAATCCGGCCGGCGAGATCGGTCCTGCTAGCGAATGTCCGCTCGCAGTAATTACGATCAAACCTGTTGCCAATACAATGAAATGACGCATTGCCCTTCTCCTCAGCCGATGTTGAACCCAGCGCCGACCAACGGGCTAAAGGATGAAAGGTTCCACGCTGAGGGCGTGTGCACGCGATGTTTGGTGAACGAAACGATCTTTCGATCCAGCCTTCATATGCTCTTGCCTCGTCGCCATCACCGTCGCTTTCAGGGGCTCATTCTTTTCTGCGTATTCCCATAGATAGAAAGAAGACCAGGGCAGCAATCATTAGCGCCAATGCCGCGGCCAAACTAAGCAGATCGAGGTCGCCGGCCTGTTCCACCGCCTGGCGGAGAAAGAGAACGGCAAGCACCGCGATCACGATGCTGACAAGATATCCCTTGAGATCTTCGAGATCGTCGATCTTAAGCCAGCGCGGGAGCGGCATTGCTTCGTCGACGAACAACCGGTGCAGACCGAGCCCAATGACAAGCGCGACGATAGCGATCAGAAAAACGTCGATCGCTTCGATCAATCCGACGGCAAGCGCCCTTCCCGATTGGAGCTGAAACCCTCCATGCCTGATAGCAGTAAAAATCACTTCGGCTACGACGGCAGCTTCGTACAGAATTAGTGCAACCGACGCCGCCAGCGAGGCAACAACCGCGACAAAAACCACATATCTGCTGAGAGTCACAGCGCGCTGCAGCATAATCGGAATCCGTTTGTCAAAGAGGTGTGATGAAGCCTTTTCAAGATTACCACGAGACTGGCGATCCTATCTGCTGCTCATTTTGACAAGACGGGATTACAACAGGCGTCATTTTGCGTGCCAGCGCTGCTCGCCGCCGCCGCGAGGTGATTGACTGACCCCCGGCGAATGTCCGCCTTTGCGGAAAAAACGAAGGACCAAAACCACTCCAGGCCTGACCAATTCGTTCGCTTATATTGGCCGCGAAACGGCGCCTATTGGGCCGAGGTCCAATACTCGCGGCTTGCGGAGTCATCTAGGCTTCAGCGCAGAACGCCGACCAGGGGACTTCGAACATTTTTGATCGAGACAATTGTTCTGTCGTCGAAATTTGCCCAATTTAAAAGGGATTGAACCATGCCTGCGAGCATTCAACATGCGAAGGCACGGCAATTGCATTGTGTCGCTGCTTTGTTGACGCTGACGGCGACGCTTTTGAGCTGCTCACCGCAAACGGAAACCTCAGCGCCGCAACCACGCCCGGTACGCACTGCTACGATAGAGAAACGCGAAGCAGGTCAGCCCGTTATTCTGACAGGCCGGATCGAGGCAGAGGACGAAGTCGCGCTCGCGTTCCGGATTTCGGGCCGGGTGCTCGAGAACAACAGAAAGCTCGGCGATCGCATTGAAGCCGGACAAATCGTGGCGCTGCTGGAATCTCAAAACGAGCGCAACGCGTTGCGCGCAGCGCAGGCCAACCTCATCGCTGCGCAGGGACAACTGACGCAGGCCCGCAATCATTTCGAGCGGCAGGATACATTGCTTCAGCAGGGCTGGACCACGCGCGCAAATCACGACCAGGCCAAACAGGCATTGCAGACAGCGGAATCGCAGGTGGATGCCGCCGAAGCGCAAATGAAAACCGCTTATGATCTCGTCAGCTTTACCGAGCTCAAGGCCGACGCACCTGGAGTGATTACTGCGGTTGGCCCAGGCACCGGCGAGGTCGTGCAGGCCGGCCAGATGATCGTCCGCATCGCCCGGAGAGACGGGCGCGACGCGGTGTTTGACGTACCGGCACAGGTCCTCCGGACCGCGCCAGGCGATCCCCGCATCACCGTGAGCCTCACCGATGATCCGAAGGTGACGACGACCGGTCGCGTGCGCGAGATCGCGCCGCAAGCGGATCCTGTGACGCGCACCTTCGCGATCAAGGTCGGGTTGACCGACCCCCCACCGGCAATGCGGCTTGGTGCAACTGTAACAGGGCGCATGGAAGGCGAGTCAGTGCCGGTCATCAACATCCCCGCAACGGCACTGACGAAGTTCAATAGTCAGCCGGCCGTCTGGGTCGTCGATCCGTCGAACAAGACCGTTTCGATCCGGAATGTCGACGTGTTGCGGTTCGACCCAGCGAGAGTCGCGGTGTCGGGCGGACTTACAGCCGGTGAGGTCATCGTCACCGCCGGCGTGCAAGCCCTGTTCCCCGGCCAAAAGGTTCGACTGCTCGGGTCGGAGCAATGATATGGGCTTCAACCTTTCGGAATGGGCCCTCAAGAACCGGTCGCTGACCGTCTATTTGATGATCATTGCGGTTCTGGCGGGACTATTCGCCTTCGTGCGGCTCGGGCGCAATGAAGACCCGTCGTTCGTCATCAAGACCATGGTGGTTCAGGCAGCATGGCCCGGCGCCAGTATCGACGAGACGTTCAAGCAGGTCACGGAGCGGCTTGAACGCACGCTGCAGGAAACGCCAAACCTCGATTTTCTGCGCAGTTTCACGCGCGCGGGCGTAACCACGATCTTCGTCAACCTCAAAGACAGCACGCGTGCCAGGGAAATTCCGGACACCTGGTACCACGTTCGCAAGAGCATCGGTGACATGCGTCATACCTTGCCGGTCGGGGTCATCGGGCCGGGCTTCAATGATGAGTTCGGCGACACGTTCGGGATCATTTACGGCTTCACCGCCGACGGTTTTACTCACCGGGAGCTTCGAGACTACGTCGAGGACGTGCGTTCGAAGCTGCTACACGTCCCCGATGTTTCGAAAATTGAGATTCTCGGCGCTCAGGACGAGAAAATATTCGTCGAGTTCTCGATGGAAGAGCTGGCCAGCCTTGGCATTGACCGAGGAGCCCTAATTGCGGCGCTTCAGGCACAGAACGTCGTGCAACCCGCCGGCACGATTCAGACGGGCAATGAAACACTGTCGCTCCGCGTCTCGGGGGCATTCCGCTCCGAGGAAGATGTAGCCAACGTCAACTTTGCCGTTGGCGGCCGCATGCTGCGCCTGAGCGACATTGCACGAATCCGGCGCGGTTTCGCCGATCCTCCGCAACCTATGTTTCGTGTCAACGGGCAGCCAGCCATCGGCCTGGCCATTGCCATGCGCGAGGGTGGCGACATCCTGGCTCTGGGGAGAAACATCAAAACAGCGTTAGCAGACGCCACTGCCGACTTGCCGATCGGCATAGAACCCAAATTGGTGGCCGACCAGGCCGCTACCGTCGATATCGCGATTTCTGAATTCATGACGTCGCTATGGCAGGCAATCGCAATCATCCTGGCCGCAAGTTTCGTAAGCCTGGGTATCCGTCCGGGATTTGTGATCGCATTAGCCATACCGCTCACGCTTGTCGTGGTTTTTTCGATCATGCTGGCGTCTCACATCGACATGCAGCGTATCTCGCTGGGCGCGCTCATTATTGCGCTTGCCCTGATGGTCGATGATGCCATGACGACCACCGATGCCATGCTGACGCGGCTGGCCGCCGGCGATGACAAGGTAGAAGCCGCTACGTTCGCGTTTCGCACTTATGCCTTCGCCATGCTCGCCGGCACATTGGTCACGATCGCCGGATTCGTACCTGTCGGTTTTGCGGCGAGCAGCGCCGGCGAATACACGTTCTCGCTTTTTGCCGTTGTCGCTATAGCGCTGATTGCATCCTGGTTCGTTGCCGTTCTTTTTGCGCCGCTGCTGGGTATCGCCATTCTGAAATCCCCAGAAGCTGCGAAGTCCGGAGAGCCGGGCTGGGTGTTTCGCACCTACCGTTCGTTCCTCACCTGGGCATTACGGGCCAAGTGGCTGACGATAGCGCTTACGCTTGCAATGTTTGTCGTCTCGATATTCGCGATCCGGCTCATTCCCAACCAGTTTTTCCCCTCGTCGGACCGGCCGGAACTGCTCGTCGACCTGACGCTGCCCCAGAATGCATCGATCTTTGCCAGCGAGGCCGTGGCGCGCCGTTTTGACGATGTCCTCAAGGACGATCCGGATGTCGCGCGCTGGAGCACCAATGTTGGCCGTGGTGCAATCCGGTTCTATCTGCCGCTCAGCGTGCAACTTCCGAACAATTTTTTCAGCCAGGCTGTTGTGATCGCCAAGGACGTGCCGGCACGCAACCGCCTGCAGAAGAAGCTCGAAGAAGTGCTGGCTAATGATTTCCCCAGCCTCACAAGCCGTGTCTCAACGCTGGAGTTGGGGCCTCCCGTCGGGTGGCCGGTCCAGTACCGCATCAGCGGCCCGGAGATTTCGAAAGTGCGCGACATCGCGCTAAGGCTGGCGCAGGTCATTGCAGCAAACCCAAACGTCGCACACATCAATTTCGACTGGTTCGAGCCGGCCAGGCAGGTCCGTATCCAGATCGACCAGAACGAAGCGCGCCTGCTTGGGCTAAGCTCGCAGGTTCTCGCGGGCGTTCTTAATACAGTCATATCGGGCAGCGCCATTACGCAGGTTCGCGATGACATTTACCTCGTCGATGTCGTCATACGCGCGACTGACGAGGAACGCGTTTCGCTCGATACATTGCGGTCGATTCAAGTTCCGCTGCCGAATGGGCGGACGGTACCACTGGCTCAATTTGCCTCGTTTACGTACGGCCAGGAACAGCCCTTGGTCTGGCGCCGCGACCGTGTCCCAACCCTGACGGTTCAGGCCGATGTCAGATCGGGCATGCTGCCGGCAGCCATCGTTGATGCATTGACCCCCTCCGTCACCGAACTGGGCAAGACCCTGCCGCGTCCCTATCGGATCGTTGTGGGAGGAACCGTAGAGGACAGCGCCAGGGCGCAGGCCTCGGTGATCGCCGTTGTGCCGGCGATGCTGATGCTCATGTTCACCGTCCTGATGGTGCAGTTGCGGAGCTTCTCGCGTCTTTTCATCGTCCTCAGCGTCGGTCCGCTCGGACTGATCGGCGTCGTCGGCGCCCTGTTACTATCCGGAAAGCCGCTGGGGTTTGTCGCCATTCTCGGAATCCTGGCACTGCTGGGCATGATCACCAAGAACGCCGTGATTCTGATCGACCAGATCGAATCTGAACGAAGTCAGGGCAAAGACGTTTGGCAAGCGACGGTCGATGCGAGCAGCACACGTTTCCGCCCAATCATGCTGACAGCAATTTCGACGGTTCTGGGCATGATTCCAATCGCCCCGACGGTCTTCTGGGGACCGATGGCCTTCGCCATCATGGGAGGATTGCTTGTTGGGACAATCCTGACGCTCGTCTTTTTGCCGACCCTCTATGTTGCTTGGTTCGGTGGATCGGAAGTTCGGTCGGACATAAAGGCCGCGACTGCGAGCTAGCACGCGCCGCCAATCTTGTCCGCTTTCGGTCGCAAAAAGGGTAAAGTGGACATGGCATTTTGCACTGCATATGTCTGCTTTGGACCCAAAGCGGACATCGATAAACCTCTTCCGGAATGCCACTTTGAACCGCTACGATGCCTTGTCCTGAGCCGTGGGGGCGGCCATGAGGCGACGCGAGTTCATTACTCTGCTGAGTGTTGCGGCGTCATGGCCGCTTGCCGTGCCGGCACAACCGGTCGAGCGGATAAGGCGTGTAGGCGTACTCCTCGGAATAAGCGCCGCCGCCGATGCCGAATGGCAGGCACGAGTTGCCGCGTTAAAGCAAACGCTGCGCGGCCTTGGCTGGATTGAGGGCACCAATATCACTTTTGATCTTCGTTTCGCGGAAGGTAAGCCAGAATTGTTACCTTCGCTTGCCACCGAATTGGTGAGAGCTCCTTCCGATGTCATCGTGACCTCAGGATCGCCCGCAACTGAAGCTGCCCGCGCCGCTACGAAGACACTACCAATCGTGATGGTTTCGGTAGGCGATGCCCTTGCCGCCGGATTTATAACCAACCTGGCACGTCCCGGCGGCAATATTACCGGTCAAACCCTGGTTGCCACAGAGCAGAGTGCAAAACGGTTGGAGTTGGTGAAAGAGTTATTCTCGAACGCCGGAAAGATTGGCGTCTTATGGAACGGAAACAATACCGGTCATTCTTTTCAATTCAAAGAAATCCAAAGGGTTGCTCCGTCTCTTGGTATCGAACTCATATCATTGCCGGTGCGCGGTGAGACCGAGCTTGAGCCGGCGCTGCGCACAGTAGTGGAAGCAGCCTCGCCAGTTATCCTTTCAATGGACGACTCCCTTATTGGCTTTCTACGAGCGCAAACGATTGAGTTTTGCCTGCGCAACAAGATTGCGTTGATCGGGGAATTTCGTTTCACGCCTGCCGCTGGCGGGCTTATTAGCTACGGACCTAATACAGTCGAGTTGTGGCGATTAATCAGCAGTCACGTTGACAAAATTCTTCGAGGGGCCAAGCCGGGTGATTTGCCCGTGCATCAGCCAACGAAATTCGAGCTTGTGATCAACCTAAAGACCGCGAAGGCCATCGGGATCTCTATTCCAAACACACTAATTGATCGTGCCGACGAGGTGATCGAATGAGGCGACGCGAGTTCATCACGCTGGTAGGCGGTGCGATGGCAACCTGGGCATCTGCTGTGGTCGCACAGCAGCCCGCGAAGATTCCCCGTATCGGAGTACTCTGGCATGCCGGAAGTGCTGAGCAGGAGGGAACGAATTACAAGGCGCTGGTGAAGGGCTTTGCAGATATTGGCTATATCGACGGCAAAACCATTGTGCTGGAACACCGTTTTCCCAATGAGCAGCCGGCACAGTTCCGAAGCATGGCCGCCGAACTGGTGTCATCCGGTGTCGATGTCCTAGTCGCCGTGGGATCCAATGCCCCTCCCTACGCAAAGGAAGCAACAAAAACGATCCCCATCGTTTTCGCTATTGTGCCTGACCCGATTGGCAGCAAACTAGTGAACAATCTCTCACGGCCAGAAGCAAATGTGACCGGCTTGTCGAATTCCGCAAGCGACATCGCGGGCAAGCGGCTGGCGCTCTTTAAAGAGGTTATCCCGGGACTTTCCCGCGTTGCCCTTCTTGTTAATTCGAACTCTTCCCTCGCGACCGCCTATGAGCAGGCGTTTCAGCCGACGGCCGCCAGCCTTGGGCTTTCAGGAAAGACATTCACATGGCGCGCGCCAGATGAACTAACTTCGATCTTCGCCGCCATGAAAGATGCCGGCATTCAAGCGGTGATGTTCTACCCGGATGGTTGGGCCTTCACGTATCGTGATCTCATAGCAAAGCTTGCACTCGCCAAGGGGCTGCCGCTGTCTGCCTATTCTCGCCAAACCTTTAGCGCAGGCGCGCTGATGTCATATGGCGTGGATCACGATGTAATCTGCCATCGCGTAGCCGCTTATGTTGACAAACTCTTGAAGGGGGCGAAGCCTAGCGAGCTTCCGGTCGAGCAACCGTCCAAGTTTGAATTCCTGATAAACCTCAACACCGCGAGGGCACTTGGCCTCACGATACCGCCGTCGTTGCTTTTACGCGCCGATGAGGTGTTCGAATAGCATCAATTTGCTGCGCTGAGTCCGCTATTGGCCCAAAGCGGACATTTCTTTTTGCAACGCAAATGTCCGCTTTCGGGGTGAAAGCGGACATACCCAGCGCCGAAAAGAAACAGGACGATAGCGCTCGCTTGGCGCGAACCGGCCAAGCCCGGCGCGCACCGCTTTGGCTATTTGAAAAGTGAACAGATGGTGGCTTAGAACCTGTGGCGATGGCGGCGCGATAGATAAGCGTAGTGCGAAGGCCGGTCATCGAACGGGTAGTGATAGACGTACCCGTCATAGGCGTACAGACAGTAGTAGCCGGCATAGGCGCAGCGATCGCGCCAGTTGTAACCGTACCAGCCCGTCCGGACATAACGCTTGCCGAAGCCCGGCCCGAGATCAGCCGCTGCCGACGGAGTGCAGGTGCTGCCGAGGACGGCAGCGCACAGTGCAGTTGCAACAAGAAGCTTTTTCATGATGACGCCCAAAGCCCGATGAAACCTGAGGCTAAGTCTCACTAAGCAGGGTCGCGAGGCAAATCAAAACCCGCACATTGGTTAAGCATCGAACGATATGTTTGCTTAACGGTTTTCGGAATGCATGCGTCAGATCGATTCGCCGCCGCCTTCGAGCACCGCGTACTGGACCATGCCGGACACGCGCTGCCAAGCGGAGCCATTGAAACCGGCAACGACGGTGATACGCACGATCTGCACCAGATTGTCGTCCAATCTCGACGTATCGACAGTCCCGTCGTGGATATAGGCCACCGCAGCAACGCCGCACGCGCGCTCATCCATTGCGTTCGTGTTGACGACTTTGATGGCCTGATCGGGCCCAGCCCCATGACTGCGCAGATCAACGAACTGCTTGGCCTCTTCTTGCGTATTGCATATGACCCCGACGCCAACAGCCGCGTCACCGTTAACCGGCGATTGCGGTTGTCCCTCCGCCCGCGCAGCGCCGCACACGAGTATCGCGGCGGCGGTGACCGCCCAGAAAGTACGCATTCCTGCCTCCAGTAGGTTCCGCGGTATCTTTTGCCGGAACAACGTCCCTGTGCAGGAGGCGGTTCGCAGCCGCACAGGCACGCACGCAATTGTGAAAGCGTGTTCCGCAGCAGTTGCGTAGATAGGCGCAGTTCGGCAAATAGCGGCAGGACCTCGGAACGCTCTCCGAATCTCGCCTGGAATGCCTGTTATGGATTTTTCAATTTCGACAGTTCGTACTGCCACGGCGCTCGCGGTCCTGACCGCCGCGCTTGCGCTCGCGGCCTGCCAAACCGATGGCGCCGGCCCGTCGGCCGCCGACGCACCAAAGGCGCACGCCGCTTCGTCGGACCCGGCTGCCCCCAAGCCCGAATCAGCGCCGGCGCAGGTCGCAAGACCGGCGACCGCTACCGACGATGGCGAGCCAATGACACGCACGCGCGCCGCGCGCGAATGCTGGATGCGGACCGAAAAGGGCAATCCTCACCAGGATCTCGACAAGCGCGCCGACATCGTAAACAAATGCATCGATGACAAGCTCAAGGCCGCCGGCATGGCCGCGCCGAAAACCTGAGGGCCATCGTCCCTCCCCTTGCGCCGGCCGGCACGCCCGCTAGCATTCACCATCGTTCGACTTCAGGGAGGTCGTTATGGCGAAAGGTCAGATGCGTTCCACGAAGGAAAAAAAGAAGCCGAAGGCCGACAAGGATCGGCCCAAGCAGCTGTCCGCCTACAAGCTGGCACAGCAGGGCTCTTCTGGCGGGTCGTCGTTCAGCACACCGCCGAACAAGAAGCCCTGATCGCTAGCGCTGCCCCGTCGTGCCCATCTTCGACGCTTCGGGCAGCTCTTTCGCCTGCTTTGCTATTTCGAGGCAGGTCAGCAATTCGACGTAACTGGGCGAACCGCCGAGCGAAGAGAAACGCACGCAGCCGGTGCGTTGCGCCGGAGTATACTGGGCCCAGTCCTGCTGCAGCCTGCTGTGCGCGTCCTCTTCGTCACGCTTGCAGTCGCCGGCGGACCGGCCGAGCGAAACAGACACTTCGCCGGCGCGGCGGCAGGTCTGCTCGACATTGAACTTTGGTACTGCGTCGGCCGCCAAAACGACCTGCGACGCAGTCAAGATGACCGGCAATAGTGCGGGCATTGGCGCGCTCCCAAAACACCACCTCCCCGATACCTGAAGACAATACTTCGAGCCCGGTTCCGGTTTCATGCCGGATCGACGCCATGAACCTTTTTGCGGCCGGTGCGACCAATGGCTGGTAACGCCGGAGGGCCGCCACATGCTCAGACGCTTTTTATTCGCTTTTCTCGCGTTCATCGGCGTGATCGGGCCGACCGCTTTCGTGTTGGCGCTGCTGGCCGCGCCACCTGCAAGCTCGGCACCCTTGCAGCTGCCCGGCTGCGACCGCAACCTCGCCGAGGCCAGCACCAGCGTCACGGCCATGCAGGCGCGCCTGAAAGGACTCGACGTCAAACAGAGCGAGGACATGTGTACCGCGACGCGTCTCTACTTTCTCGAGGTCGTCAAGGCACGTGCCGTCACCGCGTTGTGCAAAAGCGGGCCGGAACGCGAGCGCGAGCTCGGCCGCCTTGATACCGACGTGGAACATATCAATGAGGCGATCGCAGCCCGGTGCGGCTGACCGGAAATAATACGAATTGCTTCACAGCTTCGCCAAAGTTCCATGACATACGGCAACCAATGCTTAACCGGTTGCGCAGAACATCGCGCAGTTAACGCAAAGCAACCGGAAAGATGCTCTCGGGGGAGAGTTTTCAGAAATGCGAGTACGCGTTCGTCGCGCCGTGTGGACGTTCGGCGCTCTTGTATTCGCCGCCATGCCGGCATTCGCACAGGAGTCAACGGACGTCGCACCTTTGAGCCCGGAAGACAGTGCCTTGCTCGCGAACGCACTGGTCTTTGATCCAGGCGCGCTCAGTACAGCGCCCAAAAAGCCTTTGCGCCTTCCCGGTTACAGAAGCAGCGCGTACGACATCACACGCACGCAGAAATTGGATGGCTCGACCACAGTTGTGGTGAAGCAGCCCGTGCAGACCGAATGGTCAAATTCCGTAGGCGCCGATCTCGCGCCAGCAATGCCGACCGCATATCCGTTGCCCTTGCCCACGGAGCGTAACAACGGCATGCCCGCAGGTGCGGCATGGGCGTCAGTGGGCGTACCTAATCTCGCCAGCGTGGACGCACGCGTCGATCCGACAAACGAGCAGGGCAAGGTTGGCACGACGATCAAGCATTCGATCCCGTTCGGGGGCCGTTTCGGGGTGACCGTGCAAGGCAGTTACTCGGTCACTGAAATGCTCGGCCAACCGTCGTCCGGCCTCGGCGATTTGCCGCTCATGACGGTGCCCTCGACCGGCGCGCCCGCTGCCCAGCAGGTTTTTGGCAACGAGAAGGCGGTCAAGTTCAATATCCTGCCGACCGGGACCACCCTGGGTGCCGGCTTTACCAACGCCAGCAATGATCCGGTGACGCACAACGCTTTCAGCGCCGACCAGAAGCTTTACGGCCCTCTGCATGTAACAACCGCTGTCACCGACGTCGGGCAGACCACCAGCAGCAAGAGCGTTACCGCCGGGTTCAAATTGAACTGGTAGGCTGGTTGCTGAATACCATGACGCGTCTTTTCGAAACCCGTGCATAACTTTATGGCCGGCCACGTTTGGCCGGAATGTGTCACCACCCTTCCCCTCTGCCCCACGGCCGCCGCAGTCGCGTGCGGCAATCGGCTGTTGGGTAGAACATCCGCGCAAAATTTGCGCATCTATAGGAGGGGACGATGACGGCCATCAGACCTGAGCGTGGTGCGGACAGGATGGTTCCGGAAAAGACCGGTCCGGAGGTCTATGCGCCGAACCGGAAACCTTCGGAACGGACCGAGTCCGAACAGGCGGCAGTGACCGCCTTTGAGGGTGAGATTCGCGAATTCGTGCGGCGCGACGTCGCACAGCTGCGCCGGCAACGGAATGACGTAGAGCAACCAGCGTCCGAGCCAGTTACCGACAACCTCAACGTCTTGATCCGGCGTGTTTCCGGCGCATCGATGGACGAAATCGATCGTGTCATTCTTGAACTGCAGGGCGTGCGCGAAATGCTTCGCAGCGAGGGCGAACGTGTCAGCCGGGAAATCGCCGGCTACGCCAGCCTGAGCCATGCGGCGATGACTGCCATGAAGGTGATCGGGGATAGTCTGACCCAATGGAAGCGCGCGCCGAACAATTACGGCGGACCCGCCGAATAGTGCGCGATGAAAAAGCCATCGCCGGAATCTCCGGCGATGACTTTCGGCCTCATCAAGGCGTGATCTGGCCGACGACCGTACGCACGTCGGGCTCGATCAACAGGACCTTGTCCTTGGCTTTGATGTAGTAAAGCCTCGATACGCCATCGATGCCGCGCACGCTCTCGGGCAACGGACGCATTCCGTTGAGCGCCTGATTAGTTGACAGTTCGCTCGTGGGCTTGAGCGCATCAGCGCCAGCAACCGGCTGCGATTTCTCCGCCATCACCGCATCGTAAATCTGCTTCCGCTGTTCCTGCGTCAGGGGCAACGGAAGCGCCATGGTCGGCACGCGGTCGAGAACGTCGTTGCGCTTGGAGAACTTGGCAGGAATAGTCTGTCCGAATGCGCCGATCGGCCCCGATGGCGGAGGCTCGTTCGACATATTGCTAGCGCCTGGCGCCGGCGCTTGTTCGGTCCCGGTCCCGGTCGTTGCCGGTCCGCTGCCTCCAGCCGACGGCTGCCGTGATATGGGCTGGACGCGTGCGGCCCAGGCCTCTTCCGGTGTCGGAATATTTTCAGTTCCTGCCGATTGCGGCCCCGGCTGAGGCGCGGCGCCGGTATTGATCTGGCCGGTGTTCGGCACAAGACCGGGGTTTATCGGGCGCTTCGGTTCGTCCTGCGCGAAGACGGTAGCACCCAGCGAACACAACAGGACGGCGGCAACGCCGGACGTCCTTAAAAAACAACGAGAATTTTTCATGGGGAGCCTCCATCGGCTGCGTCAGACAACGGCCGAAAGGCGGTCCCGGTTGCATTGCGCCGGCGCGGAGGCGGTATCGGCCTGCGACAGGCCAATGCGCAGGCACGAAAAGTCCAACGCCGCCCGCGCAAGCGGACGGCGTTCGGACTAGCTGACGTTTAGTTAGCTTGCGGCTGCGACTTTGGTCTTCGCTGACTTGCGCGGCAGCGGGTAGTCGGCGCTGTCATAGAGCGCGCGGATGCCGTTGCCGTCGAAACGCTTCTCTTCAACCTCGAGATACGCGCCGAGCAGCAGCTCCGGCGGCAATTCCTCGATCGCGAAGCGGATTGCCTCCGCGGCGGTCGGAAAGCGCTTGTACCCGATCGGCCGGCGCGACTTCCGGCTACGGCTCGGAAACAGTTCGGACGGGGCACGGTAGTTGATCATCGACATAATCTGTAGCTCCTAGAGCACTAATATGGCCCTTGGAGCGCCGAAAATCCAGCACTTACGGGCCGCGCATAACAACCCGGCGGGCGC
>Ga0081455_10001283_pt1 | contig 31226 bp, 23 predicted proteins | sample TabmetS3T2R1_FD_70207 | JGI IMG/M metagenome (GOLD analysis project Ga0081455, IMG submission 70207) | Tabebuia heterophylla rhizosphere microbial communities from the University of Puerto Rico - S3T2R1 | ecosystem: Host-associated > Plants > Roots > Rhizosphere ... | reverse complement strand
GTGGGGCCTCGACGTGGTGATCACCGGATCGCAAAAAGCGCTCATGCTCCCGCCCGGACTGGCCTTTGTCAGCGTCAGCGACAAGGCGTGGGGGCACGCGGATAAGGCCAAGAATGCGGCCTTCTATTTCAATTTCAAAAAGGAACGCGAGAACCAGGTCAAGAATCAGACGGCCTTTACGCCGACGGTGTCGCTCATCATCGGATTGCAGGAAGTCATCAAGATGCTCAAGACCGAAGGTCTCGAAAAAATCTTCGCGCGCCAAGGGCAGCTGGCCCGGGCGATGCGCGAAGGCATGCAGGCTGCAGGCCTCGCCCTCTTCCCCAAAGAGTCGCCGAGCGATGCCTTGACTGCCGTGTCGGCGCCCGACGGCGTGGATGGGCAGGCCATTTACAAAAACCTGAGAGTGCAATACGGCATTACGGCGGCTGGAGGGCAGGATCATTTGAAGGGCAAGATTTTCCGGTTATCCCACATGGGGTATGCCGACCGGTTCGACGTCATTACGGCCATGGCGGCGACTGAGATGGTGCTGAAAGGGCTCGGCCATCCGGTCAAGCTCGGCAGCGGCGTGGCGAAGGCGCAAGAACTCTTGATGGCCAAGTAGGCAGGTACTCATGAAGATTCTCGTCAGCGACAGTCTCTCGAAGCAGGGCGTTGAGCTTCTCGAACAGGCCGGCTTCACCGTCGTGGTGAAATCCAAGATGCCGAAGGATGAACTGTTCAAGGAGATCAAAGACGCCGACGGCTTGATCGTCCGCTCAGGAACAAAGGTCACGGAGGAGCTCATCAGCGCCGCCGAGAAATTAAAAGTAGTTGGTCGCGCCGGCTCCGGCTTGGATAACGTCGATACGCCGGCGGCGACGCGACGTGGGATCGTCGTGATGAATACGCCGGGCGGCAACACGGTCACGACGGCCGAACATACGATGTCCATGATCTGCGCCATGAGCCGCCGCATCCCGCAGGCAACGACATCCGTCAAGGCCGGGAAGTGGGAAAAAGACAAGTTCATGGGCGTTGAGCTCTTTAATAAGGTGCTGGGCATTGTCGGCGTCGGGCAGATCGGCAGTCACTTGACCAAACTGGCCCAAGGCATCGGCATGCGCGTCATCGCGTATGATCCCTATTTGGCGGCCGATCGGGCGGAGAAAATGGGGGTGGAAATGGCCGGGCTGCCCGAGCTGTTCCGGCGCGCGGATATTATCTCCGTCCACACGCCGTTGACGCCGGAAACGAAAAATCTCATCAATGCCCAGTCGATCGCGACCATGAAACCCGGCGTCATGATCGTCAATTGTGCGCGCGGAGGGATCATCCATGAAGGCGATCTCCTCGAGGCGCTCAAGACCAAACGGGTCGCCGCCGCCGCCTTCGACGTGTTTGAAGAGGAGCCGGTCAAGGCCGACAATCCGCTGTTGTCGCTCGACAATTTTATTTGTACGCCGCACATCGGTGCACAAACCACGGAAGCGCAGGAAAACGTGGCGGTGGGTATTGCCGAGCAGCTTGTCGATTATTTCACGAAGGGCATTGCGCGCGGAGCCGTCAACATTCCATCGGTGTCTCCGGAACTGTTGCCGAGGCTTCAGCCCTATCTCACGTTGGCGGAACAGCTGGGGAAGCTGGAAACGCAGCTCTGCGAAGGCGGACTCGAACGCGTGACGGTCGAATACAGCGGTGATGTGACCAATCTGTCCATTGCGCCGTTGACGATTGCGGTGCTCAAGGGATTGCTGACGCCGATCATGGAAGCGCCGGTCAATTACGTCAATGCGCCCATCGTCGCCAAGGAACGCGGCATTGAAGTCAAAGAGGTCAAGAGCACCGACGCCGGCGATTTTACGAGCCTGATCCGCGTCAGGGTGGAGGCGGGCAAGCAATCGCATCTCGTTGCAGGCACGCTCTACCATAAGAAAGACCCTCGGATCGTCGAAATCGATCAGTTCAAGGTGGAAGTGGTGCCGGAAGGTCACATGCTGTTCATCCACAATATCGACCGTCCGGGAGTCATCGGCATGGTCGGAAAGGTCCTGGGAGACAAGAATATCAACATCGTGCGCATGCAGTGTGCGCTGGAGAAGCGAGGCGGAAACGCATTGCTGATCATCGGCTCCGATCAGGCATTTCCCGGTGACGTGCTGAACACCATTAAATCAAGTAAAGATATTCTGTCGGTCAAAGTCGCTGCGCTGTCCTAAAGGTCCCAAGCCTGAATGTTTCAAGCCTGGATGTCTCACGCCGGAACATTCGCACGCTCCAACGGTTCATCATGGTGACTGCTGCTTCGAAGCCGCGCTCCAGTCCGGGGCACGCTCCCTCGTCGCGTGAACGCTCGCTCGTCCCCGTCGGCATGGCGACGATTCTGCCGCGTGCCGCCAAGCAGGTCCGCCGCATCGAGGCGCAGTTGCTCGAGCAGGTGTCGAGTTGGGGCTACGACGAGATCATTCTTCCCACATTTGAATACCTCGATGTGCTCGCTCCGGGCCTGGAAGCCGAGCTCCTGGAAACGTGCTATCAGTTTATCGACCGGACGACGGGACGCACGCTGCTTCTACGTCCGGACGCCACGGCACAGGTCGCGCGGACGATCGGCATGGGCCTCACCGGCGACGCCCTCCCGCAGCGTCTCTCCTACCGCACGTCGGTATTCCGGTACGAACCCGAGCATGCGGGGCGGGGACGGGAAATCTTTCAAGTCGGCGCGGAGTTGGTCGGCGTCGACGACGTGTCGGGCGACTATGAAATCATCAGCCTGCTGATTGAATGTCTCCAGGCGGTCGGCCTGGGTTCGTTCACGATTGCCCTCGGTCACGTCGGCTTCATTAAGGGATTGCTGATGCGGTCTGGGCTTTCGCCGCAAGGGCAGAAGCGCGCCGAGCAGGCGGCGGCCAAGAAAGACTTGCCTCGGCTTGAGGAGTTATTGGCCAGCGAACGGATTGCTAAATCCGCGGCCAAAGCCATTCGAGAAGCCCCGGAACTGACTGGGCGGGAAGAGGTGTTGCAACGCGGTCGTGCGCTGGCTGCCGGTGATCCGGCCCTCTTGGTGCCGCTCGATCGGCTTGGGCACCTCTATCATCTTTTGTGCGCCGCGGGCCACCGCGAGGCGTTGCTGCTTGATCTCGGTGAATTTCGTGGATTTGATTACTACGACGGTGTCGTGTTCGACGTGTTCGCATCCGGTGTCGGCGCCGAGCTGGGCGGCGGCGGACGGTACGACCATCTGATCGGCCGGTTCGGCCGGGACCTTCCCTCTACCGGGTTTGCGTTGGATGTGGACCATCTCTTCCGCGCAGTGGAATTTCCACAGGACGGCGCCGATGGCCCGCGGATCGAGTATGTCGTGGCGGGACCGCGTCGAGCCGCCCGGGCGGTTATTGAGCTCGCCAAGAGGCTTCGGAAGGGACGCCGCCGCGTCGTCCAGCTGCTGGTCAAGGGAAGCGACCAGACCCTGGTATCGAACGCGGTTGTGTCCGCACAGGCACAAGGGGCCAATGCGTTGATCGTCGTGGGGGCGCCTGGAGTGGATCAAGACCATGTCGCGTTGTTTGAAAAACTGACGGCGCCGGATGCACGTCGGAACGGACGTCCGCATCGCCCGGTCATGAAGAAAGTGTCACGTGCGGCGTTGTTGTCTCCGGGTCGGATGCGACAGCGCAAAGGGGCGTCGAAATGAAGTCCATGCCGGGCATCGATCTCTCGCAACCGCGCCTGCCACCGCAGAACGTGGAGGCGGAACAGTCCGTGTTGGGCGCCGTCTTGTTGGACAACCAGGCGATGGCAAAAGCCATGGAACTGGTCGTGGAGGAGAATTTTTACCGGACGGCACACCGCAAGATTTATCGCGCTATGCTGGAGTTGTCGGAAAGCGGCGAGGTCATCGATCAGATTACGCTCACCGAACGCCTTAAGGCTCAAGGCGAGCTGGAAGCCATAGGCGGCGCCGCGTATCTGGCAGAGCTGGTGCAGATCGTCCCGAGTTCCGCCAACATTCGTTATCACAGTAAGATCGTCCGGGACAAAGCCTTGCTTCGCGAGCTGTTGCACACGTCGACCGAAGTGTTGACGCGGGGATATGAGGGGACTGCTCCGATCGACGAACTACTCGATTTTGCCGAACGTTCGGTCTTCAGCATTGCCCAGGGAAAATTAGACCGGTCATTCAGCCCGATCAATGCCATCATCAAGGAGAGCCTGGATCTGGTCGACAAGCTCTCGAAGAGAAAGGAGCATGTGACGGGTGTGCCGACCGGCTTCTATGACCTCGACGACATCACAGCAGGGCTTCAAGCCTCCGACCTTGTGGTGATCGCCGGACGGCCGAGCATGGGAAAGACGAGTCTCGTGCTGGGCATGGCTGCCCATGCGGCGCTCCATGCCGGAACCTCAGTGGGCATCTTCAGTCTCGAAATGTCGAAGCCCCAAATCGTGCTGCGCATGCTGAGCTCGGAAGCACGCGTCGATTCCCATGCGCTTCGCACCGGTAAATTGCAGAAAGAGGACTGGTGGCGTTTGGCGGAGGCCGCGGGCCGTCTCGAACAGGCGCCCATCTATATCGACGATACAGGCGGCATTACGGTGCAGCAAATGCGGGGCAAAGCGCGCCGGTTGAAAGCAGAGCGGGGCTTGGACTTGCTGATCGTGGACTATCTGCAGCTCATGCAGGGACGGAGCGACGCCGAATCTCGCCAACAGGAAATCTCTGACATTTCCCGGTCGCTCAAGGCGCTGGCCAAAGAATTGAATGTGCCCGTCGTCGCTCTCTCCCAACTCAGCCGGGCCGTCGAAGCGAGGAAGCCGCCGATTCCTATGTTGGCCGATCTCCGTGAGAGCGGCGCGATCGAGCAGGACGCTGACGTCGTGATGTTTATTTATCGAGAAGACGTCTACGATCAGAACTCCGAACGCAAGGGAATTGCGGATATTCTGGTCAGCAAGCATCGCAACGGTCCCATCGGAAAAAAAGAACTGTTTTTCCATGACCGCTACGCCAAGTTCGAAAGCCTCGACAATCGAGAAGTCGTTTGACCCTGCCGTGACCGCTTCGTATAATCGTTGAGTGTTCTCGACTCACCCCATGAATTTGCTACTGAGTCGTCCGATGACATGGAAGGGATGGTACAGCGCCGCAGCAGATGGACGGTCGGTGCGCTTCGTCTGCGGTCTATTGTCCCTCAGTCTCCTCTTGGCCTGTGCCTCGCCTCCGCCTGTGAGGCTCGCTCGAGCGGCCGAAACCGGGGAGGCGCCCAAGCCGGCTGCAGCTGCGACTCGTCCGGCGGATGCGTCTGCCGCCTATCATTTCATGCTGGGCTATCAGGCGGAACTCGCCCAGAACTCTGAACTCGCCCTCAAAGAGTATCAAGCCGCATTGAAAGCCGATCCGACGGCGCTGTCGGTGAAAGCCCGGCTCGCGAGTCTGCATTTTTCGCTTGGGGATATGCCCAATGCCATGCGGTACGCGGAAGAAGTGGCCGATGGACAGGCCGACGATGCGCGCATGCTGACCCACATGGCGGGAATTCTCGCCCAGGGTGGCAAGAGCGAGAAGGCATTGAGCGTGCTTGATCGGGCCATCGAGGTAGAGCCCGAAGCCGGCGAGGCCTATTTTACCAAAGGACTGCTGTTGCTGAACCTCAAACGTCCGGTCGAAGCGGAACAGGCGATGCGCAGCGGGATTGCCCGCTCGCCGGACAATGCCGTGGGGCATTACCACCTGGGGCGCATCCTGCTCGAAACGGGAAAAATCGATGACGCCATGGCGAGTTTCGATCGTGCCATTACCGTCAACGCGGCGTTTGAGCCGGCCTATTTGGCGCTGGCCTCCATGCATGAGGCTCGTCACGACAAGGACCGGGCGGTCGCGGTGTTGAAGAAATATCTCCAGAACGTCAATCCACGGAACCGTGAAATCCGCCACCAGCTCGTGCGGATCTACGTCGATGCCAAGGATTACCAGGGTGCGAGAAAGGAACTGGAGGAACTGCTCGCGGAGGATCCGTCCGATCTGGATGCGCAGCTACGCATGGCGCTCATTCATGGCGAGCAAAAAGAATACGCACAGGCCATCGATCGTCTGAACGCGATCCTCAAGGTTCGTCCGGCGGAATTAAAAGTAAGGGACTATCTCGGCTACATCTATGAAGAGTCGAAGGATACGCAGAAAGCACTGGAGACCTATACGTTCAACGTCCAGCTCGAGCCCACCTTCTACGAAGGGCATCTCCATCTGGGCGTCCTGTATTACCGCCTCAAGAAATTTCCCGAAGCGAACGAGCATCTGGGGCGCGCCATCGCTCTCAATCCCAAGCAGCCCGAATCTCACATCGTGCAAGGGCTGGCCTATCTGCAGCAGGAGCAGTACGACAAGTCCGCGGAAGTCTTTCTCGAAGGGATTCGCCACAATCCGAAGAACGCCGACCTCTATTTCAATCTCGGGACTGCGTACGACAAACTCAACCGGTTTGACGATGTTGTCCTGGCGATGGAAACTGCCATCAAGCTGGATCCTCATCACGCCGACGCATTGAATTATCTCGGCTACAGCTATGCGGATCGGGGTATCAAAGTCGATCAGGCCGTTTCGCTGACCAAACAGGCCGTCGCCCTCAAGCCTGATAACGGCTACTACGTCGACAGCCTCGGCTGGGCTTTCTTCAAGTCCGGAATGTTGACCGAAGCACTCGTGGAACTCAAACGTGCCGCGGCCCTCGTCGGAGACGATCCGGTGATTTACGAGCATCTCGGCGACATCTACGCAAAGCAGCAACGGATTTCCGATGCTCGAGAAGCCTGGCTCCATGCGCTTGAGCTCGATCCGACCAATCTCAAGCTGATGGATCGCTTCCGCGAACAAGGCATGGGCGATCCCACCCAGGAAGAACGAATCCAGCAGGCGAAGCGCAGAGTCGAGAGCCAAAAAGCTCCTTTCCCCGTTAGTCAATAGCCGGCACCGAACCAGTCATTTCCTTGCCATCACTTCCATTCCTGTTAGACTCCTGCCGTTGACGGTCTGCGCACCAAGGGCGCGATGTCCAACCTAGACGAGCCAGGCAGTCTCAAAGCCGAAGTGTGGGAACATCAGGCAGTGCCTGCACCCGAGCGGTGCGCAACTGCCTCGCGCTCCGCGGCACTTGCAAGGGCAGATTACGTGTCGCTGGCGGCGGTTCTCGGCCTGGTGCTGCTCGTGTATGCGCAGCTCTGGCTGCCCGGGTTGGTCATGATCAAGCGGGATGCCTTCCAGCTCTTTCTTCCTCTCAAACAATACATCATCGATCGTCTTTCCCAAGGGGAGTTGCCTGAATGGTTTCCCTATGAGGGTCTCGGCCGTCCGTTGATTTCGTTGACCGTCATGGGCGTGTTTCATCCGTTCACCGCGCTCTACTGGTGGTTGCCGGTTCAGGATGCCTACCGCTTGGCCACGCTCCTCTGCTGTCTGATGGCGGCGGCAGGGACCTTTCTCTTGGCACGCGGCTTGGGCATTTCTCGCAGCGGGGCGGCGATCGGATCGATCGGATTCTCTTGTTCCGGCTATGTGATGTCGCTGACGGAAAACGTGCTGTATTTGTACTCGATCTGCGTGTTGCCGCTGTTGCTTTATTCCCTCGACAGAGTCGGTCGGAACGGCCGGAAGTCCTGGCTGGCTTCTGCAGCACTCGTGTGGGCCAGCGTCATTCTCAATGGCGACATTCAGACCGCCTATTACCTGGGCTTCGTGGCTCTTCTGTGGATGTGGATGCGGACTCAAGGGGGAATGCACCTTCAACTTGGTCGACTGGCTGCTGTCGTCAGCCTGACGCTGCTGGTGGCTGCGATTCAGCTTGCGCCCGCTTGGGTGGCATATCAGCACAGTGATCGGGCCGATACCTCCTCATTCCATGCCGAGGCCATCCACTGGTCCACCCATCCACTGCGGTTCGTCACGCTGTTGGTATCGCCGGTCGGCGACACGAACCGGGGTGATCAGATTGCCCAAGCGCTCTTTCAGACCCAGGAGCAGGGGCGTGGGCCGTCAGGCCTGTGGGCTGAAAGCCTGTATCTGGGGCCCGTCATCGTCGGTCTAGCCATCGCTGCCTGTGTTCGACGTCGAGACATGCTCGTGTTTATCGTATTGGGCACGATCAGCGTCATCCTGGCCATGGGATCGTACGGCGGACTGTATGAGCTCCTCTTCGAATGGATGCCACTCTGGTCGGCTTTTCGGTATCCCGAAAAGTTGATGGGTCTTGCGACGTTCGCGGTGACGATGCTGGCTGCTAGCGGTGTCGACGTCCTCCGTGCCGACCGCCGCGACCCCATCGCCTGGTGTGTCGCTGGCATGATGTTCGCTGTGCTTGCCTGTGTACTGGCCACGGATACCGGGCCTCGACTCTTCTCAGAGACGTGGGTTGTTCCATCAGAGCTTGGCCGACACATCGCTGCGTCGATGGGTGAGTCGGCCTGGTTTGCCTCGGGCGGAGCGCTGGCAATGGCCGGGCTTCTTGGATGGTTGAGGAAACGCCCTGCCGAATGGGCCTTGGCCGGAGCGGTTCTGACATTGTTGCTGACACTCGATCTGGCGAGAGCCAACTTGCCGGTCGTGCAGACGTCCTCCGCAGAGGCCTGGACGTTCACTCCCGGTCTTGCCTCGGCAATTGCGAACGATTCCAAGGTTACCGGCCCAGGACACTTTCGGATTCTGAGCATCAAGGATAGCGCCGCCAATCTTTCTGAAGCGGTGGAGAACGGATTGACATCGCGAGAGCGTCTCGCGGCCCTCCGTCGTCATGGGTTGTATCTGGAACACAATGCCGTCTTCGGCGTCGAATCAATTCAGCATTATCTCGCGGGGCTCAATCCAAGGGTGGATCAGATTGGCAGAAATGGCAGCCTGCGCGTTGCTGCTCGCTACAATGTGGCGTATTTCATCGGGCGGCCGGACCGCTTTCAGTCTGAGTCATTTGCCGGATCGGTAGTGGCGACCGTGCCGGCATACGATCTTGCACTTGTCCGGAATCCAGTACGCGTGACGCCTCGTGCCTATCTGTCCCGCCGGCCAGAATTCCTCTCCTCTCTCACACCCATCCCCTCGCTTTTGGAACGCGACGAATTCTTGAACGGAGCTGTGGATGGAATTGAAAGCGCCGGCGCAATGCTGCCGGTGGCGAAGCCGGAAGGTCATGCCAGGATTGTGGAATATCGGCCAGAAACCGTTCGCATCGACGTCGAGACGTCTGAGCCGGCCGTCCTGATATTGGCCGATGCCTTTGAACCAGGGTGGACGGCTCGTATCGACGGAGGAAATGCGCTCGAAATCTACCGGGCGAATGCGCTGGTGCGGGCAGTGCTGGTCCCAACGGGGCGATTTCAGGTCCTGTTTCACTATGAGACTCCATGGTTACGTCTGGGTGCCTGCTTGAGTGGCCTTGGCCTCCTCTTGGCCCTGCTGCTCTACACGGTAAATCGAAAACAGCTCACCGTATCCAATCGTTCTTCTCTGTATCAAAACTGACCGTGCGCGGAAGAAGGAATCTGTGCAGGTCCGCAACTGGCCGCGGCGACGCGGATTGGCTGGACTACGTAGGCAAATCTTTTGAATGCCGATGTTGCGCTCCGTACGCGAGCGACAATAATTGGCTGATCAGAGCAGAACTCGTTAACGATTTTCGGAGCCTACTTGTCCGCAGAGACGAGGTATCTGTCTAACCCATTGAAAAAGAATGTGTGTCATGCCCAACACGCTTTCCCAGCCCTCGGCACCGAACCTGCTACTGCATCGGGTGACGGCAAGGACGCCAGTCTTGAGGAAGAAATTGGCATCGAGCGGTAATGGGCGTGTCAGTGAACCATCAACAAGGAGGAGCAGCGATGTTTAAGTTCAAAGGTCAAAAGGGTTTCACCCTGATCGAGTTGATGATCGTGGTCGCGATCATCGGTATTTTGGCCGCGATCGCCATCCCCAACTTCGTCGCCTATCAGGCGAAATCGAAGCAGTCGGAGGCGAAGGTCAGCTTGGGCGCCATCTTCACATCAGCCGTGGCCTATCAAGCTGAGTCGAACAACCCGCAGAGCTATGCGCCACAAACGATTTCTCAGATCGGGTGGCAGCCGTCGGGAACGCCCCGATACTCGTTCTGGTATCAGGATGGCGCGGCGGTGGGTGGTAACGGAAACGGCACCGTGATCACCAAGTTCGTGGGCAGCTCCACAGCGACGACTCCGTGTAACGTCAACACCGTGCCTCCGGCCAGCGGTGGATTTACCGTGGCGGCAACGTCTTCGGGATTCACTGCCGGCGCGAACGGCAACATCGACGGAGATACGGCCTGCGATCACTGGTTCATCAACGACCAGCGGAATCTGCAGAACCCGAACAACGACGTGTCATTGTAAGAGCGTCGCTGCGATGTGAGAACGGATCTTCGGATCCGGGGGGAGGAAGGCCACGAGGTCTTCCTCCCTCGTCGTTTCAAGGCATGAAGACGGGAAATTCTTGACTGCCGTCGATCCCCCTCATACGGTGAAATCTTCGGGGCCGTTTTCGCCGAAATGAAATCTGGTCATTGTTTTCCTTCCCGCTAGTAAACGAGGAGTCGGTGTCCGAGCATCAGAGTCAACTCAACGCAATTCCGGACGGCCTGCCCGTGACGACTTCGCCTAGTCTTGGGGCCTCTCTCGGCCATGCAAAGGAGTGGCTCATTCATCAAAGCACGGTGTGGGAGCTCGGGGGATTCGGTGCCATTGTCGGAGGACTCGTCCTCTTCTCTCCGTTGATTGACGGCGGCACCACCCAACTGCCCGTCTTCATCATCCGTTTGGTTCTCCTGATCAGCGCGGCCGTTTGGCTCCTCCGTCGAATGAAAGGGGGCGAGTTGTTTTTGCCTCAGAGCCGTTTGGATACGTGTGTCTTGCTCTTCGCGGGCTGGACCATCCTCTCGCTCCTCTGGGCTCCGTACAAGAATGCGAGTCTCCAATGGGTGCTCAACATTCTGTCCTACGCCACACTGTTCATCATCGTCACACAAGGCATTCGATCACAAGCGCAGGTCTGGACACTGGTGTTTGTGGTCACAGGGATTGGTGTCTTCGAAGGTCTCTGGGGATTAGCTCAATACCTCTGGATGGATGAGCCGCGTGCCAAAGGTACGTTCTTCAACCCCAATTTCTTTTCCGCCTATGAAGCCGCAGTCTTCCTGCTGTCGATGGGAGTGCTGATGTTCACGAAAGGGGAAACACTCTCCGTGCATTCCCGAAGATGGCTATGGATGGCGGCGGCCGTGTCATTGGCAGCAGTTGTGACCGCCCAGTCGAGAGGCGCAACAGCGGCATTGGTGGGAGCGGCGTTGTTTCTGGGAGTTTCGCGGTATGGAAAGAACGCTCTCGCTGTGGTGAGCCTCTGTGTGCTGGCAGCCCTTGTCGTCCCCAATCCGCTGCAACACCGGATTCTTCATGCTGAGGCGCAGGATCCCTACGCCTATACGCGATTGGACATCTGGAAAAGTGCGCTCGTGCGGCTGGCCGATCAGCCGCTGGGGATCGGCGTGGGAATGTTCAAGCATGGTTCATTTGAAGAACGGTTTCCGATCGATGGGCATATCGTGCGCTATGGGAAACGGCCGGAATCCGCTCACAACGAGTATCTACAGATTGGGGTGGAACTGGGCCTCGTAGGCCTGGTCCTGTTTCTCTACGGTGCCGGCCTTGTGGCCGCTGAAGTCCGGCGACTGCTGTACAAGCCGACGGATACACTCGACCGAGGTCTAGTGATGGGTTTGACGGGCTCCGTGTTGGTGTTGCTCCTGCATGCGGTCGTTGATTCGACCTTTCATGAGCCAGCCCTGGTCATCTTGCTCATTCTTATGGGCGGGCTCGTGCACAACCTGTATGTACGGTCCAGGCCTGATGAGGTGATGTGGTGGCGCATCGGCTTTTCGTATCATCCCCTGCGCGCTGCGTCTGTCATTGCGGGCACCTTGGTGATGATGGCGGTCTGTGCGCAGTCCGTCCTGGCCTGGTATGCGCACCAGGAAGGCAAGCGTCACGCCGTCCAAGCCGATTTGAAGGGGGCATTTGCCTGGTACGTCCGTGCTGCGGAAATTGATCCCGGCACTACCGGCTATCACGATTCGATCGCGCGCACGGCCATACAGTTGTCCAGCGAGTCCGGTTTGTCGGACTGGCTGCTCAAGGCGACCGAAGAAGAGCTGATTGCGAGAAAACTCAATCCGATGGACCCACGGTTCGCCTTTCGTTCGGGCACGGTGTACCGGCTGATGGCCTCACAAACGCTCGCGAGCGCACAGCGCGCCGAGCTATTGATGAAAGCGTCCGACGCGTACGCTGACGCCATCCGCTTGGATCCCTATTCCCCGTTGAGCTATTTCGAACTCGCTCAGCTTCGCGCTGCCGAGGGCCGGGTGGAAGAGGCCATCGAGCTCTTGACCACTGCGACGACGTACGAACCGAATTTTCTCCCGGCCCGTGCACTCCGTGCCGAGGTGTCGTTAAAGGCAGGCATTCCCGGCGATTACGCCCGAGAGATGGCTGAGATCAAGGCGATCCAGTCGAGGTATGAACGACAGGCAAGAAATGAGATTGAACGGCAATTCATCAGCGTGGATCTCTATCCGTTGGGCAGAGCCATCGCCTTGGAGGCAAAGTCATGATGCTGGCAAGGCAACCGCTCCATGTCATCGGCATGAGCGCTCTGGTGCTCGGTATGTTGATCGCGCTGCAGGTTCATCTAGGGCAATGGCAGGCGCCCGAAAAGAAACTGGAGCATCTCCTGTACCTTCCTGATGCGGAATATCTACAAATCGCTTCGATGGGATATCAAGAACTGGTCGCTGACCTAATATGGCTTCAGGCGATTCAGGTGATGGCCGAACGCAAGGTATCGGACGCGGCTGGTCGCTGGCTCTATAGAGCGTTCGACATCATCACCACACTGGATCCAAAGTTCGTCCGTGTCTACGAAGCGGGAGGCCTCGCCCTCACCACGTTGGTGGTCTTACCTGAGGAGAGCAATCAGCTCCTACTGAAAGGCGTCGAACACAATCCGACTGAATGGAAGCTCCCGTTCTATCTTGGCATCAATTACTACTTTGAATTGTCTGATGATGCCAAGGCCGGCGAGTACATGGCTCAGGCGTCTCGTGTTCCAGGCGCCCCAGCAGGGCTGGTCCCCATCGCGGCAAACCTATTTGCCTCAGCAAAGTCTCCACAACAGGCGGTCGAGATTCTCGCGACGGCCTATCAGAACACCACAGACGAAGATGCCAAGAAGCTGCTCGAATTACGTCTGAAGATCATGCTCGCCGAGCGTGATGTGGTTGTGTTGGAGCAAGCCATCAATCGATACGGGTCCCTGCATGGTCGACTCCCGGTTCGATTGGAAGATCTTGTGGCGACAGGCCTGCTTCACGAGCTGCCGCAGGAGCCTGGCGGTGGGCAGTATGTCTACGATGCCACTAGCGGTGCAGTGTCCAGTAGCGAGTTTCCGGAGCGGCCGAAGCTGACAGCGAAGAGAAGGAGTCGCTGAGCAGCCCTTTGCCAAGAACACGGGAAATCTTGCCGAAATACATCTGATTGCTATGATGAAAATCCTATTTGGGGAGTAGGGGCACGTCGGTCCATGGATGCGATCGTCGTCGACAAACTGACAAAAACCTATCGGCCGACCTGGCCGTGGCAATCGCCGGCCACGGTGCTTTCTGATGTCTCGTTCTCCGTGGGGTTCGGAGAGATATTTGGTTTCCTGGGCCCCAACGGCGCCGGGAAAACCACCACGATGAAGATCATTCTGGGTCTTGTGCAGGCGAGCACTGGATCCGTCGAACTATTGGGGTCCCCCTGGACGAATGTCCAAGTCCATCAACGTATTGGATATCTGCCGGAGTCCCCCTATTTTTACGATTACTTGACCGCGGAAGAATTTTTGATGTTTTACGGCGGGCTCGCCGGCCTCGACAAGACGACCGTCACTCAGCGCATTGAAGCGCTCTTACACAAAGTGGGGCTCAGCGAAGCCCGAACACGTCCCCTGCGGAAATTCTCGAAGGGGATGCTGCAGAGAATTGGGTTGGCACAGGCGCTGATTCACGATCCCGAATTGGTGATCTTGGACGAGCCCATGTCTGGCCTCGATCCAGTTGGACGAAAGGATGTCCGCGATATCATCTTGAGCCTCCGCGATCAGGGCAAGACGGTGCTCTTCAGCACACATATCATTTCCGATGTCGAAATGATTTGTGATCGAGTGGGAATCATTGCAAAAGGGAAGATGCTGGCCGTCGGTCGCATCGAAGAGATGGTCGGCCGCCAGAAGGCCGAGTCCGTCGAAGTCGTCTGCGAGGGATTCGTCGGCGAAAGAAACGACGTGATCAAGGCGAAGGCCCATCGTCTGTTGCAACGCGGGAATCGCTGCTGGATGGTGCTCTCCGATCAATCAGAACTGGAGCAGGTGCTCGAGTCGATCCGCCGATCGGGTGGCAAACTGGTTTCGGTCATTCCCCACAAAGGGTCGCTCGAAGACATCTTCTTAGAACACACCCAGTGTCGGGACTAAGATGAAAAGTCTGTTGGTCGTGGCTCACAACACCTTCCGTGAAACCGTGCGAGACAAGATTCTCTATAACCTGGTGTTCTTCGCCTTGCTGCTCATCGGGTTATCCGTGTTGCTCGGGACCCTCACCATCGGAGAGCAGGCCAAAATTGTCAATGACGTGGGGCTGGCCGCGATCAACCTCGTGGGCGTGATCATTGCCATCTTCGTCGGCATTGGGCTGGTGTCAAAGGAGATCGAACGGCGCACGATCTACACGATTCTGGCCAGGCCGATCACCAGAACGCAATTTATTCTCGGAAAATATGGCGGCCTCGGGTGTGTGATGGCGGTGAACCTTGCAGTTATGATGGGCATGTTTTTGGCGACCATTGGTCTCAGCGGCAATCCGATCCATGGCTCTCTCTTTCAGGCCATACAACTGATCCTCGTCGAGACGTTGCTCGTGACCGCCTTGGCGATGTTTTTTTCAACGTTCAGCTCGCCGACGTTGAGCGCCATCATGACCATCGGGTTCTATCTCATCGGGCACCTCACCACTGACCTCAAGGCCATCGCCGAAAAAAGCAGAAGCCCTCTCTCTGAGGCGATCATGTCAGGTCTCTACTATGTGTGCCCCAACCTCGAGTGGCTGAACATCAAGGGCCAAGCCGCCCGCGGGGTTATGGTGAGCGGAGAATACCAATTGGCAGCCACGGCATACGGTCTCCTCTACGCAAGCTTGCTCTTGTTCGGAGCCTGCCGAATTTTTGAGCGTCGAGATTTCTAAGGCTACGAGCGAACCGCACCCACGCCTATGAAGCTGTTAGCCGTTGTCCCTCCCGACCGGTGGATGGAGATCAATCTCCTCGCAACCCTGCGTCGTCATTATTGCGACAAGCTCCATGTGTTTAGCTATCCCGGAGGGATGGGACGGCTCGGCTCGAAAACCTGGCGCAAGGAACGGGACGAGCTGAATGACCAGTTGGTGACGGTGGCCCGTACGCTCAAGGCTGCCGGCGAGTTGGATCTTCTGTTTTGCATCGTCTACGACGACTTTCTCAGCGTTGAAACCGCGCAACGGCTTCGTCAATTAGGCGTGCCGATGGTCAATTATCACGTCGACATGGCCTTTCAATGGTACCGAGTCATCCGAACGGCCCCGTATTTTGATCTGTTGGCCGTGGCTCAGATGACGAATGCAGAGCACCTCACGCCCTACTGTCCGAAGATTCATTGGATGCCGATGGCCGCCAATCCCGACTGGTACGCATCCCGTTCGACGACCGATTCAGGGCTGCAACATGACCTGTGTTTTGTCGGGAGTTTCAATCCGTATCGACGGGCACTCCTCGCGGAATGTGTCCATCGGGGATTCAAGCCTTCCGTATACGGTCGGGGGTGGACCAGCGGGTCGCCGAGTCCGTACCAATTCGATTGGGACGCCTACAAGATTTGGCATGACATTCGATACTATGCCCTGCCTCGCCTGCGGGCCGAAGGCCTCGACAGTGTGATCGAGCCCATCAAGAAAAAGTGCGCAAGGACACACACGTTCGAAGCGTTACACGGCCCGGACTTTTTTCCTCCATGCGCAGATGAAGCTATGCCGGCAATTTTTCGTTCGAGCAAGGTCAATCTAGGTTTATCCGACACGGGCTGGCATGCCGGGACGCGTGTCATCGCCTCGAACAACCTCCAATGTCGACTGCGGGACTTTGAAGTGCCGATGTCCGGCGGGTTCTACCTGGTGCAGGAGGCGCCTGGGCATGCGGATTACTACAAGATCGGCCACGAAATCGATACCTGGAAGGACGTCGATGAACTCATCGACAAATTGTCCTACTACGAGAAGCACACAGCTGCCGCCTTGCGGATGCGTGAGGCGGGGAAAAGGCGTGCGCTGGAGTCTCATACCTGGCGACACCGATTCGACCGTCTGTTTGAGGCGCTCGGCATGTCGAATGGCCGTAGAACTCAACTTGTAGCTACATGCTGAGCACCACCACCAAGATCGGTCTGGCCAAGCGGCTCTCGCAGGCCATTCGACTTGGAAGGCGCCTCGCAGGATTGAGCAACCACACAGAGGTTGTTCGCGATGGGCTGCGATGGCAGCTCAACCTCTGCGAAGGCATCGACCTTGCGATCTATCTCGGCATCTTCGAGAAGGAATCCGTATCAGTCGTCCGGCGTGTACTGCGGCCGGGTGCTGTGGCCTTGGACATCGGTGCGAACATTGGTGCGCACACCCTCCCCATGGCGACTCACGTCGGTCCCAGTGGAAAAGTATATGCCTTCGAGCCGACACAATTTGCCTTTCAGAAGCTTCGGAGCAATATCGATCTGAACACGGATCTCAAGACCCGTGTTGTGCTCGAACAGATCATGCTGGGAGAACCTTCGAACTCCAGCCTTCCTGAGGAGATCTATTCGAGTTGGCCCCTCACTCACGATGCTCACCTGCACAAGAGGCACGGGGGAAAACTCAAGTCAACAACGGGCGCGCGGTCATCCTCTGTGGATGAGTATGTGAGGCAGGCGGGGATTCGACACATCGATCTCATCAAGATCGATGTCGACGGCTACGAATGTGCTGTCTTAGAGGGGGCACACTCGACATTGATGAGCATGCGTCCGCTGATCATTATGGAATTCGCGCCGTACGTGCTCGACGAGGTGGGGGCGTCTGTTGAAGGATTATGTGAGACGCTGCGGCAGCACCGGTACCACTTGTATGCGGCTTCGAGAGGCCAAATGCTCCCAGTCGCCGCGGAGGGGTTGAAGAGGTTCCTTCCCGACGGCGCAGGCATCAACGTCTTCTGCGTACCGAGCGAAAAACGCACAGGCTTGGGGCAGTTGCTCCACAGGGATGTGCCGGGAAGGCTATTGTCGGTATCTGGGGGAATCCAAGCCGGATTGCTCTCCCTCTATCGCTTGGCGCTGAAAACTGGAGTGCTTTCGACAAAGCTTGGCAACGGCGTCTTCGAACGAACCTACCTGATCTACAAGGAAGTGTTTGAAGCCTCTCACGTCAGATTGCTTAAGAACCTCGTCACTCCTGGCACAACGATTGTCGACGTGGGGGCGTTTATTGGATTTTTCTCGCTTCGGTTTGCCCGATGGGTGTCTGGTTCGGGCAGGGTCATGGCCCTCGAGCCGGATCCAAAGAGCCTGGCGCGCCTTCGGCATAGACTCGAGCGCGCGGGTTTGAGGAACGTCGTCGAGTGTATACAGGCGGCTGTCGCCCATGAGAGCGGCGAACGACGCTTGACCCTGAATGCCGACTGTCCGGTTGATCACAAGCTGGGGGAGGATGGAATTCCCGTGAGCACGACCACGATAGATGATCTGCTGGACACATACGGGTGGCCTCCCGTGTCACTGATCAAGATCGATGTACAGGGGGCTGAGGCCAGCGTCATTGCGGGAGCGAGACGCACGATCGCGACCTATCACCCCGCGTTATTCGTCGAGGTATCGGACGCGACATTGCAGGCCTACGGCTCAAGTGCGAAGACGCTGCTGTCGACGCTGGCGGGATTTGGGTATACGATTCATCGATTGGACCGTCACAAGATTTCAGAGGCAGTGACGCTCGAGCAGGCGTTACAGTGGCAGGAAACCTCCGGATACATCGATTTGCTCTTTCTCCACGACCGGACGGCTCGTTCAGTCTGCACGCAAGCGGCGTGAGAAATGGCGGATTGAGATGTTCGTCAGGTTAGGGCTACTTGTCGCTGCGATTCATCTCTATTTTCTCTGGAGCTTGGGTGCGGGATTCTACTACGACAGTGTGATCTATGCTCAACTGGGAGAAGCCCTTCTCACTGAAGGAGGGCTTCAGACCTTTTATGCCGGCCCCAGATTTTTTGTCTTCCAGCATTTGGCTCCTGGTCTCCCGCTCTTATGGAGCGGGGCCTCTCTGCTCGCTGGACCATATGGGTGGGTGCTTTTTGCCGTTGCCCAACATGCCCTAGCCGCTGCGTCACTGCTCTATCTGCTCTGGGTGTGGCGGCCCCTTCTCACGGGTCCTTCTATCGTCTTGTCCGCCGTCCTCGTGTCCTGTAATCCGCTCTACGAGTCTCTGCACAATCGGCTGATGACTGAATCCGTCGCTGGATCCATGTTGATGCTCGGAATCGCTGCGACGAGCAGTCTGTTGCTCCATCGAACCACGGGGACCATGCCATTGTTGATACTGACGGCATCCACGGTCGTCGCGATCCAAGTGAGAAGTCAATCGATGGTCTATTGTCTGATCTTCTTTCTCGCGATTATTCTCTCACGACGGGAAAGGCCAGTCCGATCGACCGCAGTGCTCTGTGTCGTACTCGTCATGTGCAGTCTCTTCGTGTGGCCGGCCTATCGCTTTCTCGTGACCGGTCACGGATTTCTTCCAAATACGTCGTATTTGGCCCTTGCACACGCGCTGCGATACAACGTCAACCCGAGCGAGGTCGTCCTTGGGCGATTGAAAGCGTTTCCGCTCCCGCCGACTCTGCCTGCAGAACGGCTGGCCGGCGAGGGAATCGACTACATGGACGCAGCAACGATCGGCGAGCATTTGCGAGCCAGTGGCTTGGGCGATGCGGCCGCAAAAGCCGAAGTCATGAAGGCTGCATGGGCGGTCAGAATAGACACTCCACAAGTCATCCTGAACCAAGTGCGTCTCCCGCTGCTGTCCATTGGGATGAAGTATCCAGTCTTCATAGGGAATCCTGACACGGTCATCCACCGAGGATTCACGAATCGAACCTATGCCAAGCATGCCGCTTATTGGGAAAAATGGGAGGGAGGCACCTTGCGGGACGACTACTCCGAAGAGCTCGCTACCATCGTTAAGTTTGCCAACGAACAGGTTGGTCTCTATGACGCCGATGCAGTCGCTACCTTTCAACGAAATGTGCGGCCATTTGTGGTAGATCATCCGGTAGGGGTTCGTGATCCCCTCGGCTTGCTCCAAATACCATCAGACGTCTGGCTGTTAGGTTGGGCCATCGGGCTCTGTATTTTATGGAAGAAGAATCGAATGCTGGTTGGAATCCTCGTAGCCCCTGTCCTCGCAACCTACGCGATGAGTGTGAGCCTTCCCGTCGGTAATGCCAGATATGCTTATCCTCTCCTTCCCCTGTACACGATAGGATTCGTGATCGGGTTGGAGTGCCTGGTGACCTTTGTGTCACCACGTATATCCCGTCGCCTCCAATCTGCCGGCAGCTAAGCAGCTTTGCCAGGGTCGTCGCTATCTTCATAGGGATACCCTCTCTCGAAATTCACGATTTCACTCCGTCAGCCTGGCGGGCCATTGATATAGTGGTCTGGGCTATCCGGCCATGCCTGGCCTACCAGTTTTTACGTATGTTCTTGCCGGCATGAGCTGTTGAGCGTCGGTACGCACAATGAGGCATGGCATGGACCATATCGTCGTCTACGAACCTGATCAGCGAGCACGGCTTGGGTTCATGCTCGGCTGGAAGGCGATGATTGAAAATGTCGTGAATTCACGAGAATTGATCTGGCAACTGTTTAGGCGGGATCTGTTGGCGGGGTCGAAACAGTCGATGCTTGGCCTGCTCTGGATCCTGATTGCTCCGCTGATCGGTATTGTGTCCTGGGTCTTGATGCACGAGGCCGGTGTGCTCCAACCAGGCGTGCTTGATGTCCCATATCCGCTTTACGTCCTGTTTGGGACGGCGATTTGGGGACTGTTCATGGCCTTCTATTCAGCGGCTGCCTCGAGTCTCACGTCCGCCGGGGGACTGCTGATACAAGCAAAGTTTTCGCACGAAGCGCTCGTGGCACAGCAAATGGCCCATACCGTGATCGTCGTGGTCGTGAACCTCCTATTGCTAATCGGGGTGTGGGGCATCTTCGAAGCCACCTTTCACTGGTCGGTTCTGCTGTTTCCCTTTAGCCTGATCCCGCTGTTTCTACTGGGCGCCGGTATCGGGATGGTGGTCTCCGTGTTCGCCCTACTCATCCGAGATATGACGAAAACCATCACGACCCTCCTGGGATTGGCAATGTTCATGACACCGGTCGTCTATGCGGCCGATGTCCAGAGCCTATGGTTGAGACGCCTGATTGCGTGGAATCCCCTGACGTATCTTATCGGAGGAGCGCGTGATCTGGTCTTGGAAGGTCGAATCGGACAGCCTTCGGCGTATGCGGCATCCGTTCTGCTGGCTGCAGGCGTATTTCTTGCCGCGTGGCGGCTCTTTTTTATGTCGGAACAGAAGGTGGCGGAGAAATTCTAGTGGACGAACGCTTGATCCTACGTGCCGATCACCTCAGCAAGAAATTCTGCCGACGAATGCGGCAGAGCATGTACTACGGCGTATGCGACGTCGTGCGCGGCATGCTGGGGCGGTCATCCCACTCCGATTCCCTGCGTTCGCACGAGTTCTGGGCGTTGGAGAGCGTCAGCTTTTCGCTTCGGCCCGGAGAGCGACTCGGGTTGTTGGGTCGCAACGGGTCTGGCAAGTCGACGCTCTTACGACTGCTCGCCGGAATTTATCAGCCAGATGCCGGCCGGGTAGAAATCCGTGGAAGTGTGTGCCCCCTCATCGCGCTGGGGGCGGGATTCCATCCCTTGCTGACCGGGCGTGAGAACATTTACCTGAACGGAGCGCTGTTGGGCATGACGATGCGGGACATTCATCGGCGATTCGACCAGATCGTCGAATTCGCCGGCATCGGCGAATCCCTTGATGCGCCGGTCAAAACCTATAGCTCCGGGATGCACGTGAGGCTGGGCTTCGCGATCGCCATCCACTCCAACCCCGCTCTCCTGCTCATTGATGAAGTCCTGGCAGTCGGCGATAGCGCATTTCAGGACAAGTGTATCGAAAAAGTTTTGGCTCTGAACAGACAAGGCACGGCGATTGTGTTTGTGTCTCACTCCGTTCAGGCCCTGGAGCGACTCTGTGTGTCCGGGCTCCTGCTGAAACAAGGCAGGCCATTGTTTTACGGCGACATCCGTGAGTGCATCAGACGGTACTTCGATGACCTCGGCCAGGAGAATGTCACGAACGGTATTGTGCCGACGAAGGTGGGGTTAGGCAGAGTCATGATCGCTGAGGTCAAGGTGTATCAAGACCTCTTCGCGCCAGACTGTTCCTCCATCGGGTTTGGAAGGGACTTCACCATACAATTTGCGTATCGCTTCCTCGAAGCGCCCTCACATGACAATCAAGTGCGCGTCACGATCAAAACGGCTGCCGGCCGTGAGGTCCAAAAATTCGTTCTCCAAGAAGGTCCCTTTCACGATGCACATGTGTATGAAAACCTCAAACTCGTGTCCCTTGAGCAATCGGGAATCGTCAAGATCAAGGTATTGAATCCTCGATTGTTTCCCCAATCGTTCATTGTTGATGTGGCCATTGCACCAATTGGGAAAAGCGTCCACTTGGGTGGACTGGCCAACGCCGCCATATTCAACGTCGTCCACCCAGCATCGGCGGAGCATTACTTGGAATATGGCAATTCAACGGTCACGGAATTCGACTACGACGTCACTCACATGTCGGATGCTGCAATCAGGGTTGCGCACTCATAGCCTCTATGACGGTCAGAGGATTCACGGATAGTACCGCACGATCGTTCACGAGCAACGGTCTGATGACTCTCGTGTCCCGTGCTGTGTGGTCGATCGGCAAACGTCTTCTACAGGCAGGCACTGCTGTGCTGCAGAGGTGTCCTGAACCTTTCCGGATCCGCGTGTATCAATCGCTGATCAAAAAGTTAGGGACCACTGTGCCGATGGAGGACCGGAGAAAAGTCCTCCGTGACGAGATGTGTGAAACGATCGAGCCGACAGAACGGTTTCTCCTTCCTACTTTTACGAAAGGGTTTCGGAAGGAGGAAGACCGCTACTACGCCTACCAACAGGCTCATATTGCCGTCGAGTTCAGGAAAGGCCAGAGGGTGCTGGACGTAGGACCGGGGGGAAACCCGTTCCCTCATGCCACACATCTGGCGGAGTTGTATCTGGGTGGGACCTCACATCGGCATGAGCTATTTAAGAGCGACGGGCTTCCGGTTCAAGTCTGTGATATCGGAAGGCTTCCGTATCGGAACGGTGTCTTCGACTTCGTCTATTGTTCGCATGTCTTGGAGCATGTGACCGATCCGGCCTTGGCCTGCGAGGAACTCATGCGGGTGGGTAGACGAGGTTATGTTGAGACGCCGACGAAGATGTCGGACATCATGTTCAACTATACGCATCTACGTGACCACCATCGCTGGCATATCAACCGAATCGGGACGACCTTGGTTTTCATCGAATGGGAGCCAGCCGAGCGGCGTGATACCCGAGTCAATGAATTCTTTCACATGGAAAAATCGAAGTATCAGAATCCGTTTCAAGACCTGTTTCGACGACACAGGGATCTGTTCGTCAATATGCTCTGCTGGGAAGACCGTTTTACCTATTATGTCATCGATAGGGAAGGACGCTTGCGGGAGACCAACTCCAAAGACACCTAGTTCACAGCCATGAACCCTCACCAACCATCTCATTCCACAGGCCCTGCACCTCTTACCGTGTTTGCCGTCGTCCCTGTGTTCAACAGGCTCGCCTTGACCGAGGCCTGTATCGACTGTCTCTCGGCACAAACGTATCCGGCTATGCGAATCATCGTAGTAGACGGTGGTTCCAACGATGGAACGCCTGAGCAGATATGCCGCCACTATCCTCATGTCGAGTTGTTGCAGGGCCAGAAAGAGCTGTGGTGGGGCGAGGCCATGCAGCTCGGTATCGAACATTGCCTCGATCACAGCCGTTGTAACGATGACATGGTGTTGATGATGAATAACGACACCCTCATCGACCCGGACTATGTGGCGACGCTGGTGCGCGTCTCGCAAGAACGGCATGCCGCTGTCGGCGGAGTCATTGTCGACAGCTCCCATCCATCCTGTATTCTCGATGCCGGAGAATTCATTGATTGGAATACATACAGTTTTCCGGTGAGAACCGTCCGGGAGGGAGAAACGTATGTCGACGGAGTCGACCTGCTCTCGGGTCGCGGCACCTTGATTCCGCTGTCTATGGTGCGCCAGGCGGGCAACGTCAACGGCGCGCGCTTTCCTCACTACATCGCCGATTGCGAATTCTTTGCCCGATTGAAGCGGAAGGGATTTCCGTTAGGCGTGACCTGGGAGGCGGTGGTTCGATCTCACGTGGACGTGACGGGCCTTTCCACGCAGCATGCCGATCCTCTCACGTTTGCGCAGGCCTGGCAGGCACTGTTTTCGAGACGATCCATGGACAACATGGGAAACCACTGGCGCTTCATCGAGGATTGCGCCCCCACTCCCTTACGCGGGCCGTTGAAGCGGCGGTTGATCTGGCGATGCGCCTACCTCGTAGCCAGCCGGACCGCCTTGCGGCATGTGGCTCTTCCACTCGCATGGTTCCTGACCGGCTCCTACTACGTGACCAAAGACGACTGTGTGGCTTGTGGGTGCGATCCGGACCTCTTGCGCAAGGCCGGAGTCTTGAAGCCGTGGCGTCAAGAAGACTGGTACCTGTTGGAGAATGGATTCCGCAGTCAGATCGGGGAGAGCCTTGGGCTGAGGCGGTTGTATCGGTGCGCTTGGAATCCGCTCACGAAAATGACACGTTGGGTCAGAGCAAAGCGCTACTACCGAGTCACGAACGATGTTCGCTCAAGCGGGTGACGAGCTGTACGAGTAGACCGATATGTGCGGAATAGCCGGAGCCATCGCGACAGAACCACTCAGTCAGGACACCGTTGCACGTGTCATGAGCATGAATGCCCGGCTCGTACACCGTGGTCCTGATGGCCAGGGTGCATTTCACGACGGGCCCGTCGCTTTGGCGATGCGCCGCTTGAGTATTATCGACCTCCAGAGAGGCCAGCAACCACTCTTCAATGAGGACCGATCGGTCGTCTTAGTCGCGAACGGGGAGATTTACAACCATGTGGAGTTGAGGGCGCAGCTCCGTTCACAAGGACATCAATTTCGGTCCGGCAGTGATTGCGAAGTGATCGTGCATTTGTACGAGGAGTACGGCCTTGACTGTGTAAAGCACCTGCGCGGCATGTTCGCGTTCGCCCTCTGGGACGCCAAGCAACGGCGCCTTATGTTGGTACGTGATCGAATGGGCGAGAAACCGCTCTACGTGTACCGCGAAAAAGGGATCTTGTTCTTTGCTTCCGAACTCAAAGCAGTCATAGCGACCGCACGAGCGCCATTCGCCTTGGATCCTACCGCCGTCGACCTCTATTTTCACTACAACTATATCCCTGAACCTCTGACCGGGGTGCAGGGAGTCCGAAAGCTGCCGGCCGCGCATATCATGACGATCGACGTCGAGACAGGAACACAGACGGAATGGTGTTACTGGCGCATGGAGGAGGCTCCAGCGTTGACTGGCGATCCCGTGGAACTGATCAGCAGCGAATTGGAATCGATCAGCGAACTGATCGTCCGTTCCGACGTGCCCGTCGGGATCGCACTGAGCGGCGGGCTCGATTCTAGCGCGATTGCCGCCATGACGTCGAGGAAGTATCCCGGCGTGATGCAGGCGTTTACCGTGGGGTATGGCGGGAACGGGGACAGCGATGAGCGAGAGGCGGCAAAAGCATTTGCCGACTTTTTGGGAATGCCGTTTCATGCGATCGAACTTCACGCAGAAGACCTAGCCGCCTTCTTTCCGGAATTGACGTATTGGCTCGATGATCCGATCGCGGACATTTCGGCATTCGGCTATTACTCGGTGATGAAGGGCGCCAAAGGGCACGGCGTGTCCGTGATGCTTCAAGGCCATGGAGGAGACGAGCTCTTCTGGGGATATCCGTGGGTGCGCCAGGCGGTCGCACAAACGCAAAGAAAGCTGAAGGGGTGGCAAGCCGGTGGCCCGCGGTTCCGTGATTATCTCAGGCTCACGCTGCCGGCGTACTGGAATCCGTGGGGTGTGAAAGAGTGGCTGAAGTCCGGAGCAGGGATCCGCGAGTCCTGGGAGGTTTACTCACGAGACCGTCTGAGTCCAAGAGAGCAGGCCGTCTTTTATGATCTGACTCCGGATTTCCGGATCGCACGTCATCAAGTCGGTAGCCTGTATGCCAAACAGTTTCATGACGAACTCAAAGACTCGCAGGTCTATGCCCCGTTTACCTTTCCCTTGCCGTGGCCACAGATCGATGTGCTGCTGACTCGGCTGATCTGCCAAACGTACCTCCAGGAAAATGGGATTGCGCAAGGGGATCGCCTGAGTATGGCGTCGTCTGTCGAGTTGCGATTGCCGTTCGTCGACTATCGATTAGTTGAAACGGTCATTGGCTTACGCAAGACCATCCCCGATCATCGCTTTCACCCGAAGGTGTGGCTGCGGGAGGCGCTCAAGACCATGGTCCCGGAATGGGTGATCAATCGGCCGAAACGTGGTTTCACGCCTCCGTTGCACGAATGGCACAAGGCTATCTTTGCTGCGCATGGAGACACATTGAAAGACGGCTTCTTGGTCACGAGAAGCATTGTGAGACCTGAAAGTGGAGCCCTGTTAGCCAATGGGCCCTATCCGCCCGAAGCAGGCGCACCGATGTCCTTCAAAGCGCTGACCCTCGAGCTGTGGGCTCGAGGTCTCGCAGCTGCCGCGGAATCGGAGTGCTCGAGCACACGCGAGATGTGTGGCACAGGACAGTGGTCTTGAGGAGCTGACCATGACGCCTGCACCCATCGCACTGTTTGTCTACAATCGGCCGGAACACTTGCTTCGTACCCTGTCGGCGCTGCGCGCGAATGCTCTGGCTCGAGAAAGTATTCTCCACGTGTTCAGCGACGGACCGACCGGTTCACATCAGGCCGAAGCGGTCGAAACAGTGCGGCGGATCGTAAAAAGCACTGACGGCTTCAACAGGATTTGTGTTCACGAGCAACCACAGAACCGCGGTCTCGCAGCATCCGTTATCGCCGGGGTGACGGAGCTGGCCACTGCGCATGGACGAGTGATTGTATTGGAAGATGATCTCGTCGTCGCCCCGGGCTTCTTGACGTTCATGAACCAGGCATTGGACCGGTACGACAAGGATCAGCAAGTCATGCAGGTGTCGGGGTACATGTTTCCGGTCGAACAGGGCAAGCGGCTTGGACAAACGTTCTTTTGTCGGGTCCCGACGAGCTGGGGATGGGCGACGTGGGCCAGAGCCTGGGAAAGACTCAATTTGGACTCGGCTCGGATGCTGGAATCGTTGCAAAGTCCAGAGCGGCGTGAAACCTTTAACTTGAATGGCGCCTATCCGTACTTTGATCACCTCGCCCTTCAGGCTCAGGGGAAGCTCGACGTATGGGGCGTGCGTTGGTACGCGAGCATGTTCACCGCCGGAGGGCTCTGCCTCTATCCCAGTCACTCGCTGGTCCAAAACATTGGGATGGATGGAACTGGTGTTCATTGCGGTCACTCGTCTTATTTCGACGTCGAACTGAGCGGCTCGGAGACTTGGAAGTTCCCCGATCGCATTGAAGAGTCCAAGCCGACATTCGAGGCCATCCGAGCATTTCTTATCGGTCTCCGAACGCAGAAGCGCACCGGTACGATAATGGATTTGGTTTCTCGACTCCGCGACGTCGCGGGTAGAATGAGACGGGCGATCACGTCCGCCGGATAATACGACTCGGAGCAAGGTCTGAACACATGCCCACCTTGAGTTGGCTGCAGCAGGAATTCAGCTACGGGTATGACAGCGGGAATATCCTCTCGCTGTTTTCCGGACGAGTGAGGCGGTTGGAGGAGGAAAGAAGTGGGGGATCGTACCGCCGGGTGTTTAAGAAAGCGCTTCGACCTCATCTCCGTCCGGATGCCAAGGTGCTGGAATTAGGGCCGGGCAAAGGTTCGTGGTCCCGGGCGATTCTCCGGCATATTCCCGACGGTGAATTGCACACGGCCGATTTCCAAGACGTGACTCAATGGCTTAATCCAGGACGGTACGGGGGCAGACTGATCTGCCACCGCGTTGAGGACAACACCTTCGATGGGATTCCTGACGGATACTTCGACGTGTTCTGGTCCTTCGGGGTGCTCTGTCACAACCAAGCCTCATCGATTCTGGGGATCCTCAATCATGCCCGGGGCAAGATGAAGCAGGGGGCCATGGCCGTTCATCAGTACGGCGATTGGGAAAAGCTCGAATCGTTCGGATGGGATCGAGGCGGAGTCCCGCATGAATTCAAATCGAAACCTGACGACGAGATCTGGTGGCCGCGCAATGACCAGCGTCTCATGGCCAAGCTGGCCACTGAAGCGGGGTGGCAAGTGCTCAGCGCCGATTTGAATCTTCTTCAGCGGGATTCCCTGATTCTGTTGCGGAATCTCTAGTCGTCACTCACTCCGAATGCGCGAGGACAAATCGTGCTGATCAAGCTACTTGGCCCCATGCGGGCTCTCGGAACACGATTGAGGAGAGGTCGTCACGGCGAAACACCCGGCAGCTCGGATTCCCGACCGATTGAAGTGGAGCAAGATGAGGAGACCGTTCGGTTTGTTCGCCCTTATACGATGACGTCTCCTGAACGCATTCGCGCCCTCTGCTCAGCCGTTCGGTATGTTGAACAGGCGGCAATCAAAGGGGCTGTGGTGGAATGCGGCGTCTGGCGTGGAGGGAGCATGATGGCGGTCGCGCGGACCTTATCGAACCTCCGTGCGACCAACCGCGACCTGTATCTCTTCGACACGTTTGAGGGTATGACGGAACCGGGTCCTCACGATATCGCGCTGACGGGAATAACGGCCAAGCGCCTGTTGGACCAGAGCGCTCGGACGGAGGAGGATCGGGTTTGGTGCTATGCGCCTCTGGAGCGGGTGGCGCAAGCGCTCGCCTTGACGATGTATCCAAAGGGATTGGTCCACCTGATTCCGGGACGCGTCGAAGAAACGCTTCCGAGCGCGGCTCCTGAGTCCATTGCGCTGTTACGTCTGGACACCGACTGGTACGAATCGACGCGACATGAACTGGAGACACTCTTTCCGCGCCTGTGTCGAGGGGGCGTGCTGATCATCGACGATTATGGACATTGGCAAGGTGCCCGTCAGGCCGTGGACGAGTATGTCAGGACTCATCAGCTGAAGCTGCTGCTTCACCCGATTGATTACACCGGCCGCATTGCAGTGAAAGCGTTCGATTAACCGAGGAACGGTCATCCAGTGCAACCTTCCCTTGTCAATATCGGCTGTGGCTCGACCTGGCATCCGGCCTGGACCAATCTCGATGTGCATCCCCCCAGCCCTCAGGTGCGATGGTGGGATGTGAATCAAGGGCTTCCCTTTGGAAGTGAACGGGTCGACGCCTGCTATGCCTCGCATGTGCTCGAGCATCTCACACGACAGCAGGCTCGAGCACTGTTGTTGGAAAGTTTCCGCGTCCTTCGCTCCGGTGGCATCCTCCGCCTTGCGGTCCCCGATCTTGAAGGGATCGTCCGGGAATATCTTCATGTCATCGCACGCGCAGACAAGGGGGAGCAGGCTGCCATGGCGCAATACGAGTGGATCACGCTCGAATTGCTGGATCAACTCGTCCGAGACAAGTCCGGCGGTGAAATGGAGCACTATTTGCGAAGCAAGGCTCTCGACAACGCGGAGTATGTGATTGCGCGCATTGGACCGGAGGCGACGAGCTACATGACGTTCGGAGCCGAGCCTTGTTCCAGCGCTCCCCGAGCTCTCTCTCATCGAAGCGTTGCGCAATCCATGAGCGCGCTCATCACACGTACGGTGAAAACGATTCGATCCACGCTGAGAAGCGCCGATCAAGCCAGGATGAACCTCTATAGAATACTCTTGGGGAAACAAGGAGAGGAGGCCGTTCGAGAAGCGATGTTCCGACGGTCAGGAGAGTGTCATCGCTGGATGTACGACCGGTTCTCGCTCAGGCAACTTCTCGAGCAATGCGGATTTGTAGAGGTGCGAACGTGCTCGGCCTTTGAGAGCCGGATCGCAAGTTTTGCGTCCTTTGGTCTCGACGTTGTAGACGGTAAAGTCAGAAAGCCGGATTCACTCTTCATGGAAGCCGTAAAGCCCGAGACGCCATGAAACAATGGATTGCCATGGTCTTGCAGTGGCTGGGATTTGAGATACGCAGGTCCCGTGGGGGCGTGTCCACCCGTCGGCCGCCTGAGCGGACCTCGCTGGAGGGTGTACTCCAGCAGGTCAAGAACACGGGTTTCACCCCCGCGACCGTGATCGATGTGGGAGCGGCAATGGGATCATTCAGCCGAACCTGCTCCAGCGTGTTCCCTCGTGCACAATATCTCCTGATTGAACCGCTGAATGAATATCTGCCGGCGTTGACGAAGGTCGTCGAGACCATTCCAGGCGCGGCCTATGAGATGAGGGCGGCTTCGGCGAATGAGAGTCCGGTCATCCTTAACGTCCATGACGATTTTGTCGGTTCATCGCTGTATCAAGAAGTGGAAGAAGGAACCGGCGTCAATGGAGTTCCACGGGAAGTGCCAGCGGTGACCCTTGATCGACTGGTCGCGCAACGGCGAGCAGAATCTCCCTTCATGATCAAAATCGATGTGCAAGGTGCGGAACTGGACGTGCTGTCCGGCGCAGAGGCCACCTTACGCCACGCGGAGCTGGTGGTGCTTGAAGTGTCGTTGTTTCAATTCTTCAAAGGGGCCCCGCTGTTGTGTGAGGTGGTCGCCCATATGAAATCCCTCGGGTTCGTTCCCTACGACCTCCTTGGCCTGCAGTACCGCCCCATTGATGGCGCCTTGTCTCAGGTCGACGTCGTGTTTGTGAAGGAGCACGGGGCCTTCCGCCGGATTCATGCCTACGCCACGGCCGAACAGCGCCGAGTACAGAACCAAGACTATCGGTCCTACCTGTTGAATGTGCTGTCGACAGAGCGCGTCCCGTGAGTAGCGACTCGTTGAAAATATCGATCGTCACGCCGTCGTTTAACCAAGCGGCGTACCTTGAAGAGACGATTGACTCCGTCCTCTCTCAGCGGGATCCCAATCTCGAATACGTCGTGATTGACGGCGGGTCAACCGACGGGAGCGTCGACATCATCCGTCGTCATGCCGCACGATTGGCTCACTGGGTCAGCGAGCCGGACAAGGGACAGTACGATGCCATTAACAAAGGCTTCGATAAGGTCACTGGCGACGTCATGGCGTGGATCAATAGCGACGACAAGTACACGCCTTGGTGCTTCTCGATCGTGCGCGAGATTTTCTCACGGTTCCCGGACGTGGAATGGCTCAGCACCGTCCAGGCGCTGAGCTGGAACGCACAGGGACAAGCGACACATATCAATTTCTGCGGCGGGTTCAACCGGGCTTCCTTCCTCAAGGGAGGCAACCTGCCGACGAAGGGTTCCTTCGGAAGACGCTTCATCCAGCAGGAATCGACCTTCTGGCGACGTTCCCTGTGGGAGCGAGCGGGGGGGCGAATGGATACCTCGCTTCGGCTGGCGGCAGATTTTGAATTATGGGCCAGATTTTACCGGCATTCGGAACTCTGCGGAGTACTGGCGCCGTTGGGGGGATTCCGTGCATATGGAAATCAGAAGTCGGTCCTTCAAGTTACCGAATACATGGAAGAGGCTGAGCGAGTCCTCGCGCAATACGGTGGACAACCCTGTCGAGGGCCCGAAGCCCTCCTTCGAGGGGCGCTGTGGAAAGTAGCACGGCACGTGTCGCTGGCACCTCCCCCGCGGCCGATTCGGGCCATCACCCA
>Ga0081455_10001281_pt1 | contig 31263 bp, 30 predicted proteins | sample TabmetS3T2R1_FD_70207 | JGI IMG/M metagenome (GOLD analysis project Ga0081455, IMG submission 70207) | Tabebuia heterophylla rhizosphere microbial communities from the University of Puerto Rico - S3T2R1 | ecosystem: Host-associated > Plants > Roots > Rhizosphere ... | reverse complement strand
GGCGTGCGCGAGGCGCGCAAGCTGATCGAGGAATACGGCGTCCGCGGCTTCAAATTCCATCCGACCATGCAGGGCTTCTACGCCAACGACCGCATGGCCTATCCGCTTTATGAAGCGATCAACGAGGGCGGCGCGATCGCGCTGTTTCACACCGGGCAAACCGGCGTCGGCTCGGGCATGCCCGGCGGCATGGGCATGCGCCTGAAATATTCCAACCCGATGTACATGGACGACGTCGCGGCGGATTTTCCCGACCTGAAGATCATCCTCGCGCATCCCTCTTTCCCGTGGCAGGAAGAGGCGCTGTCGGTCGCGACCCACAAGCCGAACGTCTATATCGATCTCTCCGGCTGGTCGCCGAAATATTTCCCGCCGATTTTGGTGCGCTACATCAACTCGATTTTGCAGGACAAGATGCTGTTCGGCTCGGACTGGCCGGTGATCACGCCGGACCGCTGGCTGGCGGATTTTGCAAAACTCGAGATCCGCGAGGAGATCCGGCCGAAGGTGATGAAGGCCAACGCGCGGAAGATTTTGGGCATCTAAAGGAGTATCATCGGCGGCAAGCTTGCGAGGTGCTCCCTGATGAACTTCGCCAGAATTGCCGCTCTCCTTGCCGCGTTCGTGCTTGGAAGCGCCAGCGCTGCGCCGGCGGCCGAGAGGCCGCCACGCCTTGTCGAATTCGAAAGTCCGCTGGCGGGCCCGCAGGCGCTGCAGGGTTACCTGCGATTGCCCGATGGCCCCGGCCCCTCGCCTGCGGTCGTGCTGCTGCATGGCTGCGGCGGTGCTTGGCGGGGCATCGACGCGCGCTGGGGCAAGCGGCTGGCGGATTGGGGCTATGTCACGCTGACCATCGACCGATTCGGGACGCGCGGCATCGCGAGCGCCTGCACCGGTGGAATGCCGCCTTCGACGCTGCACGATGCCTATCGCGCGCTGAACTTCCTTGCCGGACAATCGTCAGTCGACATGAACCGCGTTGCCGTGGTGGGATTTTCGCAAGGAGCCATGCTGGCGCTGCTCTCGGTCGAGCGTGGCGAGATCGAACGAAACGCAACCGAAAAATTCCGCGCCGCGGTCGGCTTCTATCCGCCTTGCCTGGGCCTCAAGGGCAACATGACGGTGCCGACGCTGATCATGATCGGCGAGCTCGACGACTGGACGCCGGCCAGCGAGTGCCGCAATCTCGCCGAAGGCCGCGACGATTGGGGCATCTCGCGCGAGAAGAACAAAGGGGTTCCGATCGAGATCATCGTCTATCCCGGCGCCTATCACGATTTCGACGTACCGAACTTCGCTACGCCCGTGAAGATGCTCGGTCATCACCTCGAGTTCAACGAGGCGGCCCGCGATCAGTCCGTCGACGCCCTGAAGAAATTTCTGTACGCGACGATCGGCAACACGGAGAAGTAACTCGAAGGCCGGAGCGTCCGATGCCAATACCAAGCTCGCCGCTATCTGCGCTGGAGAACGCGTAGCCGAGCCGTGGCCTCCGCCACTGTTACGCCTTGCGGATCGACAAGCTCTGCTTCGACCACGATCTCTCGGTCCGTATGTTCCACCACTCTGGCTCTGGCCGTGATCGGCCCAACACTTGCGGGCTTGAGGAAGCGGGTGTCCAGACTCCGTGTAACCGCCGTCTGGCTTGAAGTGAGCGAGGCAAGAGCCCGCAATCCCGTCGCAGAATCCAACATGGCTGCGAGGAAGCCGCCCTGGATCGTTCCATGCCTGTTCGTGAAGGATGGCTGGGCCTGGAAACGAATCGAGGCGATTTCACCAGCCTCATCGAAGCCCAACCACTCGCGTCCCAACAACTGAGCCCCGGGCGGTATGTTCGTCGTCGCTTCGCTCAAACCAGCCTCCAATTTCGATTGTCGATGATATGAGTGATCCTGCGTCCTCACATAATGTTTCTTTGCGTTATCCAAGGCGAGCCGGCTACGGCCGGCAGCAGGAAACAGAGTATAGCCATGTCGATTGACGCCTCATGGCACAGTTATTCGTTGTCAGTTCCGAACGCGGCCGGGGTGTTGGAAATGCGCTCGTGAGCGCCTCGATCGATCACGCCGCAGTGCTCGGCTTTCGACGCACATACCTCTGCACGTCGGGTACGCTGCCGGCCTACTACGCATCACTCGGTTGGCGGCCGATCGAGGAAGTCGAGTACCTCGGCAAGATGCGCACCATCATGACATTCGAGTTAGCTTGACCAGGCGGCAACAATCCAAGGGCTCCCTGCCCGGCAGGGTGGCTAATTTCCGTCCCGCGATCTATATAGCCTGATATTGAAACCTCACCAGAAGATGATGCCGTGACCATCAAAGCCGTTGTCTTCGATGCCTATGGCACGCTCTACGACGTCCAGTCGGTGGCAGATATCACCGAGGACGCGTTCCCGGGCTATGGCGAGATCATCACCCAGGTCTGGCGCATCAAGCAGCTCGAATACAGCTGGCTGCGCTCGCTGATGCGGCGCTACCAGGATTTCTCGGTCGCCACGCGGGACTCGCTGGCCTACACGCTGCGCAGCCTCGGACTGGAATATGACGACGACACATTCGCGCGCATCGTCGAGAAATATCTGCATCTCGATCTCTATCCGGATGCGCTCGCGGCGCTATCGGCGATGAAGGACCGCAAGCTCGCGATCCTGTCCAACGGCAGCCCCGATATGCTGGACGCGCTGGTGCGCGATAGCGGGCTCGACCGCCTGCTCGATGCAACCATCAGCGTCGACGCGAAGAAGACCTTCAAGCCCAGCCCCGAGGCCTACACACTGATCGAGGAAGTGCTGCATGTGCCACCCGCCGAGGTGCTGTTCATCTCCTCCAATCCCTGGGACGTCTGCGGCGCCAAGGCGTTCGGGCTCAACGTCGCCTGGATCGAGCGGGTGACGCCGGAAGCGATGGCGCTGGCCTGCCTCGAAAGCGAGACGCTGCCGCCCTTGACGATGTTCAAGATATTGCGCACCCAGATGGATGAGCTCGGCGTGATGCCAGACCATCGCATCCGCAGCCTCTCCGAACTGCCTGCCCTGGTGTCCGCCCAAAGGTCCTGAAATGAGTCTTGAATCCGTTCGCGCCTTCTTCGCCGAGAAGGCGCCCGATATTGCCGTGATCGTATCAGAGGTGAGCTCGGCGACCGTCACACTGGCCGCCGAAGCCTACGGCGTCGAGCCGGCGCGCATTGCCAAGACGCTGTCCTTGCGGATCGGCGAGCGCGTGATCCTGATCGTGGCGGCAGGCACGTCGCGGATGGACAACAAGAAGGTGAAGGCGCTGTTCGGCGGAAAGCCGAAGATGCTCGGCCTCGACGAGGTCGCCGAGATCACCGGGCACGAGGTCGGCGGCGTCTGTCCGTTCGGACTGAAGACGCCGCTGCCGATCTATTGCGATGTTTCGCTGAAGGCGTTCGACATCGTGGTGCCGGCCGCGGGCTCGACCCACAGCGCGGTGAAGATCACGCCGGAGCGCATGGCGGAACTGACGGCGGCCGAATGGGTCGACGTCTGCGAGATCAGGCCGGTCGAGGCCGCATCGGCCTAGTCTTCCTCGTAGTACGGCCTCGGCGGGGGCGGCGCTTCTCGCTGCATTTGCTGCGGCGCGCGGCCGCGTGGCGCCTGCTGCGGCACACGCTGCCCGGGCGCACGATTGGCCTGCTGTTGCTCGGCGCTCGTTTCGAACACCGCACGGCAACCGCTGGAGAGCTGCGGCGTGTTCTGCCGCAGGCAGGCCACGATCCGGTTGACATCCGGGATCTGGTCGCCGCACAGCCGCCACACATCGGGCGTGCAGGCCATCTGCTGTTCCCAGGTTCCGCGATATTCCTGCGAGAATGCGGGAGCGATGCCACCGATCGCAATGGCAAGACCGAGGACAATGCGCTGCGTTCGCATGCACGGGTCCTTTCCTTGTGTTTTCAATTTGGCGCGGACGCTTCCGCGCGGTGATGCACTGAGCCTGATCAATGAATGCGGCCGCGCGACGTTGGTGCGAACAAAAGAATGTGAAGCGGGTTCCCTACTCCACCTTGCCGATTTTCTTCACCGCTGCGACCAGCCGCGCGCTGTCTTCCGCGACGAATTTTGCAAACTCGGGCGCGTCGAGATAGGCGACCGGACTGCCGGCGGTCTCGTATGTCTTGACCACCTCGGGCGCCTTCACGGCTTCCGCCATCGCTTCGCGCAGCCGCGTCATGATCGGCGCCGGCAACGCGCTCTGCGCGAACAATCCGGCCCAGATGTAGAACTCGACGTCCTTGTAGCCGAGCTCCTTGAAAGTCGGCAGATCAGGAAAACTCTTGATGCGCTCGGCGCCCCAATTGGCGAGCACGCGCATCTTGCCGTCATCGACCTGCTGCTTCAGCGTGCCGGGCGCGGACGCCACCGCTTGAATGGTGCCGCTGAGCAGCGCGGTCAGCGCCGGCCCGGCGCCGCGGAACGGCACGTGCAGCAGCTTGATGCCGGCGCTCGCGGCAAACATCTCCATCGCCACATGCAGCGTGCCGTACGGCCCGGACGAGCCATAGGGAATCTGCCCGGGACGCTTCTTCGCATCGTCGACGAATTCCTGCAGCGTCTTCCACGGCGCGGACGCCGGCACCGCGAGCAGCGTCGGATCGGCGAGTACGCGCGCTACGGGTGCGAATTGCGAGACTTCATACGCCACCGGACGATCGAACAGCCGGTCGGCCTCGGGCAGCACCGCGAGCGAGGACAGCGTCATCAGCAGCGTGTGGCCGTCAGGCTCGGCGCGCGCCGCCGCCGCATTGCCGACCGATCCGCCGCCGCCGCCGGCGCGGTTGTCGACGATCACGGGCTTGCCGAGAATCCGCTCCAGCGCCAGCGCCACCGGCCGCGCCGCCAGATCGGCCTGCCCGCCGGGCGGGAACGGCACGATCATGGTGACGTTGCGCGAGGGATATGGGGTTTGGGCGAAGGCGGCATTGGCGAGCGCGGTATGCGTCAGCGGCAGCGCGGCGGCGACCTTGAGAAGTTCGCGGCGGTTCATGGGTAGTTTCTCCCGGTTCATTTTGTTTTCGTTGCAGGCAGCCTAGCCTCGAATCGTAGGGTGGGCAAAGCGAAGCGTGCCCACCGCCCTGCGGTGGATAAGCGCGCCGCATATCTATGCCGACGTCATGCGATGCACGGAATGGTGGGCACGCTTCGCTTTGCCCACCCTACGAAATTCATTTCCGCTTCTTCGCTTTCGCAAAATGCTTTGCCAGAAAATCCGCCAGCACCTCCACCCGCGCAGGCCTCGGGCCGCCGGGTGGCGTCACCAGATGCACGGCGCCTTCGGGCTGGTGCCAGCCTTTGAGGATCACCTCCACTTCGCCGGACGCAATCGCATCGCCGATGATGAAGTCCGGAAGATCGGCGATGCCGAGGCCGGCGATGACGGACGGCAACAGTGCCTCGCCATTGTTGACGCGGAGCTGGCCCGCGGGGCGTACGCTGGCCTCCTCGCCTGAGGCATTGGTGTAGTGCCAGACATTTGCGGTCGAGAGATAGGCGTAGCCGAAGCATCTGTGCTGGGCGAGATGCATCGGATGCGTCGGGCGACCGTGACGCTTCAGATAGGATGGCGCCGCCACGGTGTAGCGCGGCATCGCGCAGAGCCGCCGCGCGATCAGCGAAGAATCCGGCAGCCGCGCGATGCGCAGGCCGGCGTCGAAACCTTCGCCGATCAGATCCACCGTTGCATCGCTCAGGTGAAGATCGATCGAGACTTCCGGGAAGGCTGCGAGAAACTCCGGCAACATCGGCGCTACCGCCTTCACGCCGAACGTCATCGGCACCGCGAGCCGCACCAATCCGCGCGGCGCCATCGATTGCGACAGGGCTTCGTTCTCGGCGTCCTCGCCGTCGGCCAGCAGGCGAGTTGCGCGCTCGGCCAGCCGTTGCCCGGCATCGGTCAGCGCGAGCCGCCGCGAGGTGCGGTTGAACAGCCGGGCACCGAGCCGCTGTTCCAGCCGGCTGACCGCCTTGGAAACCGTGGCCTTGGACAGGGCGAGCTCAGTCGCGGCCGAGGCAAACGACCGTAATTCCACGACTTTTGCGAAAATCGCCAGCGCCTCGAAATCCGGAAGCTTGGACATTGGGATCGCCTCCAAGGTTTAATTTTGGAAACAATGAGTTTCAATAGTTTCTATTTCTATACCACGGCGGACGGCATATCCAGTGCCCATCGGAATTCAAGCAACGGAGAAATCCAATGACCAAGAAGCTCTCAGGCAAGGTAGCCCTCGTCACCGGCGGTTCGCGCGGCATCGGCGCGGCAAGCGCCCGCGCCCTCGCTGCAGAAGGCGCCAACGTCGCGATCAGCTACGTCGCCTCCCCCGACAAGGCCGAAGCCGTCGTCACGGAGTTGAAGGCCAAGGGCGTCAACGCCCGCGCCTACAAGGCCGACCAGGCCTCCTCCGTCGACGTCGATCAACTCGTGAAGAACGTCGCCAGGGATTTCGGCCGGCTCGACATCCTCGTCAACAATGCTGGCGTCGCCGTCGGCGGGCCGATCGATGACGCCAACACCGACACCGCGGCGCTGGTCCGCCAGGATGCCATCAATGTGCATGGTGTGATTACCGCGATCCGCGCGGCGTCGAAGCTGATGGGCGACGGCGGACGCATCGTCACCATCGGCTCCGGCATCGCCACCCGCGCGTCGTTCCCGGGGCTCGCCGACTACGCCGCCACCAAGGCTGCGATCGTCGGTTACAGCAAGGGCGCCTCGCGCGACCTCGGACCGCGCGGCATCACGGTGAACGTGCTGCAGCCTGGCTCGATCGACACCGACATGAACCCAAAGGACGGTGGCGATTTTGCCGAAGCCCAGCGTGTCCAGCACGCACTGCAGCGCTTCGGCACCGCTGAAGAAATCGCCGCCGGCGTCGTCTTCCTCGCCAGCCCCGAAGCCTCCTTCGTGACCGGCACGGTGCTCAACGTCGATGGCGGCTTCGGCGCGTAACGCAAATCCAGAGAGGCCGGGCGGATCCCCGCCCGGCCCCCGAATTCAAAAAACTTTCAACGAAGGAACATCCCATGATCGAACTCAGACCATTCAACCAACTCGGCAGTGCCGATCACGGCTGGCTGAAGGCAAAGCATCACTTCTCGTTCGGCAGCCACTATGATCCCGACAATATGGGCCATGGCTCCTTGCGGGTGTGGAACGATGACGAGATCGCACCGAACACCGGCTTTCCTGCCCATCCCCACGCCAACATGGAAATCATCACCTATGTTCGCGAAGGCGCGATCACGCACCAGGACTCGCTCGGCAACAAGGGCCGCACCGAAGCCGGCGACGTGCAGGTGATGAGTGCAGGTTCCGGCATTCGTCACTCCGAGTACAATCTGGAGCCGTCGAAGACCAAGATCTTCCAGATCTGGATCGAGCCGACGACGACGGGCGGCCAGCCGACCTGGGGCGCGAAACCGTTTCCGAAGTCGGATCGCTCCGGCAAGCTCGTCACCATCGCCAGCGGCATCGAAGGCGACAAGGACGCGCTGCCGATCCGGGCCGATGCGCGGGTGCTCGCCACCACGCTGAAGGCGGGCGAAAGCGCGGAGTATTCGGCGGAGAAGGCACGGCATCTTTATCTCGTGCCGGCGGCCGGCAGCGTCGAAGTCAACGGCGTGCGCGTCAACGCCCGCGACGGCGCCGCGATCCGCAACGAGGCGAAGCTGACCATTACCGCGCTGGAAGATAGCGAACTGGTGCTGGTCGACGCGGCGTAGCGCGCAACGCCGACACACCCTCCCCGTCATGGCCGGGCTTGTCCCGGCCATCCACGACTTGACGCAAAGCAAGACGTGGATGCCCGGCACAAGGCCGGGCATGACGACCGCCTTTTGTCTCAAATACCTCCATCTAAATTCAACAGGAGAGCCATCATGGCCAAAGTACTCGTGCTCTATTATTCCGCCTACGGTCACATCGAGGCGATGGCGAATGCCGTCGCGGAAGGCGCACGCAAGGCGGGCGCCACCGTCGACATCAAGCGCGTGCCGGAGCTGGTGCCCGAAGCCGTCGCCAAGGCCTCGTATTACAAGCTCGATCAGTCCGCGCCGATTGCCAAAATCGAAGACCTCGCCAATTACGATGCGATCGTCATCGGCACCGGCACGCGCTTTGGCCGGATGGCGTCGCAGATGGCGAACTTCCTCGATCAGGCCGGCGGCCTCTGGGCCAAGGGCGCACTGCACGGCAAGGTTGGTGGCGCGTTCACCTCGAGCGCGACCCAGCATGGCGGACAGGAAACCACGCTGTTCTCGATCATCACCAACCTCTTGCATTTCGGCATGACGGTGGTCGGCCTGAACTACGGCTTTGCCGGACAGATGAAGCTCGACGAAGTCACGGGCGGTGCGCCCTATGGCGCGACCACCATCACCGGCGGCGACGGCAGCCGTCAGCCGAGCGAGAACGAGCTCGCCGGCGCGCGCTATCAGGGACGCGTGATCGCGGAGACTGCCAGCAAACTGCATGGCTGATGCGACAAGGGCGGCATTCTCATTCGAGAGTGCCGCCTTATCTGGTCCATCGGGGTGATGGATTTGGCATGATCGAAATTCTCTTTATTGCTCAACTGGCGCAGCGGCCGCTGCAGGCGATCGTGCGGCGCTGGTGGTGCAGGAGCCTCTACCGCGCTTCGCGCGGGCAGCGCCGCTGCCCGGAGTGCACGAAATCGTGACGCACGGCTTCTAAACGCCCGATGAATTCTTGATAGCCTTCGACCTCCCGGTCGGCACGCTGGAGATTCTGGCATGAGCAGCAATTCGCAAGTTCCGTGGCCGGAATTGCCGACCGCGGCATGGCGTGACACCTGTGCGACGCTACAGCTCTGGACCCAGATCGTCGGCAAAATTCGCCTGACCAAGTCGCCGTGGCTCAATCATTCCTGGCATGTGGCGCTGTATGTCACACCGCGCGGATTGACGACATCACCGGTGCCCAACGGTGCGCGAACGTTCCAGATCGATTTCGATCTCATCGATCATTGCTTGCGCATCTCGACCAGCGACGGCGCGCATCGGGACTTTGCGCTGTCGGGTCATTCCGTCGCAAGCTTCTACACCGCTACGCTTGCCGCGCTCGGTGAACTCGGCATTGCCGTTGCCATCGACGAGACGCCGAACGAACTACCCGATCCGATAAGATTCTCCGAGGATACCGCGCACGCTTCCTACGATCCCGACGCCGTCAGACGCTTCCTGCAAATCCTCGTCAATAGCGATCGCGTCTTCAAGCAATTCCGCACCGGCTTTCTCGGCAAGGCGAGCCCGGTGCATTTTTTCTGGGGCAGTTTCGATCTTGCGGTGACGCGTTTCTCCGGCCGCCGCGCGCCGCGTCATCCCGGCGGCGTGCCGCATCTGCCCGACGCAGTTGCACATGAAGCCTATTCACACGAGGTCAGCAGCGCCGGCTTCTGGCCAGGCGGCGGCGCGATCGATTACCCTGCGTTCTATTCCTATGCCTATCCCGAGCCGCCGGGTTTCCGCGCAGCGAAGGTGCGACCGGATGCGGCCTTCTTCAGCGAAGCCCTTGGCGAATTCATCCTGCCTTACGACGCCGTGCGTACAGCTGCTGACCCCGACAAGGCGCTGCTCGATTTCCTGCAAAGCACCTATGAGGCCGCAGCGATTTCAGCGAACTGGGATCGCGCCGCACTTGAGTGCGATCCTGGCCAACCCGGTGTGGTGCGCGAGCTTTGAGGTACTGTGTGGGGTGGGCAGCGCGTGCCCACCATCCCCGTCTGTAGTGTGATGGGAAGGTGGACACGGCGCGCCCGTTCCCCCCACGATCCCCCAAGCTAATGCCGCAATTCCGGCTTCACGATGGTCTGGCGAACCTCGGCGCCGCAATCGGCGCACTCATAGGTGAAATCGATCTTCGCCATGCTCCAATGCGGCTCGACGTCGCGCACATACATTTCGAGCCCCACACAACTCGGGCAGATAACGATGCCCGGTTCGAATTCGTCGTGCTGATGGATATAGGCTGGCATGTCGGCTCTCCCCAAGAAAACGCCCAAGAAAGCATTTACCAGTGGTCCCTGACCCGCAGCGCAGCATACGCCTCTGACGTGCAGGCGATCATGAACTCTCGCGAACGCAGAGAGAACATCCCCACAATCCCAGCATGTGTGACAGATTTGCATCGTTGTGGAACTCAACCCAGAACGCGTCAAATCTCCTCGTGTCACAAGGGCTTACCGAACGCGCGTCGCAGCCTTGCATCGAGTTGCGGATGGTTTCGCAGGGCGAGCACCGCGCGATCGCGCAAGGCATGGGGCCATCCGCGCCAGCTCAGAGCGGCGCTGATGTCGATCAGCGGCAACGGCATCACGCCGAAGCGGCGCTTGTAATCGTAATTGCCGACAGAGAAATCGAACTCGCGCACGCCATCGCTGTGCAAGGCTGCCATGGTGCGCTCGATGATCAGCCGGCCCGGCGAACAGTTCGACCATTTCTCGCCGGCATTGCTGATGCGGACCATCACGTAGCGTGAGCCGGTCCTGACGCCGAGCAGCGTCGCCACGACTTCCTCGCCGACAGTGAGCGCGGAGACCAATGCATAGCCGGTGCCGACGCCGTCGCGCACCAGGTTGCGGTAGAACGCCGCGCAGGCTTCGTCATCGAGAATGTAGTTCGCCCCGAGGCTCTGCATCCGCGCGCCCTGTTGAACCTCGGTGGTCAAGAGAATTCGCAGCGCCTCATTGGTATCGGTGACGATCGCAAAGGAAGCGGCCGGATCGCGCGTGAACACGCGCCAGCTCCGCTCCAGCTCCTTGCGCTGGGTCTTTTCCAACGTGTAGCGCCAGGCGTCGTAGTCCTCGCCCGTGGTGACGAGGTTGCCGTTCAGCACGCACGCTCCAGCCGCGTCAAGGAAGGCCAACGGGTTGGGCTTGCCGTCGAGATCGATCGGCATCTTGCGAAGGCGGATGAGATCGGCGGCTTCCTGCATCCGGCGCAGCGCCGACAACAGACTTTGCCACAGTGCACGCGCAGCCCTCGCGTCGCGCGGCGCGGCGCTGCCCAGGATCGGCGCGTTGTAATCGGTCAGATTGAGATCGGCGAATTCGATCGTCGCGATTTTCTCTTGCTGGCGGCGGATCAGCGGCAGCAGCGCCGCCGGTTCGCCGGTCGATGCATCCGTGACGACAGCGATGAGCGGCCTCACGCCCTCGGCGCCGGAAAAAGCGCGGTACCAGGCGTCATACCATTGCGGATGCTGGAACGGTGTCGACGGGCTGATGTCGTGCCAGCGCGCGGCGGCCTGTTGCCAGTCGCGCAGCAGCTCGACGCGGAATTGCGCCGCGCGGCCGGTTAAGCGCGCCGCCGGTTGCCCCGCACTGGTCGTCAGCACCGTCATCGGCGTTACGATTATGCCGCCTTCGGCAGATCGACGATTTTGCCGGGCTCGTTGGCATCGAGGCGGAAATCGATCGCGCGGCGGGCCTTGCGCTCGCGCTTGACCCATTGGCTGTCGCGCACGAGCTTCTGCAGCACCTTCTTGGCAAAGAAAGACGGCCCGCGCAGATTGCTGGTCTTCGGCATATAGCCGAAACGATGCCGCAGCAGCCCATTGGCGAGGTGAACGATCTGGGCGCGGCGGATATCGTCATTGCCATAGGAGACCGTCATGGAGATGTTGACGGTGCCGAGATTTTCGACGCGGTGCGGCGCGTTCAGCGGCCAGTTCAGCATCTGCCCGGGTTCGAGATCGAACACCTGCGCATGCGCGTCGTACCAGGGCGCGTAGGGCAGATCGACCTCGACGTCGAACAGCGCGATGTCCTCGAGGTGTTGCGGCCTGATGAACGGCGCGGTGTTTGGATAGACGTAGACCCGCTTGCGGCCGGCGATCTGGATCAGGCCCTGCCCCGGCAGATCGGCGTGATAATAAACCTGCGCGTCCGGCGAGGAGACGAGAATGCCGGCCTGATGGTTCGGCACCACAAAGCCCGGAACCTTGGCGGCGATCTCCTCGAACATCCGGTCGATCAGCTTGCGGAAGCGGCTATCGACCGCGCCGACGTCGCGCATGTTGAGCCAGAGCCCGCCGCGCGAAATCGCTTCGATCACCTGCCGTCCCGAGAGGTTGCCGATATCGCCCTCGCGCCAGACGCGGCTGGAGCCCTTGGCGCCGGTCTTCACCAGGCTGTAGTGCTCGCGCGGATAGCTCTCGATCAATTGGGCGAGTTCGTCCATCGAGAACGCCGGCGATTTGTGCATCTCGTGCTGAAGCCGGATCGGCTGATGGCTCCAAAGCTCGGAATGCGTCTCATCCCACGTGCTGAAGATCTTGCCCGTCATCGCCGCCGCTCCTGCTGACTTCCGTTGCCTCAGCGGCCGCCTATTCCGGTTGTCCCGAAATCGCCGCCTGCCGCCATTGCCGTAGCCGCCCGATGTCCCGTTATGAGACGGCCGGACGATATTCATGGTCGGATTGGCAAGAACGGTGCCGGGCAGACGCTCCCGCTTACCTGAAGCTAATGTCTGCGTTGTATGGCTAACGCCGACCGTTTCTGGAAACCCCGCCGCCGCAACGATGACTGGAGAAACCCGATATCGGGCGCTGTTTCTCGGCGCGGGACCGCAGATGCATTGCGGCGTCGGCCAGTTCACCCGGCTGCTGCAGGAAACGATCGAAAAGCTCGAGCCTGGAACCAGCGCGACGTTAACCCTGACGCGCAAGGAAGGCGCGTTCGCCGAGATCTGGCGCACGGTCGGTTCGGCGCAAAGCGTGGTCTGCAACTTCCCGATCGTGGCCTGGAAGCGCGTGATGTTCGCGCCGCTCGCGGCGATGGCGATCGCCCGGCTACGCCGGCGCAAGGTCATCCTGATTCAGCACGAGTGGCGCGGGCTGCACTGGCTGCGCCGCATCACCTACATGCCGGCGCTGGTGCTTGCCGATGTCATCGTCATGTTCTCGCCGCTGGTGCGGCAGGAACTGGCAGACGATCCCCTGCTCGGCTGGACCGCGAAGAAGAGCGTGCTGGCGCCGTTGCCGCCGAACATCGAAGCCCCGGCAGGCATCGAGGATTCGAAATTGCGGCATCGCCTCATCGCCGCGAAAGGCAACGGGCGGCTCCTGATCGGTCATTTCGGATCGATCTATCCGGGCAAGCAGCCCAACGCGCTGCTCGAGATCGGCGCCATCCTGAAGCAACGCGGGCTCAAGCCGCTGATCGTCTATGTCGGCTCCTTCATCCGCGGCGTCGACAAGGTCGAAGAGGAGTTTCATGCCCGCGCCAGAGAACTCGATATCGCCGACGACGTGATCGTCTCCGGCTTCGTCGCGTCCGATCACGAGGTATTCGGCCTGTTCAGCGAGATCGACGTGTTCTGCTATCCGCTCGACGAAGGACTGACCGCGCGGCGCTCCAGCATTCTCACCTGCGTGCAATCAGGCCGTCCGCTGATCGTCGCGGGTCCCGTGCTGCCGGAGGAATTCGACCATCACCCGCGCTTCAAGGAATTGATCAGCCGCGGCGCCATCGTGCTGGTCGCGCGCGGTTCGGACAATGAGGCGTTTGCAGACCGGATCGCCGCGGTGGTCAAGCGGCCACCGATACCGTTCCCGTTCGATTTTGACGGCTGGTGGAAGGATGTGGCTGACGCGGTGCAGGCGCAGCTCCCTATGCTTGCGCCCGAAACCGCGCGAGATAGTGCAGACCGAACACCGCCAGCAGGAACGTGAACCACAGCGGATCGGAGCGGTCGAGGAAGAAGCTTTCCATCGCCGACAGATAGAGCCCGAACAGCCAGATCCGCAGCAGCACCATGGCCAGCGGACCATTGTTGCCGCCCTCGTCGGCCCGCTGAAAATTCCGCAGAGGCAAAATCACCAGCACCAGGATGAGCAGCGCAAGCCCGGGCACGCCCATGCCCAGCGCGGTGTCGAGATAGCCATTGTGGCTGTGCGCGGCGAAGCCGGCCCACTCCTTGCCTTCTGGGAGATTTTGAATGGCGCTGGAGCCCCAGAAGGACGCAAAGCCGTAGCCGGTCAGCATTCGCGCATGCAGCGACTGCAGCGCAAATGCCCAGATGTCGGTGCGGCCGGTGAACGTCGAGTCGAACGGCAGCAGTTTTGAAATTCCGGCGAGGCTCTCCAGCATCACCGTGCCGATGCTTAAGAGATTCAGCAACAACAGCGGCGTGAGCAAGATGATCGCGCGAAGCCAGAACGCGCGGACGACTGATGTGACCGACGTCAGCAGCAGCACGGCGAAGCACAGCGTCAACGAGCTCTTGCCGGCCGAATACAGCAGGAACAGCGAGGCCAGCGCGATGATGGCCGCGCCGGAAAGCCAGAGGCCGGAGCGGACGCTGTAAACGCCGAGAAACAGCACCATCACCATGATGGCCGCGGCCTGGTTCTTGTGGCCGAACGCGCCGCGCCAGTTGCCGGCGAGCCCCGGCTCCTGCGGATCGCTCGCCAGGTGGATCGAAAGATCCGGGGCCAGCAATATTCCGAGATAGCAGACCGCGAGCAATGCGAGCGCCGCGATCGTGAACCAGTGCATCAATTCCTGCTGCGATTTCGGCAGCAGCATCAGGGCAGCCGTCACCGCGACGACGCAGACCGTCAAGGAAAGACGCTTGATCGACGTCCCCGGATCGAACGACAGCAGCACCGTCAACACCAGCCAGGCGCCGAACAGCATGAATGCCGGTGACAACAACGTCGCCAGTCCGCGCGCGTCGTTTCGCATCGCCAGCGCGATGGTCAGCACACTCAGGGCGCCGAACAACGCGTAAGTCGCCAGCTCGTTGCCGGTGCCGACGTCGCCGATCTGCAGATCGCCGAGGCTTTCAAACGGATGCAGCGATATCCAGCCCACGAGCAGCGTTCCGACAAAGGTCGCGCCGCGAACGATATCCATCACCTGCTGCCGCTCGACCCCGGCGGCCACGATGCGGATTTCGGATGCGTCGACGAGCTGGCTCATGAGGCGATCTTCGACGCCTTGTAGGGCTGCGGTTCGAGCCCGAGCGCAGCCAGCGCACTGCCGATCGCTACCGTGACCGGATGCATGGCAATGGTACCCTTGCGTTCGGTCAGGATCGCGTACGCGGCATAGACGAGCGATAACGGCAAAGCGGCCAGCAGTTTGACGGTCAGCTTCGCCTGGAGCCAGATCGTCGGCGTCGCCTTGCGCTGGACGTGATAGTTGATCGCGCCGATCCGCAGGCCTCGCGTCACCAGCCATTTCAGGCTGGTCCGGCTTTGCGGCACGGTCTCCCTGATCGCGGCTTCGGCCACCCAGTGAAAGCGCATGCCGAGCCTTTTGCAGCGGTAGAAGAAATCGGTGTCCCCGCCACCGAGGAAATTGAAACGGAGGTCAAATGCCGGCGTGCCCAGCCGGTCGAACACCGAGCGCCGGATCAGGCAATTGCCGCAGCCATAGATCACCGGCACCGGACCAGAGGCGTCATATGCCGGCGCAAACGCCGGGTGACGCCGCAGTCCGCGCTTCCGCTCGTCATCGAATTCGGGGAATACCGGCCCGCCGACGATTTCGGCGCCGGTCGCGTCCGCGGTCCTGAGCATCAGCTCCAGCCAGTCGGGCGAGGCGATCTCGTCGTCGTCGATCATCAGGAAGCTGCTGGCGTTCGGGAACATCTGCTGCGCCGTCTCGAAGGCGGCGTTGATCGCATGGCAATTGCCCTGCCGCGGCTCGATCACGCAGAGGCCTGACAGTTTCCCCGACGCGAGATACTCGGCGGCCACCGGCACGCTCTCGCTCCTCGACGCATCGTTCTCGATCATGACGACGGCGAAGCGGCGGCTGGTGCGCTGACCGGCAAGCGACTCCAGTGTGCGGCGCAGGTAATCCGGACGGCGGAAACAGGGAACGCAGACGACAGTTTCGATCGTGGGATCGAGGCCTGCCGAAAGCGCCACCAGCGCGCGCAGCGCCCTGACCGACGGATCGGGTCCGTCCATCCGGAAATCGCTGGTCGATATCCCTGCCATGACACTCAGGTCGTTCACGAATATGTCTCATCGTCTCGAAACGGGATCGCCGGCTTAAATTCCGGGACACTTCCGTCTCGATAAGGCCGTTCGTTCCGGGATGACCCGGCGTTTGCGAACGTAACGCCGGCGATGTTGCAAATTTCGATCCGCCGGCACCGCGCGACGTACCGAACTCCGGGGACGGTTAATGGACGGAGTTAATCCGCGCTGAACAGCGCCGGCCGCAGATCAGCGGCTGAACAGCTTTCGGAACAGAAGCTGCGACTTCGGAAACGCGCCGTTGTCGATCTGCGTCGGCCACGCCCCGTCGACGTCGAAATAGGCGGCGTAGGCAATCCTGTCCTCGTTCTTCATGAACCAGTCGTGCATCTGCTGAATGAAGAACGGGTTGTCGCCGGCATTGCCGACGCCCCACTCGGGGTAGCTCATGCGCTTGCCATGCAGACGCGCAAACTCGCGGTGCCATTCGAGGCCGAACGGCGCATTGACGTAAAAATTGTTCCAGCGCTCCTCAGGCGTGCCTTCATGCTTGAAGTCGTAGACGTCGAGGCCGATGTAGTCGACGACATCGTCGCCGGGATAGCTCGCGTCCGCCGGCATGTCCTGCGGTCCCCATCCCGGGCACCAGTCGAACTTGAAGCCTGAGGAGTGGCGGCGGAATATTTCCACGACGCGGCGGAACGCCCTGATGTAATCGGCTTCATGCCCCTTCGCGAACCACGCCATCTCAGCCAGGTTCATTTCCCAGCCGAGCCGGATGACCGCTTTCGGATGCGCTTCCGAAATCGCCCGGGCCGCCGCTTCGAATTCGATATCGTGGAGCCCTTCGGCGACGTCGGCGAGCGGCGTGCCTTTCATCGTCAGCGGGATCGACCAGACCACGTTGCGCGCGGGGTTGAGCTTCTTCCAGACGCCGGGGACCCAGTTCAGTTTGGAGAAATCTTCCCAGGTCGTCTGGCCGTAGAAGTCGACACCCAGCACCGAGGACGGCCTTTGCTTCAGCCATTTTTCCCACGCCTGCAGCGTATGCTCGCGCCCGACCGGTCCCCAATTGACGAAGGCGCCGGCGAACTTGGCCGGGTTGGAAACGCCGCGCGAGGCCGCATTGCCATCGACGCGGGCCAGCAGCAGCACGGTCAAAACGAAGACCGCCAGCAACAGCAGCAGCCGCCTCAGGCCATGCCCCTTGCGTCGCCTTGGATCGATTCTTGGATCAGTTCGAAACATCAGCTGCCCTCGCGTGCTTTCTGGCAAACAGCGTCGACAGCCTTCGCCCCACCTCAATCGCGCCCTCGGCCGTGAGATGACCGGCGTCGAACTGCATGGGGATATTGCCCTGCACGAGTTCGTCGCAATGGTCGTCGCGGCATATGGCATCGTAGACGGACAGATAGGTGGCGCCTTCGGCCATCACCATCCGCTTCATGGCCAGATCCCGCTCGCGAATGCCGGGCGTCCGCCTCGCGCTCGCCGTGGACGGCAGGTCGTGCAGGATACCGTCCACCAGAAGCCGCGGCAGCGCCGCATCATACTCGACGATCGGACCGAGCACCGTGACGTCGATGCCGCTTGATTTCAGGTGTTGCAGCGTGGCCGACAGAAACGGCAGGTCCTCGTCCTTCCATGATGCGGCAAGGAGTACGCCATCGATCTTGGTGTGGACGAGAAAATCGCCAAAGACGAATTCCATCAGACTGCGGCATACGGGGGTGTCATGGCGCGAGCCCGCCGTGCTGGCCGGGCGGCAAAGGCTGGCGGTCGCCTGCATGATGTTGATATCGGGCATCGCCAGCGAAAGCCCCGACCAGAGATGCGCGGCGTGGCTGTCACCGACGAGCAGGTAATTCGGCCGCACCGGATCGGGCTTCAGGCAGGTCTCGGTGTCGAGTTGCTGGCGGCTGGTCGACAGAAAGCAGCGCCCGGTGCGGAAGGCGACCGAGGAATCATAGGCCAGGAACGAACCGATCTCGACGATGCGCTTGGGAAAACGGAACGGCGCGCCGCTCAACAGGATCACCAGTCCGCACAGCCCGACCGTCGAGGCCATCGTGGCCGAGGTCGCGCCGAAAATGGCGGCCTTCGATGTTCCCTTTGCCAGGTTACGGAACGGCGTCTCGATCAGCTTCCACGACAGGCAAGCGATGCCGACGGAGAGCGCGATCAGGGTCAGCCTGGCCGATGCCGACCACTCCGTGAAGAAGATGGCGTCGGTGCGCTGAAACACCGTCAGCGGCCAGTGCCACAGATAGAGCGAATAGGATATCAGCCCGACGAATACGATCGGCCGCAGCGACAGCAAGCGGCCCACCGCCGATGCTGCGTGCTCGCTGGAGGCGATCACCAGCGTCGCGCCGATCGCGGCGACGCCCGTCATCGCCAGCAGCGGCACCGAGGAAGATCCGAACGTGATGACGCCCAGCAAGAGCGCCAGGCCCGACGTGCCGCTGGCGTTGCGCCAGAATACGGATTCCGGCACGGGAAGAAATTCGACCGAGAGCAGCGCGCCCAGCGCCAGCTCCCAGGCCCGGAACGGGGTGAGATAGAATGCAAAGGCGGGATTTCGCGCGCTCATCACCAGCGCACCGGACAGGGAAACCGCGGCGATGACGGCGAACAGAAGTCCGACGCGCTTCGGCAGGAAGCGATGAACCAGCAGCATCAGCAGCGGCGCGATGAAATAAAACTGCTCCTCGACGCCGAGCGACCATGTATGCAGCAGCGGCTTGGTTTCCGCCGGCGCGTCGAAATATCCGGCGGTCTGCGCGAAATAGACGTTCGAGACTGACGCCACGGCGCTCGCAAGGCTTCGCGCGTAATCCACCAGCTCGACCGGCAGGCAATAGATGGCGGCAAGTACACTGGTGACCAGGAACATCACGAACAGCGCCGGCAGAATGCGCAGGATGCGGCGCTTGTAGAAATTGGCGAGCGAAAACGATCCGTTGCGGATATCAGCGCCAATCATGCCGCAGATCAGATATCCGGAGATGACGAAGAAGATATCGACGCCGACAAAGCCGCCGGAAAAGCCGGGGACACCGACGTGGTAGAGCAGCACGGGAATGACGGCGATCGCCCGCAGGCCGTCGATGTCGGCGCGGTACCTCGTCACCTCGGAGCCACCGACCTTGCAAGGATATCCCGGACGGCAGTGCCGGAAGCCACGGCGTTAACATGAGCTCTCGCCGTCGCAAAAGGAGACAGACCGGACAGGGCGGCTGTCCCAAAAAGGACAGCAGCCTCGCGGCCCACTCTTTGTGAAAAGAGATTCCCTCGAAAAAAACCTAAACAAAAGCTCATCGGCAATCCATTCGCCGACAAGGCCGGCAATTTCGGCGATCCGCTTTGCAATATCCAGTCCACCGCGAACGCACGCCCGAGGCGCGCCGCCACCATGGTTACCGCCGAACCGCAGCGGCGCCGGCGTGTCGCAAATGCGGACATCGCGGACAGACCCGATGTGCCGAAAGTTCCCGGCCTTGTCGCCTATCCGCAGCAGACGACGGAAAACCGTCGGATTAACCACGCTGACGCACCGCAAGACATGCAGCGCGGGTTCGGCACCGATCTTGCTCCAATGGGCCATCGCGGGAGGTTTGCGCCTGATAACGGCGAGCCTTCGGTGGATTTGTCGCGATCAATAGTGCCGTGTTGTTAACCTTGGACCCATTGCCGAAGTAATGCTCAGCCAGACGTTCCATTATTCGGTTGCAAGCGTCGTGTCGGCCGCCGTCGGCCTGCTGAGCGCGGTCGTATTCACGCGCCTGCTCTCTCCGGACGAATACGGCGTCTATGTCGTCGGACTGAGCACGGCCGGCATCGTCTCGGCGCTGCTGTTCACCTGGGTTCGCGTCGCCGCGCTGCGTTTTCAGTCGGAGGGTGGCGCTGTCGACGTCAGGAAGACGATTTTTCTCGCCTATCTCATCTCCGCGCTCGCCGCGCCGATCGCACTGCTCGTTGCGACGCTGACGACGTCGGTATCGCTGGAACGGAATATCGCCGCCATCTTCTTTGCCCTCGGGCTCGGCCTGTTTGAGCTCGGGCAGGAACTCTTGAAGGCGCGGCTGCAGTCGCTTGCGTTCATGACGGCGTCGATCATCCGCGCCTGCCTGGCGTTCGCGCTGTGCCTGGCCGCGGCGCTTCTCGGCGGCGGCGGACTGTGCCAGCTCGCGATGGTGGCCATCACTTATTTCGTCACGACGACGCTGTTCGCGAGCACGATCCTTCGATCCCCCGTGGCCGGACCGAAGATTTCAGACCTGCGGACATTTGCATCCTTCGGCATTCCGATCACGCTGTCCGGCATCGTCTTCGCGATCCATGCCGCGCTCGACCGGATGCTGGTGTTCCATTTCATGGGCGACCATGCGGCCGGCCAGTACGGCGCTTCCGCCGATCTCGTCCGGCAGATCATCCTTATTCCCGCAGTCAGCATCGCGTCGGCCACGATCCCGCTGGCGGTGCGCGCCTACGCCAACGGCGGCGACCGCGAAGCGCGGCCGCATCTGGAATTCAGCCTCGAAATTCTGCTGGCCGCCGTGCTGCCGGCGGTCGTCGGCGTTGCGCTGACGAGCAGCTATATCGCCGGCGTAATCCTCGGCATCGAGTTCCGGGAGACCGCGGCGCAGATCATGCCGATCCTCGCCTTTGCCTGGCTGTTCCAGTCCTTCTCGCAATCCTACATCCACGCGAGCTTTCACCTCGCCAAGACGCCGTTCATGATGACGACGCAGAGCATCGCGATGCTGATCGCCAACCTCGCCGTCATGCCGGTCCTGCTTGCCCGATTTGGCCTGATCGGCGCCGCCACGAGCCTCGTCATCGTCGAAGCCTTCGGCGCAGCGTTTGGATGGTATCTGACGCGGCGGGCATTTCCGCTGCCCTTCAACGCGTTCCAGCTCATGCGCATTGTCGCGGCGACGGCGATCATGGCGCTGGTGCTGACGTTCATCAAACCGCTGCTGCCAATCGGCGTGGTCTCATTTGCCGTACTGGCCGCAACTGGCTGCCTCGTATACGCCCTCGCCGCCTTCGCGTTCGACATCGCGGGCCTGCGCAAGGCCGTGATCGCCTATGGCGCGCGACGCAATCTCTGGCCGGCCGCAGGTCCATCAAACCAGGAACGACACGTCCTCCCGGCCGCGTCCGTCACCGCCCCGTCCACGGGACTACCCAGCATGTCGGCAAGAGAACCATGATGCGGCTCGCCAACAAGAACGCAGTCGTTGCCGCCGACAATCGACACGTGATTTGTCGAACCAACCCGGTGTCGCTGTCGGACTTCACCGACAAGCGCCGCGAGGCGACGCGCCCGCTTGCCTTCCGGGGTGAGAATTTCGACCGCGACTTCGACAGCAACACGCTGTTCTACGACGCGGTGCAGGTAAGCAAATCACAGATCGCCCTGTTCGCGCCGCCGTTCTTCAACCTGGCGCGCGACGTCGCGACGACGACCTTCATCAGCGGCGCCGGGACCCGCAAGGCGCGGGCACGGCATCTCGACCGCCACGCCCAATTGTGGCTCGACATCCCTGAGAATACCGGGCCGGTCCAGGCATTGGGCGACCTTGGGAGCTTCGCGTTCTCGGTGTCGCCGAACTTTTCGGAGATGTTCCGGGATTGCCGCGTCATCTTCACGATGTCGAAGGACAATCCGATCGAATGGATCCTCGACTGGGTGAGGTTCAACCGCGACATTCACGGCGCAGATGCCGTGCTCATCTATGACAACGGCTCCAGCGCCTACGACAGCGCCACCTTAAGCGCTGCGCTCCGGTCAGTTCTGGGCATCCGCTGCTCGGTCGTGATGGAATGGCCGTTCAAGTACGGCCCGCAGGGCGCCAACAGCTGGGATCACTGGGATTCCGATTTCTGCCAGTTAGGCGCCTGGGAGCACGCCAGATGGCGCTTCCTGCAGCATGCCCGAAGCGCCATGAACTCCGACATCGACGAGCTGGTGCTGTCGAAGACGGGACAATCGGTGTTCGAAGCCGCCGAACAGTCATGGACCGGCCTCGTCCGCTATCGCGGGCGATGGATCATCGGCATCGACGACGGCGTCCGCGACGAGGCGCGCGCTCCGCATCGCCACACCGACTTCTCGATCTTCATGCCGCCGAAATACGAACGTTCAAGGCTCGTGATCCGGCGCGACGCCAATGCGTGCCTGCCGAAATGGACGGTGGTCCCCAGCCGATGCCCCACCCATGCGCAATGGCATGTGCATTCGATCTTCTCCTGGTGGGCTTCGTACTTCTGCACTGGGAATTTTTCGTTCCGCCACTTCCGCGAGATCGGCAGCAACTGGAAATATCAGCGCACCAACCGCGTGCCGTTCGATCCGTCGATTCACAGGGCGGACCAGGCATTGATGGACGCTTTCAAGCGCGTCGATTGGGGAAACTGAAATGAACAAGGCAACCTCCACGTCAGAATGGACGAAGTCGATGAATGAAGCGGTCACGATCGGACACGCGCAGGCGGCAGCCGCCAATCCGGAAACCGTGCAGCACCCGCAGGCGCTGCTCGAACTGGCGCATGGCGAGGCACGTCAGAGTCTGCTCACCGTTCACGGCATTCTCGAAGCGACGCTGCCCGAAGGCGAACTCTCGATCTACGAGGCCGGCGGCGGCTCGACCAGCTTCCTGCCGCTCAAGGTGCTGCATCGCGCCCACGTCACCGTGGTCGATATCGACGAGGACCAGATCCGCAACAACGACTATGCGCACAGGGCGATCCTCGGCGACATCCAGACCTATCGCTTCAAGCCCAACAGCTTCGACCTGGTGATCTGCTACAACGTGATCGAGCACGTGCCCGATGTCGAAGCGGCGCTACTGAACTTCTGCGAGGCGCTGAAGCCGAGCGGCATGATCCTGATCGGCGCACCCAATCCGCGCTCGCTGTCCGGCGTCGTCACCAGATACTCGCCGCACTGGTTCCACGTCTGGTTCTACCGCCATGTCCGCGGCGACAGGAAAGCCGGCCTGCCCGGCCACGCGCCCTTCCCGACGCTGTTCCATCCGCTGGTCACGCTTCCCAATCTGGAGGCGTTCGCCGAACAGCACGGCCTGCAGATGCTCTATCGCAAGCAATATGAGAGCCCGCGCTATCCGGAGATGCGGCTGCGCATGCCCGCCTTCGCGACCCTGGTCGATGCCGCCGCGCGCGTGATGAACTTCTTCCTGCCCGGCCGCACCGACGTGCGCCACGGCGACTACCACGTGATCCTGCGGAAGCGCTGAGACGATGAACGCGATGTTGTCAGAGGCAAGGGCAAAGGTCGGCCACCGGCTGGCGATGCATCTGCGCGTCGATCTGTTTCGGATGCGCAACAGCACGCCGATGGTCAGCTTCACCTTCGACGATCTGCCCAAAAGCGCGGTGACGACAGGCGCGGCGATGCTCGAAGCGCATGGCGCGCGGGGCACGTTCTATGTCTCCGGCAGCCTGGTCGGTGCCGATGCTTCGGACTGGGTCGCGGGCGACGCCGACGACGTGGTCTCGCTGCACCGCCGGGGTCACGAGATCGGCTGCCACACCTTCTCGCATCAGCGCGCCTGCGACCTCGACGAAGCCGGGATGCGGCAGGAGATCGCGCGCAACCGCGCCTACCTTCGCGCGCTCGATCCTTCGATACGGGTCGACAGCTTTGCCTATCCGTTCGGCTACGGCTCCTACGCCCGCAAGTATCAGCTCAGGAAGGCGTTCCAGACCTGCCGCAGCATCGTCCAGGGCGTCAATTCCGGCGGCGTCGATCTGCAGTTCCTGCGCGCCATGCCGCTGATCGATCGCGAGATGGATCGCGACGGGATCGAGCGCGCATTCGACGAAGCGCAAAGCAATAATGGATGGTTAATTTTCTACGGCCACGACGTCACCGAACGGCCGAGCCCCTATGGCTGCTCGCCTGCCTTGCTCGAGCAAGCGCTTCGGGCGGCATCCCGGCGGAACATTTCGGCCCTGACCATGGCGGAGGCGATGCGATGCGCCCGCGCTTAAACCCTTTGTTTGCCCTTTCAGTGGATAGTCCCTTGGTGAGTATGGTTAATTTTCCCTGTTGCGTTTCAGCGCTTTTTTCCAGCGCACCCGGCGTAGCCCGAAGAGTAACCCCTCAGCCGATGCGTGCGGCAGTTCGAATGGAAGCTGGGGTCGATGCTGATCTATGACCAGCCGATAAAGCCTGACGCCCGGCCCGGCGCGGCAACCGCGCCGGCCGGCTTCAGCGTGCTCGATCTGGCCCAGCTCCTGTGGCAGCGGAAGGTCGCGATCGCCTCCGCGGCGCTGATCTCGGCCTGCGTCGCCATAACCGTCGGCAAGAGCCTGACGCCGAAATACACCGCTTCCGCGCAGCTTTACGTCGATCCCCGCGAATTGCAGCTGGTCGATCGTGAATTGACGCCCCGCGCCCAGGACATCTCCGGCCTCGCCATGGTGGTGGAGAGCCAGGCGCGCGTCATCACCTCGAACAACGTGCTGCTGCAGGTGATCCGCGATACCAACCTGGAAAAGGATCCGGAGTTCGGCGGCGGCGACGCCAAGGGTCTCGTCGGATCGTTGCTCGGCCTGGTCGGGATCGAGCGGCAGCCGACCGCCGAGCAGCAGAGGCAGATCCAGATGGGCGCGCTGGAAGCGCTCATTCGGCACATCAACGTCAAGAAGACCGACCGCACCTTCATCGTCGATATCGACGTCTGGTCGTATGAGCCGGCCAAGGCGGCGATGCTCGCCAACGCGATCTCGAAGGCCTATCTCGCCGAATCCAAGCAGTCGCAGGCCGCCGCCGCGCGGCGCGCGACCAGCGATCTCTCCGGCCGCTTGAAGGAATTGCAGGAGCGGCTTCGCAACGCCGAGAATGCGCTCGCGGTCTACAAGGCGCAGAACAATTTCGTCGGCACGCAGGACACGCTGATCAGCGACCAGCAGCTTTCCGCCTCCAACCAGCGGCTCGCCGCGGCGCGCGCGCTGACGCTCGATGCGCAGGCCAAACTCGATCAGATCCAGGCCAGCCGCAAGGCATCCTCCGACGTCGGCGCCATCCCGGAGGCGCTGCAGTCGCCCACGATCGCCAATCTGCGTGCGCAACAAGCCGAAGCGCGCAAGCGCCAGGCCGAACTGCAGGCCGAACTCGGACCGCGACACCCGGCGCTGCGTCAGGCGGAGCAGCAGGTGCAGGATCTGCGCCGCACCATCAATGAGGAGATCGAGCGCTTCGCACAGGCCGCGAAAAACGACCTGGTCCGCGCCCGCGACTATGAAGCCTCGCTCAACAAGGCGCTGGAAGCCCAGAAGCGCCAGAGCGTCCAGATGAGCCAGGCCTCGGTTCGGCTGCGCGAACTCGAACGCGACGTCGAAGCCAGCCGCGACGTCTATCAGTCGTTCCTGAAGCGCTCGCGCGAGACCGAGGAGCAGGAGAGCCTCAACACCTCGAACGCCCGCATCATCGGCGAAGCCACCGTGCCGCAGCGGCGCACCTTCCCACCGGCCATGACCCTGCTGGCGATGATCGGGTTTGTCCTTGGCGGGCTCGCTGCCGCCGGCTGGATCATCGCCGTCAACCAGTTGATGCCGGGCACCAGCCCGGCTCACCCCCGGGACAAGGCGCCATCGGGCGCGTTGGAAAAGCCGGCCGCTCCCGAGGCCGCAAGTCAGCCGCCTGCCGCCGAACCCCAGCCGCAGCCCGCGGTCAGCCTGATCGAAAAGCCGCCGATCGCGCAGCTGCAGGAATCCGATGTGATACGCACGCTCGGCGGCATCCTGGCGACAGGCGACACCGCCGACGTCACGCGCCTGGGCTGGCCGACGCTGCGCGCGGGCTTTCCGCAGATGCCCATCCTCAATGCCCTGCGCGAGATGCGCGGAGCGCTGGCCAGGCGCGCCGCAAACACACCTGTGATGGCCGTGATCGGCGCCAGCCCGGACCAGGACCGCAGCATCGCCGCGCTGAACATCGCGCTCGCCGCCGCGCGCGACGGCGCCAAGGTTCTGCTGATCGATGCCGATTTCAGGGAATGCGCGCTGTCGAACAAGGTAAGCCACCTGGACAAGACCGAGCCCGGCCGCTTCGGCTGGCTCAACATCGGCGCCAAGCCACCCCGCGCGATCGCGACAGCGAACGGAGTTTCGATCCTGCCGGCCATCAAGGCCACGGACGCCAAAGCGGGCAACGCTATCCGCAAGGCGATTGCGCAGGCCCGCTCCGCCGGCAGCTATGACCTCGTGATCCTCGACGGTCCCGCCATGCCGTGGAGCCCGGCCGACCGCAAACTGCTCGACATGGCCGAGGGCCTGGTCGCGATCCTGCCGGTGCAGCTCGATATCAACGATTGCATGGAAGACATCATCGCTGCCCTCGGCGGGACCGAGCACAAGCTCGTCGGTGTCGTCCTCAGCGAAGTCAACCCGACGGTCAACCAGCAGCGAGACAAGCAATATGCTTGAGCGCCGCATAAATCCCGTCGGGCGGGCGGCCACGGCCAGCATACCCCGCATCACGCTGGGCGGGCTGCGGCTTGCCGTGCTGGATCTCGAGCAGACCGCGAACTTCATGATCGACATGGTGTTCCCGCAGCGCCGCGCCAATCGTCCGCTGTACCTGACCTCGGCCAATGGCGAGGTGCTGGCGCGCTGCTCGACCGAGCCGATGACCGACCGGCTGTTCCGGGCCGCCGATCTGATCAACGCCGATGGCCAGCCGCTGGTGACCGTGTCGCGATTCAAATCGAAGACACCGCTGCCCGAGCGCGTCGCGACCACCGACCTGTTCCACGTCGTCGCCCGCAAGGCACAAGCGGCCGGCCTGAGCTTCTACCTGCTCGGCGCGGATGAGGCGGAGAACGCCGCCGCGGTCGCCTGCGTCCGCAAGCAATACCCCGATCTCAGGATCGTCGGCCGCTGCCACGGTTTTCTCCGCGGCGAAGCGCTGCGGGCCAAGGTTGCCGAAATCAACGCGCTGGCGCCGGACTATCTCTGGCTTGCGCTCGGCGTTCCCTATGAACAGGCCTTCGTCGAGGAATTCACCTCCGCCCTCCCCAATGTCGGCGTCATCAAGACGGCAGGCGGGCTGTTCAATTTCCTGTCGGGCAGCCGCGTCCGCGCGCCGCGATGGATGCAGCAAGCCGGCCTCGAATGGGCCTGGCGCATCTGGCTGGAGCCGCGCCGCCTGTTCTGGCGCTATCTGACCACCAATCCGCGCGCGCTCTATCTGTTGCTGAACCGGAGCCGATCGACGGACATCAACGGAAGACGCAATCGATGAGCAGCCGTCCAGCCATTCTCGTCACCGGAGGCGCCGGCTATATCGGCTCGCATTGCTGCAGGGCATTGGATGCGGCAGGCTACCTGCCCATCACCTATGACAATCTTTCGACCGGCCATCAGAGCTTCGCCGCGGGCACGCTCGTCGTCGGCGACATTGCCGACAAGGCGACGCTGGCGCGGACCTTTGCCGAGCATGACATCGTGGCGGTGATGCACTTTGCCGCGTCGAGCCTGGTCGGCGAGTCCGTGGCCGATCCGCAGAAATACTACGCCAACAACCTCGCCGGCACGCTGTCGCTGCTTGCGGCCATGCGCGAAGCCGGCTGCAATCGCCTGGTGTTTTCATCGACCGGCGCGGTCTACGGCAACGCCGACAGCAAGGCGCTGCGCGAGGATTATCCCTGCGTGCCGATCAACCCTTACGGCGCCTCGAAATGGATGATCGAGCGCGTGCTGGCGGATTATCGCGCAGCCTACGGCCTCGGCTCGTTCGCGCTGCGCTACTTCAATGCCGCGGGCGCCGATCCGGCCGGCGGCATCGGCGAGTTGCGCGACGTGGAGACACATCTGATCCCCCGCGCCATGATGGCGTTGCAGGGCCATGTGCCTGACTTCGCGGTGTTCGGCGACGACTACGACACGCCTGACGGAACGGCGATCCGCGACTATATCCACGTGAGCGATCTGGCGGCCGCCCATGTGCTGGCGCTCAAGCTGCTTTTGGAAGGACATTCCGGCGGCGCCTTCAATCTCGGCACCGGCAACGGGTTTTCGGTGCGCGAGATCCTCGCCGCGATCGCAGCCGAGACCGGCCGCGAAGTCCCGCATGTCGTCAAGCCGCGGCGCGCTGGCGATCCGACCTATCTGGTCGCCGACCCCACCGCCGCGCGCGCGACATTGAAGTTCAATCCCGTTCATTCGGATCTTGCGACCATCATCCGCACCGCCTGGGCGTGGCACAGGAAGGCGCATCCGTTGAAGACGGGTGCTTGAGGCGAGGCAACCTTTCAGCAATCCCAATGCGGAAGCACCCCCACCCCGCCCCTCCCCCGCAAGCGGGAGAGGGAGCCGCGCACCATGCAAAGTGAACGCTGCGATCTACAGCGACTTGATCTGCACCTTGCGGAACTTGATCACGCCGGAGCCGTATTGCAGGGCGAATGGGCCGCCGGCGTGTTTTGAATCCTGGACGTCGACGGTCTTCTGGCCGTTGAACACGACGACGAGGTGCGGGCCCTTGGCCGTGATTTCGTAGGTGTTCCATTTGCCGCCCGCCTTCGGCATCGGATCGACCTTGGCGACATCGACGATGGCGCCGGTGCCGTAGGTCGGATCGGGGCGCTTGTCGAAGATGTTGACCTCGTAGCAGATCTTGGCGTCGATCTTGGCCGACTGGTCGCAGCGGATGAAGATGCCGCTGTTGGCGTCGTCGTCGGCCCAGAACTCGACCTTCATCTCGAAATCCTTGTAGGACTCCTTGCTGACGAGATAGGAGGGATCCTTGCCCTCGGTGATCTTGTCGGCGACCAGCGCGCCGTCCTTCATCGCCCAATTGGCTTTTCCGACTTCGGTCCAGTCACCCATCTTGGTGCCGTCGACGAGCGTCACCCAGCCACCGCTCTGGCCGGACGCCACGCTGGAAAATTGAACGGCGGCGGCCCCCATCAGCAGGCCGGCCGCAAGTATCGACAAACGCTTCATGAACGTACCCTCCCATGGCTGCTTTTAGTTGGGCGGCAAACTAGCATCACAATGCCCCGCGTAAATCCGTTTTTCATGCTGCAGTTGCGTTGTGCGCATCGCATCTCGCAAGCCGCCGGCCACGCATGCAGATGCGCGCCTTGTGTCCGAAGAACCGGACCGGCTAGCGTAGGCAGGCAGCTCTGATTGAGCCGATCAAGGGAGGAATCCATGATGCTGGCAAGGCGGCCCTGGCGATACCTCACGACGCTGCTGGCGTTGACCGCGATGACGGGCATCGGCGCCGCGGCGGAACTCAATCCGGCCGCGGTCATCTACAAGCTGCCGGACCAGATCCCCTGGGGCCCGGTCAACCCGGCCGGCGCACAAAGCGCCGTCGTGGTCGGCGATCCCTCAAAACCCGGCTTCTACATGGTCTACAACAAGTGGACCAAGGGCAATCATTTCAGCCGCCCGCATTTCCATCCCAACGATCGCTACATCGTGGTGCTGCAGGGCACGTGGTGGGTCGGCTCGGGACCGAAATTCGATCCGGCCAACACGACGCCGATGCCGGCCGGCAGTTTCGTCACGCATTTCGGCAAGCAGGTGCACTGGGACGGCGCCAAGGATGAGGACGCGGTGTTGCTGATCATGGGCGAAGGCCCGGCGACCTCGACGGCGGCGGAGGAGAAGTAACCGCAGCAACCATTTCGGCGACGGTGCGTTTCATATTCCCAACCATTTTACGGATATGAAACATGGCTGTTACCGAACAGATCAAGGAACACATGGACGTCATCTCGTCGGACAAGAAGACGGTCGGCAAGGTCGACCACATGGAAGGAACCGACAAGATCAAGCTGACCAAGCAGAGTTCACCCGACGGACAGCACCACCACTTCATTCCGGTGTCATGGGTCGACCATGTCGATCAGCATGTCCACCTCAACAAATCGGGCGAGGACGTGACTTCGCACTGGCAGCATGGCCGGCAGTAACCGGCTGCCGCGCATTTGCGCGGCGTGAGGATACGGCTATCATCCGGTGTCAGGAGATAGAATGCATCCGGCGGCGCGACTGCAATTCGAACGCATGATCGGCGAATACGCACGGTGGCGGGCTGTTCCCGAAGCGGAGCGGTCGCCCGCCCCGGCGTGGTGGTGGGGACCGGCGATCGAGCTGCGTAATGCTCAGCAGCCGTTGCCGGCCGAATGGTGTACCGAACTCGGCCTGCCCGGTCAGGCAACGTATGCTGCAGCGGCGGAAGTCTTCCTCAGGGCGTTCGCGGGACAGAGCTCCCTGCCCTGGCCGTACGACTTTCCCCGCAAGACTGAAACTCCCGACGCAAAGGTCGTGCGCGAGCTGCACCCGCAGCCGTCAGACGACAGCGCCTTCCAGCCCTGAGCCTGCTTCCGGTTGCAGCGGCGGCGAGGCGAGCCGCGGTTCGGAGCGAAGCAGATCGGCCATCTGCTTGGCGGGCAGCGGCTTGGAGAACAGAAAACCCTGCATTTCGTCGCAGGCGTGGCTGCGCAGGAAGGCCTCCTGCTCCACGGTCTCGACACCTTCCGCAATGACGGTCATGCCGAGCGCCTTGCCCATGCTGATGATCGCCTGCGCAATGGCCTGGTCTTCGGAATCGACCGGCAGGTCGCGAACGAAGGAGCGATCGATCTTGATGGTGTCGATCGGAAACTGCTTCATCAGCGACATCGAGGAATAGCCGGTGCCGAAATCGTCGATCGCCAGGCGAATGCCGCGGCTCTGGATCGCATCGAGCACCTTGATCGCGCGCGAGACGTTACGCATCACCATGCTTTCGGTGACTTCGAGCTGCAGCAGCACCGGCGACATGCCGCTTGCCAAGAGCGCCTCGTCGACGTCGTGCAACAGATGGGAATCGGCGAATTGCCGCGGCGACAGGTTGACCGCCATCGTCACCGGTCGCAAGCCGCGGCGCTGCCAGGCCATGTTCTGCGCGCAGGCTTCATTGAGCACCCAGCGGCCGATCGGGACGATCAATCCGGTTTCCTCGGCCAGCGGAATGAATTGGCCCGGCGAGACGGCGCCGAGTTCGGGATGATCCCAGCGGAGCAGCGCCTCGACGCCGGTGATCTGGCCACTCGCCATGTCGATCTTGGGCTGATAGTGCAGCGAGAACTGGTCGCGTTCCAGGGCGCGGCGCAAGGCGCTCTCCAGCGTCAGCCGCTCGATCGACTGCGTCTTGATCTCCTTGGTGAAGAAGCGGAAACCGTTTTTGCCGTCCTCCTTGGCGAGGTACATCGCCATGTCGGCATTCTTGGTCAACGTCTGGATATCGGTGCCGTCGGAC
>Ga0081455_10001280_pt1 | contig 31292 bp, 26 predicted proteins | sample TabmetS3T2R1_FD_70207 | JGI IMG/M metagenome (GOLD analysis project Ga0081455, IMG submission 70207) | Tabebuia heterophylla rhizosphere microbial communities from the University of Puerto Rico - S3T2R1 | ecosystem: Host-associated > Plants > Roots > Rhizosphere ... | reverse complement strand
ACATAGCTCCACATGCGGTAGTTACGGGCGAACGGCTGCTCTGTCGCGTCGACATAGAAGCCGGCGCCGAGCCCGAAATCGTAGGCGTTTTGGGGGTCGCCGGGCACGCCCTCGCCACGCGGACTGGTATCCGGTGCGACGAAGATCAACCCAAGCTCCGCACATGAGCGGCGGAATTCTCCCTTTTCCGTCACGTTGGCGTGGGTGCAGGTCAATCCCGACAGATACCAGACGACCGGCAGCCTTGCGCCGTCCGCGTGCGGGGGGACATAGACCGAGAAGGTCATGTCGGTTTTGGTCTCGCGACTGGCATGCTTGTAGACGCCCTGCATGCCGCCATGAGACTTGTTGAGTGAAACAGTCTGGATGGTCATGGTCTTGCGATTCCGCCCGCCGCGCAGTCGATCTCAAGCCACGTGGTTTTCGATGGCCAGCCGCACCAGCTCGGCGGAGGTCCGCACGCCAAGCTTCTGGCGCATGATCGAGGAGGTGTTGGCGACCGTCTTGTAGGAGGACTGCACCAGCCAGGCGATCTCGGCGAGGCTTTTGCCGGCGCTAAGCAGGCGCAGTATCTCCATCTCGCGCGAGGTCAGCTTCGCAAGCGGGCTTTGGGCATACGCGGGACCCGCGAAGGCGATGCTGCGCGCCATCGCCGGCGGCAAATATGTCCCGCCGCTTCCAACCTCACGGATGGCGTCGACGAGGTCCTGAGGCTCTCCGGTCTTGGAGACATAGCCCTTGGCGCCGACCTCGATGGCGCGGGCCGCGAACACGGGATCATCGTTCATGCTGAACATGATGATGCGCGCGGATGCATCGCGCCCGAGGATGCGCCGCGCCAGTTCATACCCGGAGACCGTCGGCAGATTGATATCGAGCACGCAGACATCGGGATGCTGCTGCTCGAAGGCGCGCTCGCCGCTCTCGGCGTCGGATGCTTCCAGGATCTCGATGTCGGGATCCTCGGCGAACAACGCGCGGCATCCCGACGCAACGATGCGATGATCATCGACGATCAAGATACGCATTGGCACTGGTCCCGACTACCATTGACGCACCGCGTCAGGCAAACCACAGGCATCGCGCTAACGCGATACTTGCCGTCAACAGCCGTGCAACCCGAGCGATGTTACTATACGCTTCGATTAGATCGTCGCCTTTCCTGTCTGTCAACGCTCCCCGAGGGGGAACTGAAGACGATTTCGCTCTTGGACAAAGGCGATTTCGCTCTCAGACAAAGCTCTTGGACAAACGACATGTGGCAAAAGCTTTCCTTGCGGGCCCGGGTAAACCTGCTTCTCGCGATTGTTCTCGCGCTCGGTTTGACCATCAATGTTGGGCGGCTGGTGCTCGAGGCAGGGCCCCGTGTCCAAGCCGAGGATCAAAGTGTCATTCGGCTGGCACGTGAATTCACTGAAACGATCGTTGCGGGATTGAACGAGGCGCCGGATCCTGAAGCGCGGCTGAACCAGATCGTTCGCGACCTCGACCGCCTCCGTCACGTCAGTATCACGCGACAGGGCGCTGCCGCCGATGGATCGGCGGGTGTCGATCGCTCCGACAATACGGACGATGCGCGTTCGCCGCCGGCATGGTTTGTGGCGCTCGTTCATCCCCAGAAGACGACCGTGAATGTGCCGATTTCGATCAAGGGCAAGCAAGGCTCGCTGCTGATCACCTCCCATCCGAACGACGAGATGGCCGAGATATGGGACGGCATCGTCACCCAGCTCTTGATCGGTTCAGGTGTCGCGATCGTTCTCTTTCTGATCACGAGCATGGTTGTCGGCCGCGCGCTGACACCGATCGAGGCGCTTTCGCAGGCGATAGCGAAAATCGAATCCGGCAGCTATGACACCCGCGTGACTCCGGAGGGCTCGCCGGAGCTCGCCACGATCTGCGAAAGATTGAATCACCTTGCGGCAGCGCTCGGGGCTGCGGTCGACGACAAGCGGCGGCTGGCTGAGCGTGTGGTCTCGCTGCAGGATGTCGAACGCAAGGAGATTGCGCGGGAATTGCACGATGAATTCGGGCCCTACCTGTTCGCGTTGCGTGCCCATGCCAGTGCGCTGACGCGGGTCGCAGATGCGAGCGAGCCAAATCTCGGTGCGCTCCGAAAGCATGGCAACGCCATTCTGCAGCAGGTGGACACCTTGCAGCAATCCAACCGCCGCGTGCTGGAACGGCTGCGCCCGGTGGGGCTCGCGGAACTCGGCCTGCGCCAGGCGCTCGCCGCTCTCTTCCGTCTATGGGGCGAGTCCCACCCCGGTGTCGTCGTCGAAGCGGCAATTTCGCCTGTTCTCGGCGAGACCGGAGAAACGGTCGATTTGACGATCTATCGCATCATTCAGGAAGCCCTGACAAACGTGTTCCGCCACGCCAACGCCACGCATGTCAACGTCACCGTTGAACCCACCGAGGCGGAGACAGCAGTTGGCAGCCGTGGCTGCGCGCGGGTGCGCGTCTGCGACAATGGCAGCGGACTAAAGGCGGATCACAAGCTTGGCCTTGGACTGACGGGGATGCGCGAACGCATCCTTGCGCTGGGAGGCTCGCTCACGGTCGCTTCCGGAGGACGCGGAGTGACGGTCGAGGCCGTGATTCCGAAAGGCGCGGCCGGCTGATTCGGGAATTTTTCCCGGTTCCACCGGGAAGAAGGCGCGCCACCGAGTGAGACGTTTTGAACGTAGCGGAACTTTGCCGACTCCCTAATATGTTTGCACTGACCGGCAGGGGACCAAGCAGCCGGAATGGTGGGGACAGGTAGATGGGCGCTCGATTCCGGTTGATCGGGACGTTGGCAACCAGTGTGCTCGCGGCAAGCGACTGCGTTCAGGCCCAGGACGCCGACAAGCTGCAAGCCCTGCCCGAAATTGAGATAACCGCCCCGCCGTCGGCAACTGCCAAGCCAGCTCCCAGCAGGGGCGGCGCACCTCGCCCGGCACGAGTGGTGCGCAGGGTCCCGGTTTACCCGACTGCGCCAACGCCGACGGCAGGCGAGGGAATATCCGTCGACAAGGTGCCGGCAGCCATCAACGCGGTCGGCGCGAACCAGATCGCGCGCACCGACTCGCTGAACATCACGGATGCCCTGCAGCAATACGTTCCGGGTATCATCAACAGTGATACGACCGGCAATCCGTTTCAGCCGGACGTGCAGTTTCGCGGCTTTGTCGCTTCCCCCGTCCCCGGCACGCCGCAGGGCCTTGCGGTCTATCAGAACGGCGTCCGCGTCAACGAAGCGTTCGGCGACACCGTCAACTGGGATTTGATCCCCACTACGGCCATCAGATCGGTCACCGTCGTGACCAACAATCCCGCCTTCGGCCTCAATGCGCTGGGCGGCGCGGTCAATGTGCTGATGAAGGACGGCTTCAATTATCGCGGCGCCGAGATCAACACCATGGGTGGCTCGTACGGCCGGCTTCAAAGCTCGGCGCAATGGGGCAAGCAGGTCGACAACTTTGCCGTCTATGGCGCGCTCGAGGGACTGCACGACACCGGATTCCGGAATTTTTCCGAATCGAAGGTCCGTCGCTTTTACGGCGATGTCGGCTACAAGACCGACGCAAGCGAATTTCATCTCAATATGGGCGTCGCCGACAACAAGTTCGGCGCGACCGCGACGGTTCCAGTCGAGCTGCTGCAGCAATACTGGGGTGCGACCTACACCACGCCGCAGATTTCAAACAACCGAGTCGGCTATGCCAATTTGACGGGCAAGGTCGAGGCAACGCCGACCTGGACGATCACGGGCAACGCATATGTGCGCGCGTTCGATCACAAGACGGTGGATGGCAATCCGACCGAGACCCAGCCATGCGCAGCCAATCCAGGGCTGCTTTGCTTCAACGACGATTTCACACCAGCCAACGGCCTCAACGGAGTCCAGCTCGCAAATCCTTTCCCCGACACTGCAGTGCTGGGGCAGATCGACCGGACGACGACCCGATCGGTGACCACGGGGGCAACCCTGCAAGCCACCAACAAGGACGAGCTGTTCGGGCACAACAACCAGTTCATGATCGGCGCCAGCATCGACTCCGGCGTCACCCGCTTCGGTGCCAGCGCGGAATTGGGCACGATCGGCACGAACTATGTCGTCACCGGCAGCGGCATAGTTCTGGGGCGGTCCGGCGATCCCTTTTCGATCGGCCCGGTGGCGCTGCGAGCCACCAACCGGTATAGCGGCCTTTATGCCCTCGATACGTTCGACGTGACCGACGCGTTTTCCATCACGGCGGGTGGCCGGTACAACGACGCCCGCATCGTGCTCGAGGATCAGATTGGCACAGAGCTCAACGGCAACCACACGTTCACCCGCTTCAATCCGATCATCGGCGGCACCTACAAAATCACGCCCGGTTTGACCGCCTATGCCGGCTACTCCGAAGCCAACCGCGCGCCCACGCCGCTGGAGCTCGGCTGTGCCGATCCTGCGCGCCCCTGCATCATCGGCGCATTTCTGATTGCAGATCCGCCGCTGAAGCAGGTCGTGTCACGCACCGTGGAAGCGGGCCTGCGCGGCAGCAAGGAGCTGAACGTGGGCACCCTTGGATGGAAGCTCGGCGTTTTCCGGGCGGACAACAAGGATGACATCCTGGCGATACCGAGCAACGAATTGCAGGGATTCGGCTTCTTCCAGAATGTGGGTGCGACGCGGCGCCAGGGCATCGAAGCGCAGGTGACGCTGACCTCGAAAGCGCTGCAGCTCTATGCCAGCTATGCCCTGGTTGATGCGCGCTTCCTCGATCCCCTGCAACTCGGCTCCCACAGCCCGTTTGCAGACCCCGTCACCGGTAATATCCAGGTCGTGCCCGGCAATGTGATCCCGGCGATCCCTCGCAATCGAATCAAGGCGGGTTTCGACTATTCCGTCACCGATGCCTTCAAGATTGGAGGCGATGCGTTGTTTGTCGGCAGCCAGTATTTCGTGGGGGACGAATCCAACCAGGCGGCGAAGTTGCCGCCTTACGCCGTCTTCAATGCCCGTGCCTCGTATCAGATCGACAAGACGTTCCAGGTTTACGCGCGCGTGGACAACATCTTCGACAATCGCTACGCGACCTTCGGCACGTTCTTCGATACCACTGCCGTTCCCAATTTCGCCAATGGCGGCACGCAATTCACCGACCCGCGCACGGTGAGCCCGGCGCGGCCGCGCTCTTTCTATGCCGGCCTCAAGGCGACTTTCTAGGGCCGACCAAAAGCATCATCATTTTGTCTTGAGCTGGTTGCTCAACGCTCCCTTTTTCATCGAGGGCGTCATAGCGTTCGGCCCTGACGACGGAGGAAGACGCGAGATGCCTGCCGGATCAGTGGAACGCATTGCCGTTGCACTTGCCGCCGGAACGGCAATTGCCATCGCCGCGTTTGCGGCAAGCGAGAGAGCGGCCGCCCAGGCGCCAGCGCTTGACGTGGTCCCTTCACGGTTAGCCCGTCTCGGAACGATCGACGAGCGCTTTCAGTCCTATAACGTCGAGATGGTTGAGGTCACGGGTGGAGAATTCTGGAAGCCTTACAGGGCAAGCACCGGGACCGTGCCGGCCGGTCGCAATCCAGACCTCTTTGCATATCGCCCACCGATCGACCTGCTGAACTCGCGGCTGCGCACGTTGGCTGCCGCGCTTGGCCCGGCCTACATGCGCGTCAGCGGCACCTGGGCCAACACGACATACTTTGCCGCAAGCGATCAGACGCCGTCCACGCCGCCTGACGGTTTCACCGCTGTTCTCAGTCGCGAACGCTGGAGGAGCGTCATTGATTTCGCGCGCGCGGTTGATGCTGAGATCGTGACCTCCATGGCCATAAGCCCCGGCGTGCGGGATGCAGCGGGCCGATGGCAGGGCGATCAGGCTCGCCGTTTCATCGCCTATACCAGGTCCGTCGGCGGCAGAATTGCCGCAGCAGAGTTCATGAACGAACCGACGCTGCCGACCATTGGAGGAGCGCCAAAAGGATATGACGCCGCAGCTTACGCACGCGACTTCAAAAGCTTTCGAGCGCTGATCAAGCAAAACGATCCGGATCTGATCGTGCTGGGTCCCGGCTCGGTGGCAGACACCGCCGCGCCGCCATCATCGGCCCAGCCTGGCTCCGGCGCCATCAGCACACGGGATATTCTTGCAGCATCCGGAGGGGGCATCGACGCTTTTTCGTATCATCATTATGGCGCGGTATCGCAACGGTGCTCCGGGATACCGGGTCAAACCACGGCCGGGAATGCGCTGTCGGAAGATTGGTTGGCGAGCACGGATCAAACTCGTGCGCTCTACCAAAGGCTCAGGGACGAGTTCGAACCTGAAAAGCCGATCTGGGTAACTGAAACCGCTCAAGCCGCCTGCGGCGGTGATTTTTGGGCTTCCACTTTCCTCGATAGCTTTCGATACCTCGATCAACTTGGCCGACTTGCCAAGGCCGGCGTGCAAGTGGTTGCGCACAACACGCTCGCCGCTAGCGATTACGGCCTGCTTGATGAGATGACGCTAAGGCCCCGGCCCAACTATTGGGCGGCGCTGCTTTGGCGCAGGCTTATGGGTACGACGGTGCTCGATGCGGGCGCATATCGTGGGACGCACGTCTACGCGCATTGCCGGCGCGGCGTACCCGGAGAGGTCACACTGTTGGCGATCAATACAGAGAGAACGTCCGCGATCCTGCAACTGCCGCTGCCAAGCGAGCGTTACACGCTGTCGGCTGAGCATCTGCAGAGCGCTGGAGTCATGCTCAATGGATCGGCTTTGGATCTCGATCCAGACGATCGTCTTCCATCGTTTGCTGCGATCAAATTGCCGGCCGGCGCAGTTGAGCTTGCGCCGGCCACGATCACTTTCCTCACGATCGCGAATGCCGGAAACGCGGCCTGCAATTGAATTGATCGCGTGTGCCGCGCATGCGGCTCTACGCGCGACGACGGATAAGAGGAAGAGCCCTTTCGCGGGTGACGCGACGCCAGGCGGCTCTTCGATCAGAAGCGCAACTCAGGCCTGGCTCTTGGGAATGTATTTGCCCAGAACGCATTTGTAACGTTCCAGCTTCCATTCGTGATACGGCCCTTTGGCAAGCCAGTCGGCGATGCCGATTTGCCCGTGAACCGAGCAGGCGCTCATGGTGATGCCTGACTGCTCACTGGTGGTAACGACCTTTTCCAGGCAAAGCTGCCCATTGCAAAGAATAGCGACCAGAGTAACGAGCATGGTGACCTTCGTTAGTGAAAATGGTAGTTCGTCCTATGCAGAGTTTGTGCCACTGTCGCCGACTCCGTAGTTTACCGGATGCTTCGCCAACCGAGGCGCACAAGTCCAACCGTGCGACAGGATCAGGCGCTGACGCACCAAATCCAGCCGAACTGACAGACCATTCTGCGAATACCGGGTTCTGAAAGCGTTGAACGCGCAGCGAAATTTCTCTCTGCGATGAGAACGTCGTGTTAGGCATTAATATTACGGACAAACGAATCAGCCCCCCGGCCGTATGCCGACGATGATCTAATTCTGACTATCCTCCAACCGTCCCGCGGGTTGCGTACGCCGGTTTTCCCGGCATTTGAGCAGCGTGCGAAGTGTGTGGCAGCAAGGGCGGCGCGTGGCATGAGCGAGGCGCTTACGATGCCGGAAGCGACGACATCGATCGGACCCGGCAAGCTCGTGCTGGTGGTGGGCCCCAGCGGCGCCGGCAAGGATACCTTGCTGCGTCTGGCGCAGGCGGCCTGCGCTGACGATCGCAGCATCGTATTTCCCCGCCGTGTGGTGACACGACAGGCCTCCAGCGCGGAAGATAATGAGCAGATCAGCGTTGAAGGCTTCCGCGATGCCAAGGCACATCGCGCTTTCGCCATCGACTGGGAAGCGCATGGCCATTTCTACGGGCTGCCGCGCAGCATCGACGACGACATCCGCGCCGGCCGTACCGTTGTCGCCAATGTCTCGCGCACGGTGATCGCGGCCCTGCGCCAGGCCTATGCCAATGTCCTGGTCGTCTCGATCACGGCGCCGGCGGACGTCCTTGCCGAACGCCTCGCCATGCGCCAACGCGGCAGCGACGGCAACATCGCACCGCGGCTCTCGCGCGCGGTCGAGGACGGCGAGCCTGACGCCACGATCGCGAACGTGAGCAGTGTCGAGTACCACGCCCGTCAATTGCTTCGCATCATCGGCGATGGAAAGTGGGAGGCGTGACAGGCAGCCCGGATGCCAAGAGGCTCGCCGTCAATGGCACGCCAGGAAGTCGCCCAACGTCTCGGCAACCTTGCGATCACATCCGTCAGCGGATCGCCGCATTGGCCTTGTCGGCGGCGGCGGTCATCGCCTCCTTTGCCGATTTCGCGCCCGTGACCACCTCGTTAACGCCGATCATGAAGGCGTCGAGAACAGGTCTTGATTGCGGGTGGAAGAGGATCGCCTTGGCACGGTCGACATCGGCATTCTGCAGGTTGGTCAGTGCCGCCTCGGCGGCTTGCGCTCCGAACGCCTTCTTGAAATCCCCGCTGGACCAGGCCGACACGCGTGTCGTCGCCAGTCCCGCAGCGGCGGTCTGCAGCGAGGTCGGCTTGCTTGTCGCCCACAACAGGAACAGGAAGGCTGCGCGCTTATTGCGTGATTTGACATTGATGCACGCCTGCCAGTGCGACATGAACGGAACGGATGTGCGGCCTGCGAGATGCGGAAAGGCCGCAAACTGCGCTTGCCTCGCGACGCGGCTCTTTGCCGGGTTGGAGATGTCGGTCGCAAAATTGCTGCTATCGATGGCGATCGCTGTCCTCGCCTGAAGGAAATCGTCCAGCACGTTGTACCATTCATAGTTGCTGACCCCGGCAGGTCCGGCCCTGCTGAGCAGCTGCGCGTACATCTCGACGGCTGCGGTCGCCTCGGGACTGGCGAAAGCGGCCTTGTGGTCCTTGATCATCGCCCCGCCATAGGAGAATACGAAGCCCATCGCCGGCGGAGACGAATTGCCGCCCGCTTGCGCCCGCATGGCGATTCCCGACATCTCACCGGTCTTGAGCGCCGTGGCGGTGGCAAGGAGTTCCTCGAAAGTCCGGGGTACCGGCAGGCTTGTCGCGGCCAGCGCATCGCCGTTGATGAAAACGGTCATCGCCTCCGAGGTGATCGGGAAGGCATAGCGTTCGCCGTCCGACCAAAGCGGGAAGGCCTTGGCGGTCTTCAGAAGATCGCCCTCGTCATACCAGGTGCGATCGGTCAGCGACTTGTCGGAATAGTAGGCGTTCAGCGGCTCAAGCCATCCGCCCGAGATGCCCTGGCCATAGGTCGTGAACATGAAGACGTCGGGCGTGATGCTGCCGCGCGTGAGTTGGATCGGTATCGCGCCCAGGTAGGTGGTTTCCAGTCGAAAGTCGGTGACGACGCTGATGCCGGTGAGTTTGGTGAAATCTGGCAAGAGCGGCGCGATCGCGCTGGACCAAGGATGGATCGCGCCGGCAAGTGTGATCGTCTGCCCCGTAAATTGCTTCCAGTCGATCGCGTTGGTGTAACCTGCGACCTCCTGGGCGAGGCTCTGCCGCGATAACGCGGCCAACGCCGGCAAGGCCGCTACCGCACCCAATCTCTTGACGAAGCTGCGCCGGTCGACCGGCGCACGGCCGTTCAGCCGCTTTTCATCCGCCGTCATGTCGCTACTCCCGCGTACGGGCAGTCATTCGCAACACAAGCCGGGACCATACCCCATGGCGTTCCTGCACGGCCGGGGACAGCGGTTCCCGTCTCACCTATGCGGACCTGTCGCGGTAGCTTATTCTAGCTCAGGGGCCGGCGCCAGAACGCGCAGGTTGCGCGAGCATCGAAGTACCAGGCCTATGTCGGTTACCGCTGCGGGCCTTTCTTCGCGATGGTTCGCACGCCCGTTGATATCGGCGGGCGCGGTGCTTCTCATGCTGTTTGCCACGGCCGGATTCTTCGGATTGCAATACTGGAACGAGCGGCGAGCGCTAGATGTTTCGCTCGGGCGCAGCCGCCAGGTTCTTGACACGATCGATCGGCTGCGAACCATCATCGCCAACGTGGAGTCGGAAAGGCGGGGATATCTGCTGACCCTCGACCCGGCCTATCTCAAGGCGTACGGCGTCTCTGACGAAAGCGTGCGACGCGAGACCCAGGAGCTTCAGGCGCTGGTGGCGAACGACCCGTTGCAGAGCCTTCGCGCCGGACACCTGGCAGGAACCGTTTCAGCGAAGCTGCGCGAGATCGACGATATCGTCGGAACGGCCCACACGTCGAGGCTGCCGGGACTTTCGATGATCCGCATCATGGATGAACTGCGGACCCAACTCGATCAGATGGTGGACCACGAGCGTCTCCTGAACGCGGATCTGGAGAAACGCGCCGACGCGCTCGAACAGCGCAAGGCCTGGCTCATCGCCGCCGCCGTCGTCCTCATCACCATCCTGGCAGCGGCGGCGCTGGCGCTGGCGCGGTTCGAAGCACGACGGCGGCGGAAGGCGACCGAGGAGAACGTCCAGCTCCAGAGCGACCTTGAGAAGCGCGACAGGAAGATCCGGAGCCTGGTCGATGCCAACATCATCGGGATCATCATCTGGGATATCGGCGGTCGTATCCTTGATGCCAACGACGCGTTTCTCCGCATCGTCGGATACGATCGAGAGGATCTCGTCTCGGGGCATATCAACCGGACGGACCTGACGCCGGCGGAATGGCGCGATCGCGACGCACAGACGGTTGCGGACCTGCGGATCACGGGGACGGTGCAGCCGTTTGAGAAGGAGTACTTCCGGAAGGACGGCAGCCGCGTGACGGTGCTGCTGGGCGGGACACTGTTCGAGGAAGGTTCGAGCCAGGGTGTCTCCTTCGTGCTCGATCTGACGGAGCGCAAGCAGGCGGAAGCCGAGGCGCGCGAAAGCGAGCGGCGCTACCGCGAGGCAGAGATGGAGCTCGCGCATGCCAATCGCATCACCACGATGGGGCAGTTGACTGCCTCCATCGCCCATGAGGTCAAGCAGCCGATTGCGTCTGCGACCATCAACGCCGCCGCTGCCCTGCGATTGCTGAACGTCCAACCGCCGAATCTCGAGATGGCGCGCGAGGCCCTCGGCGGCATCATCGAGGACAGCAGCCGGGCCGGCGATGTTATCGACCGCATCCGCGCCTTCATCAGGAAGGTGCCGCCACGCAAGGATCGTTTCGACATCAATGAGGCGATCCGCGGGGTAATTGGCCTGACCCGTGCCGAGGCCGCCAGGAGCGGCGTCTCCGTGCGGACGAAGCTCGCCGACCAACTGCCGCTGATAAAAGGAGATCGGGTCCAGCTGCAACAGGTCATGCTCAACCTGATCGTCAACGCCATCGAAGCCATGAGCGGCGTCACGGACGGTCGGCGTGAATTGCTGGTGAGCACCATCCAGGTCGAATCGAACTGCGTGCTCGTGGCGGTGACGGACACAGGTCCTGGACTGGACCCGGCAGATGTCGAACGTCTTTTCGATGCCTTCTACACGACCAAGCCGAATGGCATGGGCATGGGCCTGGCGATCTGCAGGTCGATCATCGAGGCGCATGACGGAAAGCTGTGGGCCTCGGCGAATGAGCCGCGAGGCGCCGTCTTTCAGTTTACCCTGCCTCCGGAAGCGGAAGAGACCAGTCGCATCGCGCCTGCTGACCGGATGCGGGTGGCTTGATGTTTCCTGCGCTGGTGCGCGCCGATGAACGCGCGCTTCACGCTGACGTTTGAGTTCATTTGCGGTGCAAGCGTAGCGTGCCTCGCTCACACTCAGACAGACATCTCGTCAAGCCCGGTGTAGCGCGGAGGACGATCCGTCGCAGCGGGTAAGGTCGCTTTGCCCGGAACAATGCAAACGGATATAGTCGATGGCGTCATGTTTGCGTCGCAAGCCCTTGTGCAGGGCTCGCTCCGTGTGCGGTAGAGGACTGCAAGGTGACCCCGCTCAAGTCGTCAGCCGGCGCTGCCGCGAGCGCAGAACAGCCGGTCGTTTTTGTGGTCGACGACGACGCGCCGACTCGGCAGGCTCTTGCGAGGCTTTTCTACTCGGTACAGTTGCGGGTCGAGGTCTTTGCGTCGGCCCAGCAGTTCCTGCAGAGCAAGCGTCCGGATGTTCCAAGCTGCCTGGTGCTCGACGTCAGGCTGCCCGGATTGAGCGGGCTCGACTTTCAGACCGAGCTGACAAACGCGGACATCAAAATTCCGATCGTGTTCATCACGGGACATGGCGACGTCCCGATGACGGTGCGGGCCATGAAAGCCGGTGCCGTCGACTTCCTTATCAAGCCGTTTCGTGATCAGGATCTTCTCGATGCCGTCACCTCGGCGATCCAGCGGGACCAGTCGCGGCGTGACGACGAGAAAAGAATCGCCGACGTCAGGACGCGATTCTCGTCGCTTACGCCGCGCGAGCGCGAGATCATGGCGCTCGTCGCCGGCGGACTGCTGAGCAAGCAGATCGCGGCGCAAATCGACGTCAGCGAGATCACCGTAAAAGTGCACCGCAGTCATCTCATGAAGAAAATGGCTGCCAGGTCAGTGGCGGACCTGGTCAGGATGGCGGAAGCACTCGGAATAACGGCCCGCCAGGTCAGGTGATGATACGGACGTCACGGCCGCTCTCGAAACCTAGGTATAGTTCACCGTCTCCGGATTAGATCGTACCTTCCTCACTTCAATCTGGATGGCCGGCCACCGGTCGAAGCGCTCCTTGAAGGAAAGTCCGTCGCGTGCAAGGCACGGTAATCTCGATCATTGACGACAATGCCTCGATTCGAGTGGCGGTGGAGCGCTTGCTGAAGTCAATGGGATTTGCGGTGCATGCATTTTCTTCCGCAAGCGAGTTCCTCGGCTCGCCCCGGCTGAAGGACACGCGCTGCATCGTTGCGGATGTGGAAATGCCCGGGATGAGCGGTCTTGAGCTGCAGGATCACCTGGTTGCGCGCGGCGCAAATATCCCGGTCATTTTCATCACGGCCTTTGCCGAGGATCAAATCCGGGAACGGGCAATGAAGGGTGGCGCGGTCTGCTTCCTGAGCAAGCCATTCGATGAAGCGCAGTTGCTGGAATGCGTGAGACGGACGCTGAAGGGCGACGGCGAACGCGCATGACCGCGCGGACTGCGCGCGGCAATGCGCGCAGGCTCAATTTGCCTTACGAAGTGGCTTCGTGGGCCGCTAGCCGCTGTAGCGGAGGCCAGGTCAGGAGAGCGCTCTTGCGGTGATTGGCGTAACAGCCGGGATCGCAGTAGGGGAGCCGCGTGTCGATCTCCCGCAGATAGCCCATGCCGATGGGCTTGCAGCACGTCACGCACAACGACGCTGAGCTGGGCGTTCTGCCATTCACTAGGACGAACCGGATTTGGCGCTTAGTCATCAGGCGGCTCGAAATCGATGGATCCATCGGTTGTCGCCCTCCCGGCGAGCCTGGAAGCGGTCACGGCACTTCTTGGAGCAGAGGGCGGATCGCCAGGAGTAATAGCGGATCAGCCCGAACCTTCCCTGACAGACCGCGCAACGATTCTCTACCCCGTTCCGGGAATTCTGCTCACCGTCGCACATTCTTGCCTCCGTGCAGCGCTTGTCCCTTCACATGCGGCCCGCAAAACCAAGCAGCGGGCCCAGCTGCCAGACTTAAATCATTGAGATCAAAGCTCAACTATACGGAGGTTAGAGGCCGACATCGAAAGGGATCGGCGACCTATACCAAGGTTGCGGTGTCTGTCCGCCCGGGACAGTCGGCGTTTTCTAAACCTAAGTATACCTCTCCCAACCTATGTGCCGGTCCAGGCAACCTCCGTGCAATGGTCTGATCCGCTTATTCGGTCGATCCTCGCAACCGACGCGCATGGGTTTGCTTGTGTGGAGATCGATATGTCGAAGCCGCGCCTGCGATTGGTCCATTCCTCTGATAACACCCGGCCGGGAGCCGTGAGCTCATGGGAAGCCGGGCTTGATCTGATCGACCTTGGCCTCCTGATTTCCTGTCGTTGTCATATGGCCTTCCTGCAGGCGAGCATGGCGATTCTCGAGGCAATGCAATCGGAGGATTCTGAAAGAACTTTCGAGCGACTATCGTAAGTCCGGCGAAGCATGTTGCAAACGGATTGAAGAAATTCATGTTGGACGCACAATCGAAGATCGCCCTATTCATCGACGGCGCCAATCTCCACGCTACCGCAAAAGCGCTCGGTTTCGACATCGACTACAAGAAGCTGCTGACGGAGGCACAAAGTCGCGGCAATCTGCTGCGCGCGCTTTATTACACTGCCATCATCGAGGGCCAGGAATATTCCTCGCTCCGCCCGCTGGTCGACTGGCTCGACTACAACGGCTACACCGCCGTCACCAAGCTCAGCAAGGAATATGTCGACGCCTTCGGCCGCCGCAAGGTCAAGGCGGACATGGACATCGAGCTCGCGGTCGGCGCGATGGAAATTGCACCCCATGTCGACGAGATCATCCTGTTCACCGGTGACGGCAATTTCCGCTCGCTGGTGGAGGCGCTGCAGCGCCGCGGCGTGCGGGTGACAGTGGTCTCTACCATCGCCTGCCAGCCGCCGATGATCGCCGATGAGCTGCGCCGCCAGGCCGACTGTTTTGTCGATCTCGCTGAATTGCGTGCGAAGGTGGGCCGCGATCCGTCGGAGCGGCTGGCGCTGCGCCGCGCGGCGGCGTCGGATGTCGCTTGACTTTGAGAGAGCCGCCAATTGCCCCGGCGGCAGGTGGGTGATTTCCTCCCGGTCATGCCACCCCGGCTTGCATTTTCGCCGCACGTGATGCGGGCCGGCTCTCCCCGTGCTACTCGGTCTTCAGGCCAAGGCGCTCGAGCAGATTCATCGGCAGCGGAAAGACCACGGTGGAGGACCGCTCGCCGGCGATGTCGTGCAGGGCCGCGAAATAGCGCAACTGCATCGCCTCCGGCTGCTGCGCCAGGATGCGGCCGGCCTCGACCAGCTTTTCGGCGGCTTGCTGCTCGCCCATCGCGTTGATCACCTTGGCGCGCCGCAGCCGCTCCGCCTCGGCCTGCTTGGCGATGGCGCGCACCATGGTTTCGTTGAGATCGACGTCCTTGATCTCGACGCCGGTGACCTTGATGCCCCAGACGTCGGTCTGCTGGTCCAGGGTCTCTTGAATGTCGGCATTGAGCTTGTCACGCTCGGCGAGCATCTCGTCGAGCTCGTGTTTGCCGAGCACCGAGCGCAGCGTGGTCTGCGCCAGCTGGCTGGTCGCGGCCATGTAGTCGCCGACCTTGATGATGGCGCGCTCGGCATCGACAATGCGGAAATAGAGCACGGCATTGACCTTGACCGAGACGTTGTCGCGCGAAATCACGTCTTGCGGCGGTACCACCTGCACCATGACGCGGAGATCTACCTTGACCATCTGCTGCACGACGGGAATGAGGATGATGAGCCCCGGACCCTTCACGCCAGTGAAGCGGCCGAGCGTGAAGATCACGCCGCGCTCGTATTCGCGCAGGACGCGGATGGCCGAGGCCAGAAATATGATGATGAGAACCGCGAACGCGGCGTAAGTCATGTAGTCGAGCATCATGACGCACCTCTCTCGCCGGTCAGCGCGGACTCGCGCTGTACCACCAGCGTCAAATCGACGATATTGGCGACCTCGACCACGTCTCCGGGCTTGAACGGCTCGGTGCCGCGCGCTTTCCAGCGTTCGCCTTGCGCGAAGACGTGACCTTCGTTTTCGGACCAGTCGAGCACCTCGGCGGAGAGGCCGCGCATCGCTTGCGCGCCGACCCGCACCGGACCCTTGCGCGCGCGCCAGACCGAGCCGAGAACGACGAGAATAAGGCCTGCGAACATCGCGGTTGTGATGCCGACCACCGTCCATGACAGCCGGTAGCCCGGCGCCTCGAACTTGAAGAGCATCACCGCGCCCAGCAGAAATGCCGTGACTCCGCCGACGCCGAGAACCACCGTCGGATTGAAGGCCTCGATGGTCAGAAGCGCGATGCCGATCAGCATCAGGGCAAGGCCGGCATAGCTGATGGGCAGCAGATTGAGCGCATAGAGCCCGAGCAGCAGGCAGATGGTGCCGACGATTCCCGGCGCCACCGCACCGGGCGAGGTGAATTCGAAAATCAGGCCGTAGATTCCGATCAGGAGCAGGATCAGCGCAACATTGGGATCGGTGATCACGGCGAGGAATCGCGAGACCCATCCGGGATCGATCGCCTCGACGATGGCGCCCTTGGTCGCAAGGCGCCGCGTCTCGCCGCCAATCACCACCGCGCGGCCATCGACCTGTTTCAGCAAATCGCTCTGATCCCGGGCGACGAGATCGATGACGCGCTCCTGCAGCGCGGCGTTCGCCGAGAGGCTGGCGGCCTCGCGAACGGCCTTTTCCGCCCAGTCCGCATTGCGCCCGTGCAGCTCGGCAAGGCTGCGGATCAGGGCGACGGCATCGTTCGTCGCCTTTTCGGTCATGGCGCTCTTTGTCTTGGAGGAGCTGTCCTTCTCCTTGTCGTTCTTGTCCGGAGTACTGCCCGGAAGTCCCGGCGTCGGGCCGCCGATCTGCACTGGTGTGGCGGCGCCAAGATTGGTGCCGGGCGCCATGGCCGCAACATGCGTGGCGTAAAGAATGTAGGTCCCGGCGCTGGCGGCGTGGGCGCCTGAGGGCGCAACAAAGCCTATGACCGGAACAGGCGAGGCCAGCACGTCGGCGATGATTTCGCGCATGCTGGTGGAAAGACCGCCCGGCGTATTGAGGCGAAGAACAACAAGCCCGGCGCGTCGTTCGGCGGCCTTGGCGAGGCCCTCCTTGATGTAACTGGCCGCCGCCGGTCCGATCGCTCCGTCGATCGAGATGGTCAGGGCAAGGCTATTGCTCTCCTCCGCCGTGGCGGGAAGGGGAGAAAGAAAGAGGGCGACGGCCAAAGCCGCCGCGACGAGGGCCGCCTGTACAGACCGCACGGCAAGGACTCCCTTGCTGACTGATATGGGAGTACCGTTTTCGGACCTCAATATGCCCCGGGACTTCTTCCGGGGCTATACGCCTGCGCGCAATTCCCGCCGTCCCGCGCCCATCGAGGGACGCTTCGCGATCGGTACGGAATGTGTACGCGGGATGCGCTAACTGGCCTTTGCGGCGTAGAGGTCGCCAAGACGCTCGCGCAGCTGGTTCTTCTGCACCTTGCCCATGGCGTTGCGCGGCAAGGTGTCGACGAAGATGACGCGCTTCGGCTGCTTGAACTTTGCCAATCGTCCCGACAGCGCGTCGAGAATGGCGCGTTCATCGACGGTAGCGCCTGGCGTTCGCACCACCGCAGCGGTGACACCTTCGCCAAAATCGGCGTGTGGAACGCCGACCACGGCGCTTTCGGACACGCCCGGGATCGCATCGATCTCGGTCTCGATCTCCTTAGGGTAGACGTTGAAGCCGCCGGTGATGATGAGATCCTTGCCGCGGCCGACGATGTAGAGATAGCCGCGCGGATCGAGCTTGCCGAGATCGCCGGTAATGAAGAAACCGTCGGCGCGGAATTCGGCAGCAGTCTTCTCCGGCATGTTCCAATAGCCGGCGAACACATTCGGTCCCTTCACCTCGATCATGCCGACCTCGTCGGTCGGAAGCCTTGTGCCGGTCTCGGGATCGGTGATGCGAACCTCGACGGCGGGCAGGGGACGGCCCACCGAGCCTGGGATGCGCGCTCCTTCGTATGGATTGGAGGCGATCATGCCGGTCTCGGTCATGCCGTAGCGTTCAAGGATCTCGTGACCGGTTCTCTCCTTCCAGGCACGATGGGTCTCTGCCAATAGGGGCGCTGAGCCGGCGACGAACAATCGCATGTTGGCGGTCGTGCGCTCGCTCAAATTCCCGCTCTGCAGCAGGCGAACATAGAAGGTCGGCACGCCCATCAGCACGGTCGCACGCGCCATCGCCGCCAGGATTCGCTCCGCATCGAACTTTTGCATGAACAGGATCCGCGCCCGCGCGGCGAACGTCACATTGCAGGCCACGAACAGGCCGTGGATATGATAGATCGGCAGCGCATGGATCAGCAGGTCATCGCGCGAGTAGCGCCACTGCTCGACCAGCGTCAGCGCATTGGAGACCAGATTGCCGTGGGTCAGCATCGCTCCCTTGGAGCGGCCCGTGGTCCCAGACGTATAGAGGATCGCCGCCAGATCGTCCTTTGCCCGCGGCACGGTGTCGAAACCCGCCGGAAAGCGTGCGGCGGCATCAATGAGCGATCCCTTGCCGTGATGATCGAGCGTCTCGACCCGGCCGCCTGCCTTGGCGGCAATGGCGCGCAGGTCGCTTTCCTCCCTCGGGTCGCACACGATCAATGTCGGCCGCGCGTCGCGGATGAAATACTCGCTCTCCGCCGCTGTGTAGGCGGTGTTGAGCGGCAGATAGACCGCGCCTGAGCGCAGCGTCGCAAGATAGAGCGCGACCGCCTCGACGGATTTCTCGACCTTGGCGGCAACCCGGTGGTTCGGTCCGACGCCGATCTTCGCCAGGAAGTTGGCTACCCTGCCGCTCATGGCGGCGAGCTCGGCATAGGTAAGCGTGACGCCGTTCTCCTTCTCGATGCAGATCGACCGATCGAAAGCAGCGGAAGCAAGCAGGCGGTCGTACAGATTCCAGGTCATGGCGAGATCTTCCGTTGAGAGTTAGCTTGGCTCGGAACAAGTTCGCGGGACGACAGTCTTGCGCGTAGCGCCTTCTTCACCTTGTCGGAGGCTGCGACAGTGCCGTGCTCGGCAAACGCTTCATGGTTCGCCTCGATATGGTCGAGCGCGTAGAGGTAATTCACCATCAACCCGTAGGATTGCTTGAGGCCCTTGGCGGAGGGATCGCCAAGGAAATTCAGCCGCTCAAGGCGAGCGCCGTTGCCGAGATGGAAGCGGGCGACCGGATCGATCGGCCTGCCCGACGGAAGTTTTGCCTTCAGGAAGTAGTAGGCGGCCAACGACGTGATGGCTTCCCTGGCCTGCTCGATGTCGCCGCCGTCCTCGATCACGGCCAGCGCGCGCCTTGTCTCCTCATCGATTGCGGTCGAGGCTTCGGCTTTCATCTCGCGCCTGACCCAGCCGGCGAAGCCGGGGACCGGCGACAGCGTGACGAATGTCTTCAGGTTCGGCAGCTCGCGGGCGAGGTCCTCGACCACCTGCTTGATCAGGAAATTCCCGAACGAGACTCCGGCGAGTCCCTTTTGCGTGTTCGAGATCGAGTAGAACACGGCCGTCGTGGCGTCGCGCGCCGCAATCGCCTGCCGCGACTTGTCCAATAGCGGGCCGATGGCGCCGGGAATTTCCTTTGTCAGCGCGACCTCGACGAAGATCAGCGGCTCGTCGATCAGCTGCGGGTGAAAGAAGGCATAGCAGCGGCGGTCCGGCGGCTCGAGCCGGTTGCGCAAATCGTCCCAATCCTGGATGGCGTGGACCGCCTCGTATTTGATGATCTTCTCGAGGATGTTGGCCGACGTATTCCAGTCGATCGGCCGCAGCACGAGAAAACCGCGGTTGAACCATGACGAGAACAGGTGGACGAAATCGTCGTCGACCGGCTGCAGCTCGGGATGTGTCGACAGCAGCGAGAGCAGCACCTGGCGCATGCGCACCAGCGAGGCCGTTCCCCCCGGCGCCAGGTTGAGGCGGCGGATCAGCTCCTGCCGGCGCGGCTCGGCGGCCGCGTGCAGCGCCTCGAGTTTTGTGCCGTTGCCGCCTTCCTTGCGCTGGTAGGCGGCGATCGCAAGCTCGATCGCGCGGCGATCAGGTCCAAACCGGTCGGCGAGCGAGGAGAGGAATTTCAGCCGCTGCGGCTCGGCTGCCCGCCCGAACGCCGCCAGCAGCGACTGCGCAATCGCTACTCCCGAGGCCTCGCCGCGCCGGGAGAGCAGCGCTTCGCCCAGAAGCTCGAGATCGCGATCCTCGCCCGGCTCGCGTTCGGCCTTCATGCCCAGCACCGCCCGGCCGCGCTGCGTCAGCGTATCGATCAGGCCCTGCAGGAATTCGGGCGCCATGATGCGTCCGGATCTTGTCTCGTTCAGCATGGTTCATGCCTCAGATTGCATTTTTTATTATATGTATTGTATACAATTGGTATGAAACTGCATGCTGTATGGATTGTCAAGCCGGTGGTATAAGAAAGGGGGAGGTTATGTATGCAATGAGCCAGGCTTCCAAGCTCAAACAGGCGATCGAAGACGCTGTGATTGCAGGGGAATTTCTCCCCGGCGACCGGCTGGACGAGGCCTCGCTGGCGGAGCGATTCGGCGTGTCGCGCACTCCCATCCGGGAGGCCCTGCTTCAGCTTGGCGCCGAAGGATTCATCGATGTGCGGCCGCGGCGGGGCGCCATTGTCAGCGTGCCGTCACCGACCGGCCTGTTCGAGATGTTCGAAACCATGGCCGAGATCGAAAGCGCCTGCGGGCGGCTGGCGGCGCGCCGGCTCACGCCGGAGAGCGACGCGGCGATGGAAGCGGCGCATCGCGGCTGCGAGGCGGCCGCACGGGAAGGCGACAGCGAGAAGTACTACGCCGTCAACCGCGATTTTCACGAAGCGATCTACCGCGCCAGCCGCAACCAATTCCTGGCCGATCAGGCCTTCGCCTTGCACAAGCGGCTGTCCGCCTATCGCCGCATCCAGCTTCGCGCGCGTAACCGGCTAGTGCAGTCGCTGCAGGAGCATGCCGGGATTCTTGAGGCGATCCGCGCCGGCGACGAGCGGCTCGCGGCAACTCGCCTTCACGACCACGTCATGGTGCAGGGAGAGCGCTTCTCCGACATGGTGCTCGGTCTTGCGGAGAGACGCGGATCCGCAACCGCCGGAGGCCGGGGACGGACGGCGAAATAGCGCTGGTGCGGCGGTGGCTCTACTTAGCCGGCCGCCGCGCGGACCCAGAGGTCACCGCGACCGATTTGCCTTCGCCGAACGCGACGCGCGCGGAGCAAGCGCCCCCGGTACCTTGCGGACGAAGGTCGCGGAATCATCGAGATCCTTGCCGTCACGCCCACGCAGCGCAAGCCGCTGCACGCGCTGGCCGCTCGCTTTCTCGACGAGCAAAGAGTGGCGCTCCGACTTGTCGAAACAGTGTTCCTCGCCCCACTGCCGCAGGCTGACGGTCACCAGAAACAGGCCGCGACCCTTCCTGGTCAGAACGTATTCGTCGTAGCTGCCTTCGTCGCCGAGCGGGACCGTCTCTAGCACACCGATCGCCACCAGATGCTTCAGGCGCGCGGTAAGAATTCCCTTCGAAATGCCAAGGCTTTTCTGAAACTCGCCGAATCGCCGCATGCCGTCGAAGGCATCGCGGATGATCAGCAGCGACCACCAGTCTCCGATCTCGTCCAACGCCCGCGCCACGGGACATTCCACCCGACCCAGGCTCGTCCGCTTCATGGGCATCTCCCAAAGGCAATTTGATTCTGGTTCTAAAATAGGACTAGACAAAGCCAAATGCAAATGGTTCTATCATAGGACCAAAACTGGAACGATGCCGGGTGATCCAGATCGGACGCCGGCGACAACACGGGGAGAGGGAAACGTGGCATCCTTGAAATCGACGGCGCCTGACCAGCGAGCGAGCCGCTTCCGGTTCGTCATCATCGGAATGCTGTTCATGATGGCGGTGGTGAACTATGTGGACCGCGGTGCGCTGTCCTACACCTCCGAGCAGCTGATCCGGCAGTACGGCTTCTCCAAATCCGAGTGGGGCGCCGTGCTCGGCTATTTCGGCTACGGCTACATGTTTGGCGCCGTGCTGGGCGGCACGCTCAGCGACCGCTGGGGACCGCGCAAGGTCTGGATCTATGCCGGCACGGTCTGGTCGCTGTTCGAGATCGCCACCGCCTGGGCCGGCGAGATCGGCATCGGCCTTTTCGGCGGCTCGGCCATCATGGGCTTCGCCGTCATGCGCGTCCTGTTCGGCTTCGCCGAGGGGCCCGCATTCTCCACCATCAACAAGTCGGTCTCGATCTGGGCCGCGCCGCGCGAACGTGCGTTGTTGTCCTCGCTGACGCTCGCCAGCACGCCGGTCGGCGCGATGATCACGGCGCCGATTTCGGTCGGCCTGCTGCTGCTTACCGGCGACTGGCGTTTGATGTTCATCGCGGTGGGCGTCGTCAGCCTCGCTTTGGTGCTGCTGTTTGCGATCGTGTTTTCCGATCGGCCCGAGCAGAGCGCGCACGTCAATGCGGCTGAGCTGGCAACGATCAACGAGACCGTGCCTGGTCTGTCGCAGGCGCCCGTCGCCGAGGAGGGCGAGAGGCCGTCATGGTTCAGCTTCTTCACCAGCCCGACGCTGATCTTCAACACCGTCGGCTACTTCGCCTTCCTCTACATCACCTTCCTGCTTCTGACTTGGACGCCAAAGTACCTGCAGGACCAGTTCCACTACAATCTCGCTTCGCTCTGGTATGTCGGAATGATCCCCTGGCTCGGCTCCTGCCTTACCGTGGTGATCGGCGGAAGACTGTCCGACAAGATCCTCGCGATGACCGGCAGCCTGGTGGTGGCGCGAAGCTGGTTTGCGGCAGGCTCATTCCTGCTCGCGGGCCTTTGCTTCATGGCCATTCCGTGGGCCGAGAGTGCCGCGGGCGTGATCGCGCTGATGACGGTCGCGAACGCGCTCAACACCTTGCCGAACGCGGTGTACTGGACCGTCGTGATCGACACCTCGCCGCGATCGAGGACCGGCACCAACAGCGGCATCATGCATCTGTTCGCCGCCAGCGCTTCCATCATCGCGCCGACGCTCACGGGGTTCCTGGTGAGCGGCTATGGCTACAACTCGATGTTCGTGGCCGCCGGCGCCGTGATGGCAATCGGCATGCTGTCGATGCTCATGGTCCGGCCGGGCGAGTTCAGGCGCTCGCCTCGCGCATCAGCCGTTCGGGCCTATCCGGCCGCAGGCGCCAGCGCTGCGCCCGCGCCGCAGTAACGAGCGACGAACGCCATCAAGCGGCACAACAAATCTCTGTCCAGCGAAGCGGGCAAGCGCCCGCTTCCAATTCTCTAGAAAGGAAGAACTCCATGCATCAAGTGTTGGCCAACAAGCGCTTCTCCCTCACCGGCGGCGTCAGACCGCTCATTGCCGATCACGCCCGTTCCTTTGCTTCAGGTGTTGCGTCCAGCGCCTCCTTGACCGAGGAGTGTCTGGCCCGCATTGCCGATCCTGCGGGCGAGGGAAAGCGGACCTTCGTCAAGGTCTGGGCCGAAGAGGCGCGCGCGGTGGCGAAGGCGCAGGATACGATCCGCAACATCGGTCACGCGCCGTCGCCGATTGCGGGCATGCCGATCTCGGTCAAGGACATGCTTGATGTCGCCGGCGAAGTCACGCTTGCCGGGACCAAGGCGCTCGACGACGCTCCGCCGGCGGCGCAGGACGCGCCCGTGGTGCGGCGGCTGAAGAGCGCCGGTGCCGTGCTGACGGGACGGACCAACATGGCGCAATTCGCCTTCTCGATCGTCGGCCTCAACCCGCATTTTGGCACGCCCGGCAATCCCTGGGATCGCAGTCGCATTCCCGGAGGGTCGTCCTCAGGCGCGGCCGTATCGGTCGCGGACGGCATGTCGGTTGCCGCGATCGGGTCGGACACGGTGGGCTCGATCCGCGCGCCGGCCGCGCTTTGCGGCATTGTCGGCTTCAAGCCGACGCAACGCAGCGTCCCCCTGCAGGGAACGATCCCGCTCTCGATCACGCTCGATACCGTTGGCCCGCTGGCCCGCACGGTGGAAGATTGCGCGCTGGTTTATGCGGCGATTTCCGGCGATCCCTGGCGCGAGCTGCAGCCGATCGAGACGAAGAATCTGCGGCTGGCCATTCCGCAAACCCGCGTGCTCGACGAGCTGAGCCCCGCGGTGTCGCGGGCCTTCGAACAGGCGAGCCGCCGCCTGTCAAAGGCAGGCGCCGGCCTGACCGACGCGAAGTTTTCCTACTTCGGCGAGATTGAATCGAAGAACGGATGCGGCGTGATCGAATATGTCGATGCGTTGGCGTGGCACAAGGAGCTGCTGGCCAGGCGCGGCGACGATTACGATCCCAATGTGCGGGCGCGCGTCGAGAAGGGCGCAACGATCGCGGCGTGGGAATACGCGGCCATGCGGGAATGGCGCAAGGATGTCATCGCCCGCTTCGATGAGGATACCTGGCCCTACGATGCGATCATCCTGCCGACTGTGGCCATAACCGCGCCGACCATGGAGGAATGCGAGCGCGATGAGAGCAATGTGCGCTCCAAGCTGCTTCGCAATCCTTCGCTCTTTAATTTCCTGGATCGTCCCGCCATCACGATTCCGATCCATCTGCCGGGCGAGGCGCCGGTCGGTCTCATGGTCGTCGGAGAGCGTGACCAGGACTGGCGGCTGCTCGGCATCGCGCGGGCGCTCGAGCTGACGCTTGCGAATTGAGGTGAGAGCCATGCCCTATCTTCAACTCGACGTTTCCGAGCAATATGCGCTCGACGTGAAGCGGCGGCTCGCGAGAGAGCTCGGCGAGATCTACGCCGAGCGGATGCAGGCCGACATCAACAGGGTGTCGGTCGCGATCCGCGAACTGACCCCGGGCGGCCTGTGGCGGTGTACGCCCGGCGAGCCTTATCAGGCTGCGCTTCTGATGTGCGATATCAGGAAAGGGCGCCCTGCCGAGCAGCGGGCCGACTTGGCCAAGGCGCTTGTCGATGCCTGCATCGACATCCTCGGGCTACGGCTCGACCAGATCAACGTGGAGTTCACTCAGCATTCCGGGGATGAGATGTATCATCCTCTGCGCGGCGGGCTCAGCCTCGACTGGCGGCCCGACGAGGTCGGTCAAGCCAACTAGATGACGTGAGTATCTGCGGCCCGGGATGTTCCCGGGCCGCGCTCTTCGTCGTCATCACAGGCCTTGCTTCGCGGCAAATTGGCGGATCAGTCCGCTGATCTCCTCGGCGTGATCCTCGAGTGCGAAGTGTCCGGTATCCAGCAAGTGAAAGTCGATGTTCTCGAGATCGCGCTTGTAGGGATGCGCGCCTGATTCCGGAAAGATGATGTCGTTCTTGCCCCAGGCAATCAGCGCCGGTGGTTGATGGCGCCTGAAGTAATCGTGCCACTTCGGATACTGCGGCGGGTTGGTGCGGTAGTCGTACAACAGCTTGAGCATCAGCTCCTTCTTGCCGGGTTCGTTCAACAGCGCGTCCTGCAACACCCAGCTATCGGGGCTGACCGTCTCGCTGTCCTTGACGCCATGAGTGTAATTCCATTCCAGCGCGCTGCGCGAGATTCCGGCCTCGCGGATCCTGTCGAGGTTTTCCTGCGACGGATCGGCCCAGAGCTGGCGCACGGGCGCCCAGAAACTGTCGGGCAGCCCTTCCTCATAGGCGTTCGCATTCTGGATGATGAAGAACGACACCCGCTCGGGATGCCGGCTCGCCAGGCGGAAGCCGACCGGGCCGCCGAAGTCCTGCATGTAGACGGCGTATTTCTTCAATCCGAGCTGCTCGACGAAGCGCCCCATAACGTCGGCCAGATAGTCGAATGTATAGGCGACGCCGTCCTGCGGGGCGTCGCTGTAGCCGAAGCCCGGATAGTCGGGGGCGATGATGTGGAAGCGGTCCGACAGCCGCGCGATCAAGTCGCGGAACATGAACGAGGAGGCCGGGAAGCCGTGCAGCAGCAGAAGAACCGGTGCCTTGGGCTTTCCGGCCTCGCGATAGAAGATTCGCGTGCCGTCGATGGTCAGGTATCGGTGAAGGGTCATTGTTGCTCCAGGGTTGCGGGGAACAGGGGATCTAGGAGTGGTTCTATTATAGAACCATTAAGCCGATACCGATTTTGATGGCGCTCTGCAATTGCCATTGTCGTGATCAGTTGCGAGGCCAAGGGCGGCTACCGACGGGTAGCCGGCACGTCAGTGGCGGGGAGGGGACATCGCCGATCTCTGCAACCATTTCGCAATGCATCGCGGCACGTCCGCATTCATGTACAGCGAATGACGCAGTTTTTCCTTCGATGACTCCGGCCGCCCCAGCAGCGTTTGGACCTCTACGCCATTGGCGCCGTCGGGCGATGAATTCGCCGCGATCTCGCATCGCCAGCTGCCGAAAAGCAGCTCTCGGCCGAACACCGATCTGAACAGACCGGGCAGGATGAGGACAAGAGCAGCGACGAAGGCGACTGCGCCATATCCAAGCGCGACCATCCCGGCCGCGGATTGCGAGGTCCATCCGGCCATGGAGGCGACGACCAGCAGCGTACCCACTGCTGCAAGTATCTGATAGGCATTCGGCAGCAGCGTGCCCAGGATGAAGTGCGTCACCCGGTTGCCGATTGATCCTGCCGCAAGCGTGAGCGAGGCCTCATCGTCAACGCCCCGCAACACCAGCAGCCAGTTTTCGGACACCTGCGGCGGCGCGTAAAAGCTGTAATTTGCAAGGCGGTCGGGTCTGTAGCCCCAGCTCTCCGAGCCTCCTTCCCGGCCCCAATTGTCTGGATGGACCGGATGGGGATTGACCACCAGCTTCAGGAGACGCTGGGCAAACACGCCGCCGACGAAAAGTCCCAAGACAAGCGCCGTGATGATCGCAACATAGATCGGATCGATGAAGATGATGGGTTGAAGCATGGCGCGCATGGCGTCGAGGTACATGGCGGCCGGAATCAGGATAGCGGCCGCAAACGGCAGGCCCAGGACGGCCGACAGGCTGATGAGCAGGAATGAAAGGGCGTTATCCTTCAGCGGAGAGGAGTAGCTGGTCTCCTTATCCTCGAAGATTGTATTGGTGTAGATCCGAACGAACGGCGTCGCCAGTGTAATGACCTTTGGAATAGCCATTCCCTTTGCGCCGGCGATGTGCACGGCGCGGAGCGCGACGTTGCCGCCATGACTGTGGGCGATGATGACAATCGGGTCGTTCGACGCATCCTCCGTCAACCTTCCAATCAATTCGGCCAGCGCGATCGCGGCCTTGTTGCGCGACACCACCGAGTTATGGCCGTCCCAAAGGAAGATCCGGGTCGTGTAGTTGATCTTTGACTCGGCGAGGCTGCTTGCGAGTTGCTCACGGAATTCGGAGCCAGAATCAAACCAGCGCAGGCGCTTCTGTCTCTTGTTCGCTTCGCCGGTCGTTGGGCTTTTCTCGGAAACGATCGCGTGCGGCTCGATGGCCTTGGCGAAAAAACCGAGACCCCAGGTACCGGGAACGAGTATCAGGCGGGTCGTTCGCGCATCCGTCTCGTCGGACATGGGCGGCTTCCGGTTTGGCTTGCCTGCTTGCCTTTGTACGGCCAAACGGGCCAGGCGGGCAAACCTCGCGCCAAGAGATCGAAGCGAATTTCCCGCTTACATCCGTAGGCCAGGTCGTGCTTTTCTTGGGCGGCGGCGGAAGCGATGGCGCGTGCATCCGCGGGACGCGCGGAGATTTCTCGTTCAACCTCGGGAGCATTTGGTGAAGGCCATCTACAGCGAACTGCATCGCAGCCACGATCCGCAATTCTTCCTGGTGCGCGGCGTGGTCAAGCGCACGACCGAGCAGCCTGAGCGCGCCGACCGCCTGCTGGCCGGGCTCGCCGCAGGCAAGCACGAGCTGATCGCGCCGACGGCGTTCGGGCAGGGGCCGCGGACGCGCGTGCACAGTCCCGAATATCTGGATTTTCTCGCCGGAGCCTGGGAGGCCTGGTCGGCGCTCGGCGACGCAGGTGCCGAGATGATCGCCAACGTCCATCCCGTGCGCCATGCTGCGACCTATCCCACGCACATCGTCGGCCGGCTCGGCTGGCACACCGCCGATACCGCCTGTCCGATCGGGCCTGGCACCTGGGCCGCGGTCTGCGCCGCCACGGACGTTGCCACCACGGCGGCGCAGTTTGTGTCCGACGGCGAGGATGCGGCTTACGCGCTGTGCCGCCCGCCCGGCCATCACGCCTTCCGCGATGTCGCCGGCGGCTTCTGCTTTCTCAACAACAGCGCGATCGCGGCCGCCCATCTTCGGCTCCGCCACGAGTGCGTGGCGATCCTCGACGTCGACGTCCATCACGGCAACGGCACGCAAGGCATCTTCTACGAACGGGGCGATGTCCTCACCGTTTCGATCCACGCCGATCCGGCCTTCTACTATCCCTATGTCTGGGGCTACGCCCATGAGCGCGGCGCCGGTGCAGGGCTGGGCGCCAACCTCAATATTCCCCTGGCGCTCGGCACCAGGGATGACGGCTATCTCGCCGCACTCGCAGTCGCTGAAAAGACTATCCGTGCCTTCGATCCCGGCGCGCTGGTGGTCGCACTCGGCCTTGATGCTTCCGAGCACGATCCGCTCGCGGGCCTTGCGGTTACCACCGACGGCTTCCGCCGCATTGGAGCTGCGGTTGCGAGACTGGGATTGCCGACGGTGTTGGTGCAGGAAGGCGGATACCTGTCTGATATTCTCGGCGCCAATCTCACCGCGGTGCTGGCGGGATTCGAGGCGGCGCGTTGATGCGGACGCAGTAACCGGTCGACTGGTGCGGCGACCGCTGCCGTCACGCTCTGCCCGTTGACATTCGCCGCGAATGTTCTCATTATGTTCTCACGACAAAAACGTCCTCGAAATGTCAGAGCGAACGATCGGGATGGCAACGACAGCCACCATCCTGCATGCAGACCTCGACGCCTTCTATGCCTCGGTAGAGCAGTTGCTTGACCCTTCACTGCGCGGCAAACCAATTGCCGTCGGCGGTGGAGTCGTGCTTGCCGCTTCCTACGAAGCCAAGGCTTTTGGCGTGCGCGGCGGCATGCCGGGACGACAGGCGCGCGAGCTCTGTCCGCACATCGCTTTCGTCGGCGGGCATTTTGGCGAATACCAACGGCTCGGCGACGCCGCCATCAGGGTGATCGGCGATTTCACGCCGCTGGTGGAGCGGATTTCCATTGACGAGGCTTTCGCCGACGTTGCCGGCTGCACTCACCTGTTCGGTCCGCCTGCTGAGATTGCGAAGACAATCCGCCACCGCGTGCGGGCGGAGCTTGGCCTTCCGATCTCGGTCGGCGTGGCGCGCACCAAGCATTTGGCAAAGATCGCCTCGCAGGTGGCCAAGCCCGACGGGCTGGTGGTCGTCGATCCCGAGTCTGAGCTGAAATTCCTTCACCGCTTGCCCGTCGAGCTGATGTGGGGAGTGGGCCCGGTCACTAAGGCGCGGCTCGCCAACATGGGCGTGCTGACGATCGGGCAGCTGGCAAACACACCGGGACGCTCGCTCGAGCGGCTGCTCGGTCCTGCGGCAGGCGAGAAACTTGCAGCACTGGCATGGAATCGCGATCGAAGAGAGATCAAGACGCACCGCAGGGCTCAATCGGCAGGCGCGCAATCGGCCATCGGCAGGAAGCCGGCTGAGGAGCAGATCTTTCGCCCAACTTTGCTTCACCTCGCCGACCGAATTGGCACAAGGCTGCGGGCCAAATCGAGGCCCGGTCGGACCGTGACGGTCCGCGTTCGCTTTGCCAATCTGAATTCCGTCACGCGTTCGGTGACGCTCGACGCGCCGGTTTGTGCGACCGTGATCCTCGCCGAGATTGCCGGGGATCTCGTGCGCGCGGTGCTTGCGGAACATCGGGATGAGCAGATCATTACGCTGCTCGCGATCTCGGTGTCGCATCTCGAGGAGCACTGGGATCTGGCGCTCGACCTTCCGCTAGGACTCGGCGATGAGCGCCGCCGCCCCGGCAGCAGGATCGGCATGGCGCGATGGGCGGCCGACCGTGCCGTCGACAGGATCCGCGATCGCTTCGGATGGGATGCGATCGGCTACGGCTCGGTGGCGCTCGGCATCGCTCGTTCCGTTCCCGATGAGTTTCGCGAACTTGCCGAAAAGGAACTGTGACCTTCGCCTCGGCCCGGAGCTTCCCACTCGTTGCGCCTCACGCCGAGCGACAACGAGTGCGTTGCAGGGAATTCAATTCGCTGCAGCAGGCGGGACGCGGGGCAGGACGCTGGCGCAAGGCGGCCAACTCGCGTAGGCTTCCGCGCGGGTGGGTCAGACGCTCACCTGCCGTTCATGAGGGGAGAAGTAACCAACAGGGAGGACAACCAATGAGATGCAATTTGCTTGCAGGAGCGGCCATGGTTGCGGCGCTGACCGCCACCTTGGGGCTCGCGGGTGCGGCGCACGCGCAGCAGGCTCGAACGCTGAAGGTCCAATCGGCAGTGCCCCCGTCGTCGACGGCGCAGGATGCCTTGAAGTTCTTCGCTGAGCGCGTGGACAAGTTGACCGCGGGCCAGCTCAAGATCGAAGCCTTGCCGGGCGGCGCGATCGTCCCGCCATTCGAGATTCTCGACGCAGCGCATAAGAAGGTGATCGACGGCGCCTGGGGCATCTCCTACTGGTGGTTCGGCAAGAACAAGGCTGCGACCCTGTTCGCCAATACGCCGGCCGGGATTGCCGGCATGGATCCTGTCGACTTCATCGGCTGGGTCTACGAGGGCGGCGGCCTCGATTTGTGGAACGAGTTCTACCAGAAGGAGCTCAAGCTCAGCCTGGTCGCGTTCCCCAGCATGCCGCCGAGCCCGCAGGCGCTCGGCTGGTTCAAGCGCCCGATCAAGGACCTCAGCGACTTCCGGGGCATGAAGTGTCGCCAGACGGGCATCGTTGCCGAGCTCTATTCCAAGATGGGCATGGCCGTCGTCAATATGCCGGGCGGCGAGATCCTGCCCGCCGCCGAGCGCGGCACCATCGACTGTGCCGAGTGGGTCGGCGGCATCGAGGATTATCGGCTGGGGCTGCACACCGTGTGGAAGTACCACTACACGCCTGGCATGCACGAGAGCGCGTCGGTGGCCGAGATGGCCTTCAACAAGGACGTGTGGGACAGCCTGCCGGATCAGAACAGGGAGGCCATCAAGTCGGCTCTCTCGGAAACGTTTCTCCGCTGGTGGGCGAGCTATCAGCGGCAGAACGCGGATGCGATCGCCGAATTCGCGGAGAAGCACAATGTGAAGCTGTTGACCACGCCGCCCGAAGTGAATCAGGCCTTCCTCAAGACCTGGGATGAATTCGCCGCTGCCGAGTCGGCCAAGAATCCCTTCTTCAAGAAGGTCTACGACTCGCAGAAGGCCTATGCCTCCAAGGTGGTGCCGGCCAAGCGTTTCATGTTCCCGCCCTACGCGTTTCAGGCGGACTACTACTGGCCGGCGAAGACCCAGTAGAAATACCAAGGCGAGGGGCGGCGGCAACGCCGCCCTTCTTGCTACCTCACCGCATGCGGCAGCCACAGCGCGATTTGCGGCCACACCAGCAGCAGGATGAGGACGAAGACCTGGATCACCATGTAGTCGGCCATGCCCTTGTAGATCGTGGAGAGACTCCAGTTCGGCACGACGTTGCGCAGATAGTAGGCCGACATGG
>Ga0081455_10001279_pt1 | contig 31306 bp, 23 predicted proteins | sample TabmetS3T2R1_FD_70207 | JGI IMG/M metagenome (GOLD analysis project Ga0081455, IMG submission 70207) | Tabebuia heterophylla rhizosphere microbial communities from the University of Puerto Rico - S3T2R1 | ecosystem: Host-associated > Plants > Roots > Rhizosphere ... | reverse complement strand
CTCCGCAGACCCGCCGCTTCGGGGCCCCACACACAGGTCTGCCCCTACGCTAATTTTGGGTCTACCGAGTCTGGTTCGATTCAGTCTCTTCTGGACGGATTGAGCGCGCGCCGGCGAGGAGCGGACATGGCCGGGATTTCACTCTCTCCCGCCATCAGCGTTCCGCTTATCGTGGCGGGCGGAAGCTCGGCCCGCGAATCTTGCCTCGCCAACCGATCCCGCAGCAGCGCCGACGGCTGAACGTAACGGTTTGCCGCGCGTCTGGCGTCCACTACGTCTTCCGACAGGTCAACGCCGGTGGCCGACAGGTAGGAGTGAATGTATTGCTGAATCTCGGTTCTCCAATACCGCGCCCAGGTTTTAGCGAAGTCTTGATCGTTGATGCCGATCCAATCGCCGTAACGGACCGAGAGTAGAATCTGTTCGCCAAAGACCGACAGGTTGCGGAAATGCGTGATCGAGGTGTCAGTCCAACCCTGCAGCTTCTTCATCGTGTCCACCTGTCCCATCCACCGCTCCTGGTACGGGACCATGGCTCGCCCGCGCAGGAATTCGCGCATCTCCGGCCGGGCCAGTATCCACTGCATCATCAGCATCTCGGCCCGCGAGGTCCACGGCAAGTCGCCGAACTGGTTGTGCGCGCCTTCGGCCAGCAGCAGATGCACTTCGCGCAGCGAATTCAGCAGCGGGAATCCGTCGGCGATCACCGTCGTGTCGGCGTCCTCCCGGTAGAAGAGCCCGGCGCGATAGAGCAGGTTGTGAAAAGCCTCGATGAATTTCGAGCGGCTGTCGGCGGAACGCAGTTCGGGCACGGCTTTGCCCTGTAGCTTCAAGCCGTAGTGATGGTCGTATTCATAAGCTCTGCGGGGGATGCTCAGCCGGTACGGCTCGTCCTGGATGAAGCCCCAGATAATATTGTTCAACGGGCGCAGCGGATCGATTTCGAGATTCGCGAGCGGATCGCGGTCCGAAGGGCCGCGCCTGTTCTGGAACCGCAGACAGATGGCGTTCATCGTTTGCACGAGCATCCCTTGTTCGTTCCAGTAAGACCAGATCAGTTCGAGCAGGCTCGGGGATTTGAACCTGTTCCGAAGCAGGTCGAAGCAATAAGGGAGGCTCTCCTTCTGCCGTTCCGGATCGATGCCCACGAGCGCATCGACTATCCGTTTGAGGTAGGGAAGCGTCGTCGCCCCGTTCTGAATCGGAGAGAGGTATGTCGCCAACCGCTGCTGGATCTGGTCGAAAGTGATCTGTTCACCGATCCTTCCTTCCTCGCCAGGAACGACGTCAGTAAGGCTCCCGACCGGTACGCCAGTAGCCGGATCTCTAGGCCTTGCTACGGCGACGCCGGTCTCGAAGAGCAGGAAAGCCTGGGTGGCCAGTTTGAGCAAATTGTAGGCGTCAACCCCGTAGATGCTCGGTACCCTCAGCAAGTCATCGCGTCTGTCTTTTATGGACGGGCTGCCGATGTCTTCGGCGGTAATGGGCGCCTGTTCGTCGGAGACCGGCTTCCCCTCATCAAAGTCGTTCACGTTAAAGTCATCAAGTTTGCAAAGGACACGGTTGATGAATCTGTCGTACGGGTCGAATCCGATCGCATCGGCGCGATTTCGAATCGCCGCCCAGAGCGCATGGTCGCTAGTCAGCGTGGCGTCAGTCCGCCTCAGCGTGACCCTTGCGTCCACTGCAGGGAGGGCCGTTCCAGGGAGGGCCGTTCCAGGGAGGGCCGTTCCAGGGAGGACCGTCGCGGGCTGGCGCACCGCCTGCGCCAGCTGTTCATTGGATCGCGGTGTACTTGGTTTATTTTTTTGGTCTGCCATATTGACTCCTCGGAAAATCGACCACGTAGTAACGACTTTAGTCGTTACCTCACGTAACGACTAAAGTCGTTACTACGTGGCGCTTTTCATTGTTTCAGGGCGTCGCAACGCCACATGAATGCTCCTTAGTTTTTAGCGAATGAGAACGATGGCGCGGCTGACTCTATCCGCGCCGGTTTGGCGCAATTGGCTCTATGATTGAGCGTGTCGCGCACCGCCCAGTAATTGAGCATCCGGGACAGGGATTGGCTCTCGGTTTCCGGGCTGATCAGCCCTTCGGCGCGCGCCTGCCCGATTACCGCAAAGACCAGTGTCGGCGCGGCCCGATGCATCTCCCACGGCGACGCGCGCCAGGAATGAAAGAAAGCGGCCAGACGCGCGGGCTGCCGGTCGCCGGTTTGCAGCGCCTCTTGCAACGAAGCGCCGCCGAGCGCCTTCGGGCGATGGTTGGCGATGATCGCCGCCAAACCCGGCATTGTCTTTTCGAGCGACGCCAGAAAGCCGCGCTTCTGGTGATCAAGCCCTTCCGTCGGGTAATAAGACAGCCAGATGTTCTCGAGCCTGTCCCATTGCGGATGCGGAAAGAGCTCGCGCCCCATGGCGCAACTCAATCTGGCGCGAATCCACGGTACCGGGTGCGGATCGTCCAGGTTCAACCGGAAGACGAAATACCGCGGCAGCGTCACTACGCTCATCAGTCCCAGCGTCGAAGTGACGCCCACTCTGGCGACCGACCAGAAATCGGCGAGTATCTCCGAGATGCAGCGGTCCCAGTATTCCCAGGCCGCGCTCTCTGCCCCGCCCTGGCGTTGCAGCCCGCGCAACACCGGCCGGATTGATTCGATCAGGCCGAGCAACGCCGCTGCCTGATGCCCGACTTCGTGGATCAACGACGAGGCGATCCCGCTGCCGACCATCCGTTCGCGCGGCACGCGAACGATGGCCACGGGGTTGGCGCCTCCTCCAGGCAACCGCGTCCGAGCCCGGCGGATAGCCGCGCCTTGTCCCCGGTCCAGATAGCAGACCAGTCCCGGCGGGCTGTAATAATCGCCGTTAAGTGACAGGGCGTCGGCCGCGACGATGTCCAGCCCCGCCAGCCAGACCCCGGTTTCAAACTCGCTGCGTTGAGTCAACGCGTCGGCGAAGATGTCGAACTGCGACAACGTAACGTTGAAGAGCATTCGCAGCATCCTGAAGCGCCGATGCGCGGCTTCGAGAGGGGCCAACTTCCCCGCCGGACTGAGAATCCAGCCGATGAAGCCGCGCACCATCTGGCGGACCTTGCGCCGGCTGGTGAGCAGGTAGCGGTCAATCGCGCTGAGCAAGGCCGGCGGCAACGCCGCTGCGGGAACCATCGTTTCGTGCGCGGCAAACGGCCGGAGCTTGTCCAATCGAGTGAGCAACGCCCTCGCCTCCTGTTCGAGCAGGCTCAATGCCGGGGAATGGTCCGGAATCTCTTTGACGGGTTTGGTCGTCACTGTTCAAGCCCCCATCAGGACAATGGCGTTCCCCTGCCGTACCCAGCGACCGTTGCTCTTGTGCGCGCAGGCGCCGTTCGGCCGGGCTGCGCCTTGAGGTTGGGCGCCGCTGAGCAATCCGGGCGCATGCTTTTGAGCGGACTCCGTCAGCGCGGACTGAACCACCTGCCGCGGAGGCGTCGACGGCTCGGCCTGAGCGGCGTTACTGGCGGCGGCTCCGGCCAGTCGAACCACTCCCTTCGCGGCCTCAAACTCCTGATCCTCGTAGCTCAACCCTTCGAGCTCCAGCCCGAACATCTTGCCCGCCGCCGAAGCCAGCTGGCCACCGATGGCTCCGCCCACGCCCGGCAATAACGCGTTACCGGCTGCGCTGCCCAGCGCCGGCAACGCCTTTTTGGCGACGTCCTTTAACGCCCCGCCCAGCGCCTTTCCGACGGGAGATTTGATAACGCCGCCGACTGCCCGGCCCGCCTTCTTGATGAGGTCGCCCAGAAATTGTTCCAATTCGGCTTCGTCCGAAACGGACAGCAATTCGGCCGCCAACTCCATCTCCTCGGCTTCGCTGAACGGGCCGTAGGATTCATACTCATGATCGCTTTCAAATTCGTAGCCGTATTCGCCGGCGTCATATTCACCGGAATACGCGCCGTAATTCGACTCCAGGTTGGTACGGTCAATGTTATGCATAGATTTCTCCTTGTTGATTTTGGTTATCGACGCCGCCAGCTCATTTTGAAGCGGCGATCTTTGCCTGTGCATCAATCGTGCCAGCGTAAATGATTGATTTTTCGCGGGGGGCGCCGAAGATGGTTTCGGCGGATGAAGCTAAGAGGGAGGAATCAGCGAAGCTCACTTCGGAGCGGCGACCCGGGCTTCGATTGAGTGATCTGTACTGTACAGGGCGCGTGAGCGACCGGCGGCGCAGTCTGCGGCGCTTGGCTCCCCAACCGAAACTAGACCGAAATTTTACTCTTCTCTTGGGACTGCCGGGGTCACTACGATTTATTCTCCACTTCTTGAGAATGGATGGTTACTGTCGCAAGACAGGGCGCCTTGGCGTGGGCTTCGAACTGAATAGTAATCGAAACGGATTGCTGCGCGACCAGGCGCCGCGCAGCCGCGTCGCAATCGAAGTAATCTGACCTACGACGTCGTTGCCGACGGCGTCATTGACTATTGAACTGCGTGGCATTTTCGGAATTCGGGAAATCACACGCTCGTTCCGGCGCTTCAGCGTAAAGTGTCCGCGTGATCCAGACGTCGCTCTCCAACACTTCGGCGGAGATGATGATGTCGGGTCTTGAGTCTTCGTGAGTCTGGAGGTTGGGCGCGAAAAACGGCGGGTGAAATTGGACGCGGAAGTTTATGGGGATCACTTCACTGCAGCGTTCAATTTATCCGCAGTCAGCAACATCGCGCCTTCCCGCCACGGATTCGCCGCAATACGGCGGCGAATCCGTGGCGGCCGCAGGAGCCGACCGCGCAGACGCCATTGCCCGCGTTCGGTTCCTCCGTGGCGTTTATTGACGCCTTCGCCACGGTTCCATTGGAATCCGGGCTTTGCTGGGATGACAATTGATTCGATGACGTTACAATCCAGGCCGACCAGCCGATCGATACTGAATGCAATCGACCTGAAGCAGAGTACGACATGCGGATAAACATCAAAGAATCCAGATGGCGACGCCGCGAATTTCTTGAACTCGGCGCGACGACCGCGGCGATGGCGACGTTAGGCGATATCGGGTCGGCGGACAGAACGAGGACCGGAATGGAGCAGGACGCGAAGCCAGTCTTTCGCACATCATTATGCGACCTGCTCGGCGTTGAGTACCCGATCATTCAAGCGGGAATGAGCGGAGTGGCCGGCCCCGAACTTGTCGCTGAAGTATCGAACGCCGGCGGCCTCGGCATACTGACCGGCGCCTTGACGCCGCCCGCCGAGCTTCGCGAAAAGATTCGCCGGATTCGCAAGCTGACCGACCGCCCGTTCGGCGTAAATCTGCTGCTGCATACTGACCTGCGCCCGCCGAAAGACCCTTCGCGAATACCCGATGAGCTTGTGGCCAAAGTCCAGGCTCAGCTCAATCGTTTTCGAGAGCGGCTGGGGATCGCGAAGAGCGCGTCGCGTCCAGGCTCGATTCCCGACCTGGCCAATGCGGCGTTTGAAGTCGTCCTTGAAGAGCGCGTTCCCGTGTGGAGCATAGGACTTGGCAATCCGACGCCGGAGATGGTCGGGCGCTGCCGCGAACGCGGAATCAAGGTTATCGCGATGGCGGCTACGGTTGACGACGCGAAAGCCGTCGCCGCTTCTGGCGTTGACGCCGTCGTCGCGCAAGGCGGCGAGGCCGGAGGCCATCGCTCGACGTGGGTAAAACGCGAATCGCGCGAGCGGGCGAACGTCGGCGGAATGGCGTTGATTCCTCAGATCGTTGATGCGGTCAGGGCGCCGGTGATCGCCGCCGGGGGGATCACCGACGGGCGCGGAATAGCGGCGGCGCTTGCCCTGGGGGCCTCAGGCGCCCTGATCGGCACGCGCTTCATCGCGACGCGCGAATCGGGCGCGCCCGATTTCTACAAACAGGCGCTGCTCAAAGCCGACAGCGACGCGACGACCGTAACCGACAAATTCACCGGGATGTACGCGCGCGTCCTCCGCAACGCTTTCACCGAAGAGTATGAATCTTCGGGAGCGCCAGCATACCCGCCGTTCTTCCAGTTTCTGGCGATGGGCGACATCGTCAAAGCCACGACGGAAAAGGGAAGCGGCGAATATTTTCCGATGTACGCGGGACAAGGCGTCGGCTCGCTGCGCGATTTGCCGCGTGCGGCGGACGTCGTGCAGTCGCTGGTCCGCGAGGCGCAGGCGGTCATAGCCGGCCTGCAACAGCGGGCGCGGTCGGCTTAATAGACAACGCCAGAAACCCTTTGAGGATGTGAGAGAGGTTAGGCGCTACGGTACGGGGAGCACTCAGGGCGTCTGGAATTGGCGTTTGAACTCTTCGTGGCGGCGGCGCGCAATCTCCATCAACTCGGCGAATTCGGCCTCGCCGCGCAGATTGTCGAGCATGGGGTCGTTAGTGAAATACGGGTAGCAGAAGAAGCCGCCTTCGATCGAGCGCCGCAGCAGGCGCAGCGCGGGCGGCCGGTCGTTGAGCGCGGCGAAGGCTTGCGCGATTTTGTAGACGCCCTCGGCGTCGGCAACGCCGCTATTGATGATTTTCTTCTCGGCTTCCTTCAACAGGTTGACTCCCGACGCCGTACGACCGGCCAATCCATGACTCAACGCCTTGCCGATCTGCGCAGGCATCAACGTCTTATCCAACTGATAAGCCCGATCGAAATGCGCAGCGGCTTCTTTCCACTGCTTCAGATAATAGTGGCCGAGGCCGCGATAGAAGGTGACGTAGGCGGAGTCTTCGCGCGCCGGCAGGCTTTGTATAAATTTTTCGTACTGGCCGTCGTAGAAGTAGCCGTTGAAGACCGAGTTATCGGCCTTGATCTCGCCGTTAATCTGGCGCGAGCGCTCGCCCTCGCTGATCGATTCCCGAAGCAATCCGCCGAAGCGGTAAGCGTAGGCCAGATTCCAATGAGCCTGCGCCAGGTTCGGGTTGGTTCCGATCACGCCGCGCAGGAGCGGCATGGCCTCCTCGACGTGTCCGGTGTCGGTGAGGAGGTTGGCTTTGAAGATGCGCGCCTCGATTTGCGACGGGTCGAGTTCCAGCGCGCGGTCGTAGGCTTGCCGCGCCTTGTCGTAAGACTCCCGGCCCCCGAAGTAGATCGAAGCCAATGTAGTGTTGATCGCGCCGAGGTAGGCCCATGAGGGGGCGTAAGTCGGATCCAGACCGACCGATTTCTCGAACATCTCGCCGGCCTTCTTCAGATCCTCTTTGTGATAGAGGTCCAGGCCGTAAAGGTGATACTCGTAGGCCTGCAAGTTGCTCGGCGCGCCGCGCTGCAGTCGGGCGGATTCGGCGGGCGTGAGCGAGACGCTCATTCGCCGGACCACCGCTTGCGCCACCCGGTCCTGGACCGTCGTTAGCTTTTCGTATTTCAGGTTGAGCGACTCGCTCCACAGCGCCTGGTTAGTGGCCACGTCCACCATTTGCAAGTTAATACGCAACTCATCGCCCTCTTTGAAGAATGCGCCGGTCAGCAATTTGTCCACTTTCAATTCGCGCGCGACCTGGCCGGGGTCGATCTCCTGGTTGGCGTATTTTTGGACGTAGGCCGAAGGGCGCACGGTGAGCGCGCTGATGTAGTTGAGTTTGGTAATCACCTCGTCGGCCAGCGAGCGGCTCAGGAAATCGACGCTCTTGTCCGGCCCCAGGTTGCGGAAGGGCAGGACCGCCAGTTGCGTTTTGATTTCGGACCGCGACGGCGATGTGGGGTTGTAGAGAAGATAGGCTCCGCCGGCGGCGACGACGATCAGCGCAATGGCCGCCCAAACCGCGACGCGCCTATGGCGCCAGGCGGCCGTCACGAGCGGCGTTATCGAAGACTTTGCGCCATTGGAAGCCGGCGGACGCGATTCTTGAGGCTCCGAAGGCTGGCTGATTGGCGCCGGCGTCAATTCGGGCGCATCATTTGCGCGCCGCTCGAATGCGCCGGCCCGTTCGGGGCCGAATGACGTGAGGGCCGATTCGCCGCGCGCAACGGCTGGTTGCTCCTCCGAGCGCAGCCGCACTTCAGCGGTGAAGCGGTAACCGCGCTTCGGCACGGTCTCGATGTACGGCTTGCCGTTCGGTTGTTCGCCCAGCGCACGCCGCAGCATCGAAACGTTCTGCGCCAGATTGCTCTCTTCCACGAAGCTGTCGGGCCAGAGCCGACCGATCATCTCGTCTTTGGTCAGCAGCAAATTGTTGTTCTCGACGAAGAGCAGAAGCGTATCGAAGACCTTGGGCGTGAGCGGCATGACCTGTCCGGCGCGCAGCAGTTGGCGCTCGGAAGGGTCCAGGCGGAACGGGCCGAATTCGTAGCAGTGTCGTAGGGACTTCATCATTGACGCTATCACGAGCTTGCGCGCAGAATGTTCCGGGCGCGTCGCTGATTTCCCGCGCCCTTTCCAGCTTCAATCATGGCAATGCAAAGAGGGTTGCAAACCTGTTCCTGATAATCTCAAACCGCGCTCATTGTAGCCTATAGCGGCACACGGCCAAAGGGCCCGGCGCCGGTACCGAGGAGAGTGTATGATTAATTCGACGCCTGATTATGTCATCATCGGCGCCGGCTCTGCCGGCTGCGCGCTCGCCAACCGTTTGACCGAAGACTCGGACGTTAAAGTCCTGCTTCTCGAAGCCGGCGGCCCGGACAAGCAGCAGAAGATTCAAATCCCCGCCGCTTTCCCGAAGCTCTTCAAGACCGAATGCGACTGGGCCTACGAGACCGAAGAACTCGAACACATGAACCGACGCCGTATGTTCTGGCCGCGCGGTCGCGTGCTCGGCGGGTCGAGCTCGATCAACGCCATGGTCTACAGCCGAGCCAATCGCGGCGACCACGACCGCTTCGGCGAGCTTGGCGTCGAAGGTTGGGGCTACGACGACATCCTGCCGTATTACAAAAAATCCGAGAACAACGAACGCGGGCCTGGTGAATTTCACGGCGTGGGAGGCGAATTGAACGTCGCCGACCTGCGCTGCGTCAATCAGCTGACCCACCGCTTCGTCGATGCCGCGCAAGACGCCGGGTTGAAATATAACGGAGATTTCAACGGCGCGTCGCAGGAGGGCGTAGGCTATCTTCAAGTCACCCAGAAGAACGGCAAACGCCACAGCGCCGCCGCGGCTTTTCTCAAGCCGGCTCTGTCGCGCCCGAACCTGGCGGTCAAGACCGGCGCCCACGTCACGCGATTGCTCTTCGACAAAAATAGAGTCGTCGGCGTAGAGTTCGTTCAAGACGGACGTACAGAGCAGGCGCGCGTCAATCGTGAAGTCATCCTGTCTGGCGGGGCGATAAATTCGCCGCAGACGTTGATGCTTTCGGGCGTCGGCCCCGCCGATCATTTGCGCGCGATGGACATCCCCGTTGTCGTCGACCTGCCCGGCGTAGGTCAGAACCTGATGGATCACCTGCTGATCGGAGTCGAATACGAATGCCGCGAGCCGATAGGACTGCACAAAGCCGACAACGTCAAAAACATTCTCAACTACATGCTCTTCAAAAAAGGCCCACTCACATCGTGCGTGGCCGAGGCCGCCGCTTTTCTCAAAATAGGTTCGCGCAAAGGCGCGCCGAACATCGAGCTTGTCTTCGCGCCGGTCTTTTACATGGACAACGGCTTCGGGAATCCCGACCTGCACGGCTTCTCGATCGGCGTCGCGCTGCAGAAGCCCGAGAGCAGAGGCCACATCAGATTGAAATCGAAAGACCCGTTCGTCGCGCCGGCGATTCAACCCAACTATCTGGCTTCGGAGGCCGATCTTGCCGCCGGCGTCGAGGGCGTCAAACTCGCGCGCGAGATTTTCGGTTCGAGTCATTTCAAACGGTTTCGCGGCAAAGAGTGGTGGCCGGGCGAGGTCGCGAAGACCGACGACGACTTCGCCGAACACATCCGCCAGACAGCCGAGACGATCTATCACCCGGTCGGGACGTGCAAGATGGGAAATGACTCGGCGGCCGTCGTCGATGATCGGCTGCGCGCGCGTGGCGTCGAAGGCTTGCGTGTGGTTGACGCTTCGGTCATTCCGTTCCAAATCACCGGACACACGAACGCGCCGACGATTGCGATTGCCGAAAAGGCCGCGGATCTGATCAAGGGCCATTCTTGACACCGCCGCCATCGCCGCCTACCATTCATAGTTCGTTCATGAAGAGTTCAGATCTCAGCCCTGCGGACACTTCGTTTCGCAGGGCTTTCGGCTGTTAAAGTGGTTGCGCTCAGAAAGTAAATCCCGACGAATAATTTGAAGGCGGTAAGAAAAATGGCAATTCAAGTAAAGAGACGTGTAGGCATACTCGGCGCGACCGGGACGGTCGGCCAAAGGTTGATTCACATGCTGCGCGATCACCCGTATTTCGAGGTGACCGCGCTCGCGGCTTCAGACCGCTCGGAAGGCAAGCGCTTCGTTGATGTTTGCAATTGGAAGCTGCCTTTTGAAATGCCCGAAGCGGTGAAAGATATAAAAGTTTTCGGCTGCAAACCGCCGCTCGATTGCGACCTCGTGATTTCGAGTTTGCCGTCAAACATCGCGGTCGAGGCCGAAGTGGCGTTCGCCGCCGCCGGCCTTCCCGTCATCAGCAATTCGTCGTCATACCGAATGCCTGAGGACGTGCCGCTGGTCGTGCCCGAAATAAACCCCAATCACCTGGACGTCATCCCCGCGCAGAAGAAGAACCGAGGGTATGATCGAGGTTATCTCGTCACCAACGCCAACTGCACTACCATCGGCCTGGTAATGGCGCTCGCGCCTCTGCATCAGGCTTTCGGAGTCGAAGCCGTGATGATGACTTCGATGCAGGCCATCTCGGGCAAGGGCTATCCCGGCGAGGCCTCAATGGACATCATTGACAACGTGATGCCGTTCATCGATGGTGAAGAAGAGAAGGTCGAGGTCGAGCCGCAGAAGATCCTCGGCAGATTCACGGGCGAGAAGATCGAATCGGCGCCGTTCAAAGTCAGCGCCCAATGCAATCGCGTCCCCGTCCAGGACGGCCATCTCGAATCGGTGCGCGTGAAGTTGAGCAAACAGGCTACGGTCGAACAGGTCGTCGAAGCGCTGTCGAATTTCACGGGCTTGCCGCAGGAATTGAAATTGCCGACCGCGCCCGCGCGCCCGGTGATCGTCCGGTTTGAAAAAGACCGCCCGCAGCCGAGATTGGATCGCGACGCCGAAAACGGAATGGCCACGGTGGTCGGGCGTATCGCGAAAGACACCATCTTCGATTTCAAGTTTATACTCATCAGCCACAACACGATCCGCGGCGCGGCCGGCGCGGCGCTGTTGAACGCGGAGTTGTTGGTGGCGAAGGGGCTGCTTTAAAGAACGAAAGAAGAATCTACCGCGGAGGACGCAAAGGAACGCGGAGGGAAGAATTGATGATCTGAATCCCTCCGCGTTCCTCCGCGACCTCTGCGGTGAGACAAGTATTCATTATTTATGTTGATTGTAATGAAATTCGGCGGCACTTCGGTCGGAAGCGCCGAACGCATCGCCCAGGCCGCCGACCTCGCGGTCAAGAGCGCTAAAGAAGGTCATAGAGTCGTCGCGGTCACTTCGGCGATGGGCGGGGTGACGAACAAGCTCATCGCCGCGGCGCAGAACGCGGTCGGCGGCTACTACCACAAGACCGTCAGCGACGACCTGCACGAGCCTCACCGTCAGGCCATACACCTGCTCGCTCCCAACGACGCCGCGCGACGCCGCGAAGCCATTGAGATGGTGCGCCAGCGGATCGAGCGGTTCGAGACCCTGTGCAAGGGGTTGACGATGGTGCGCGAGTTGACGCCGCGCACGCTCGACGCGATCTCAGGGCTCGGGGAGATGATGTGCGCGCCTATCCTCTCGTGCGCGATCGCCGAGCGCGGCCTGGGCTCGCGACCCGTCGAGGCCACGGAGCTGATCGTCACCGACGACCAGTTCGGCCAGGCCGAGCCGTTGATGGCCGAGACCCGGCAGCAGACGCGCGACAGACTGACGCCGCTGCTCGAACAGGGCGAGATACCGGTCGTCACCGGCTTCATCGCCGCGACGAAGGAAGGCGCGCTGACGACGCTCGGGCGCGGCGGCTCCGATTACACGGCCTCGATCATCGGCGCGGCGCTCGACGCCGACGAGGTCTGGATCTGGACCGACGTCGACGGCGTGATGACGGCCAATCCGGCCGAGGCGACTGAAGCGCGCACAATGCGCGAGATCAGCTACAGCGAGGCTTCAGAGCTGGCCTATTACGGCGCGAAGGTGCTGCATCACAAAACGATCCTGCCGGTCTACAAACAGGGCATTCCGATTCGAATTCTCAACAGCTTCAACCCGGAGAATCAGGGCACGCGCATCAGCGTCGAGGGCCACCCGTCGGCGCGCGGCGTCAAGGCCGTCACTTCGATCCGCCACGTGAGCCTGATCACGATCAGCGGCAAAGGCATGCAGGGCATCCCCGGCATCGCCGCGAAGGCCCTGGCCGCCGTCGCCGTCGAGCGCGCCAACATCTTGATGATCGCGCAGGCCTCGTCCGAAAATAACATCTGTTTCGTGGTCAATTCGTCGGAGGCGGCGCGCGTGGTGAAATCGCTCCGCTCCGCCCTGGAATTCGACCTTATGCTTGGTCACATCGAAGACATCTCGGCGTATGATTCGATCGCGGTCGTCGCCGTGGTCGGCGACCGGATGCAGGGCACGCCCGGCATCGCGGGCAAGATCTTCGCCGCGCTCGGGGAGGCCGGAGTCAACGTCATCGCCATCTCGCAAGGCTCGTCCGAACGCAATGTATCGATGGTCGTCGCGGCGCCGGACGCCGCCGAAACCGTGCGCGCTATTCATCGCTCCTTTGAACTCGATAAGCCTTCACAATGACTGTTTGTAGCCCCGCCTTCAGGCGGAAAGCGGTTGTTAGTCAAATCTCTCCGCCTCAAGGCGAGACTACGAACTCATACGATTATGCCTTCACTTCGCTGCATCAACTGCCAATCCAATTTCCCCACATCGCAGAGAATCTACACCTGTTCGAAATGCTCCAGCCTTCTCGACGTCGTTTATGACGTGGACGGGTTTCAGGGCGGATTTTTGATGAGGAACTGGGACTCGCGACGCGCGTCGCCTAAAACCGTCGACCAGAGCGGCGTCTGGCGCTTCCGTGAACTGCTGCCCGAAGCCGATGAGGCTAAAATCATCACGATGGTGGAAGGCAATACGCCGATCTGGGACGCGCCGCGATCCGCGACGTATGCGAGAATGAAGCGCCTGTCGTTCAAACACCTGGGGATGAACCCGACAGGGTCGTTCAAAGATTTGGGGATGACCACGGGCATCACGCAGGCGAAGCGGCTGCGCGCGACCGGCGTGGCTTGCGCGAGCACCGGCAACACCTCGGCCTCGATGGCCGCCTACGCCGCGCGCGCCAAAATGAAGGCGTTCGTCTTTATCCCCTCGGGCCAGATCGCGCTAGGCAAACTCTCACAGGCGCTCGATTACGGCGCGATCGTGCTGCAAATCGACGGCGATTTCGACGACGCGATGCGGCTGGTCCGCGAAGTGGCGAACCGGTCGCGGCTTTACCTGCTCAACTCGGTCAACCCGTTTCGTCTGGAAGGTCAAAAGACGATCGCGTTCGAGATGGCGCAACAGCGCGGATGGCGCGCGCCCGACCGCGTGGTCGTGCCCGGCGGCAATCTGGGCAATTCGTCGGCGATCGCTAAAGGCTTCCATGAACTGCTGGAACTCGGCGTGATCGCAAAAATGCCTAAGATCACCATCGTCCAGGCCGAAGGCGCTAACCCGCTCTATCGGATGTGGGCGCGTCGCTACGACGTTGAGGAAGCTGATTTGAAATTGGAGCCGATCAAAAACGCCACCACGCTGGCCACTGCGATTAAGATCGGCGCCCCGCTCTCGTGGCCGAAAGCGCTCCGCGGATTGCGTTGGTCAGAAGGAGAAGTGGAGCAGGTCACCGAACAGGAGATCGCTGACGCAAAAGCGATGATCGGACTGGACGGCATCGGCTGTGAGCCGGCTTCGGCGGTCACGCTCGCCGGCCTCAGAAAAATGGTGGCGATCGGCGAAGTCAACCCCGACGAGGACGTCGTGGCCATTCTCACCGGCCACGTCTTGAAGGACCCCGATTACACGGTCAACTATCACGCCGGGTCGCTCAGCCTCTCCAGCAAGGGCGGTGAGAGGGTAACTATCGAATCGCGCTACGCGAACGCCTTTACACGTGTGCCCGCCGACCGCGATGCGATTATAGGGGCCCTGGGATTCTGAGCTAGCCATACAGACGGAGAGACAGAGGGACTGAGGGACAGAGAGAAGGAGAGATAAAGGAACGGGAAGAACAATTAACCTCCGTCTCTCCATCTCTCTGTCTCTCCGTCTCTCCGTCTCTCCTTCTCTCCTTCTATTTGTCGCCAACCGAAACTTCGTCCGGGTTCTCTTCCTTCTTGGCCAGTTTCGCGAGGCGCTTCTCGGTTTTGGATTTATTGAGTTTCAGAATAGTTTCGGTCGACGGGTCCCAGATCCTGGCGAGGAAATACTGGTCGCCATAGCGATTAAAGACCAATTTCGATTTGGGGCTGTCGGTCGGCTTTTGCCTGATGGTATTGAATGTCACGGCCTTGCCCTTCTTGGCGTGGCGGATGGTCAGCGTGCCTGCGTCGTTTAGCGACTCGATCAGGTATTCACCTTTCGGCAGTCGCTTCTTTCCAACTATAAAATCGAACGGAATTTCGGCCCTGATCTTGACTGTGACTGGGGCGGCCAACGTTGTGGCAAGTAACGCGACGCCGAAACTGACGGCGACGATCAGGCTGATAATCGGCTTCTTCATATTCTTTCTCCTAAGGATTGGGCGCCCGGACGGATTGGCCGGACGCGGTTGCATTGCTCAGTTGTCAGTCTGCGCCGTTGATTTCCCAACATTAAATTGCAACTGGATCAGGAACCCAAGCGCGCGGCCAATGATATGCATTGCATGAAAGGGTTTCAAGCTTTGCCACTGCATTGTAATAGTTTCGTAATACCTTGAATTCAGGGCGGCTTGCCAGCCATTCCCGGTTGGCGCCATTATTCAAGCCACATAACATCATCGTATGAAATACGATTCCGGCGTGATCTAATCCGCCACCGTAACTCCTCATTGGCAAGACCTGGTGAAGAAATATCAGGTCCCCGACAACTGGCGCAGCGTCTGGCAAATCGCCAACAGCGTCGTCCCTTATGTTGCGACGTGGTATTTGATGTATCGCAGCCTTTCCGTTTCATACTGGCTGACGCTGTTGCTGGCGCCGCTGGCCGCCGGATTTATGACGCGGATATTCATCATCTTCCACGATTGCGGGCACGGGTCGTTCTTCAAGTCTTCAAAAGCCAATCATGTCGTCGGCACGGTTTGCGGCATCCTCACTCACACGCCTTATTTTCAATGGACACGCGAGCACGCGATTCATCACGCCTCTTCCGGCGATCTGAGCCGGCGCGGGGTTGGGGACGTGACCACACTGACGGTCAAAGAGTATCTGGCGCTGTCGAAATGGGAACGGCTGAAATACCGGCTCTATCGAAATCCGCTCGTCATGTTGGGCGTCGGGCCCCACTTTATCTTTCTGTTCTGGCAACGTTTTACCGGTAAAAATTCGGGGCGGCGCGAGCGCAATAACGTCTATGTGACCAATCTCGGCTTGCTGGCTATGTACGGTTCACTGTGGTGGGCGATAGGGTTGAAGGCGCTGCTGATGATCTCGGCGCCGATTGTGATCATCGCCGGCGCGGCGGGGGTGTGGCTCTTCTACGTCCAGCATCAATATGAGGAGACCTACTGGCGCGGTCGCGGCGAGTGGGATTACGCGACGTCGGCGTTGCTGGGCAGTTCGTTTTACAAGCTGCCCCGCGTTTTGCAATGGTTCAGCGGCAACATCGGATTCCATCACATCCACCATCTCAGTCCGAAAATTCCGAACTACAAGTTGCAGCGGTGCCACGAAGAGAACCCGCTCTTCCAGGAATCAACGGTCTTGGGCATCCGAGCCAGTTTGAAAACGGCCTCGATGAAATTGTGGGACGAAGAGCGCCAGCGGATGGTCGGTTTCAACCAAATCAGTACCGCGAGCGGTAGCGAGCGGGAATCCCATAAATAGCCTTTTCTAGGATTCCCGCTCGCTACCGCTCGCGGTACTGATTTGGTTGATCAATCTTGCGAGGACGCGGAGCGTAACGCCCGGAACGGACGGAACAGAAAAAATCCCTTGCCTTTTTTCTTTCCATTCGTTTCGTTATTTTCAGCCGTTTCGTCATCTCTCTTCTTCGCCCTCGACTTTTTGTCCGCCACGTCGTCTTTTTTCTTCACTTTGGCTTTTTCATTCGCCGCGTCGTCTTTCTTCTTTGCTCTGGTCTTTCCGTCCGCCACGTCGTCTTTCTTCTTCACTCTGATCTTTCCATCCGCCGCGTCGTCATTCTTCTTCGCTCTGGCCTTTCCGTCCGCCACGTCATCTTTCTTCTTCGCTCTGGCCTTTCCGTCCGCCACGTCATCTTTCTTCTTCTCCATCGACTTGACGCTCTTGGACGCCGAGGCGCCAATGGAGGCGGCTTTTAATTCTTTTGCTTTTCGGCTCTCCCGTCGTCCCTTCGACTCTCTCGAGTGAGCTAGGTCGTTCTCGTGATCGCGGATCAAGAGGTCGCCGGCCAGAAACGTCGCTCTGAAGCCATCCAATCCAATATGTCCGCCGTTGACTATTTTCCGCGCCGCGGCCAGATCGCCCGTCGCCAGCGCGCTCCTGATCAAAGGTTCATTCTCCTTGAGGTACGCCGCCAGTATTTGGGCGGCGGGCTGAGGCGAGTTGGCCAGTTCCGGATTGCGGATCAGATCGTATCCTAGCAAGGATCCGTAAAGCTTGTAGTTCTTTCTGCCGGTCAATTGGATGAAGCCGCGTCCTCTGAACCTCGCGCCGTCGGGCGGTCCTAAATTTCCCAGGTCCTGTCTCCGGTCATATTTGTTGAAGGGCGGACCGGGCGGATCCGTGTTGAGTGGCGACGGGGCCTCGCTGACCGGATCGAAAGTGACGCACTCCGCGCGCACAGTCGCAAGCGCCATCAAGACCATCGCCTTGTCTACAAGCCCTCTCTCGGCGAGCGCGCGGCGCAAGAGCGGTAAATGCTTTTTGATGTTGGCGGGCGGGGCGGCGGGGAACATTCTGATAACTAGATCCGGCGTCAATTGCGACATTACTGACGCGTCGCTGAAGGACACGGTCAGATTCATCGGTTCATACGCCCCAGAAAACGCCGCGTTCAGGCGCGCGTCGAATTCCGGCGCGATTAAACCATCGGTTAGAATGGCGCTGTCCGCGCCTATTATTCGCGACGACGATTCGGCGCAAGGATTAAACATCAATGCGCAGAAGACGATCTGACATGAGACGAAGGTTGATAAAAAACTTCTGGTTGTTCTGTATCCCTTCCGATCCATCGCCACCTGGGTGGCAACAGCCGTGCCGACGGGATAGGCGATTTTTAAGGCTTAATCGCTGTGCTGTTTGCCTTCGATTGCGCAAAGCAGAATGCCGGCTGCGATGCCTATTCTGCGGTCGAACTGGCGTTGCGGATCGGCCGAAAAATCCAGAGTGAGTTTCGTGGCGAACAGATTGAAATGCTGGCTGAACGTGGCGACCGTTCGGCCGCCTATCTGCGCGTTGAAACTCTGGGGAATGAGCGCGCCGAGAAGGTATTTGCGCAGCAGCGCCAGGAACGCGCTCTCTTCCTGAATCAACCCGATCTCCCTCTCTGTGTTGTCCAGGATCACCCACTCGTCTTTGTAGAAACTCGATTTCAGCCCCTTGCGCCGCAACGCCCCGACGCGCTGCCCCGACGCGCTGTCGTAAACGTCGTAAGAGCCTGAGAAGTCCAGGACTGACCGCGCCTGAATCGAGAGCGCCTCGGTCTGCAACGTCTCGTCGGTGAAGACGCGGATGTCCTCCTTGAGCTTGAAGGCTTTCATTTTGGAGAAGAGAACGAGCGCGCCGTTCGGATCATAGATGTAAAACGAGCCGCCGAAGATCTGCCAAAACTTCTTGCGCAAAAGATATGTCTGATGGCTGAATCGCGCGGCGATCGGATGATTGGTTGAAACAGGCGTTTGCTGAGAGGACATGGAAGCTCCTTCGGGGCGACGCTATTCGGATTGTGTTGTGGTTTCCGCCGGCGGGGATGAAGGCCTGCGGGAGCGGCGATACTCTTCCAGCAGGCGCTGCATAATGTCTGAAAAAGTCCAGTTCGGGTCGAGCGACGAATCGGATTTCATCTTCTCGTCGAATTCCTGATAGGCCCGCGCCCGCGCCCACGCGAAGAAATGAGCCAGTTCGTAATCAATCTCAGCCATTGATCGCAATCTCTGTATTGATGAACCTCTGAATGCGTGATGAAAAAAGACGGCGCGATTCTCAATCTTTAGGCAGGGGGAGTCAAGCTGATTGCCAAGTCTGAGTAGTGAAGAGCTGATTGAGACTGAATCTGGCTAATACTATACGACGCAAGCCTTAATGTTGGATTGGAATTTTAATACTCAATCCGCTTCCATTTCAGCGCGTTCCGATGTATAACTACGGCGTCCCAAATTCCTCACGTTCCCCAGAACGCTTGCAATATTAATGCAAAACCGCCATTTTGCGTCACCGATAGGCGCATATGTGCAGCCCCGGCGCGGTAGAGGCTTTTGGGGAATGCCCAAATATCACACCTTTAAACTGATCGTTGGCCCGTTCGAGTGTACGCGCTCATTGAGATATATCAACAACATTTCCCATTACGTTGAGTGATTGGATGGCGACGGCAGATGGGTAATGGAAATTGAGCTCCTCTTATATAGTGAACATCAATCGCACCGGGAAGTTACTGTAAGTGATGTCCGGGGTGGAGGGTGCCCCCATCGCTGGTAAACACGATAGCTGAACCCCCGAATACAAACAGAAAACTAAGGTAATAAGGAGAGCCTGAATGCTAGCTCCAAATACGCTCTTGCAAGGCCGCTACTTGGTCATGCGCCTGCTGGGACAAGGAGGAATGGGGGCGGTCTATCAAGCGACGGACAGAAAGTTCGGCAACGCGGTAGCTCTGAAGGAGACTTTTTACAACGACCTACAACTGCGGAAAGCCTTTTCGCACGAAGCCAGACTTCTCAATCGTTTGCGTCACGCCGCGCTGCCGGTCGTGACCGACTATTTCGCCATCGGCGAAAGACAATTTCTGGTGATGCAGTACATCCCTGGCAAGGACCTCGAGCAATTGCTCGCCGACAGGAAAGCGCAAGGCCAGGGGCTCTTTACGTCCTCGCAGATTCTGCGTTGGGCCGACCAACTGCTCGACGCGCTCGAATACCTACACTCGCAAAAACCGCCGATCATCCACCGGGACATCAAACCGCAAAACCTGAAGCTGACGCCGCGCGGCGAAGTGATCCTGCTCGATTTCGGTTTGGCGAAGGGGATCGTCACACATCAATCACAGGTCAGCCAGAGCATCCGCGGTTACACGCCGAATTACGCTTCGCTCGAACAGATTCGCGGCACAGGCACCGACGCCCGCAGCGATTTATACAGCATCGGCGCGACGATGTATCACCTGTTGACCGGCGAGATGCCGCAGGACGCGTTGACGCGCATAGCGGCGATCTTGATGAGCCAGCCCGACCCTTTGAAGTCGATCTCCTCGATGAATCCTGAAGTCCCGGTCTCGGTCGCGCAGGTGATTGAAAAGGCCATGGCGGCGCACCCTGACCAGCGCTACAGTTCGGCGGCCGCGATGCGGCAGGCCCTGCGAAGCGTGGCGTCAAGCGCCCCGCCGGCGAGTTTGCACCGCGCCCAGACGCTGACCGACGAGCCTGTAAAGGTGAATGCAGCCGCCGTCGAGAGGAGCGCAAACCGGGCCCTGCCGCCGCCGCCGATAATGAGGGCCGAAGCGCCGCAGCCGGCGGCGCCGCAAGCGGAGGCGAAAAGAGAGGAGTCGCAGATTACCGATCACATCATCGTCCTGCTTGATAAAGTAGGTCAGAGCCTGTCGGGGAAAAGCGAGCAGGGGCGGGATTCTCGGCGAAAAGAGGTTCCGCCAAAAGCGGCTCCGGCTCCGGCCCTGGCTCCAGCTCCGGCCCTGGCTCCGGCTCCAGCGCCGGTCGTTCAGGAAAGGGCTCCTTCGGCGACTCCAGTCCAGTCGAAGGACGCTCAGGAAAAGAGCGTTCGAGGAAAGTCCGCGAGAGGAAGTGATCCCCGTGGAAATGGACTTCAGGAAAATGACGTTTGGCCGAAACCCCCTTCCCGGAAAAAAGATGTTCGAGGAAAGTCTTTTTTCCTGAAAAAAGTCCGGCAGCAACAGGAAAAGAAATTGCGGGCGGCGCGATCTTCGAAACGAAGTGGGCGTAAGGCGCTGCCGTCCAGCTTCGCCATCTCTCTCCTGATAACGCTGACCGTCGGCATTGTCGCCTACCCGGCGTATAAGATGTGGCCCGGACTATTTAACAAAACGTCGAGACTCTCCACGAGTATCCCCGGGCCGGGCGAGCCATCATCACGCTTCGAGGCGCTTCGCTATTATCTCGAGATAACCCCTTCGAATGAAGCGGCCGGCCAAAAGCCCATACGCGCGACCGGACTCGGGCCGGTGGAGGCGGGCGCGAAATTCAGATTTCATTTCAAACCGACGGAGGACGGCTATTTTTACGTCATCGCTTTATCCGAGAACGGCGTCCCGCAAACCTTCCTTACGTCTCGACCAACGCCCCCGTCGGGAGTGGTCACGGAATCTGGCGTCGCCGGAATGGATTTCCATTTCCCAGACGGCGAGCAGTGGTTGATGACCCGGAAAGATGTGGAGAGCACTCCATTCACCGTCATCTTTTCTAGAAACCCGTTGAAGGCGCCGGCGTTCCTTTCGTCGGAAGCCGGCCGCGACCTGACCGCCGAAGAGCGACAGGAGCTGACGGAATTGAAAAAACAATATGCCGCCAGCGCTCCGGAACTGGTCGCTATGAAGGACAAGGACGGGAATCAGCCTTTCGTCTCCGTTCTACTGCCGGAGCGCGCCGCCAACGAGCCGATAATTTTTGATGTCTCAATCAAACGGCAGTAAAGGCGCAGAATGGGGAGCCCTGGTGAGCGACCTGGGCTGATCAATAGGCATGCTGATCAATGCTCAGGTCGCTGACGCTCCCAGTACCGTACCGAAGTCTAAACTCAGGCATTACTTTTCTTCGCGCTCTTACCGGGTTTCGCGCCACGAGTCGTTTTAGTTGTCTTCGCGCCCTCGCTGCTGGTTTTGCGAGGGCGTTTCGGTTTGATAGGCTCGGTGATCTCCTCGATCACTTCCGAGATGGCGTCGGACGACTTCCGGGCCACGCGGCTTGCGCCGACTGCGGCGCCGAGAGCGAATTCAGCCGTTTCTTGCGGAGTCCCCTGGCTCAGCCACTTGTACCAGCGGTGATAGGCGCTTGTGGGACGGCTATTTTTCGCGTAGTCGACAAGCATCCGCGCAACGGCGTCCGTGACCCAGTTGAAATAAGGCTCGGTAACCGACCAGATGTCGGCGTCGGGGGCCGGGTTGGTGAAATCGATTGCGTAAGGGACGCCGTCTTTGATCGCGAACTCGACAGTGTTCAGATCATATCCCAACGCCTCGTTGATAAGGATAGTGTCGCGAACGATGCGGTCCTTTAGATCGCGCGAAATCTTCAACTCCTCCTGCGGCAGGTAGCGACGCTCCTTCGGATCGTAGGGCATCACCAGCGCCTCACGTCTAGCGACGCAGTAGCAGCGCGTGTATTCGGTGAAATCGATGAACTCCTGCAACATCATGGCCAGCGAGCCGGTGCGGTCATAACACTCCCACAGCTCTTCTTTCGAGCTCACCTTGTAAACATTCTTCCACCCGCCTCCGTCGTGCGGCTTCAGTATGGCCGGCAGCCCGACATGTTTGATGACGCCGTCCCAGTCGAGAGGGAACTCCAGGTTGCGCAGGCTGGCGTCGGTGACGCCCTGTTTGTAGGACTTTTGCGGCAGGAGGACTGTCTTCGGGACGGCGACGCCGAGTTTCGTGGCGAGTGAGTAGCCGAAGAACTTTTCGTCCGACGAGCGCCAGAACGGGTTGTTGACCACGATCGCGCCGTTGAGCACGGCGTTTTTGAGATATGATTGAAAGAAAGGGATGTCGTGCGAGATGCGGTCGAAGATCAAGCGGTAGGGGGTCGGTTCGCCCATTTTGACGCCGCCGATTTTGACGTACTCGGCGGTGACCCCGGCGTTCATGCCGTTGATCTTTTCAATCAACGCCGGGGGAAACGTGTTTTCCATTCCAACCAGAATTCCAATTTTCATTTCTCTTCTCCTAGGAAAATAGACAGGATTTACAGGATTGTTCAGGATTTCGTGAATTGAGATCAATCCTGAACAATCCTATAAATCCTGTCTATTTTCATTGGTTCATGGCGACGCTCATTGCGACATGAACGACTCCTTCTCAAAACTACATATATTAAAGGCGCATATTCCACGCAGGCCCGCCTGGTGGTTTTCGTTCAAAAACCGGACTATTATCTCGTCGTCTAGGACTAGCGATGGGCGCCGATAGTGCGTTATCATCCCGCGGAATCAAACTACGAAGTGTAGTTTCCGAGTGGGAAGGTGTCAAATCAAATGGCTCTAAAGAACTTTATGACTGCTCCGAAAAGGCTGGCCGCCGCTGTTCTTTTACTACCTCTCTTCCTCTCTTCGCCGGTCATCTGGCCGACCGAAGCCGGCGCGCAGAAGAAGCCGAAGCCGGAAGACGTCGTCGAACGCTCGATACTCTTTTACGGCAGCCGCGCGGCGCTTTACGGCATACAGCGCAACGGGACGCTACGGGCGCTGATCAAATTCTTCACCCCCGAAGGGACCCGCGAGGGCAAGTCGGTGACGAAATTCATCCGCAAGCCGAAGCTCGCCGAAGACTTGCTGCTGATCGACCTGGAATTGCCGGGCACGAGGTATATCATCGGGTTCGATGGGCAGGAGACATGGACGATACATGACGGCGAAGTTCAGAAGCCGACCGAAGAGGCGGTCGCGGCTTTTCAGTCCGGGCAGGAACACAGTTATGAAGCGCTGTTGCGTTACAAGGAGAACGGCTCGAAGCTCGAATATGCGGGCACGAAAAAATTGGGGACGGTGGAGATGGACCTCATCGACATGACCTCTCCGAGTGGGGCGCGAACCCGTTATGAGATCAGCCGCCGGACCGCGCACATCATCTACGCCGAATACGAAGACTCGAAATCCACTCCGGTTAAATACCGGCTCTATTTCAAAGATTTCAAGCCGGTCCAGAACACACTGGTGCCACACGAAATCCAGGTCTTCCAGGACGGCAAGCTGATCGAGGAGCGAAAGCTGGTCGAAACGGCCTTCAACATTCAGCTCGACGAAAAGGCCTTCAAGGCAGAAAACGCAAACAAGCCCCCGGACGCCGCGGTTAGACCCTAAGGAGTCGAGGATAATTTTCCATTTGCCATATCGCATTTTTCATTTGCCGCTGTAGGAGATTCAAACTCCAGCAATGACTATGAAAAATGCGATATGGCAAATGGAAAATGGAAAATGATTTTTTATCTTCAATCCTTGATCCTCGTTTTTTTGACAGCCTTCTCAGCTTGGGTGTAGCATTGGGTTTCTTTTATAGGCTTACGCACGTCTTAGCCTTTTCGCGCTCATCACAAGTTGGAAATCTATGGCGATTCGCGCAAAGCTGGTCATCATCTTTTTCCTGATCATCATCGCGCCCATGTTCCTGCTCTGGGCGCGGTGGCAAGGCACAGCGCTAGGCGGGATCAAATCGGTTATGAGGCAGGGGCTCGGGGACCGCGCGCGCGAAATCTCCGATCAGGTGACGCGATCTCTGCAAGAGCATCGGCTTCGGATTACGTCGCTCACCAAACAACCGGGGTTGTTGACATACGCGAGCGCGGCGGCGCAAAGCGCCCCGCCGATCGACGAGGAGTTGAAAACAGATCTGACGGCGTTTCTGATATCGCACTACAAGGAATACTCCGCTCTGATCATTATCAACCGCAAGGGCGCTCCGCTATTCAAACTCGAACCCAGTGAACGGCACGGCGCGCCCATGGCCTATTATGATGACAAGGATTTCACGAGCGAGGACATCGTCAGCGCGCCCGAAGCCTTCGCCACTGCCAAGGACCAAATTTTCGTTTCGGAAGTTCAACAGGACATGGGCGGCCCGCATGTCAAACTGATCGCCTCGCTGCGCGACGCGGCGAGTAATGTGACGTCTGCGCTGGTCATCAAGCTGCGCGCCGAGGAGTTGCTGACGGCGGCGGCTGGGCCTCGCATCCCCGAAACGCCGGACCGGTATTCGCCCGCGGCGATTATTCTCAGTCCGAGAGGCGTTGTGCTTTACGCCTCTGACCAGGCGAAACAGGGCCGAATGTACTACGAGGCCTTCCCCGAGCTGAACGACGTCTTCACCTCATTGCTCCGAGGGCATAAGAATGGCTTTGACCGGGACCAGTGGGTCTTTTCGCATCATTTGCGCGAGGACCCCCCGCCGAAGCTCTCGATCTTGATGATCGGAGATTACAGCAAAGGCGCCAAACAGCTTGAGTTCGACAGCTATGTGCTCCTGCTGCTGACGATGCTGTTGGTCATTGTCGCGATGCTCGCGCTCTACTACCTGATCAGCGAGATCACCGGGTCGATCCGCCGCGTGACGAAGGGCGCCAAGGCGATAGCCATGGGCAACCTCACCTATCAGATCAAGATCAAAGCCAAGGACGAGACCCGCGTGCTGGCCGAGGCGTTCAACCGGATGGCGGACCGTTTGCGCGAAATGATCCGCAAGGAAGGCGAGCAGAAGCAGTTCGAATCGTTCGCGCGGCTCTCTTCGGTATTGACGCATGACCTCAAGAACCAGATACTCTCGCTTTCGCTGCTGGTCAACAACATGGAGCGCAAGTTCGACCGCGAGGGGTTCAAAGAGGACGCGATGCGCACGCTATCCGATTCGGTCAACAACTTGCAGAACTTGGTCGCGAAACTGTCCGACCCGCGCACGCCGACGAAACGCTTCCGAGAAAGGTCGAACCTCTCTCACCTGGTAGACCGCGTCGTTCAGCGCACGGCGGCGCAGGCGTCCGGCAAGTTTAACGTCTCGTCCGATCTGACGCCCGAAATCTTCATCTTTGTGGACGGCAAGGCCGTCGAGCGCGTGATTGAAAACCTGGTGATCAACGCCCTCGAGGCTATGCCCGACGGCGGAGCCTTGCGCGTCGCGACCTGGCGGGAAAACGGCTCGGCGTTCGTCGCGGTCGCCGACACCGGCAAAGGAATGACCGAAGAGTTCATGCGCGAGCGCCTGTTCCACCCGTTCGCCACGACCAAGAAGAAGGGCATCGGACTCGGACTATATTCCTGCCGCGACATCATCGAACAACACGGCGGGCGGATCGACGTGGCGAGCAGAATCAATGTGGGAACCGAATTTAAAGTCATTCTGCCGTTGAAGGCCGAAGAGCTGAGCACCGGCGATTTGAAATCGGCGGCGGTCGGCTCTGCGCCAATTTGATTTATGCCTGAAGAATCGAAACAAACCGTGCTCGTGGTCGACGATCACGAGGCCGTGCGAAAGCAGCTCTTTTGGGCGCTGGAAGAAAAATATCGCGTTCTCCAGGCGGATTCGCGCCGGCAGGCTCTGCATCTTCTCGAGACCGAGCCTATAGACGTGGTGCTCTGCGACCTGCGCATGCCGCCCGTCGAATCGGACATCTCCGAGGGGCTGGCCATTCTCGAGGCGGCGCGCAAACTCAACCCGCTACTGCCGGTCATAGTCATCACCGGCGACGAAGACCGGGAGACCGCGCTCAAAGTCGTACAGCGGGGCGCTTACGACCTTTTCCATAAGCCGTTCAAAATCGACGAAGTCGAGATCATCGTCCGCCGCGCGGCCAGCCATTACTCGCTCGAACAGGACAACCAAAACTTACGCAAAGAGCTCGGCAAAGCCGGCTGGCAAGGGGGCATAGTCGGGTCGAGTCCTGCGCTGCGCCGCGTCACGGACCAGGCGCGCTCGGTGGCCGTCACAAGCGCGACCGTCCTGATCACCGGCGAATCGGGCACGGGCAAGGAGATGTTGGCCCAGTTCATTCACAACATCAGCCCTCGCGCCCGCGCCCCCTTTGTCGCCTGCAACATCGCGGCGCTGCCAGAAAGCCTGGTCGAATCGGAGCTTTTCGGTCACGAAAAGGGCGCGTTCACCGGCGCCAACACGCGCCGTCAAGGCCGTTTCGAACTGGCCGACGGCGGGACTCTTTTTCTGGACGAGATCGGCGAATTGTCGCCGGCCATGCAGGTGAAATTGCTGCGCGTGTTGCAGGAGAGACAATTCGAACGCCTGGGCGGGAAACAACAGATCGCGGTGGACATACGCGTCATCGCGGCGACCAACCGCGACCTGGAACAGATGGTCGAAGCCAATCAATTCCGCCAAGACCTTTACTACCGCTTGAACGTCGTCAATCTGGAGCTGCCTCCGCTCCGCGATCGCCCCGACGACATCCCGATTCTGGCCACCCATTTCGCCGCGAAGTCCGCCACGAAGCACAACAGAGCGACTCCGACCTTCACGCCCACCTTCGTCAACAGTCTGTTGGCTTATCGCTGGCCAGGCAACATCCGTGAACTCGAAAACGTGGTCGAACGCGCCGTGGTGATCAGCGATTCAACTGTTCTGGACGAAAGGCTCCTGCCGGAGAAAGTAGTCAGCCAGGCCAACAGCGTACAAAACACGCCCGCGCCGCCGGCCGTCCCGCAGTTGGAACTCAAAGACGGCTTGCTGCCTCCCGACCTTTCGTTCGAGACGGCCATCCAGAATTTCAAACGCCAACTGGTGCGGCAGGCCCTGCGGGAATGCAACGGGTTGAGAACGGAGGCCGCGCATCGACTCAAGATCAGCCGTCAATATCTACACCGTTTGATAAATGAATTGAATGTCGAGGGGTAAGGGGGATAGGTCGTGTGGGGCTCGAACCCACAGCGCTGTACAGAGGCTTTGGCGACATGGGATCCCAGAACTCGGAAAGTTGTTGGCGTCAGAATAAATCTTACGTTCAGACGTATTCACACGTGAATGCCATCAGCAACGGAGGAACGAAACGATGATCGACGAAAACGCCAACACCGCAGACCTGACGATTAACGAGAAGCTCGACCGCATTCTTCAACGGCTCGCCGCTTTGGAAGCGCAGGACGCGAACACGACGCGACCACTGTTGAATCAACTCATCAAGGAGACGGCCGACACGCGGGAGGCGCTGACTGAGAGAATGGCCGCCGTCGAGAAAGAACTGCGTTCGATCAATCTACGACCCGTTGATTAAGAGTCGACTGCTCTACCAACTGAGCTAACAGCCATCGCTTTGAAGATTGATTTTACCGCTTTCATAACCCGAATCGCCCCTTGCAATCTCTCCGACTCCGAGCGCTTGGAAAAAGGTGACACTGTGTCACCTTTTTGGGGACGCCCGTTCGCTACTGTCGAATTGAGTGAGTCTAACTATTATTGCGGAATTAGGGGGTTAGCGAAATGCGGACGCCTGGCGCCTGTTTTGCTGGGGCGATTGGCGCAGACAGTGGTTTCAAGTAACCTCGGATAGGGCGACATTGAGTCGCCACATCCTTTACCGGAGGGCGCCATGTATGAGCATCAATTGGCGCCCTCTTTGTCTTGACGCTCGCCAAGAGCGCGACAGCCTGCCGTCTCTTCGACTCTGCGCCAAATCGAAGCCCGCGACACACCGAATCCCGCCCGCCGCCATGGGGGCGGGCGGGCCTAGGTTTCGCTCCTTTCAATCGGGAAGCCCGGGCAATAGAATCGCTTTGTACATTGGCCCATTGCTCCGGCAATGGCCGATGTCAGGCCCGCGCGGGTGTTTATTCGTTCCCACGCGGGCCGTGCGCTTTCTACGCGCCGTTACGGGAAGCGGCCATTGCCGCGTCAAAGGCCGCGCCGTAAGCCTCGTTGTAAGCCTTCGCCGCCGCTTCGTGCGCGACGCGGCCAGATTCTTCGACCTTCGCGCGTATCTCGTCGGCGTCAACCGTCGGCTTGTTCTCGTCAGTGGGAAAAAGTAGGTGGGATAATAGTTAATGCGGGCAGGGAAGCGGGTATAAGCAAAAAGCCGAAGTAATTACTTCGGCTAAGCGATTGAAAACGCAATGGGCCGTGTAGGGCTCGAACCTACGACCCGTTGATTAAGAGTCAACTGCTCTACCAACTGAGCTAACGGCCCTCGATTTGAAGATTGGCGATCGAAGTGGATCGATCGACGGGGCGTATTCTTGACGATGAGGAAATCGTTGTCAAGACGGCTCTCGGACAAGGCTTTCCTTGCAGGCTACCGGCCAAAATTAGAGGAAACCACGACGGATCGATCAATCTTTGAACATCTCCGCTCGCAGTTCTTGCTCGCGGATCATGGCGTTTCGCAGGAGCGCCTCTTTTTGAAGGATTGTTCTTTCCGCTCTCGCCAATTCTTCGCGCAATGTTTGAAGCTCGGCTTGAAGCGCCGCGATGTGACCGAGGGACTGACGCAGTCTTTGATCGTGTGGCATCTCAAAGAGAGGTGTGTTGTGAGACTTTTCGACACGCTTCTCGAGAGGTTCCGGATGATTGAGAAGTTGAATTGCTGCGCTCATTTTTTTACTTTCTCCTGATTACCTCTGTTTCATTCTTGTTTTTTTGTTTATTGTTGATTGGGTCACGTTGAGTTCGCCCGGTAGGGGTACCGTTGAAATTGGCGAACTGGCTTGGCTCAACGTCGCTTCACTGTTCAGGGACTGGCCATTTTTCTTGCGAGCAAAACAACACGGCCAACGAGACCGACGGCGAACCTTAGAGTGTGTCGACCCGATCCGGGTTGCCCGCGCATCTGTCCGGGCGCCTTGCGCGAGCGGTTCAGGTGGGGCGGTTTTTCAGTCGCGGCGCATAATAGCACAGTCATTTCTGGGCGCGAAGAAATTTTTATACGCGCAGATAAATTTTTGACTGCGGCTTATATGCTAAGATCACAGAGTTTAATCGTAAACAGCGCCTTTCGGCGCTCTCAATTTTCGTTCGAGGAGTTTATTAAGAATGGCCGCGCAATTATTAGATGGCGCCGCGGTGGCGGAAGAGATCAAACAGAAAGTGGCGGCGCGTGTGAGAGAATTGGCGCCACGGGGAATCAGGCCTGGTCTTGCGGCGGTGATTGTCGGAGACGACCCGGCCTCGAAGGTCTATGTCGGCAGCAAGGTCAAAACCTGCCAGGCGTTGGGACTACATTCTGAAAAGTATGAACTGCCGGCCCGGACGACTACTGAAGAGTTATTGGCGCTGGTCGAACATCTGAATCGGCGTGACGACATTGACGGCATACTCGTGCAACTGCCATTGCCGAAACAGATCGAAACGCGCCACATCCTCGAGGCCGTAGACCCGGCGAAGGACGTGGACGGGTTTCACGCGGTGAACGTCGGCCGCCTGGTCAGGGGCGAGGAATCGCTCGTCCCCTGCACGCCGGCGGGAATCATAGAGATGCTCGACCACTACCGGATTCCGATCGAAGGCTCGCGGGCCGTCGTCGTCGGGCGCAGCGACATCGTCGGCAAGCCGATCTCGATGTTGCTGCTCCACCGGAACGCGACGGTGACGATCTGCCATTCACGCACACGGAACCTCCCAGAAGTCACTCGCCAGGCCGACATCCTGATCGCGGCGATCGGACGCCCGGCGATGGTCACCGGCGATTTCATTCGCGAAGGCGCGGTCGTCGTCGACGTCGGGATGAACAACGTCACGACGGCCGACGAGGTCAACCGCATCTTCGCCGACTCCGATATTCCCAAACGAATGGAGAGCCTGGCCAAGCGCGGCTACACGCTGGCCGGCGACGTCGAGCCGCGCACCGTAGCCGGTCGCGCCTCATGGCTGACCCCGGTCCCCGGCGGAGTCGGGCCTCTGACGATTGCGATGCTGATGAAAAATACGTTGCGCGCCGCCGAGATGCGGCGCGGTTAGGGGCGCAGCGCCGCGCGCGTAGCGGGACAGACTTATTACTCCGGAAACTAAATTGTTTTGCGTTTTAATAACATCCCCCTGAAAATGGGGATATGAAAAAACGACACGTCAAATTGAGCAAAGCAGATCGAGACTACCTGGAGTCCCTGATCTCTAAAGGAAAACTGCCAGCGAAAATGTTCAAACGAGCCACCGGCTTGCTTGAACTTGATCGCGGCAAGACTCTCGAAGCCGTTGCCGAGACACTGGGGGTCAGCCGCGTCACGGTTGCAGGCTGGCGCGATAATTACCAGCGAGAACGCCTCAAATGCCTGGAAGACGCGCCGCGCTCAGGCCGGCCGATTGAAATTGACGGCAATCAACGGGCGAAGATTACGGCCTTAGCATGCAGCGAAGCTCCCAAAGGGCACGCGCGTTGGACATTGCGGTTGCTGGCTGAGAAAGTCGTCGAATTAGGCTATTGCGAAAAGGTTTCGCACGCCCAAATCGGCAAGATTCTCAAAAAAACGAACTAAAGCCACATCTCAACAAGACCTGGTGTATCGGCAAGATCGATGCCCAGTTCATCGCCCAGATGGAGCGTATTTTGTGGCTTTACTCGTTGCCTTACGATCCGCTCTATCCGGTTGTCTGTTTTGATGAGCGCCCATGCTTTCTGATCGGCGAACTGGTTGAACCGCTCGCCCTGCAAAGCGGTCAAGTCCGCAAGGAGCATTACGCTTATCAGAAAAACGGATCATGCGCGTTGCTGGCGGCGATTGAGCCTTTAACCGGAAAACGGATAGCCCAAGTGCATCCGCAGCGGACCAAGAAAGAGTACACGCTGTTTTGCCAGGCGCTGGCAGCGGCTTATCCAGAGGCGAAAAAGATCCGGCTCGTGCAGGATAATTTGAACACGCATAACGCAAGTTCTTTCTATGAAAACCTTCCGGCGTCGGAAGCTTTCGCCTTGGCGCAACGCTTTGAGTTCAACTACACGCCGAAGGGCGCCAGTTGGCTCAATATGATCGAGATAGAGTTCTCGGCAGTCGCGCGCCAGTGTTTGGACCGGCGCATCCCGAATATAGGGCAACTGGAGAATGAGGTCCTGGCATTTATCAAAGAACGCAGTGATAAAGAGATCAAAATCTATTGGCAGTTCTCTATTGAGGCCGCCAGGAACAAAATGAACACGCATTATCGGCGCGTTTTCGCAGATAATGCGCGAACGTAAGAAAACTTAGTTTCCGGAGTACTAATGGCCTTTGAAAAAATAGTGCAACAACAGTTGTGGCGCGAG